>JAAHTH010000663.1_pt1 | contig 32225 bp, 30 predicted proteins | sample 6116091 | NCBI WGS metagenome assembly JAAHTH01 (sample SAMN13939990, study PRJNA603662) | sponge metagenome | isolation source: marine sponge | host: Mycale hentscheli | place: New Zealand | collected 2006
TTGCACAGGATTTAAATGCATACCATGCATTAGATGCTGAAGCTGAATTAACTTCTATCTTAAGCGAGTACATTTCATTAGAAATTGACTTAGAAATTCTTTCTATGTTAATTGAAAGTGCTGCTGCTGGAACTGAAGAATGGTCAGCTGTAAATAACCAAGCCATTAGTTTAAATGGTGCTGGTGCTGTTGTACAATCTGATTTAGGATTTTACAATTCTCAAGGACAATGGTTCCAAACACTTGGAACTAAAATCCAAAAATTGAGCAACATCATTCACCAGAAAACTCTTCGTGGTGGTGCTAACTTTATGGTTGTTTCTCCAACTGTAGCTACTATCCTAGAATCTATTCCAGGATTTGCTGCTGATACAGATGGTGATGCTGCTAAAATGAGCTATGCATTTGGTGTACAAAAAGTTGGTGCTTTAAATAGCCGCCAAAAAGTATACAAAAACCCTTATATGACTAGTAACCAAATCCTATTAGGATATAGAGGTACTCAGTTCTTAGAAAGTGGTGCTGTATTCGCTCCTTATATTCCGTTAATTATGACTCCTCTAGTATACGATCCAGATACTTTCGTACCTAGAAAAGGATTGTTAACTAGATATGCTAAGAAAATGGTAAGACCAGAATTCTACGGATTAATCAACGTAGCTGGACTAAATACTCTATAATTAGGTATTTAACATTTCTTTATAAATTAACCCGGTCTTTGACCGGGTTTTTTTATTTCAAAATATTTATAATTATAATAATCCATTTAATATTTATAATAAAATAAAATTATGGCAATCTGTAACCCTACGGGCTCTCTTACTGTAACAGTATCGGAAAATATACAATTACCAAATGGTAATATTGAAAACGCAATAAATACAGTAGTTATCCCAAATGTAAAACAAGTAGTAAGAAGAATTGATACAATTTCTTCATATTGGGAAGATACAGGAGTAGAAATTTTAAGATTTGTAGCTGATGAAGCTTCACAAACAGCAGGTTCATTTGTAAGAGATACAGTTAAATATTTAAGATTTACAAATTTAGATAAAACTAATTTTGTTTCACTTTATTTAATTCAAGATAGCCCACAGGCTGATTCGCCAAACTCAGGTAATGTTGGCTCAGGTGATGAAGGTGTATTTAGATTAGATCCCGGTAAATCTATGATGTTATCTAATGCACAATTTGAAAGTAGTAATTATTATGATTATGTAGTAGATGGATATGTAGATTTACAATATTTTTCTTCATTTGCATCGTTAACTTCAATTAAAGCAAAAGCTGATACTGCAGATGTTCAAATAGAGTATTTTGTAGGATCTTCTTAATATTTATAATAAAATAATAAAAAAATGGCATTAACTTTTAGAACAGGTTCGGGCGGTAAAGGTTCCGCTTTAACAATAGAAGAATTAGATAATAATTTTAGACATTTTACTGGTTCCCATGATATAACAGGATCTTTAACTGTTTCTGGTTCATTAAATGTAGAATTTAATATATCAGCTTCTTCATTAACTTTAGATTATGATAATGTAGGTGGCACAGCTTTATTTATCACTAGTTCTGGTGGTTTTGAAACTCCTGTAATTATTGAAAACTTACCAACAACAGAACAACGTACAACAGGATCACTTTGGCTATCAGGTAGTGGAGCGGGTGCTGCTAGTGGTTCTAAATATCTAATGGTATTTAACGGTTAAAAATTACCCTAAATAAAAAATATTAGACCTCAATTTGAGGTCTTTTTTTTCATATTTATAATAAAACTAGATTATTATGAATGTACCCATATATGATGGTCAACCTCTTTGGAACCCAAATGCATTACCTTTTGGTTTTTATAATCAGTATCATGACTTTCAAGTTGATTGTGTTAGAGTAGCTGAATTTGTAACAATTAGATTAGGCTATCCTTTAGTTGATATTGAATTACAATCAGGTTCAGTATTTACTGCTTTCGAGGAAGCTATTACTACTTATGGAAATGAATTATATGCTTACTTGATTAGAGATAATTTATTATCTTTAGAGGGTCTACATATAGATGATTTTATATTTTTAAATAATTCTATTATTACACCTAATTTATCTTCTGTAATAAGAATAGCTGAAGAGTATGGATCGGAAGCTGGTACAGGTGGTAACGTAACTTGGTATAAAGGTTTTGTTCCTTTAACAGCTAGTGTACAGGATTATGATTTAAAAGAATGGGCTAAATCAGAGGGTATAACAGGTAGTATTGAAATTAAAAGAGTATTTTATGAAGAGCCAATTCCCGCTTCAGCTAGATATTTAGATCCTATGGATGGTTTTGGATTTGGTGGTGTTGCAGCTGCTGGTTTACTTGAATTAGGGGGATTTGGTGGTGGAATGGGTTATTTGATGATGCCTCTTAATTATGATATGCAGGTAATTCAACAAATTGAATTAAATCAACAAATAAGATTATCTAATTTTAGTTTTGAAATGCATAATAATGTTTTAAGAGTATTCCCAATTCCAGGGACATCACCTGGTAGTGATAGAGATACTGATAGTACTGGAACATTTTGTGGTAATATGTGGTTTGAATATATTAAAACACAGGATAGAATTAGTGGAAGTGTAGATCCAGCTTGTGGAGAAGTTACTAATGTATCAGATATGCCTTATACTAACCCCAATTATGATCTTATTAATTCAATTGGTAGACAATGGATTTTTGAATATACTTTAGCATTATGTAAAGAAATTTTAGGTTACATTAGAGGTAAATATTCTACTGTACCTATTCCAAATGCAGAAATGACTTTAAATCAAGCAGATTTATTAGCTTCTGCTACTGCTGATAAAACAGCATTATTAGAAAGATTAAGAACTTATTTTGATGAAACTTCTAGAGCCGCTTTATTAGCTAGAAAGGCTCAAGAACAAGAAAACATGGATAAAACATTAGAAGGAGTTCCAAATTATATTTATATAGGTTAATATGGCAATGTTCGCAAGACAGAGGGATGTTTCTCTGGTAAATCACCTTAATAGAGAAGTTATGGGTAATATAATTACCCAACAATGTGCTATTTATCAATACAAATTAGAAGAAACTAAAGTAAATATTTACGGTGAAGCTGCTCATGAAAAGTTTTATAATGGCCCCTTTTTATTTAATGTTTTAATTAATAGGCAAGATGAAGCCTATGGTGAGGATGAAGAAGGGATTCAATTTAGCCAAGCTATTGATTTTTATTTCTTTAGAGAAGATTTAAAAGATGCAAATGTAAATCCGGAAGTAGGTGATATTATTTTATATCAAGAATCTTACTATGGTGTTCAAGCAACTATAGCAAACCAATATTGGAGTGGTAAAAACCCTTCATATCCAAATAATAATTCTGATAGCACTCCAAACCCACTAAATCCTAATTTAGATTTATTTGGTACTAATTTATCAGTATTAGTCTCAACTTATTACATACCAGCGGATAAAGTTGCTATATCACCTTATAAAGAAAGATTTTAATGGCAAGAATTAGAAAACCAATACCTAAAACACAAAAGCAAATCAGTATAGATAGGCAAACACCTACTGATCCAAGATATGGTAACCCTAACATTCCGTTACCTACAAACGAAAATCAAACAGGAATACCCTTTAATAGATCAGAAAAATTATCGTGGCAAGGTGATACAACAAAACCATTCTCTATTGGTATTAAAGATTTAGATGAAGCCGTTTTTTATTATTTTAATAATGTTATTAAACCTTTTGTTTATCAAAATGGTGAAAGAAGAAACGTTCCAGTAATTTATGGCTCACCTGAAAGATGGAAATCATATCAAAAAGATAATTATTATAGAGATAAAAATGGTGCGATAATGTTACCTATTATTGTTATTAAAAGAGATACGATAACAAAAGATAGATCTGCATATAATAAATTAGATGCTAATGAACCTAATTTATATGGCACATTTCAAAGACCTTATAATCCTAAAAATTTTTATAGTAATTTTGCTGCTATTAATAATAAAATACCTGCAAAACAATATTATGCTGTTGCTGTACCCGATTTTGTTACATTAGAATATAGTTGTATTATACAAACTTACTATATGGAGCAGTTAAATAAAATAATTGAGGCATGTGAATACGCTTCTGATGCATATTGGGGTAATCCTGAAAGATTTAAATTTAGAGCTTTTATAGATAGTTTTACAACAGCAACAGAATTAACAGCAGGAAAAGATAGATTAGTAAAAGGTACCTTTAATATAAATTTAAGGGGCTATATAATACCCGATACTATACAAAAAGAAATGCATTCCATATCCAAGTATAACTCCAAATCTAAATTCATTATTCAAATGGAAACTACGTCAAATTCTGATATATTTGAACCTGGAGTTACTAAAACTAGGGATGGTAGAACAAGACGTCAAAGAGAAGATACTGGTGATTTATCAAATGTTGAAGATATAGCACCAGGAAGAGCATTAATGCAAAACGAACCAGGTACAGATTTAAAAGGTTAAGTATGGCAAGTAATGTTAGATTTGTAGATAGTTTAAAAGTTGGAGCTTATAACACTGGTCAATCATCTGGTGGTGGTGGGGGTGGAATAACTATTAATAATAATGTTAATAATTATTTACTATCAGCCACAGGTAATCCAGATGTGATAAATGGTGAAGCTAATTTACAATTCGATGGTACAAGTTTAGGTATTGGGGGTGCTTCTACAGGTCCAAGATTAGAAATTATAGATAATAATACGGGTGAAGATCTTTTATTAATAAAAAATGCTAATAGCAATGGAGTTAGAGTAACTTCTGGTGGTATTTTGCAATTAATAGAATTTTCAACTCTACCCACACCAGTTGATGGGGGTATTGCTTATTCTTCAAGTAATTTTTATGTAGGTTTAGGTTAAAATAATATATGTATAATAAAATATAATTTTTTAAAATGGCAAATTGGAAAAAGGTAATAGTTAGTGGATCAGTAGCAGAACTAGCTGGACTAGAACTTAGTAGCTTATCAGCACAACCTTCAGAGGGAACAGTATTAACAATTAATTCCTCAGGTGTTGTAGGAACAAAAGAAGGTGCATCTGGTAGTTCAGGATCTTCTGGTACTTCTGGAACAAGTGGCACTTCAGGCAGTTCAGGTTCAAGTGGTACTGATGGAACTTCTGGTACTAATGGTTCTAGTGGTTCAAGCGGTTCTTCAGGTACATCTGGTACATCTGGTACTTCAGGTGCTGCAGGTACTTCGGGTACAGATGGTTCAAGTGGTTCTTCAGGTTCTTCCGGTTCGTCAGGTTCAAGTGGTACAGATGGTACAAGTGGCTCTTCAGGTACAAGTGGAACTTCTGGTACTACAGGAACTTCTGGTTCAAGTGGTACTGATGGTACTTCTGGAACAGATGGTTCTTCTGGATCTTCTGGTTCTAGTGGTTCAAGTGGTACAAATGGTTCTTCTGGTACTGATGGTACTTCAGGTACAAATGGTTCAAGTGGCTCTTCAGGTACTGATGGATCAAGTGGTAGTTCTGGTTCTTCAGGAACTTCAGGTACTTCTGGATCAAGTGGTTCAAGTGGTTCTTCTGGTGCTGATGGATCCTTTGGTGGTGCTACATTTGATTATACTTTTGATAGTAGTACTTCTGCAGCTGACCCAGGCCAAGGTAAAGTAAGACTAAATAATGCAACTCCACAATCTGGTTCAACAGCAATGTATGTTGATATCACAGATGATGATGGAACTAGTATACAGTCATTCTTAGAAACAATAGACAGTTCGACCTCAGCTGTAAAAGGTCATGTTAAAATTGCAAATCGAACAGATGCAACACAATTCTTATTATTTAGCATTTCAGATTTAACTGATAACACTGGTTGGTGGACAATTAATATTTCAAACCAAGCTTCATCTGGTGGTAATCCAATTTTTTCAAATTTAGAAGATGTAACTTTAGCATTTGTTGTTACAGGTGATAAAGGTGATAGCGGTACTTCTGGTACAAGTGGTTCATCAGGATCAAGTGGTTCAAGTGGTTCTTCTGGTACTGATGGAACAAGTGGTTCATCTGGTTCTTCAGGTACTAATGGATCAAGTGGATCTTCAGGTACTGATGGAACTTCAGGTTCAAGCGGAAGTTCTGGTACAGATGGAACAAGCGGTTCTAGTGGTTCTTCTGGTGTAAGTGGAACTAGTGGAACTTCAGGTACAACTGGAACTTCTGGTTCAAGTGGTTCTTCAGGTTCTAGTGGTTCAAGTGGAACTAATGGTAGTTCAGGTACTTCTGGTACTAATGGTTCCAGTGGATCAAGTGGTACTGATGGTACTTCAGGTGCTAACGGTACTTCAGGAACAGATGGAACAAGTGGTACAAACGGATCAAGTGGATCTTCGGGAACAGATGGGACAAGTGGAACAAATGGTTCTTCTGGTTCAAGTGGATCAAGTGGTACTGATGGTACATCTGGTAATGCTGGTACAAGTGGTTCTTCTGGATCTAGTGGATCAAGTGGTTTATTAAGTTTATCTGGAGGCACTACAAATGGTGTAATTACTTTAGCTTCAACAGGAGCACCAAATGCTAATGTAAACGCTAGATTAGTATTTGATCCAAATGGTGGTCATTTATCTAATACTGGTTTATTAACAGTAACAGGGGATGAAATTATTACTGGTAACTTAACAGTTCAAGGTACTGCATCATTCCAAAACTCAGAAAATTTACTAGTAAAAGATAGATTTATATTACTAGCTTCTGGTTCAGATTCAGCTGGTGATGGTGGTATTGTAATTCAACAAGATAGACAAGATTTTGGAGATGCATTTGCATTTGATGGTTTATCATCACTAAGATGGGGTGTTACTAGTTCGTTCCATGCTACTGGTTCAGGATTTACACCTGATGCCTTCATGTCAACAGTAGTAGTTGGTTCAGGTGGTGCTTTGCCTACATCAGCTCCATCTAGATATCAAAAATCAGGAAACATATTTACTTCAGCTTCGGGTGATATTTATATTTATTCCTAAAAAATAAAAAATTGTTATTAAATATATTAAAAAGGTTTATGGGATTTAGTGCTAAACAAACAATAGTAAAGGGAGTCAAACAAAAGGAAAGTAAAGCTCTCTCTACAACTACATTAGATTTATCAGAAAAAGAATTAGAATTTTTATTAGTTACAATAAAAAATGGCCTATTTAAAGGTGAGTATGTAGAATTATGTTATGATGTAACATTAAAAATTCAAAATCAATATAATGCTTTAAAAGATAAATAGTTATGGCTTATAATTTGCAAAAATTAGAACTTAGGGAAATTAGGGCTCTAAGAAAATCCACTAATTTTCTTCCTATTAATGGTATTGATGCTCAATTTATAGCTGATTTACAGAAAAAATTAGATTATAAAATTGAATCAATTGAAAAAGGTTCAGAAAATGTAATGGAATTTGAAACTAAAAATTAAAATTAAATATTTATAACTATATTACGGCCCGAAAGGGAAGTGGGCTAGACTAATCTAGTAACCAACCTAATAGAAGAGATATGCCAAATTGGAAAAAAGTAGTAACCAGCGGTTCTAACGCTGAATTAGATGAACTTAAATTAACGGGTCTTTCAACTCAAGGATCCGAAAATACTACTTTAGTAATAAATTCTTCTGGGGTTGTTGGTACAAGAGAAAACGCTGCATCATCAGGTACAAGTGGTTCTTCTGGATCTTCAGGATCAAGTGGTTCAAACGGTTCAAGTGGTACTGATGGTACTTCTGGTAATTCTGGTACTTCTGGTTCTTCGGGTACTTCAGGTTCATCAGGTTCAAGTGGTACTGATGGAACTTCTGGTAATTCAGGTACAAGTGGATCTTCAGGTACTTCAGGTACAACTGGTACTTCAGGATCAAGTGGCTCAAGTGGCTCAAGTGGTTCATCAGGTACAACTGGTACATCAGGTACTTCAGGAAATTCAGGTACTAGTGGTTCTTCTGGTTCTAGTGGTACATCCGGTTCTTCAGGTGTAAATGGGACTTCCGGTACTGATGGAACTTCTGGTACAAATGGTTCTAGTGGTTCAAGTGGAAGTTCTGGTACTGACGGTACTTCTGGTTCATCTGGTTCAAGTGGTACAGACGGTACTTCCGGTACTGACGGAACTTCAGGTTCTTCTGGTTCTTCAGGAAATTCAGGTACTTCAGGATCTTCGGGTTCTAGTGGTTCTTCTGGTACAACTGGTACTTCAGGAACATCTGGTACTTCTGGTTCAAGTGGCTCAAGCGGTTCAAGTGGTTCTTCAGGTAATTCTGGGACATCAGGATCTTCAGGTACATCTGGTACATCAGGTAATTCTGGTACAAGTGGTTCTAGTGGTACAGATGGATCTAGTGGCTCCAGTGGTTCCTCGGGATCAAGTGGTACAAGTGGTTCATCAGGTTCGTCTGGTTCTTCTGGGCAAGATGGTAACTTTGGAGGTGCTACATTTGATTATACTTTTAGTACTTCTACTACAATTGGAAACCCAAATACTGGTAAAGTAAGATTAAATAATTCAACTCAAACATCTGCAACTATATCTGCAATTAGTGAAACGGATGATGATGGGAATTCTGTTCAATCATTTTTTGAAACAATAGATTCATCAACATCAGCTATAAAAGGTCATATGCGATTATCAGATAAAGATGATCCTTCAGATTTTATACTATTTGCTATTGATGAATTAACAGATCAAGGGGCTTGGTGGCAATTTACAATAATATTTGAATCCCAAGGGGGTAATGCTTTAACAAATGGTGAAGATATTATAGCATCATTTGTAACAACAGGTGATAGAGGTGACGATGGTACTTCAGGTACTTCTGGTTCAAGCGGTTCATCTGGATCTAGTGGTTCTAGTGGAACAAGTGGTAGTAATGGATCTAGTGGCTCTTCTGGTAGTTCAGGAAACTCTGGTACTAGTGGATCTTCTGGTACTTCAGGTACATCAGGTACTTCAGGTACTTCAGGTTCAAGTGGCTCAAGTGGTTCTTCAGGATCTAGTGGTACTGATGGAACATCAGGATCTTCAGGATCTAGTGGTTCATCAGGCACAACTGGTACATCTGGTACTTCAGGAAACTCTGGTTCTAGTGGTTCATCCGGTTCTAGTGGTTCTAGTGGTACTGATGGAACATCAGGTACAAATGGTTCAAGTGGTTCTTCAGGAAGTTCTGGTACAAGTGGCTCGAGTGGCTCTTCAGGTACAGATGGAACTTCTGGTACTAATGGATCTAGTGGTACCTCTGGTTCAAGTGGCTCAAGTGGTACATCTGGTACTACTGGTACTTCAGGTTCAAGTGGCTCAAGTGGTACTTCAGGTTCCAGTGGTTCATCTGGTACATCAGGTACTTCAGGTTCAAGTGGCTCTAGTGGTAGTAGTGGTACTAATGGCTCTAGTGGTAGTAGTGGTTCTTCTGGTTCTAGTGGTTCAAGTGGTACAACAACAATTACAAATAATGTAAATAATAGAGTATTAACAGCTACTGGTACTTCAACAATTAATGGTGAAGCTAATTTAACATTTGACGGTAGTACTTTAACAGTTAATAGTAAAGCTACTATAGGTGATTCACACTGCAACACAGGTACTTTAACTTCTATAGCAGGAGGATCTAAAAACACAGGCTCAGCAGGATGTAGTTTTATAGGGGGTGGTGGTAGTAATAATATATCGGGTAACTTTTCGGCAATTGGAGGGGGTGCTTTTAACCAAACCACTAATCCACATACCTTTATTGGAAGTGGACGATGCAATCGTATATTTACAAATTCAAGTTACACTTCTGATTATTCTTCTATCGTTGGGGGTATCAATAATTTAATTAATGGATCAAAGTTTGGTATTATTGCTGGGGGAGGATGTAATTCAATGTCGGGTTACTATGTTTGCTACAACTTTATAGGAGGAGGTTGTGGTAATCAAACTTGTAATGCACAGTTTACAACACTAGGAGGAGGTCAGTGCAATAAGATTTACAGAAGTTATGGTGCTATTGTAGGTGGTAGAAATAATTGTATTACTGGTGGTACTTGTGCTTTTATAGGAGGAGGTTGTGGTAATACTCTTTCTGGATACTATGTAAATGCGATTGTTGGTGGTAAAGGCAATACAATATCTAATTATGGTTCCTGTGCAACTATTGTTGGAGGTTCATTTAACTGTATAAATGGAGGAAATAGAAGCGCTATTCTATCAGGAGGTAATAATTGTATTACTAATGGTCATGGTGCAGCTGGAATTGTTACTGGGTGTTGTAATACTTTAGCAAATGCTTATGGTACTCTTGGTAACCTTATTGGAAGTGGGTGTAAAAATTCCATTAGTAGCGCATATCCTAATAGTAACAGTTATAACTTTATAGGCACAGGTGTACAAAACTGTATACTCAGCCAAACTAATGGTGGTTATGGTTGTACAAGTGTATGTTTTTCTACCATAGTAGCTGGAAGATGCAATAAAATAGATTCTGGAGCTGCCACGTTTATAGGAGCAGGCCAATTAAATACTGCTTCTGCTACATTTAGTACAATTTTAGGGGGTGAACGTAATTTAATCTCCAGTGTTACTAGTTCTTGTGCTGGTAATAATTTAATTGGAGTTGGTTATTGCAATAGAATTTGTGGGTGTACCCATGCAAATATAATTGTTGGAGGAACTTGCAATGTAATATCTGGTAGTATTAGTGGATCTAGTTTTTATGCAAGTGGGGGTTGTGATAACTTTATAGGTGGTGGTCTGGACAATAAAATTTATGTTAGAAATGTTAACGGTAAATTTAATATTATTGGTTCTGGATATTGTAATCAAATCCTAGACCAAGTAAATAGTAGTTTTATAGGCGGTGGCTTTAATAATCTTATTTGGGGTCGGGCTCTAACCTGTAAAAACGATTCAACATATCACAATACTATAACAGGTGGTCATAGTAATAAACTTGTTGATTATTTTGGGGGTGCTGGTTGTAATACTATTGGAGGAGGAAAAAGTAATTCAATTTGTCAATGTAGTGGTGGTACTGCTAACTCGTGGGAAAAAGGTATTTATAATTCAATAGGTGGAGGAAATGGTAATGGAATTTTAACTAAAAAATGCCATAGAGCAAACACCATTGGAGGTGGAACAGGTAATTCAATTCAATATAATGATGGTGCAACTATTGCAGGTGGATACTTTAACAGAATTTGTGTTCCATGTAGTTCAGTCCAATATCAAACTGCAAATACAATTGGGGGTGGATGCGCCAACCAAATAAGATGTTCAGGTGAAAAGAATGTTATTGGTGGAGGAGGTGTTAATATACTTTGTAATGCTAAAAAAAGTGGTATTTTTGGAGGTTATGCAAACTGTATAATTTGTACTTCTGGTAACACTTGTAATAATTTTATTTTAGGAGGTTCACAAAATAAAATTTGCAATGGATTTAATAATGTTATTTTAGGAGGTTGTTCAAATTGTATGTGTGGTCAATATAATTTATTACATGGATGTGGTAACTGCGCATATAATACATCTACTTGCTTTAATGTTGGTATAGGATGTGATATTCAACTTGGATGTTTTGACGGAAATGTTTGTTTTAATGCAGTATTTGGATGCAATCATAATATATGTTGTTGTGCAAAATATAATATTGTAGCGGGAGCTAGCCACTGTATTGGAGCTGGAAGCACTTCAAATGATGGACAATATAACGCCGTATTTGGGGGTGGTCATAGAGATTGTGGTTGCTATAACCTTATGGCTGGACTTACTAATACAATTTGTTCTACCCACCTTTATAGTGCAATATTAGGAACATATAGTAAAACTAGTACAGCATGTAACACTGTTTTTATGTGTAATGTTTGTGCATTTGGTTCTTTAAGTAAATCATCTGGTACATTTACAATTGATCACCCAAATCCTTGTAAAACAGCTACACATAATTTACATCATAGTTTTGTTGAATCACCTACTGCCGGAGATAACTTATATAGATTTGAAGTTGAAATAGGGGAGGATCTACAAGGTGAAATTATATTACCTGAATATTATAGATACTTAAATGAAAACTCTCAGGTATGGGTTAATCCAGTTGATAATCTAGGTAGAGCTTTTGGTATAGTAAATTTAAGTGCTACAAAAGTAAAAATTACAGCATCGGATCCAGGTAAATACAATGTTTTAGTTGTTGGAACTAGGAAAGATAAAGCCGCGGTTGAAGCTTGGAAAGGTGTTGAAACATTGAAAAATGCAGGTGAATTAGAAAACTATAAAAATAGTAAAAAATAAATTTAACTTACTAAATAATTTATATATTTATAATAAAATAAAATAACAATGAATCACGTTTGGAAAATATACGATTTAGAAAGAATTATAGCAGATGGAATGGTAACAGCTGTAACATACGCCTGTGAATCAGAAATTGAAGATGCTTCTACAAGAACTATTGGACATTTAAGTTTAACAACTGGATCAACTTCAGATAGTGGCTTTATAGCTTATGAAAGCTTAACAGAAGCTACTATTCTTAATTGGGTACAAGCTAATGTAGATCAATCAACTGTTGAAACAGAAAATTCAGCTTCTATTGCTGCTGATGTTGTTGCTAGAGCTGCTATTGTTAAAAGAACTGGTACTCCTTGGTAATAATTATTAGGAGTATTTAAATAGGTTTTGTATATTGTTTTGATAAAAAATAGTTATAGATGAATATAATCTTTCAAATAGATGGAGGTCTAGGTAAAAGTATCATGGCAACAGCTATGGTTAAAGTTATTAAAAAAAGATACAAAAATGCTAACATTATAGTTGTATCTGCTTACCCAGATGTATTTTTAAATAATCCCCATATTTTTGAAGTTCACCATCCTAATCAGGTTAATGGACTTTATTTAAAATTTATTAAGGATCAAAAATGTAAGATATTTGCAGCTGAACCTTATAGAGATACAGACTTTATGACTTTAAAACCAATATCTTTATTTGATACTTGGTGTAAGGTATTTGGATTAAGATATAATGGTGAACAACCAGAAATATTCTTAACACAACCTGAAATAGATTATTTTGCTCCATATTATAAAACAGATAAACCTATATTAGCTATACAACCTAATGGAGGTCCTGCAGGTTTGGGTTATCAATATGCTTGGACGAGGGATATCCCAGAACCTAATATGTCAGAAATAATTGAACATTATAAAAATGATTATTCAATTATCCACATTAAAAGGGAGGATCAAAAAACGTATGAAGATACAATGCAAGCATTAGATGGTTATAGAAGCATAGCCATTTTATTACAATTATCTGATAAGAGATTGCTAATTGATTCATTCGCTCAACATTTAGCTTCGGCGTTAAATAAAAAATCTACAGTATGCTGGATTAGTACGAAACCAGAAACATTTGGATATAAATTACATGATAATATAAGGGCTAATGCGTTTACTAAGGAACCAATGCTTACCCAAGCTATATATGAACCTTTTGGTTTATCCGAAGATGTATCATCTATTCCGTATAATGGTTTAACGGAGATATTTGACACAAATAAAATAATAACTTCTATAAATAAACAATAATGGAAAATATATTATTCCAATCTTCATTGCCTAGAGCAGGCAGTACCCTATTACAGAATATTTTAGGACAAAATCCTGACTTTTATGTAACACCTACTTCTGGTGTATTAGAATTATTATTTGCGGCTAGAGCAAACTATACAAATGATAAAGCCTTTCAAGCTCAAGATCCTGAATTAATGAAAAAGGGATGGCTTAATTTTTGCCGTCAAGGAGTAGAAGGATTTTTCAACGCTATTACAGATAAAAAATATGTGGTTGATAAATCTAGAGGATGGGGGATACATTATGATTTTTTAAATTCATTTTATCCAAACCCCAAAGTAGTTTGTATGGTTAGAGATTTAAGATCTATCTATACTTCTATGGAAAAAAACTTTAAAAAAAACCCAGAAAAGGACAGTGGTATAGTAAATTGGGCCGAAATGAAAAATACTACAACAGGTAAAAGAGTTGATCATTGGTCTCAAAATCCTCCGATTGGCATTGCCGTGGAAAGACTAAAACAAATGATAGATGAAGGTATAGATAAAAATATTTTATTTATACGATTTGAGGATTTAACTTCTAACCCCCAAATTGAATTAAATAAAATCTATGATTTTTTTGAAATAGAGAGATACCAACATGATTTTCAAAATGTAGAACAGTTAACCCAAGAAGATGATACAGTACATGGTATATTTGGTAATCATACAATTCGTAAAGAAGTCAAACCAGTACATGAACAACATAATAAGTATTTAGGTATGGAACTATCACAAAATATAGTTAATACTTATCCTTGGTTTTATGAATATTTTAATTATAATAGATGATATATTGGTTTACAGGACAACCAGGATCTGGTAAAACGGTTTTAGCAAATTTACTTAAAGAAAAATATCTTCCTCATGCTTATAGAATAGATGGGGATGAAATGAGAGAATTATTTAAAAATAAAGACTATTCTATGAAAGGTAGAATAGCTAATATAGATGCTGCTCAAAAAATAGCTCATTATTTACATAATCAAGGTAAAGATGTAATTGTATCCTTAGTTTCTCCTTATTTAGATCAAAGAGAAGAATTTAAGGATATAATGGAGTGGCAATTACAAGAAATTTTCGTACATTACAATATAGCGGAAATTAGAAGAGGTAGAGAAGAATATCATGTTATGGATTTTCAAAAACCAATTTTTGACTATCTGGATATTGATACAACACTCGAAACTCCAGAAGAATCATTAACTAAAATTTTAAATTATGTCAAAACAGTATAGTATGTTTATTGGTAGATACCAACCGTGGCATGAAGGTCACCGTTGGTTGATAGACCAAAGATTAAAAGAAGGTAAAAATGTATGGGTAGCTATTAGAACAAGACCAGATTCAATTAATGAACCATGGGGCGCTGATAGAGTACAAGCACATATTCAGGAAGAACTTGCTGATTTAATTGAAGAAGGAAGAGTATTTGTTTCTATTATACCTGATATTGAATCTATAAATTATGGAAGAGGAGTTGGATATGAAATTATTGAACACGTTCCACCTAAAAAAGTTGAAAAAATATCAGCTACAAAAATTAGAGCCAAAATGCGTAAAGATGGTAAGCTATAAAAGACACATTGCAAAAACAATTTCATGGAGAATAATAGGAACAATAGACACAGTAATTATTTCAGGACTCATAACGGGTTCTTGGGAAGCAGGGTTAGCTATAGGAGGGGTAGAAGTTATCTCCAAAATGGTGCTTTACTTTCTACACGAAAGAGCTTGGTACAAGCTAAGTAAATTTGGTTTAAGTGGGAAAAGAAAACCTTAATATTTTATTCTTAGCTCCTCATCTTAGTACAGGTGGGATGCCCGCTTTTTTACTTAAAAGAATAGAATCTTTATCTAAATTTACTAATGCTAATGTATCTGTTTTAGAATGGTGTGATTATAGTCACACTTTTGTAGTCCAAAAAAATAAAATAATTGAATTAGTAGGAGATAATTACTATAATTTTGGTAATTTGTACTCCCCAGAACAAGGTATTCATGGTGAAAAAAAGGATTTAATTAAATTTTTATATGAGAAAAAATTTGATATAATCCATATAGAAGAAATACCTGAAGGTTTTGATTCATTTAACCCATTTAATAAAAAACTACTTAAAGATTTATATAATAAAAATCATCCTTGGAAAATAGTAGAAACATGTCATAACATGTATTTTAATCCTGATAAAGATAAATTATACGAACCAGATGGGTATGCTTGTGTTACTCAACACCATATAGATGAAACATTTAAAAATAGAAGTGCTTTAAAATCATTAATTTCATTTCCTATTGATAAAGGTATTCAAAGTAAAAAATCAAGGAATGAAATTTTAGATGAAATGGGTTATTTAAAAAAAGGTGAATTCCATATTATTAACATTGGGTTATGGACACCAGGTAAAAACCAGAAATACGCCCTTAGTATAGCTAAATCATTATATAAAAAATATGGGTTTACTTATATATTTCATTTTTTAGGTAATCAGGCTCCTAATTTTAAGGAATATTGGGAACCAATAATGAAAGATATTCCTCCTAATGTCAACATTTGGGGTGAAAGAAATGATATAGATAAATTTTTTGGGTTTGCTGATTTAATGTTATTCACTTCTGATTGGGAATGCAATCCTATAGTATTAAAGGAAGCAATTTCAAATAATACAAAAATTATGGCTTTTAACTTAGACCATTATGGTAATGAATATCTTCCTTATATTACACCTTTAACTAATGATGTAAATATAGATAAACATAATTTAATTGACACTATTTTTTCTCCAATTAAATATAAATTAGATAATATAAAAAATACACCTTTTAATTTTGCTATTGAGCATTTAAATTTTTATAAAACAATTTTAGAAAAAAATGAAAAAAGAAAATAAAGTAGAAATAAGCTTTGAAAGTGGACCTAAAGTAGAAGTTATTGGTGATATACCAAAAACATATATAGTTGAATTTATAAATGGTTTTAATGGAGAAGTAGAGTATAAAGATACTATAAAAAATAACTACTGGACTAAATGTCATAAAGAATACTATATCCCTTGGATTATAAAAATAAATGGAGAAGTAAAACATAAATTAAATTTAAAAAATAAAAAGGTAAAAATTACATTTGATTCAAAATCAATAGGGGATACTATTGCATGGATGCCCCAAGTTGTTGAATTTCAAAAAATATATAATTGTAATGTTACTGTTAGTACATTTCATAATGAATGGTTTGAATACTTAGAAAAATATGAACATATAGACTTTATCCCACCAAATGTATCTTTTGAAGCTTATGCCCATTATACTATTGGATGGTTTAAAACAGATGGAAAATGGGATAATGGACTTAAAAATCCAGTTCAACCGAATGCTATACCTTTAATTAAATGTATAACTGATATTTTAAATGTACCTTTTAGGGAATTAAATTATGGATTAGATTTTGCCCCTAGTAAAAAACCAATTAAAGGAAAGTATATTTGCATTGGTCCTAGATCAACTGCTGGAATAAAAGAATGGCCTTATGATAATTGGAGAGAATTAGCAGAATTATTACATAAGGATGGGTATAAAGTAGTTAATTTATCTTATGAAGGATTTGAAGGTGATCATATTGTTAATAAAAAAGAATTAGATTGGGAATCTACTTGGAATTATTTACATCACGCAGAAGTGTTCATAGGTTTAGGTTCTGGTTTATCTTGGGTAAATTGGGCTTTAAATAAACATACTATTATGATTAATAACTTTATTCCTTATGGTTATGAATTTACTAAAAATTTAACTAAAATAGAAAATCATAATGTAAGAAATAATGTCTGGTCAAATCCAAATTATGTATTTAACCCAGGTGATTGGGATTGGGATCCTGAATTTAAGGGAACTGAGGACCAACATATAAGTCAAAGATCTATTACTGTTAAACAGGTTTACGAAGCAGTAAAAGAATATTTAACTAAACAAAAGTAAACCATATTTATAATTAACGTAAAAATAATACAATGAGTGAAAAAATCAAGTTATCAAAAGAAGAGTTAGAACAACTTAGAGGTTTTAGGAAACAAAATAACGAAATTACCTTTCAATTAGGAAATATAGATATTCAAAGGGCAATTTTAGAGGGACAAAGATCAGATACTTTAGAACGTTTAGCTAATTTGCAAGAAGAATCTAATAAAGTAGGAAAAGAACTACAAGAAAAATATGGGGAAGGTAATATTGATTTAGATACTGGAGAAATAACTCTAGTAAAATAGTTTTTTGAAAGATTTTTTAATATTTATAATAAAACAATATTAAAAATAATATAATAAGATGGCAGAAACATTAATATCTCCTGGAGTATTAGCAAGAGAAAATGATCAATCTTTTGTTACAGCCCAACCCTTAACTAGAGGTGCAGCTATTATAGGACCAACTGTTAAAGGTCCTGTTGAAAGACCTACACTAGTAAGTTCATTTAGTTCATTCCAAGCTGTTTTTGGTGGGGCTTTACAAAGTGGATCAGGGCAATATACATATTTGACTTCTATAGCAGCTAATCAATATTTTCAAAATGGTGGCGAATCTCTATTAGTAACTAGAGTTACAAGTGGTTCATTTTCACCTGCATCAAGTTCGGCTGTCCCAACGGCCTCAGCAGGAAATACATCAGGTAATTCCCCATTTATTTTAGAAACAATTTCTGAGGGAATTATAATGAACAATTTTAATCCCACTGGTAACGTTACTGGTTCAAATGGATCTTTAGTTAGTGGATCAGCAGATAACATTAGATTTGAAATAGCTTCTGTAAATACTTCATCAGGTACATTTTCTTTATTAATTAGAAGAGGTAATGATAACCAATCAAATAAAGTTGTATTAGAATCTTATAATAATATTTCATTAGATCCTTTTGCATCAAATTATATTGCAAAAGCTATTGGAGATATATCAACTACTGTAGTAACTAGAGATGGCAATACTTTCCTACAAGAATCAGGATCAAATCCTAATATCTCAGCTTATGTTAGAGTAAAAGAAGTGCCTTTAAAAACTCCAAATTATTTAGATAATGCTGGAAATGCAAAACCACAATTTACAAGTTCATTACCTGCCTTAGGATCTGGTAGTGCATTTGGAACATTTGGTGGAGGTTTAGGTAGTAATATTCCTGCAACAAGAGCTGCTAACTTTTATCAAAATATTAACAATACAGATACTCAAGGATTAATTGGTACAGATTATTCAAATGCAATTGCATTACTAGCTGATACAGATAACTATCAGTATAATGTTATTTCAGTACCTGGATTATATGCTCAAGGGTTTGGAACTCAAACTACTAGTATATTAAATAATACAATTGCCAGAGGTGATTCTATTTTTGTAATGGATTTAGTAACTTATAACTCCTCAATTGCAGCAGTAACTGGTCAAGCAGGAGGCGTTGATTCTAGTTATGCAGCAGCTTACTGGCCTTGGGTTCAAACAATTGATCCAAATACTGGAGAATTAGTATTTATTCCACCATCAACTTTTATTCCTGGAATCTATGCATTTACTGATGCATCAGCAGATCCATGGTTTGCACCAGCTGGAATTAATAGAGGAGGAATGGGACAAGTTGTTAGAGCTGAAAGAAAACTAACTTCTGCTAATAGAGATAGTTTATATGAAGCAAATGTAAACCCAATTGCTACATTCCCTAATCAAGGAGTAGTTGTATTCGGTCAGAAAACATTACAAAAAGCTGCTTCTGCATTAGATAGAGTTAATGTACGTAGACTATTAATTACACTTAAGGATTTTATTTCTCAAATTGCAGATAATTTAGTATTTGAACAAAATACAATTGCAACAAGACAAAACTTCTTAACACAAGTTAATCCATATTTAGAATCAGTTCAACAAAGACAAGGATTGTATGCGTTCAAAGTAGTAATGGATGATAGTAATAACACACCAGATGTTATAGATAGAAATGAGTTAATAGGACAAATATTCCTACAACCAACTAAAACAGCTGAATTTATTATACTAGATTTCAATGTATTACCAACTGGAGCAACATTCCCAGCGTAAGAATTTAAAAATAGAATATTTATAATAAAATAAGAAAATAAAATGGCAGTATTAAACCCGAACGAAATATTTTTCACAGCTTTTGAACCTAAACAAGCTAATAGATTTATTCTATTTGTAGACGGTTTTCCTTCTTATATAATGAAAGGTGTTGGAGCAGTTTCTTTAACACAAGGATCTGTTGAATTAAACCATATTAATGTACAACGCTTTGTAAAAGGTAAAACAGTATGGAATACAATAGAATTTACTCTATTTGATCCTATCACTCCTTCGGGAGCTCAAGCAGTAATGGAATGGGTAAGATTACACCATGAATCAGTAACTGGTAGAGATGGTTACAGTGATTTTTATAAGAAAGATTTAACTGTTAACGTACTAGGACCTGTAGGTGATATCGTATCAGAATGGATTATTAAAGGAGCTATGATTACAGATGCTTCGTTTGGAGATTATAACTGGGATACAGTAGATACTGCTCAAGAATTAACTATGACAGTTCAACCAGATTATTGTGTATTGAACTTCTAAGATTTTTACCACCCCTTTTTGAAAAATAGCTTAACTTCGGTTAAGCTTTTTTCTTTCTCGCGCGAAAAATTTGGTTACCTAAGATAGGAATCGTATATTTACACTGTAAATAATTAATAATAATAAAGGTTATGTCAAATACAGTAAAAATCAAAAGAGGTAGACCAAGCCGTAAAGTTGGTAATGTTGTTAAAAGATTTAAGCCAACAACAATGACAATGGATTCATTTAAGTTTAATCCTGAATTGTTCGTTCCTATGAAAACTAATACTAAAATCGATAATTTACTTTCAAGTGAAGGTGGAATGATGAAAGGTACTAATGTTGCGTTTGTTGGTGATCCAGGTGTTGGTAAAACTACAGTTTTACTAGATATGCTTGCGAATTTGCATAAAAATGGTAATAAAGTATTGTTTATATCAGGTGAGATGACTCAGATTGATATGGTAGGGATGGTTAAAAGATTCCCAAAGTTTGGTTCGTTGCCTATTTTATTTATGGGTGATTGGATTGAGCATGATCCGTTAGTGATTTTAAAATCAATTCTTCATGAAGGTTGGGATTCAGTTCTTGTAGATTCATTTGCTGAGCTTGCAGTTGCTGTACAGGATTTCCATGGTGGTACTATGAAAAATGCTGAAACTCAATTATTAAATTTATTTGAAAAACACAATAAAGCTGAAAATGCTAGTAGTAAAAACACTAACTTTATGATCATTCAGCAGGTTACCAAAGGTGGAGAGTTCGCTGGTAGTAACCGATTTAAACACATGATTACCGCGATGGCTCATATTAAATTCCAACCTGAAGGTGGTAGAGCTATTTGGTTTAGTAAAAACCGTAGAGGTGGTGAAATGAATAAATTATTCTTTAGTTTAGATACTAGAGAGCACGTGGGGTGGTTATTTACCCAGCCATTAAATATGGCAATATAACCTTTATTAATTATTTACTTTAGAAAATAGCTTGGCTCTCGCCAAGCTTTTTCTTACGTTAATATGTATAATAAACGTTATTAAATAAAGATTATGGCCGAATTTAACTTTCCAACTGAAGTTATTGATTTACCTTCAAAAGGATTAATATACCCCAAAGATAATCCTCTTTCTAGTGGTAAAGTAGAAATAAAATACATGACTGCTAAAGAAGAAGATATTTTATCAAACCAAGCTTACATACAAAACGGAACTGTTTTAGATAAACTTTTAGATTCCGTTGTAATGTCTAAAATTAATTTAAAAGATTTAGTAATAGGAGATAAAAATGCTGTTTTAATTGCTACTCGTATTCTAGGTTATGGATCAGATTATTCTTTTACTATTAATGGTAATCAACAAAATATTGATTTATCCACTTTAGAAAATAAACCATTTGATGGTTCATTAATGATAGATGGTAAAAATGAATTTGCTTTTACTTTACCCCATAGCAAAACTGATATTACATATAAATTATTAGATGGACATGATGAAGTTAAAATTGAAAGAGAGCTAAAGGGGCTTAAAAAGATTAACAAAAATGCTTCCCCTGAGGCAACTACAAGATTAAAATATACTTTAACATCAGTTAATGGTGAAACTGAAACTAAAGCAGTTAGAGAATTTGTAGATAATTATTTTTTGGCGCGTGACGCAAGAGCCTTTAGAGATCATTTAAAATCAACACAACCTGATGTAGATTTAGATATTATTTTGGATTCGGGAGAGGAGGTAACCGTGCCCATAGGGCTTAGCTTTTTTTGGCCTGACTTCGGAGACCGCGCCTAAAATAAGACTAAGTATTTTTAAACAAATTCATGAAATAGTTTTTCATGGAAAAGGTGGTTACGATTATCATACTATTTATAATATGCCTCTTTGGTTACGGAAATTTACATTTAAAGAAATCCAGGATTATTATGAGGCGGAACAGGCAGCTATTAAAAACCAACAAAATCCTAAAGGTTCTAAATCATTAATAGATAAAGATGGTAAAGTAAATGTCCCACAATTTAAAAAAGCATCCCAAGCATATAAAGGAAAGAGCAGCTATAAATAGTTGCTTTTTTTAATATTTATAACAAAATAACTTTGTATGGCAATCGGAGATGGAAAAGCTAAAGCAGAAGTAAAAGGAATAAATGAAGAAATTGGATTTATTCTTGATGCTATCACTAATATTGGTGATAGATTAGTTTCATCTTTTGAAGATGCAGTTGATGGTGCTGGAGAACTTGGAAATGCAGTAGATGTTGTAGGTAAAACAGTACAAAGAGGATTAGTAGCTGATCTCAAATCAGCAGTAAAATCCACAGAAAATCTTATTAATTTATCGGCAAAATTAGCTAGAGGAACGTTAAAACAAAGTGATATAGCTAAAGAACAAGAAAGGATTGCCTTTAATAGAGCTAAAATAGATGCAAAAAGACAAATATTTGGTAATAGACTAACTAAAGAACAACAAGAATTATTAGCACTTGAAGAAGCCGAATTAGAGTCACAAGAAGCAGTTCTTAAAAAGATTGAAGCTAAAAATAATGCACTTCAAAAACAAAAAGGTTTATTCCAAATTATAAAGGAAAATGCATCAGATATTGCAGACAAAATTGATGATACTGGTACATTATCTAAAGTTTTAAATGGTCAAGTAGGTTTATTATTTACTCCTCTAAGACTAGCCGAAATGGCTATTATTGGAGTGTTTAACGCATTTAAAAGCGCTGATAAACAAGCTGGTGAATTAGCTAAATCATTAAATCTATCCTATGGGGAAGCAACAGATTTGCAAGCTGAAATACAATCAGTAGCAAATCTTTCGGGTAATATGACTATAACCGGAAAAGGTTTAACTAAGGCTTTAATGGCACAAAATGAAGCACTAGGAATATCTACTACTGCTATTACGGATAATTTAATAACATTCCAAAAATTACATAAAACAGCCGGTTTAACATATGAAGAATTAGAAGGAATAAAATCTATTACTGATGCAACTGGAGGTGATTTAGAAGCTAATACAAAAGAGCTATTAGCTCAATCTAGAATAACTGCAACTAATTTAGGTGTAGCCCTAAATGAAAAAGATGTATTAAAAGACATAAATAATGTATCTAAAGCTACTACTGTTTCTTTAGGTATGAGCACAAAAGAAATCGCTAAAACGGTTACAACAGCAAAAGCTTTAGGAATAGAATTAGAAACAATAGAAGGTATATCTGATAGTATTTTAAATTTTGAGGAATCCATTGAAAAAGAACTACAGGCAGAATTGTTAACTGGAAAAAATTTAAGTTTAGAAAGAGCAAGACAGTTAGCTTTAGAAAACGATATTGCAGGGGTAGCAAAAGAAATAGCGGACCAAGTTGGCTCAGCGGCTGAATTTGGTAAAATGAATAGGATACAACAACAAGCATTAGCGGATGCTGTTGGTATGTCAAGGGAAGAGTTAGCAAAATCTTTATTTGTACAGGAACAAATTGGTAATTTAACTGGTGAAGAATTTGAATTAAGAAAAGCTCAAATTGAAAAATTAGAAAGTCAAGGACTATCCCAGGCACAGATAAAAGAAAAATTAGGAAACACCAGTATTAAACAATTAAAAGACCAAAATAGCCTTCAAGAAAACCTAACAAAAGCTACTGATAAATTAAAGGAATCTTTTGCTAGTATAGCTATACCCCTTATGCAAATTATAAATCCAATTGCAAAGTTATTAATCCCAGCAGTAGGGGCTTTAGCAATTTTACTCTCTCCTATAACCGAAGGATTTAAAGTAATTAGTGATAGTGTTTCTGGTTTATATGGATTTATAACTGGTACTAATGATGAATTAACTGTAATGCAGGGTATTGTAGGTGCTATTGTAGCAGGATATACTGCTTATATGGCTTTAACAAAAGGAATACAAGTTATTCAAGGTATAACTAATGGTATCATAATGGCCAGAACTGGAATGCTTTCAGTACAAAGGGGCTTAGAGGCTTCAGCTTTAACTAGAGCGGTAGGTACAGCTATTTTTACTGCAATTTCATCATTCTCTAAAATACCCTTTGGGGTTGGTGTTGGGTTAGGTCTTGTAGCAGCTGCAGGTATAGCTTCTATGGCATCTAAATATCTTAAAGCAAATGATATTTTTTCACCTGGATCAAACTCATCAGGATATGGTAGTAGAACATTATTTGGGCCTGAAGGTGCAATTGCATTAAATAATAAAGATACAGTTATAGCTGGAACAGATTTATTTAAAAAAGGAGATGATGTGGTATCTTCCCCAGCGGGAGCTATACAAATGCCAGATAATTCCGAAGCAAAAAGAACAAATAGGTTATTAACTACACTAATAAATAAACCAGCCCCAAAAGTACAAATGGACTCAATTGATGTAGGTACAGTAGCTGGAATGAGTGCATTTTCAATACAATAACATATTTATAATAAATGTTTAACCAATAAAAATTAATATTATGCCTTTACTTAAAAAATTTGAAATAGGAGGGAGTACATTAAATCAATTATCCGGAAAACAACCAACTGCACCTTTGCAAGATGGTTCAACTATTCCAGTTAATAATACCTTTGAAAAAGGTACTTATCAAGATTATATTGTAGATACTCCAAGAGCATCAGACACAACTGGTAACGTATCATAATTTATAATTGCCTAGATTATTAACAATAAGGACGGATTTATCCGATTATAAAGCTCCACAATACGGATATGATAGACTTGGAGCTGGTCCTCGCAATACTAATGCGAGTGGCCAACCTTATGTATTAAGTTCAATACCTAAAAGATCATTTGATGATAGAGACTTTGGTAGAAGTTCTTCTGGATTTTTAGAAGGTGAAGATTTCCTTTTAAGAGGTGGATCATTAACCCCTAATCTTATAGCTGAAGACCTTAGTAGATTATCTAAAATGATGTTTGATTTAAAATCCCCAAATGGAATTTTATTTTCAGTTAAGCAAAATGTATTATCAAGAACAGCTGTAAATATAAAAGCTGGGCTAAATACAAATAATAAAATAGCTTTAAATAATGGTGTTTATTTACCTACTTCTACATTATTACAAGCGGGAGTAAATCCATTAGGAGGACATTTATTAAAACAGGGGATTAACCCATTTGCTGAAACTAATGTTGTAAGTCAGGGAAATTCATTATCAACTGGTTTTGGTGGTGCTTTTCCATTATCAAACCCTTTATATCTTGATACTGATGCCCAATCTGAAAGACAAAATCCAACATTAGCACCAACAAGTAGATTAATAAAATTTACAAATAATAAAATAAATAGTGATCAGGGTAATCAAACACTTTTATATGATTATTCTGGGGGACCTGGATCAACATTAGGAGTTGGAAAAACAAATATTAACCTTTCTAGAGAAAGAACGGGATTAAATAATCCTCAATTAGCAGGCTCAGCTACACAAACTAATCAATTTAAAGGTAGTTTAGTAGCTTCAGGAAGTTTTGATTATTCTGTTTTTACAAAAAGAAATGTTTCTATTCAAGGTTCAAGAATATTTAGTAATTCAATTAGTAAATTATACCAACAAGTAACTGGTGTTAATTTGATTCAAAATCAGTATTCACCTAATTCTACAGGTGAAAATAATTCACCTTTACGTAATTTTGCTACTAGTGTATTTCAATCTGGTAGTTTTAATTCTCAAAACAGTTCTGTTGTTAGAGGATTAGAAACAACTTTAGACTACAATCAATTACAAAATGCCTTCCAAACAACACCTTCATCTTTATCTGGTATTATTACTGGTTCAAATGGACAAAGTGATGGAGGAGGAGATAATGTTTATCAAAGGGGTCAAATATTACAAGATTATAGACAAAAAACAAAAACAAAAGGTTTACCATCTTTAGATTATACAGACAATAAACAAAGATTTACTGGTAGAGTTAATTTAGGAGATCCCGGTAGAAAAAATATACCAAGAACTAGTTATCAAAATGGCATAGGGGAAGCAACTGATAAAATTAATGCCTTACCAATTTATAGGGGTAAAAATATTGATAGGTCTAAACCAATAAATGATTTTGTTAAATTTAGAATTGGTATTATTGATAATGATAATCCCGAATTTAAAACTTATATTCATTTTAGAGCATTAATTAACCAATTAACTGATAATTATGATGCAGAATGGCAAGGTACAAAATTTGCTGGTAGGGGAGAACAATTATTTAATTATCAAGGATTTGATAGAACCGTTAGTTTAGGTTGGACTGTAGCAGCTCAATCAAAATCCGAAATTATGGAGCAATGGAAAAAATTAAATTATTTAGCTTCATCACTTGCTCCTGACTACTCAGCTGATGGTTACATGAGAGGTAATTTAGTAGAATTAACTATTGGTGGGTGGTTATATAAACAAATTGGATTTGTAAGTGGTTTGAGCTTAACTCTCCCAGAAGAATCTCCTTGGGAAATAGCAATCCCGGATAGTGCAGGTGGGCCTGGATTAGCTAGTGATCCTACAGTTAAAGAAATGCCAATGATTTGTAATGTTGAAGGTTTTGAATTTACACCTATTCATGATTTTGTACCTAGTATACAAAAGAATAATTATGGAACAGATGAGATTGGTAATGTTGTTACTTATGGCCCTCAAAGGTATATTAGTTTATCTAATGGATCAAGAAGAGGAGATAATAATTATGATAGAGTGGAAGCACAAGAAACAATTGCTTCATCAGGAATTTCTCCTATTAAAGCTCCATTTCCTACAGCACCAACGGCAATAGATAGATTAAATGGAACACCAGTATAAAATATGGGAAGATATACAGACATAACAAATTTAGTAGTAAGAACAGGCCAAAGATTTAAGGCAACAACCTTTTATCCTGATATACCCCTTGGATTTGACGATATCTATGTGTATACTGATGAGGGAGATAGGTTTGATATTTTAGCTCAAACTTATTATAGTGATTCAAGTTTGTGGTGGATTATAGCTTCTGCTAATCCCCAATTTAATCAGGGTTCTATGTTTCCACCTTTAGGGGTACAAATTAGAATCCCAAGCAATGTAGGTTCAATAGTGAATCAATACAATGCTTTAAATAATGTTTAGTTATGGGAAATATTATTGGACAACAAGTAGACCTTGGAGTTGATGAACAAATAAAACACAGGCAACAGGTTTTTGGTGCTGGGTACAATGATAAATCTATAGAACGATCTCCACAAGCTTTACAATATTTAAATAATAGAAGTGCCTGGATAAAATTAGCATCTGGTATTAGTTTGGGCATACCAGAACAAATTATTGAAGCTGGCTTTAGTTTTGATGAAGAGGTTTTAACAGAAGCAGAAAATGATGCTAAAGAAAAATTAAAAGGGATTTTAAAAGACGAAGGATTTTTTGGAAATTTATCCGAAAATGAAATCCAAAGTTTAATGGATGAAAACTTAGCCAAAAGTTTTATACTTTTTAATGGTACTCAAAAATTAAATACTTCAGCGATAACGGATCCCGAAGATTTTACAAAACAAACATCCCCGGCTTCTTTTACCCAAAGAAGTGGTTTTAGAGGTTCTAATTCCAATATTACAAAAAACTTTGATAAACTATATGGAGGTATAGGTGGTAATGATAAGGGTTTGCAACCAATGCCTGGTATAATAGATGCAAAAATAGATTGTGTGAATAGAGGTTCTATTAGAAAGGCTACAGTAACTATAAAAGCATATAATAAACTTCAATTTAGTATTATTGAAATATTATATCTTAGACTTGGATATTTAATGTTATTAGAATATGGGTGGGATAAGTATATTGATAATATAGAAAATGGAGAACTTACAGTAAGAAATACAGAGGGTACTGCTACGGATGCAGGTTGGTTTGATGGTACCTCTCTTACAACTGATGAAATTTATAATTTAATCCAAACTTTTAGGGTTAAATATAAATATAGTTATGATGGATTTTTAGGAAAAGTAAGTAATTTTGAATGGACATTAAACCCTGATAATACTTACGATATAACTTTAAAGTTAATAACTATAGGAAGTGTTGTTGAATCACTTAACATGAATCAACCTACACCGGTTCTTAATCAAAAACAATTTGATGTAGCACTAAAAGAAGCACGAAGACAAGCAAATCTTAATACTTTACCTGATGGTGGTTTAGATGGCGGGACTGTAGGTGATTATCAAGTTAATTCTCATAGGGATGCGGATGATGAGGATTATTTTGCAGGAGATGAATTAATAAATTCTTTAGGTGCAGATAAATTTTCTGCATATTTACTAACTACTATAGCATTTTTTCCTGAAAGAAATATCAATTACTTAAACTTACCTAGTTTATTTTCAACTGATTTTCACAGGAAAAAGTATATGGAACTAATTCCAAATAAAAGACAGTATTATGTAAGATTAGGCACATTATTAGAAAAAATAGATTTAACTTGTAATTTTATTGTTAAAAATGGAAATAATAAAATATCTAAATTATTAGAATTTGATTATGATGATGTTGATGAAACAAAATGTGCTTATATACCTAATTTAATATCATTAGCCCCACATAAAGTTTTATTTACTTTTGATGTAACAGAAGATTATGCAATTGATGAAACTTTAGCTATACAAAAGGCATTTAAAGATAATATGGAAGAATTTTCATCTACTGAAGAAGGAAATAAAGATGTAAAATATGGAAAATTATATAATACTTATTTTAATTTATATTTTGTAGCTGATATATTTCAAAGTTCCAAAAACCAAAAAGGTGAAGTATTATTATTTAAATTTTTAGAAAAATTATGTGGAGCAATAAATGAATCAACAGGTAATATAACAAATATTGAACCAGTAATAAAAGAGGATAGAGTAATATATTTTATTGATCAGAACCCAATTGAGGGAATGGATTTAGCCCACCCCCCTCAAACAAGAACAAAATTTCAAATTTATGGTTATTCACCTGACGGTCAATCTAATTTTGTAAAAAAATTCGACTTTAAAACAAAAATAACCCCAGATTTATCTGCAATAATTTCTATAGGAGCTACTGCAAATGGGTCTGACACTAAAAATATGGATGCTTTTCCTTTAAGAAATTGGAATAGAGGACTAATTAATAAATTTGAAGCTAATTTACTATCAGACGATAGTAATCTTAGTGATTCAAATGTCCCCGTTAAAACTGAGGAACAACAAGCCAAGGAGGCATTTTCAAAACAAATCAAAGACGGTGGTTTTACTACAAGCGTATCACAAGGTGGTTATTGGAAAAGTTTAGGCAAAGATAGGGGATATAGTTTTGCTTGGCAAAATATTGCTGTAAAAGGTGTAGGTGGGTCCTGGTTAAGCTATTGGGATAGTAGAGACAAACATTCTAAAAATAAAACATTATTAGCAGAAGGATGGAGAAAATGGAAAAGAGCTAAAAAAATTGCAGTAAATCAAGCTGCTTCCCAAACAGGTAATAATATTGTTGATGCTAATTATATGGCGTCTAGAAATTATTTAAATTATATAGTTCAAGCATTTGGTGGAGGTACTGGTTATTCTACACTTAAAAGTGCAGTAATAAGAAATCAAAACAATATTTTTGGTAAACCCATACCAAACACAGTAAAAACAGAAGAAATAACTATCAGCATACCTGATTCCTTATATTTTCTTATGGATGATAATTCCGACTTTATATCAAGAGGAAAATCTGCTTTTAAAATGTACCAACAAAGAATAGCACAATTTAATTATGAAACTGCAAAAGTAGTATCTTCTACTAATGGATTTATCCCTTTAGATTTAGGATTAACGTTTGATGGAATGAGTGGATTAGTTATTTATAATAAAATTGAAGTAGATACGAAATTTTTACCTTCTTCTTATCCTAAAGCTTTAAAATTTGTAGCTACTAAAGTAAACCATCAAATAAAAGATAATCAATGGGAAACTAGTATTAATACTTTATCTATACCTGTAACAGAAGAAGCAGTAAAAGCAGCAGTACTTACAAATAATAATGCTTCACAACTTAAAGATGCAGATAACCCACTAACAGTAAAACCACCAATTCCTTCTACTAGACCATTTAAAATTATAGATAATAGAACAACAGCAGGTAAACCAGATGACCCTGCTACTTACGGAAAAGTTATTACTGTAGATCAATTTGTTTCATATTTTAATGATAATGCACAAGATAAATTTAGAGCTTTTGCGGAAACATTAGAACAAAGTTATAAAGGATATACTATGACTGTTAATGCTGTTTATAGAACATTTGCTAGATCAGTTCAGTTAAAAAAACAAAACAGCAGAAATGCCTCTCCAGGGCGGTCTTTGCATAATTATGCCCTAGCATTTGATGCTAATATTACTGATCCTAGAGGGAGAACATATTTAAAGAAAGAAAGAAAACCATGGGTAGAATCAGGAATACCCGGAGTAGCAAAACAATTAGGCATGGTTTGGGGAGGTGACTTTGGGGGTTATATAGATTCTGTTCACTTTGGTTTTGATATACCAAGAAATACTTTATTAACTAATGCCGAGGAAGAAAATGCTCCTGAAACAAGACAGGAAGCTTGGATAACAAATGACACATCAATTAAATCTAAAAGCTAATGTATTATCCAAAATCCCAAACAAAAAATAACTTATATACCAATGGTGATGAATTTGCTTTATCAAAAGATAACTCAGTATACACTGGGGATTATTATGAAACGAGTGATGGAAGAAAATTTACAGGTAAAAACCCAAATGTTGTACCAAGTTATGAATTAGTTGATCTTTCATACAATAAAAATTTTGCTGAAAATTTAAATACACACGTAGCAGGTGACCATTATGTAATTAATGATGTTTATGATTATGCTAGGGGAGTTAATTTTACTGGTAATGATTTACCACCTTCAAATCCAATACAAATATTTCCAACCCCAAGTGAGCAAGATTATAGTAATGGAGAAATACAAAGATATTTTGTTAAAAAAAGAAATGAAGAAAAATATATTGAAGTAGATCAATCAAGTTATATTAGTTATAATACACAAGAACCAAATGTAAATTTTATTCTATACAGTGCATTCCAATTCCCTTGGGTAATAACAGGAAAAAGATCAGAAGCATTTAATGTTAATCGCAAAACTATTCAAAGAGTACAAAGAAATAATCAATTTAAAGGATTTATTAATTACTTTAATGGTAAATTTGATCAATTATTTAGATACACTCCAAAAGAAAATTTATACACAGATGGTACAGAATTTAAAAGAGCATCTGATGGTAAAATTTATAGAGGATATTATCACATCCACCTTGATAAAGGACCAATGGAAGGAAGACAACATGAAAATAGACCCCATGATTTTTTAATTCCAATTAGTGGTTCAAATTACCAACAAATAGGAACAAGATTAGAGGAAAGAAGTAATAATTATAGAACTCCTTCAAGATCGGGTGGAGGGTACTAGATAATTATTTATATTAGGTAAAAATAGGTTATATGTACTGGCTTGTAGAAGACGAGGAACAGTTAAGTGTTTTAATAAATAGTGGTTATAAAGAAGCTTTTATTGAGGTAATTCCTTATAATGATACTATTCATCCCGTATTAAATCATGTTAGTTTAGTGTATATTAGACCGATTAATGCATCTAAAGGGTTTATGGTATGTGTTTCACATAGCGAAGCTTTAAATGCGTTAAACACACAAATAAACGAAATATTAGGTAAGTTTGAAAAATTATATTGTAGAGATAAAAAAGAAATATTGCATTATTTTCCACTAAAAACTTTACATGACATTAATCAACCCCCTAATCCGTATATACGACCTACAACAACAACACATGAAATATACTATAGGAAATATAAAGATAATCCCGAATTAAATAAAATAATCCCTATAGTTAAGCATTATGAATTATGTGAAAACATTTTTGAAGATCTAAAAGCGAATATTAACATTAAAAAAACAAAATATGATGAGTTCTTTAACAGTCGAGTATCCG
>JAAHTH010000665.1_pt1 | contig 32214 bp, 46 predicted proteins | sample 6116091 | NCBI WGS metagenome assembly JAAHTH01 (sample SAMN13939990, study PRJNA603662) | sponge metagenome | isolation source: marine sponge | host: Mycale hentscheli | place: New Zealand | collected 2006
TTACTACTACACTACCACCATCTGAAACAACAAATTGAAATCTATTTGAAGATGATAACCCAATTAAAACTCTATTGTTGTTAGTTCCATCTGAAACGCTAAATCTTCTTGTTGTTCCGTCATTAGATAACGCTTTTAATTCTGCATAGAGTACACCTTGTGAATCGTTAAATATAGTAGCATCTGTAGAACCTGTGCAAGTTTCTGCTTCTCTAGTTCCACTTCCTGTAGTAGTAGGAATAAAAGAACTTAAATCATTATATTCGCACTGTGCACCCCATAAAAAAACACTAGAATCACTTGCTCCATCTGTACTATCAACTTGACCAGCAATAGTTCTAGGAGAAAATAAAACAGTACAAGTAGATGCAGAATCAGTTTCATACTTAAAAGATAATCTATACCAACCATTTCCGTAGTCATCATAATTAGTGCTAATTAATTGAAAATCAACTCCACCCTCAGAAGTTGTAAAAGTTTTTGTACTAAATTGAAATAATACATCAACTCTATTAGGATAAGTTCCTTGAGCTCTTAAAGCAAAATAATCTCCTACATTTTGTCTTACAAACACTGATAAAGTCATATCTAAATTTGCAGAACTACTTTTACTAAATTGTTTTGAAATGTAAGAAGTTAAAGCAGAATTTCTAGTTATAGTGTCTGCGTCATATTCTCCACTTGGAGATGTTTGACTATCAGAAACAACTGTTATGTTTGTTTTGCTCCAGTTATTAAAATCACTAGAATAGGATAACTCATTAGTTTTTTGACTTTCTAATAGTAATATAGGACAATTACTGTTTAACCAGTCTAATCTAGGATAATCTTCTGTTATTGTTTCTATAAGTCCATCTTTATTTACTCTTGTGCTAGAACCACTTCTGTCAAATTGAAAATCCCCACTACCATTACTTGGAAGTACAGAATAGACTATACTGTCGTTATATCCGCTTGGTATTAATGCTAACTTTGGTTTTACCATTTAAATATTTTTTTAATTTAATAACGTTTTTTTGTTTTGGTTTATATTTCACAATACCCAACCTTTAAACGTTGTGTCATTATCTGGACTGATATCTTCGTCAGTATTACTTGTATATTCTGGAAATAATTCATTATTAAAACATAAATAATCAACCATTCGTGTTGAATAATAATTTGCATATTCACGAGCTTTTGCAACTAAATAATCTACTTCTGTTTTATCCACAGATTGAGAATTTTCAGAAAGATGTTTATAAACTCCTCCTTTTGCTATAGTATAAGCGCTAAAAGGAATATAATTGACCTGAGCGAACCAAATTAAAATTGGTTGCACGTATTCATTAACTAACGTTAAATAATTACCAGATAATGTTCCAGCAATAATGTCAGCGCTAATACGATCATATAATTTTGTTCCTAACAAATTTTGTACATCTATTTCTTGAGCTATTTTTACAAATTGAATAAATTTATCTGTGTCTAAATTTCCGTCAAGAATTGAATTTCTTATTAAATCAGTTCGTGTTATAAATAATGCTGTTGCCATATTTTATTTTTCAAATCCCATTTTATCCCAATATTCTTTTGTATATCCAGCAAAAGGCATATCTTGAGGAGCAACTGGAACTTGTTTTTCATTTGCTTCAGGTCTAAAACCTTTTTTTCTTGCTTCTGTTGTTGTTAACAATTTGCCTAAAGATTTACTACCTTCTTTTGTAACATAAGTTTTTCTTAACCAGCGATGCTGACATCTTGGTCCACCCTTGTAAAGCCAAATCGAATAAGTAGGACTTCCATCTTTTCCAAAACCTTTTTCTTCGCCTTTATCATTTATTCTTGTTTCATTTACTGGCAAATCTCCCATAGCTATAATATCTTCTTTGCGATATACTTTTTTAGCATCTACCATTTTTTTACAAAACTCTCTTGAATTTTCACTGTATTTTTCTGGAGAATACATATATCGTACAAGAAACATATTGCCTTTTTCAGTTGATTGTTTACTTGTACCATCTTGTTCGCTTTTTTTGTAAGGTGTTGCTTTACCTGTACTAACGAAATTCCATATTTTAGCTAATAAATTAGGATTTTTAGGTTTATTAAGATCTTGAATAACTATGTCAAATTGTTCTTCTTGATCATAATCTACATCTCGTTGATCAATTAATTCAAAATTTTCAAACAAATCATTTTCATCTTGTCCTAAATCTATTAAAGCTTGAGCTATTTTATTATCTTGTTGTTTAATTTGTTTTTCTAATTTAACTCCTGTTTCTTCTTCTCGTGTTTCTTCGTCTTCAACATTTTCTAAATCAGTAAATTCTAATGGTTGTAATGTTTTGAAATATAATTTTAAACTAATGTTATTGTATGCTAATATAGAATCAAACGCATCGATCAACAATGTTTGAAATGGTCGTATTACAGTGTTATCCATTAACGTTGAAGCTGTTTTTAATTCTTCTGCATTATTACCTAAACCAGTGTTGTCTTTGATTCCCATTAACATTGGTGAAACAACACGATGAGCAACCATAACTTTTTTAGAACTTTCGTCAGATAAAAATTGATATTGATTATGTGCGTCACTTAATTGTATTGGTTCAATTGTAGCTGCACTTTCAGGATTGTCATTAAAGGCAAGTATAAATTTGCCAGCTTGACTCGATCCCGAGAACTTTTGATAAATGCGATTTTCAAGCATTTGACGTTCTTCAGCATTTGGCGTACCGTTGTTAAAATTTATGAGCATACTTGGAGCCAATCCATTAAGTATGTTATTTAAATGATAATTAGAAATTTCTTGCTCTAATTCAGCGTATTGTAAACCACCAGCATAATCTGGCGAAGAATAGTATTTGTAACCAGCTCGATATGGTTTAACATAAACAATTTCAATGTTTTCTTTGCTAAATCCAAAAGCAGGTATTCTCAATAAATTTTCTGTGTTTCGTACTTTTGTCCAATCGTCTGAATAAAAATATGCTTCGATTTCGCCTTTATCATTGCATTTTTCAGCACGTAAATTTTCAATTGGTATGTGTTCTACTTGTGCAATTGATTTTCTGTCTTTAGAATAAATAATTTGCATTGAACATTGTCCCATTAATTTTAAATCATAACATAATTTTCTAACTACGTCTTTGTGGAACAAAGAAACCATTTTAGCGTATTCTTCTGGCTTTTTGTTTGAATTTAAAGCATCTAGACCACGACCATAAATCATTTCGCTAATTGCGTTTATAATTGCGTTATTTGTCGGACTGCCGTTATATCTGTCAATTAAATATTGAAAATAATTATTTTCCGTTCCGTAAGCAATCCAATCTTTGTTTGATTGTTCCACAATTTCTGGGCTTGTGTATGTGCTTAGATTTACTATTCTTAAATCGTTCATATTATAATAAATTCATTATCGTGACTTTGTTCGCTTGTAAATTCATTTTTATTAATGTTATAATAATCATTGTTTAATTGATTTACAACTTGATCAGTGCAAAATACTTTGTCTTTGTAAATTATTTGTGTTGAATTGCTAACTTCTAATATGTAAAATTGACCTTCTATCAATGTGCCAAATACAGCTGCAAATTGTAAATAATTTCCATTTATTGATGAAGTGCTTGTTATTGTTATTGGAATATTTGTGCTTTCACTTGTTAATTTAATAGTCAAAGTACCTACAGTAAATTCTCTTGGAATTATTTGAAATGTTTTATTCCCGTTTGTTTGTATTAACTTCATACTAATATATAAAGAAAATGAAATAATTTTGTATAAAAAAAACCCCTACATTTCTGCAAGGGTTGATTTATAGAATATTAAATAAAAGTTAGGTACTGCCTTAGATTGAGTTATCGTACATTTAACTCCGAGTGTTGATAGGCACTCATTTATCTCCTCGCTATCAAACGAGTTATTTTGTTACAGTTTTTAAGAGGACGATTTACCTCTCCTTTGCTAATGTATATTATCTTGTCCGTTTATTATAAGCGTCGTATCTTTTTGACTATCTCTCCATTGAGCGACTGGGCGACTAACCCCAGACTTCTTATAAACCCTTTCTCAAATATTCAGATACTCTTTCAATCTGTTTCACACTATTTGTTATTTAACTACGTTATTATTTCAAACGTAAGCAAGTTTTCTTATATTTATAAATAAACTAAATTAGCGTCCTACTTTGAACAACCAAGCTCATTTCGTCGCCAGCGGTGGAATTCCCTTGAAACACTATTTCAGATTCTTGATAACTTTTAATATAAGTTATACTGGTTCTGGCTAATTTAGTTTTTAATATGTTAAAGAACGTTGTACTATTTTTTGTACATTACAAATATACGAAATAATTAAAGTTATAAACAAATTATAAACGTATTTTAACAAAACTTTAACATTTGCATAAAAAAAAGGCTATCAATTAAGATAACCTTTAATTATGAACACTATAATTAAATAATTACGGAGTTGGGTCAATTGGTGACGTACTATCATCAGTTGGCAATGTTGCAACAAAGAACGGAGGTGCCGTTTCTTGTGCTGTCAATGTCAATGTGAAACCGCTAAGGTCTCCCATAGCAGCGCCAGATACAATAGTTCCACCAGTCACTTCTGCGCCGTGGTCTTTACCAATTAAAAATCCATTTCCGTTGTAATCTTCAACAACAATTTGAGGACGTCCAGCTGATAATAATTTGATTTGTTCTTGTGTTGCTACATCTAAAAATGTAAAAGTACAATTTAAAGTAGCTTCGTAAAAAGTTGTTCCATTTTCTCGTGAGCTGTTAATAGCTGTTTCCAATGATGAATTTCCTTTTACTTCATATTTGAACCAACTTACACTATCGTCTAATGTAATGGTTCCAGCGCTGTCAGTTAACGCCGCTGTTGTTGCCGAATAAGGACCAAAGAAAATGCTTTTGATCCCACCGACTGCTGATTTGCACGGAATTTTTCGTCCGTTAGATACTGCACAAGCCATATTTATATGTTTTTAAATAAAAAAGGGCAGGTTATTTTACCCACCCTTTTCTAATGATTAATTAATTTATTAAGCGTAAAGAACGATGTCTGTTACTTGTCCGTATTGAACACCAGCTGTGAAACGCATTACCACACGAATTTCCTGTGATCCATCTGTTTCAGCCATATCAATTACACGTACTTCATTTGTGTCAGATAATAGACCAGTACCAAAGAATAAATTTGATTTTTCAGCAGCGATCATTGTATTATCAGCCATACCTTTTGAAACAACGATTTGAACACCGTCGAAATAAAGGTTTCCAAGAACTTGATTAGTTCCTCTGTCTTCGTAACCAGCTCCTCCAACACCGTTAGAAGCAAAACCACCAAGAGCACGAGTATAAGCACGAGCAACATTTGAAGAAATGTAAAGTCTTAAATCTTCTTTTCCGAAAACTGCAGATGGAATAGCGTCAACAACTTTTCCTAATTCATCAACAACATTTCCAGCAGTAACACCACCAGCAACAGCAGCTATTTCTTGAGCAGCTGGAAGATCAGTATCAGCAGCTAATAAAACAGCTAATCCGTCAAATTCACCAGTATTTCCATCAACACCTTGCCAAATGTTTTTTTCGATTTTGTCAGCAACTTTAGCTGATACGTGAGCTAACACGAAATCAGAAAATGAAGACGGTAAATCTGCAAAAGCAGAATATCCCATTTCTAAAGCCTGCCACGTTTGGTGAAGCTCTTTTTTACAAATTTGTAAATTTACTTGGAATTCTTCAGCAATAAGTATTTGTTCTGTTAAAGTTAAAGTTCCTTCGTTTGTTTTAAAATCACAAGTTGCATTTCGTACAATATTATCTGTTGATGCTTTTTGCAACACAGTTTTATAAGGTACGTTTGGCATAATAGTGATTTCATTGTTTGCAAGAGTATCTCCAGAAAGCAAAGCAGCCGCTATGTATTTTCCAGCAAATTCTCCAGCATAAGTTGAATTGGTAATTACTAAACTCATTTTTTATTGATTTTTGATTGTTATTATTTATTTAATTGTGATAAAATTCTATCCATTGTATTCATTGGGCGTTTTGCACCAATTCTGAATTTTGATAAATTTTGTTTTGTTTCAGGATTTGAAACAATTGGCTCAGCAGCAGGTTTGTCTAATTCTTTTTGAACTTCTTCTGGGACTTCGCTTAATTCAACTTTGTCGTGTTTAGCAAGTTCTTCAGTCATAAGATTACCTAAATCATCAGCATTCATTTCTTCTTTTGGTTCTATCATAGCTTTGATTTCTTCGATCATTTGTTTAACCTCAGCTAATTCTTCTTTAGTTGCGTATGCCATATCTTCTTTTTCTTCTTCAGCAAGTTCTTCTTCTTCCTCGATTTTTTCTTCTTCTTTTTCTTCGTCTTCGTCTTCTTTTTCTTCTTTAGAATCGTATAATTCAGCTATTAAGCCTTCTTCTTCGATTTTAAGAATTCTTGAATCTTCGAGTTCGTACTCGCCAATTGGCATTGCTACTTTTTCGTCTTCTGTTACAATGAAAACTTCTTTTCCACTTTCAAAAGCTTCTGCTTCTAAAATTGTTCCGTTTTCTAACTTCATTTGTTCTAACTTAACTTCTTCAGTTAAATTTAAAACATCTTTGATTTTTTCGATCACGTTGTTTGATTTCATACTAATATATAATTTAATTAAATTTATTTTGGTTTTTCATTTAAGCTTTTTTCTGAACAATGAACCATTCTGTTCCGTCAGACCATATTTGAATGCCTTCGTATTGTTTATTTATTTCATAATAATTTGTGCTTCCGTCAATTGTTTGACCAACAGCTGGCGTTAAATAAACACGAGTATTTGTTTCAAAAGTTGTGTCTGATATGAAACGCATTAATCTATTTGTGTTATTGGTTGCTGTCGCATCTGGTAACGTTAAAATCATATTTCCTGCGCCACCTGACCAAGTTAATTTGATCATTTCCGAATGATTATAAATAGAATTACCTAAATCGACATTGTTTCCAGCACTTACAGTTAAATTTGTTGGCACTAAATAATTAACAATTTCTTTTTGTATGTTGCTAAATGTAACACGTTTTGTTTCATTGCTGTTTACTACTGCAAATTGATCTGTTAATGCTAAAGTTGTAGCTTCGGGTAATTGTGAAATTTTTAAATTTGGCATTATATTAATATTTTTTGGTTATTTTCTTGTAAAATTAAATATGTGTCTTCTTGTGTTAAAAATTCAATTGTTTCGCCTATGCTTGATGTTGATCCAATGCCTTGCGCTCTTAAAGTTTGATCACAGCATTTAATTGAATATGTGTTGTCTTTGCATAAACACCCTTTTCGTGTGTTTTTTGGACTTGTTTTACTTGGCGTTTCAAATTTTTTCATTATTTTATTTTTACGCAATTAGGCACTGTTTTACCATCAAGAATTTTAGTTCCTTTTTGCTCGTATCCGTCCCAACAAGGAGATTTTAAATTATGTGATTCACAAGGCATATACCAAGTTTGACCTTCAAATTCGTGTGTGTGATATTTTCCACAACCAATGTCTTTAGCTGCTTTTTCAGCCGCTTCTTTAGATGAATACGCTAAACGACCATCTATAATTGCCATTTTATCATCTATAATTTCAGATGACATTTCTAATTGTTTTATTTTAGATTCTGCCCAACTTTTACCAGCTAAACCACCCCACAATAAAAACGAAATCGTTCCACAAGCTTTTGTGTCGCTTTTGTCGTAATATTCTTCTGCTCGTGATAAATACGAAAACATTCTTTTAATTGTTTGTTTTGTCAAACCTTTACCTTGTGCTAATTGTTGTCCACGAATTTTACCTACTTGTGTGGCACATTTATTGTTTACTTTTTCGTTTAATTTTAAACCACGTTTAGCATTGTTTTTAACGGCATCTGGGTAATCGGAATATGATTCTAAATCTATTTGTTCGTCTTTTAAAATAGCTTTAACTTCGTTTAATAAATATTGTGCTTCTAATTCTTCGATTTGCGCTAATTCGTCTTTTATTGTTTTGTCTTTTGGTCGTTCCATTTTATCAGCGAAATAACCTTCTATGCTAAAACCATTTACTTTTTTTGTTTTTACGAATTCGTTCCAAACATCATCGTTGTTTACTTTGACAGAACCGACCCACGTTCCAAGTGGTAAATCCATTCCATATTTAACTGATTTATCGTGTACTTTGTCTTCGACTATCCACGATTCGACTAATGATAAACCATTGATTTCGTATTGATGTTCTAATGTAGCATTGTTTTGATTACCTTGCATCAAATATAATTGAGAAGCTTTTAAAACAGTATCTTTTGAAAAATATATGTAATACTCATCTTCGCCGTTTCGTCTGTATATAGGTTTGTTTGGTATTAATAACGCACCCATTAATATGCGTTTTTCTTTGTCTACTTCAGCAAGTTTAAATTCTTGTGATTTTAACGCAATGAAATCTTCTTCTATTGCACCGGATTCAACAATAGATATTGCTTCTACTCCAATTTCTGCTTCTTCGTCTAATATTAATTCAACTATTTTCATAATTATATATAAATATTTTTAATTTATTTTGTATTTATAATGTAGCACCTTCAACAATATTGTTTTCTAAACTTTGTGCTGTTGTTACATCATTTGCAACTACGTATGCTTGAACTGGTTGTTGTTCTTGACCAGCAACAGCTTCAGCTAATTGATTTGTTCCAGCAGCACCAACTACGTTAAATGTTGGGGGAGCAGGTGCAGAACCACCACCACCACCAGATGGAACGCCAGCACCACTAACTGATTTAGAATCTCCTTTTATTTGTTGAATACTTTTAGCAGCACTTGCAACAGTTGATCCTATTGACAAAGCAGCTTTTGCTGAATTTATAGCAACGAATGGCATACCTGATGTTAATGGTGAAGCAGCTACGGCTTTTGCATTTGCAACACCTGTGCTTGATACTGTTTCAGAAATCGATTTAACAGACGTTCTAACAACATCAGCAATGGCTAATGCTTTACCAACTTTTTCCATTTTTTTACCACCAAGGCTTACAATGTTTTGTAAATTGTCATAACCTTCTCTGTATTGTTGTTCTTTGTATTCTTCAGCAGCAGCTATTCTGTCTGCTTCGTTTTGATCATCTTCTTCTTTTTTTGCTTTTATAGCATCAGCATTTTCTTTATCTTCTTCTTTGAATTGATCTTCTAATTCTCTTTCTCTTGCTTTTAATGCTTTTATTAAATCTTGTGATAATAAACCATTTGCCAAAGCTTCAGCCATTAACGCTTCGTTTTCTTCTTTTAATCTTTGCCTTTGTAATTCACGTTCTTGTTCATCAGTAACGGCTAATGCTGTACGTATTCTGTCTTTTAAATTGGCTAATCTTTTTTGATATTGTTCTTCTAATTTTAGTTTTTCTTTATTTTGACGCTCGATTTCTTTTAATTCTTTATCGTTTTTCTTTTTACGATCTTTAGCATCTTTATCTCGTGCGTCTTTTTTGTTTTTATCTATTTGTGCTAAAGCAATATCTATTTTACCACTTTTTAATTTTGTTTGTTGTATTTCTTCTTCAATTTCATTTAACCTTTCTAGTTCTTCTTCTGTACCAGCAAGTGATTTAGCAGTAGCTTCGGCAGCAGCACCGTAAGCACCAGCAGCATTTAAAGCAGCAACTTTTATTTTTTCTAAAAATCCAACTTCTTTTATTTGTGCTTTTTGTTTTTGTAATTGCGTTTTTAAATTTTCAAGTAAAAGTGTGTTTTCTTCTTGTTGAAGTAATAAAACTTTCTTTTTTTCAGCTACAATGTCTTCTGTGCTTTTACCTTGTAATGTTAATATTTTTTCTTGTTGTTCAAGTAACGCAAGTTCATCATCAGCAAGGCTAACATTTTTCCTGTGTTCATCGGCTTGTTTTTGTAATGCTTTAGAACCATTATCGAACAATGCTGTTATTTCTTCCCAATATGCCACAACAGTTGCTAAACCTATAACTAATGCTCCAATACCTGTAGCTATTAATGCTTTTTTAACACCAGATAAACCTTTGACGAAATTTTTAACAGCGCCAAAACCTGAAACAAATCCTTTTTTTAATTTAACTAATTTCGTAGCATAACCACCAGTTAATTTGTCAATACCACGAATTATGTTTGTGTTTTCTTTTTGACCTTTTTTAAATTCTTTAACTGTTTCTGTTGCAGCTCGTTGTTCGACTGCTAATTTTTTCAATCCTAATCGTTGATCACTTAACGCATCTTTACGTTCTGTTAATTCTTGTTTTAATAATTTTTCTTGTGCAAGATTAACTCTACCAGATGCATTGTAATCGTCAAGAGCTTTTTTGGCTTTGATGTATTCTTCTTCTAATAAAACAAGTATTTCTTTTTGTTCATTAATTGTTTTGTTTACAGCTTCAAGATTTTTTTGTGCTTGTTTGCTATCTACATTTATTTCAATTGTTTTTTCTACCATTTTCTTTCTTGTTTATATGCTTTGAAACCTTCTTTTAATGTTGTTGGCAATTTATATTTTCCTTTTGCTATTTTTATATTTTTTGTTTCGCCATTTACATATTGTAAACAATCTAAAATTAATTTTATCATTAGTCAGTTTTTGCGTTTAATGTTGTGTCAAATGAAAAAGCATCAGTTCCGTTAATATCATATTTAACTCTAACTGATATTGTGTACCAAGTATTACTTTCTAACCCTGTTACTTTTTTAGTTGTTGTTGTGTTTGGCTCAGCACTATGTAAACCACCATTAACATAAACATTATATCCAGTTGCTCCTGTAACTGCATCCCAAGTAACTGTTATAAAATCAGTACTTTTTGTGGTTTCAGTTAATTGTGCTATTCTACCTAAATAAGCAATTTGACTGTTTTGTATTTCACTAAAAAATTCTTCTTTGTTGTATAATTCTAAATCGCTTTTGTTAGTCAATAAATTTGTTTTTATTTTATTAATTACAAAAACATTATTAGCAATTATAAGCCTATCGTTTAATTTTAATTTTTGTAATATAGATAAAGGTAAATAAGCACTAACTTTTAATAATCTTGAGTTTCTATCAAATATTGTTTCTATGTAATCATAATAACCATTATCAAACAAGTTTATTGAATCTGTAGGTACTTCTAATAAAAATTCGTCTGTTTCTTCACTGAAATTTAATGACAATCTATTTACACCATTCCAATTAATTGTTGTCAATTGTGTTGGTCGTCTATAAAAAGCTGGAGTTGTACTATTAATTGTAAATTCAGCATTAGTATTGGCTTGACGTTCCATACACAACAACAAAGGTTTTCCTATTGTTGGATTGTAATTACTGTCTAAAAAAGCTCCTTGTCCTATTAATGTAAAAGCACCTGTTTGGTTTGATAATCTTTCATACATCATTTTTTCAAAAGGTAATTCAACTTTGTATGTTCCACCATCCCATTCAGCATTTGGATTATATATTTCATTACCAAACGATGCTTGATTTATTTCATCAGCATATTCAACTAAAAACGTTTTTTTGCTTTTGAAATTAAAAGACATTTCTTTATATTGAAATAAACGTTCTAAACTTGATGATTCACTGTTTACATATTTTGTAATATCGTAATTAACTCCGCTGTTCATAAATATTGGAGCTGTTTGTGTAACTATGTTTGCTCCTTCTTTGTAAACTACTAAATTGAACATTTTAAACAAACCACTTAAAAAATCCATTACTTTCATTTTTGGTATTTGTTTACTTATGTAAAATAAATTATCAACATCAAACGTTGGAGCACTATATCTTGCTATCCATTGACTTATAAAAGGATCAGTGAAATTAACACCTCTTTGAAATTTTTCTAATTTAAATTCTTGCGATGTTATTGTTAAAGCATTTTCTGTTTGTACTTCAACAATTAAATCTATTGCAGATCCTGTAGCAAAATACCTGTTGTCTATTGTTTTTGTAAATGTTATAGAAGCACCGTTTTCAACTATTCGTTCTCTTAACAATCGATCGTCTGATGCTCTTAATAATCTTACAGTATATGGTAAAGAAGAACCACTTGTATTAACAGTAACTGTTGCTGTATATTTTTCAAATATTCTATTTTGAGTTATAAATACTGTTCTTGCATCACCAACACTTGGACTTGGAGATGGATTATCTACAAATGAAAAATCAGTGACATCAGTACTGAAAAACCTATTTCTAATTATTTGTAAATCTTCTCCTTCACTTGCATTAGTAACATAGCCTTCGTTTCTATGCATCCACATATATATATCATTAATTTGCTGTGAATTTAAAAAACCAGTTATGTTTATTTTTGGATATGTTCTGTTTATTGCTTGTATAATGGCACGAATTCTTATTGCTGGTTTTAAATCCGTCCAAATCAAAGCTGCGTTTGTGCTGAAATCTTTATAACCTCCTGTGGTTGTATATCGCATATTTTTACTATGCTGTATATTTGGAACAAGAATATCTGTTGCATTAGCTCCGTAAGTTAATTCTAATGATGTAGCATCTGCTGTTAATCTATTTGTTATTTGTGATGATGTATAATTAAAATCTAAATCACCATAATCTAAATTACTTAATTCGTTATCTCCTAATATTTCTTTTAATTCAACTGTTTCGCCATAAAACACTATTTTGTATGCGTGTGGTTTATTGTCTTTTAATGAAACGCTTTTAAATTGTATTTGTCCTTTTCGATAATCAATACCATTTAATTTAATTATTGCATCGTGTCGAAAACGAGCATCAAAACTATTTTGAAGTTTTAAATTTTCGTAATGTCTAAATAATCTGTTATTGTGTTTCGAAGCTGGTAAATTAAATTGTTGTGAAAAAGGTGTAAAAACTTTTGATATATCTCTAACGTTTAACAACGATTCTGTTATTGATACGCTTTCATCTTTGAACATATCAACTTTTGTGTAATCACTTTGTATTTTATATGTTTCTGTTCCAATGCCACCAAATATATCAGCACTCAAACTTAATTGTGTATCGCTGTCAATAGCAATAACAAAAGCTCGTAAACCTTGTATGTTTGGTAATACATTTGTAACTAAATCACCAACATCAACTGTTTCATTAAAATTAGCAGTAGAATCTATAAGTTTATTTGTAGCAGTAGATGATGCTGTACCTATGACATCTTTATAACCTTTTATGTGTAATTCGATTATTTGCATTTATCTTATATTGTTTATAGTGTTAAAAGCAAATTCTATTTCGATTGTATAATTTATTAATTTGTCGTTTAAATGTGTTTTATATTCTAAATTATTTCCAGTAACAGTTATTGGTAATGTTTGTGAATTTATTTCTATCCAACAATTTTCAGACAATTGCATTTGTTTAAACACGTCATTATAAGTTTGTGGATAATAACCTGTGTTTAATGTTAATTTTTCTGTTCCGTTTTTTGTTAATATTTTTTGTTGATGTCTGCTTGTGTCGTAACTACCAGCAACAACTATATTTCGTTTAAAATTTTCTTGTTTTGTTGATAATGTTTTATTTGTTCGTTTAAAAAACCAAATGTCTTGTAACGCACCAAATTTATTTACAAACGTTATTTTATAAGGATCGTATTTACATTCACTTATATTATCTACTGTTAATTTTGTAACACCGTTTGTTGTATCAACGTATATAGTATCGAAATCAAATAATTCAAATTCATTTGCGAATTGTGTTAAACATTCACTGTTTTCAAAAATACCACCATCTTGTATTACTCTATCATTAAATTCATCAGAACCATTTATTCCACTTGTAACGTATTCTATTTGTGAATTGCTATTTGTGCTTGAACTTATGGCTTTAGTGTATATTTGTTGTCCATTTAATTCGTATGTTACTTGAGTTGTTGTTGATGTATCAACAGGTATGGTTGCAGGTGCATCATCTAATTTTACTATCGTAGTGTTTGTTTGTAATAAACCTGTGTTGTTTTGTGGATTAGCACCATCTTCGAAAAAACCATAACCATCAAATCCTTTTAATTGAAAAAAAGATGACCAAGTACCACTTACGTTTGTAAGTTGTATTCTATATCTGTAATCTACCCAAACAGTTTCAGTTGTATAATCACCATTAAAAGTATGTAACAAATAATCTCGTACTATTTCGCCTATTTCAAATGTAACGTTTTGATCAACTGCTGATGAAGTAAAACTGAATTTATTTGATCGATTTGTTGTTTGTGTTCCTGTATATACATATAATTCTAAATCAACACTTACTAAATTAGTGGGATTAAAATTTATGTAATATGGACTTCTTGCGTTTACTTTGCTCATTTTTGTGTAATGTTTACTTGTATTTGTTTTTCAATACCTATTGAATATGCTTTTAATAATTCTTGTGGCAATGTTTTAAATGCTTTAGCAAATGGTTCTGTGAAAAACATACTTGGTTTAATACCACGATTATAAATGTTACTTGCAATAATATAACCTACAGCATCAAAACCACCTCTTGCGAAACGACCAGTTGAAACCTTTTTGCCATTTACAATTTTATGTTCTCGAAACCTAATGTTTTTTTGTTTAGCAAATAATGACATACGTTTAACGAAATTATCCCAATTGCCTGTTCTACCTGTTCCAAATCTATATGGACTGTCTGGTGCTTGTTGTCCTGTTTTTTTTGCGTTTGGAGAAACTTTGCTGGGATCAGCTCCTTTTACACCTTTGTCAACGAATTTCCCATAATCTTCCATTTCCATTACAAGCTTAAAACCTTTTGCTGTTTTAGTGATTTGATGTCCTAATGTATCGTATAAAGCACCATTTGCTTTTTCGTCTTTGACTAAGTTTTTTCTGCTTTCGTCAATGACATATTTAGCAAAAACGTTTAACGCATTCGTAACAGCTTGATCAACTAACATATTGTAATATCATTATTAACAAACACATTGAATGTAGCACTCCAACCAGCTAATTTGTTTTCAAACCTTTCGTAAAATGGTTCGCAATTAGCATTTCCATCCAATTGATATTGATTATTGTATAACGTTCCTTTTCGCAATACTTGAATTAATTTATTTATTACTTGTAATTGTGTGTTTAATACATCTTGTTCATTATTGTTGCCTCGAAATATGTCTGTTGTTTCTTTTTTGCTTTCATCAACAATATCCATAGCTAATACACTAACATTGAATGTTAATACGTTTTCTTGTGCTGTAACATTGTTTATTATAATATGACATAAAGGAAATATGCTTTGTTTTTTTAAATCAATATCGTAAATATCTCCTGTTGTAACGGTGTTCACATTTACATCTGATAACAATTGTTGTTCAATTGCTTCAGTTAATAAATAAAATCCTCTTATTCCTGTGTTGCTCATTTAAATTTGTTTTTTATTTGCCTTGATTCGATTTCATTTTTTTCTTTTGTATATGCTAAATATGTCAAACATTCGTGTACGTTTAATTTAGTGATATATTTAAATTTTGTAATATCCCCTTGAGCGACTCCATAGATTGAATTGTACCAGCCCCACTTGGTTGTGAAATTAGATATTGCGCTAAGGTCTCCTCGTTCTGTTTGTTCGAAGAGTTCAGGATAACTTTCGATAATTCCGCTCCTAAATTGTAAAAAAAAACAATTGATCCTAATACAGCATCCAATGGAAATAATTTTGCTGTTTCAGCTGTCGATGGATCATAATCTTTTATTATATATCTGTTACCTACTTTTGCTTCTATTGGTCTGTATAACACATTCATTGCTCTGTGTAAATTGTTTGTGTCGCCTATGAACGTATCTAAATCAACGTATTCTCCAAATGACATATCTTCAAGTGCTGGAATAAAAGCATATTCTGTTCCGTCAAGTGTAAACCTGTTAATAAAATTATGTTGCGTATCAAATAAAACATTTATTGTGTTACAAATTTCTGTTACGTCTGTTGCTTTCATATTTCTAGCTACCAATGTAGGTGCATTGCAAAATATTTCAATCATTCGCAAATGTAAATCCGATGTGTTATCAAAATTTAATTTTTCAAATTCTTGATATTGTTCTAACGTGATTTCGTTTAATGTTGTTGGAATGTTTAACTTGTATTGCATATTAATATATAAAGTTTTTTAAATAATTTTTGAGATTAATGTATTGCATATTTACCAAAATTTGGTCTGCTCATAATTGAATATGTAGCATACCTCACAGCATCAATGATATGATTGTTTTTATCAACAGGTTTATTTGTTAATTTGCCTGATCTATCTTCTTGCCATTTATAGTTTCTAAATTCTTGAATTGCGTTGTTGCTGTCAGTTGTAATATGTATTTTAAAACGTTTTAATAAATCAATACCTGCGTTTATGCTATCACGACCTTTTAAACTTGGTTGTATGTTGTGTCCCATTCTTCGTAATTCATCAATTAACCTTGGTTCAGCTGCATCGAAATAAACAGGACTTCGATTTGATATTGTTTGTTTTAATACATCGCTAATATCTCGTGTGGTCATCATTGTACGATACAAATGTTCTTTGATGTATAAATTATGATCTTTTTTGTAAACGCTGACTAACGTGCTTGGGTCGTTCGTGTATCCAGCATCAGCACCATAACTAACTAATTCAGCGTCTTGTGGAACGTGAGGTATTTCATAATAATTAAATATCGTTGCTTTTGATATTCCTTTTTGTCCAAGACCATATATTTGCCAATATTGTTCGTCTGTTTCACGTAAACGTTCTATTTCAGTTATTATGCTGTTGTCAAGGAATTTATTATCTAAATACGTTGTGCGATAAAATTCAACATCATCACGATTTAAAACTTTGTCGTATATCCAATGATATTCATCTGACGGGTTATAATCTAAAACAATTTTTTCTGTTGTACGAAATATTAATTGTTGCCAATCTTCGTAATCGAGTTCGTTTGCTTCATTGATAAATAAAAATTCACGTTTACGACCACGTATTTTTTGTGGTTGATCAACTGATATGAATTCAATTAAATTGTTGTTTAAATTGTATTCGCTGTTTGATTTGTTGTGATATATTTCATTGTATATGTTATGATGTTTTAATATGTTTATAAAATCTCGCATTACTGACGATCGTACAGCTGGAAATGTTTTACGACATATTGTTATTGTTTTGTTTGTATGTGTTTGACAATAATGAAAAATAATAAAGAGCAAAATGTTATAGGTTTTTCCTGACCTTGTACCACCTTGCTCAACTACTATTTTTGTTTGACTGTCTAAAAGATGTTCAAACACTACATTAACATCTACATTCACTATCTGTGTATTTTGATATTTATCTCTTTGTCTGTTGTATCGTGTTTAATTTCTCGTTTCGTTCCGTTTAATCTGTGTGCTTCGTCATCATCAGCAATTAACTTCATCAATCCTATTTGTAATGTGGCATTGTCACTTGCGTACCATTTAGCTCTCATATCGACCTTCATATTAATTCGATTTTTATCTAATGCTCTTTTTATGTCGTTACATTCGTGCAATTTGTGATCATAAAATGCTCGTTTACTAAATCCTGTGTACGCAAAAATATCTCCAATGAATATTAAATTGTTTTTTTCAATTACTTCGATGCTTTGTTGTTTTAATTCGTTTGTATCGTATGCCATAATTTATTTATTATATTAATATATAAACATTTACAAATTATTTTAACACAATACAGGATTTTTTACTTTACGATTTAATTTAGCACCTTTTATTTTTTCAATTTGTTTTTGTGGTTTCGTTGCATTTATTAATTTGTTATACGTATTTACTCGTGTTTGTAAAAAATTTTTCAATGATTGATTATCCCATTTTATTAATACGTTATTAATTTCATTTATTAAAAAAGCTGTTTTTTCGTTTCGTTGTTGTAATACTTTGTTTTCAAAAGATTCAACTATATCAACGTTAAACACTTTGGTTAAAAAATTATATTCTTTTACTAAATCATCGTGTATTTTTTTGTGAATGTTTGTTGCTTGTTCAACTGTGTTTATTAAATGAATAATGTTACAATGTTTTCTATTTATGCTTTCTCCTATTTGTCTGAAATTATAATTTAAACTAAATGCTATTTTGCAATAAACTCGTCTTGCGTCTACCATTTCTCGTTTTCTTGATCTATCTGCTAAATCGAAACCATATATTTCGTCAAACTTTTGTTTTAATTCTTGTATTGTCATTTGTTTTATATTGCGTTATCTAATATTTCAATGATGTGTCTAATCTCACTACGTTCAAATTTGCCTGTAACTTCAGCATTATATGTTTTAAACGTTAAATGGTACATATCACGATCGTTGTTTAATTTATCATCTTTTGTTCCAAGGTGTTGTATTTCAATATTAAATTTCATTTTGATTTATTATAATTACTCAAAGGTGCTTTACCTTCTTTTTCTAATTCTTTTTGTAAATTTGCCAATGCTCGCCAAGCAACTTTAGCGCTGTGTTTTATTCCATCGTTGTCTGTTGTGCCGACTTCCATTAAATGTCTTGTCAACGCATCTAATTCATCTGTTGATTTCGATCTGTCCCAATGTAATGGTTCATTTGGGTGGTGTTGTTGATTACCCATCCAAGATGTTTTTGATATTTCACGAATTGCATCTGGAAAATATTTTAATACACCGCTGTAAATTGGCATTTTTTTTCTAATGTAAGCGCTTTCTGTTCCGCTTATAATATCAATTGATTGTTTGCTCATTTAATTTAATTTCTAATTCAGTTATTTTTGTATTTAATTCAGTTATTTTTAATAAAATTTGAACTGTTAAATTTTCTAATCGTCTTATTCTTTGTATTTGTGTTTGTTTTTTTTGTTTCATAATTTAAACATTTACGCATAATAATTTTTTTCTTGGCGAAATACCAACGAATTTATCTCCAGCTAACCAACGATTGAATTGATTGTCTTTGTACAAATATAACATTTTAGCCTTTTTAAATTCTAATAATTCGTGTGCTTGTGTTTCCATACCATACGCACGTTTAAAAGGAACTACTATTACATATGGATTGCTAGCATATTTATGATATTCAAATAAATAACATTTCGTATGTCTGTTTAAATTATCTATAATATCGACTTGACTTGCGTATTCTCGTGCTTGTGTGAATGATATTTTTTTTCCTCGAAATGTATTGTTTTTTGATATTGTTTTTATTTCAGCAGTTATACTAATGTGATCGTTTGCAAATACAAAATCTTTATCTCCAATATATAAATTTCTACATCCATCGAAATATTTACTGGTTTCGCCTTCAAAAAATAAATTTAATTGTTTCATTTTATTCCTAATATTATAATGTTTGGTAAATTATAAATAGATACATCAGTTATGTATTCTATTTCTTTTCTTATGATTTCCTTTGTTTTTATATTTTCTAACGCTAAAACGTTTCCTACGCAATAATCACGATTGTTTCGTCTTATTTCAAATTTTTTAATTCCAGACTTTATGTCATTAAAATATTTATCTTGTATTAATAATTCGTGTACGATCAAAACAATTGTATTTGATTTTGTGCAACGTGCTTCCAAACATCAGCATTGAATGTAATGACATTTGTATTATCTGTTCCAGCTGCTCCAATATATTTATATGATTTTGTAACTGCGTTTCTTAATTTTAACATTCCACCTTTGTCGCTTGTTTGTTGTTTCAGCATCCATTCAGTGTTTAATTGTTCTTTTTTAACTTGATTTGTTAATTTCCATTTATCAGTGTTTTTTTTCATTGCACCAAACAATGCTGGATTAGATGTTTTTATATACATTGTTTTATTATCTGCTTTGTATAATTCAGCAAAATAATTAATGATTTTAAATCCAATGCCTAAACCTTGAAAATCAGGCAACACAACAACACGAGATATTCTATATCCGTTTTGAATGTTTCCGTGTGGAAATGGTAATATAGCCATAAACGCTATTGGTTTATCATTTAATAATATTACAAAACATTTAGCTGCTTTGTTTAAATCTTGACTTAAATAATGATGGTGTTTGAATATCTTCCAAGTTTCATATCTGCATCGAAATATCTGAAGTTCAATTCTTGGTCTTTGCCTTCGACTTGACGCTATTTCAAGACGCCCTTTTTGTGGTGAATAAATCCAATCTGGTTGTAACCAATCCATTATATCGAAATGACAAGACGCTAACACTATTTTTTTATTTGTTCGTCGTATATATTTTTGTAATGCGTTGCTCATTGCTTTTGCAACATCACGATCAACAACACTTGTATATTCATCGATTAATATAACTTCGTTTTCAACTGCTTTTCCGACCATATATGCTAAACTGGCACGATATTGTTCGCCATTTGATAATGTGTGAAACGGTCGTAACCACGTTGGAACACTACTCAATCCCATTGCTGATAATAAAAACGTTGCATCTTTTGGCTGTAACCAATCGAAATTAGATATCAATGATTTATTATGATCGAAACTATATGTGTTCATTTCTTTGTTAAAATAATTTTTTAATATAGTTGTTTTGCCTGTTCCGCTTCCTCCGTAAACAACACCTATGTTCCAATCGTTTGGTATTTGTTCTAAATTAGCTTCAATCGTTACGTTGCTTGTTTGTTTGTTTTGTATATCAAACGCTTCGTAAATGTATTCAGTGTATTTGTCGTTTAATATATTATGTTTTAATTGTATTTTCATAATAATCCGCTTAAACAATAATTATCTAAATCATAACCTTCAACAAAAAATTTTTCATATAAATCAATTGCTTTTTCTACTTTTTCTTCTCCAGCGAAATAAAATTCTTCTGAACAATCCCAAACACCAATGTCAAGGCTTTTTTTGTCAAGTACTAAAAATTTAAACGTATCGTAATTTTTATCGAACAATGAACAATATAAATAACATTGAATGTCATAACCATATTTTTTTGCGGCATACGGAAATCCTTTTATATCACTTGTAGTTTTTAAATCAACGATTCGATCATCTGATAAAACATCAGCTTTACCACGAAATGGTTTGCCTTGAACTTCGCCAATAATTGGCACTTCGAAACTACAATTTGTTATTAATTGCAATGCGTGTTCATTTCTGTAAAACGCATCTGCTAAACGTTCAGCATCATTTTTTTCTTTCATTGTAAAAACTTTGCCTAATTCTTGTTTTGCTTGTTTGAATTTTTTAGTGTTTTTACTTTGTACATCTACAAACGTTTGAGCGCTAAATACATTTGGTTCTAAAATCGCAGTATGAAAAAGCCAGCCCTCTCTAAGTGCTTGAGTTTCTTCTGATCCATATTTTTGAACAAATTTATATGTTTTAGGACTTGACAATAATGTTTTTAAACTACTTGAACTCAATGCAAGTTTATTTAATTCACCGTAATAAAATTCATCATTGTCCATTTTTTTTAACAATGCGTTTTTATCATATATTTTACCATCTAATAATTTAATTGTACTCATATTAATCTCGCATTTGTTCACATATTAATTCTTGTATGTCGTGTAATTGTTCAGCATCTAATAAATTATAAATATCAACATCATTGACTTTTACAGATTCTATTAATGCTTGATCTGGTGATCCTGGATAATCGTATGTAGCTGGTTCTGCTTCATCATAACTAAATTCTACATATAAAGCTATATCACAATAATTAATTATCATATTTCGTATTGTTTTAATTTGTTTTCTAATTCTTGTATTTTTTCTTTTTGTTTCATTATAATTTCGTTTTTTTGACTTCTAATTAAATCAACTCGTTTTTGTAGAACTTCTGTTTCGATACGTAAACCATTTGTGAATGTTCCAATTTCACTCATTGCCTTTACACAATTTTTTAAATCTGTATTAGCTGGTTTAGCATCAGACCATTCTATTAATTTGTCGCCTAAATATTGAAACCATAAAACGTATGTTTGATTTTGTAATAAATTCATCGTGAACTTCCTACTAAATAACCTAACATTGCACACATAAAGAAAGCAAAAAATAAACATAATTGTAAAACAATTTCTCTTTGTCTTTCTCTTTTCAACTCTTTAGCTTCAAGTTCTTTTTCAGTGTAAACTTCAATTCTGTTTTTACGTGTTTGGATATGCAACCCTGTCTTTGTTTTTTTCATTTTATTGAATATTAAAAATTATACTTCTAACTATTTCTGCTCTTTTAAGCAATTTGTTTTTTGTTTCATTAGGAATATTAAACATCAATGTTTTATTAATGTTTTTTAATTCTTCATTTAAATCATCTAATTGTGTTCTCATTGTTTTTGTTTAACACAAATATATAAAAATATATGTTATAAACAAATTATCAACAAATTATTATTTAAATTCATTTAAATTCATTATTGATGCTTGACGTTCATCAATTAAATAACAAGGTTTTAAAATTTTCTTTTTAGTCCATAATGTTGTGTCAGGACAATACATTTCTTTAACTTTTAAATTTTTTAAATCATTTAACCAAAACATATAATTACCTCGTGGATCATTAACGAAATACAAAGCTATTTTTCCTGTTTGAATTAATTTGTCGTATTTATAAACTTCAAGCATTTTTTCTCTGTACCAAGTTTTTCTAAATTTAAATTCAATTACAACTTCAGTTCCTTTTGGTGATGTTCCAACAGCATCGTAATGTTCAAATCCTTCGCCTGTGTGCGTTAAATCCCATCCATCAAGATTTAATAAATGTATAACAGCTTTTTCCCACTTATGTATATTTTTAATCATTCATTGTATTTTCTGTCAATATCAGCTATCCACATTTTCAATTCATTTGGGCGACAAGAACACGGCTCGTGATAACGATGATTGTAATATTTAGCGTGTAACTTACATAATAGCTTATATTGTGGTTGTGTTAGTTTGTTTGTAACTTCTGCTTTGAATTGTTCCCAATTTTGTTTGTCTATTTGTTCCATAAATCTAAATCTATATCGTTCCATTCTGATCGGCGTCTATCACATCCGCAATCTTTACCAATCATTTTACTTATTTTTTTTACTAACCAATGTATTCCTGTGTAATATGTAATGTAATAAATTAAATCTCCTAATTTCATAACCTGTCTTTAATATATTTTTTAGCATTCGTGTATGTGTTGTATAAAGAATAATAACTAATTTTTGTTTCACGACTTAAAGCTGCTATTGATTTTCCGCTAGCACATATTTCAAATATTTTTCTATCATACCAATACATTTCAGCTAATATATTATCAATTTGTTTTTTTCGTTTAGCATATTCAATTTCGTCAATGCCTAAATCTGCAGCTTGTTTTAATTCGTTAATGTCTTCTAAATACATTTTAATTTGTTTTGCTTCTTTTTTATAAATATTACAATAAATTCCTCTTAAAACTTTATAACAATAATAATGATTTATGTCTTGTTTAAACGATAAATCCAATCCTTTCATAATATCGTGATGTAATTGGATATACATTTCTTGAACGATGTCTTCGGCATTGCTTGGATTACAGCCAAACGATTTCACGATCGATATCCAATCATTGTGTTTGTCGTATGCAAGTTCTAAAAGTGTTTTCATTAATTATAATCTTTTAATGGGTCGTATAAATCTCCAACAACGTATGGAAGTCCAAAATCATTAACACTAAAGCTAAATGTTTCAAATGAATAACCACGTGATCGTTTACACATAACAGTGATCCAATCTTTATTTACAGCATTTGCTTCTAATTGAATTACAGTTTCAGCTTTTTTTTCTAAAAATGATCCTAAATGACCTGTTCCTAATTTTGCACTACCAAAATTTTGATGAATCACAACCATTATATGACAATTATGACGAGCACTTAATTGCATTAATTTTTGAACACATAAATTAGATTCTTCTATATTGTTGACGTCCGAGACCAAATCCGCAACTCCATCTACGAGAATTAAACCATTTTTATTTTTATTTTCTTTTAATATGTATTCGATAAATTCTAATCTTGTTTTATAATTAATTGTTCTCAATGCATAAGTTTGATAACAACCAAGGTCTTTATTATTTGACATATCTAACACACGTTTAAAAACTCGTTGAGCGTGCCAAGCTCCCTGTTCTGTGTCCACGTGTACTAAACATTCATCAGCACGATGTCCTAATATGTTACCACCAAAATTGTTTTGATCAGATAAATAAATACTTGCTAATAATGAAATGAAAAATGTTTTTTTGGTTTTTGGAGGAGCTGTAATAACCGATATATTTCCGCTTGTAGCGATGGGAATTGGGTATGTTTTATTACCTGAATTTGATTGAATTGTAGTTGTTCCTAAACTCAAAACAAGTGGTGGATATTCCAAAGGCTGTGTCGTGTCTATTTCACATTCTTCCTTTATTAATTCCATTGACATATTATGAGTTGTTTGTTTTTCTGTCATATTGTATTTTTCTTTGTTTTATTATACAAAAAAAGGGACAATCAAGTCCCTGTTTTCATATTTTGTTATTAAAATGGTAATCCGTCGTCTGTTGCGCTTTCAACAACTTTTTGATTTGTTGGTGTTTTATCTTCCCAAACTGCGTTAGTTATTTGACCATCATTCCAAACAACTTTTCCGTTGCCTAACCATTCTTTTTGTTTTTTTGCTTCACGTTCTTCTAATGATTGTGATACATATATGCCAGTGTTATTGCCATATTTTGTTTCTTCGTTTACACTCATTGTTAGATTGACCCAAACGGCTCCATCCTTTCCTTTTACAAATTTTTCTTTTGGCAATTTAGCCACGTTTATACTAAAATTAATTATTGCACTCATATTTATTTATTTATAGGGTTTTAAATTCTGTTTTAGGTTTTTTAAAGCTTTCGCTTTCATCTTCGCCAAACACTCCGAGTTCGTAAAATCCTGTTAATTTTAAAACACTTCGTGATAATGCTCTTTTTTCTGCCATTTCAGCAACATAAAACGAGTTTGTCGAGCCGTCTTTATAACTTTCGCCTTTTAATGCACTACCAAACGTTTCTATTGTTTTATCGTCTTTTGTTGCAATTGCTTTAAATACAGCATAATTTGGTTCACATCTTATTACTTCAAACGTAATATTCATTTGTTCAATGGCTTGGATTTTTTCTATTCCAGCTCTTGTGATGATTAAATAATGTTGATGTTTAAATACATCGTTTTCTGTTAAATCATATTTTTTATACAATTCTTTTAATTTTTCTCTGTTCATTCTTCTTCGTTTAATAATTCGTAAATTTCTAATGATGCTTCCAAAAATTCAACTCTGTTTTCTAAAGCTTTAATTCTGGCATTTAAATAATCTATTGTATCATTACTAGCAGCTCGTTTCACGTCTTCTGTATGTGTCATAGTTCATTTTCTTTGTTATTATGTTAACAAATCTACAAAAAAAAATGATATAAACAAATAATAAACAAAAACCACCCGTTTAAAGGTGGTTAACGTTGACTGGTTAGTAGTCAAAAAACAAAGAAAACAATAATTTTTAATAATCAAATATAAATATTAATCTAATTCATCAATTTTATTTTGATATTTAGTTATTAACATTTCAAGATCTATATTATCATATTTAACTGTTGTGTTAGCTTTTTGATGTAATTGATCAGATAAACCTATAAAATATGTTGCATCTAAATTTTTTGAAAATTTCCATTGTTCACCAAAACGAAAAACATTACAACCAGCACATTGAACTTGACAATTTAATTCTGTAATTGTATCATCATCATTTAATGTACCAAATCGTGTAGCATAATGTTTGCGTGATTGAAAATGACCACATTGTAATTTCTTCCAATGATCTTGTTTACCACAAGTAAAACATTCAGCAATGTCGTTTTTTGCATATCTACGCCTAATATAAATACTAAAAGTTTTATCTAACTTTTCAATTAACTTTTTTCTTTTTGTTTTTTTAGCCATTATGAATATAGCTCAAATGTCTTATATTTATATAATTTTGATATAATTTTATTTTATTTTTATTTATAATTATTTATATAAAAAATTCAAATTTATATATTTTATTTTAAATAAAAAAATTTATTTTTTGATAACGATATTATCAGCTATCTTTTCAGCGCTTCGTCCAATAACATATCCACCAATACCTAATTGTAATAAATTCCAGAACTCGTTTTCTAATTCTGGTATTTTTAAATCAAACAATGGTGCTAAGAACTTAACATATATAACTATAAAACCAAATGCTAACATTAATATAGGACGCCAAGAACGTTGCAACCAATTACCTTTAGCCTCTGCTACAATAATCTCGGTTTGCATTTTTTGTAACTCCAGCTCTTTTTGTTGTATGATTTTAACAAGTTCGTTCTTAGCTCTTTGTCGTTCCTCATCATTGGTAAATATATCGTCTATTACTTTACCTATGTCTTTTATTACATTAACCCCTAAAAATTCTAATATCTTTTTCATTACCACCTTGCTTTAGTCTTTCTTATATCATAATGTACAAACGTATCATACAATCCTAGTCCGCCCTGTAGCATATGTCCCATATCTATTAAGTCCTCTATAATTACAAATACCTCTGCTGGTTTTAAACTCTGTATAGTTATATCTGCAGCTTTACCTAATAAATGCTGTGATCGTTTAGATCCTTTAATGTTACTATTGTGGTTTTCACATCTCCATCCACTATTAACAGTTATAGGTCTACCTGTATAATCTCTTAAGAATTGTAATTGACTTGATAGTTTTATAATGTTTTCATATACCTCTAGAGGCATTTGGCAATCGCATCCCTTTATATTGCCTTTACATTTAAACTCTTTTAATTTAAAGTTTTTTGTCATCCTTTTTATGATTAACGTATATTTTCTGTAACGTATACACAATAGAGGCTAGTAACAGTATGATCTTTAGACTATTCTCAACGTGTGTAAAGCTAACACCTAAAGTGATAGCATTTAAACAAGCTACTTTTAAATCGCTTAAGCTCATATCATCAAACTCTTTAGTAGGTTATTCCATTTAAGTATAAGCCAAAACTTAAACTCTTCTAATTTATCTGCTAAATATCTTAATCCTTTTATCATATCTTAAATTCTTGATAGTCCACACCATAGAAACTATGTACTCCGTTACCATCAGAAATAGCAACTGCACTTGATTTCCATCCGTATGGGTGTTCTGCTTTTATTAAATTACCTTCTTCGTCATAAGTGTCTTGTAAATCCCAAGCTACATCTAAATGGTATTTATCACTTAATACTGGTGCTTTAGTTTCGTTACCCTCTTCATCGTATTCGCCTTGCTCTAAAACAATATGTCCTAATTTTACAATAGCGTGTCCGTGAGTTGGGTATTCGTTACCATCTTCATCAGTAGCTACTCCTAATGCTTTTATTTTACTATCAGCAGTAGCCTCATCTTTAAATTCGTATTTTCCTATTTTTCTCATAATTATATAGTTGTTAATTTTTGTAGTTGTTCGTCTGTTAATGCTTCTGTAAATACTTGCACTTCTCTTACTTTTCCGTAAAAATAATTAGATAATGCATTTCCAGTAGAAAAATTTAAAACATTAAAAGCACCTAAAGAATATGTATCAGTATCTGTATTTACTTTATTTCCGTTTAAATAAATTATATTATTACCACTTTTATATTTAAATGCAATTTTATTATAATCTAAAGCATTAGATAGGTTAATATCAGTTGTTGCATAAAAACTTCCACCAGATTTTACAAAGACTCTTATATTGTTATTGCTAACGTAACCTAAAACAACTCTTTCGTCATTTGTACCATCACTAATAGATATATATTCATTATTTGCTTCACTTACAAAAGCAGCTATTTCTGCATACAATACACCAGATTCTGAAAAGTCTTGTGCTGACCCAGAGTTATTACATACGTCTGCTAAACGAGTAACACCACCACTAACTCCGTGATTAGGAATATACGAAGTGCTAAAGGATTTTTCTTCTACTTGTGCTCCCCAAATGTAAATACCACTAATTCCATCTGCTAAAAAATTGACTTGACCATCATCATCTTCAATCGCTAAAGTATAATTATTTGGAGCGTTTGCTAAAAGCGTCATAGAACATTTATACCAGCCATTTCCGTAATCTTCTATATTTGAACTTGAAAAGAAAGTCCCTCCAGTAGAAACTACAGAACCAGTATTCAAATTAAATGATGTAAACCCATTACCACTTGAACCAGTATTAAATCTAAATCTCTTGTAACCATTTTGTTTTGCAAAAACAGAATATGTTTTAACATTAGAACTTGACGCACTAACAGAAATTAAATGAACACCACTAACTTGCGTTGCTTGTAATTTAGATGCGTTTAAAATTCCTTCTGGAGAAATTAAATCATTACTTGTTAATGTTAAACCATTTTTAGCCCATACAGACTGACTAAAATCTTCTGAATACGTTATAAGGTTAGTTGATTGAGGCTCTAAAAGTAAATGTCCTTTAGTATCGTTTGTGAAATCTATTCTTGGTGTGTCTGTTTGTACTTCTTGTACTGATACGTTGTCTATTGAGGCGATAGTTGTGCCATCACCACTCCTTATTTGAAAAGTAGTTTCATTTACACCATTGAAATGTTTAGTAAATGTTCCGTTTGATGTAACAGATATAATATTATTTACACCAGAAGCCCCCATTCTAAAATTAACTGTTCCAGACGTATAATTTGATATTTCAAATGTTATTTTATAATTTTTATTTGAAGAAAAAGTTAAATTTTGTGTAGCAAAACTTGCAAAGGTTATGCTTGTATTTGCATTTAATTTATCATTACTTATGTTAGCATTATTTAAACTCCAATAATCGTTTGGGTCTACTTGTTTAACAGATACGTTGTCTATTGAACCTGTAAAACCACCATCACTACTTGTACCTTTAAATCTATAAGTTGTGTGATTATACACAGATGTTATATATTCGGTATATGTACCATTTGCACTTACATTTGCTCCTTTAGAATTACCACCACCATCATTAAATTGAAACCTTACTTCACCATTCTGATAATTACTTACCGTGTAAACTACTTTATATATTTTATTAGCAACAGTATTTTGATTTTGTAGTAGAAATGTATTACTTGCTAATACAGCAACTGCTTTACCATCACTAATAGACCAACCAGTTCCTTTAGTCCAATCACTATCTGTATCAAAGTTTCCGTTAGTAACCAGCTCTGACCCAAGTTCACTAAAATCTCCGTTGTTTACAAGATTAGTTTCTTGTAGTCCAGCAGTCTTAATCAAACCATCTTTAGCGACATAAGTAGCACTACTGCCTCTTGAGAAATCAAACTCTTTATTAAAGAATCTACCACTATTATCGTTATATGCTAATAGCTTATCTTCTTTTATTGCCCATTTACCATTTCCTAATTTTACTCCCATATTATATTATTGTATAGTTGTTAGCTTGTGCTAATAAGTTGAATGTTTCGTACCCCTCACCTGTTAGTCTTTCTAATTGGTCATTGTCTAATGCTTCAAATACTCCAAAAGAATTATAGTTTATTTTTCTATTAGAAGAAACTCTATATAAATAATAGTTTCCTGCAGAAGTTTGCCATCTTGTTGAGGCAGTTATAGTTTTTATTAAAATACCATTTCTATAGTATTTAACATTTGTACCATCGTAATTAATAGCTATTTTACCATCATTAAAATCAAATGATGTATAATCTTCTCCAGTTGTAGAATGTAGCATTAAAGTAGTTCCATAGACATAAACTAAAAGTTCATTATTTTGATTGTATAAATAATTAATATTAGCTGTACTACCTACAGTTCCTCGTGTTGCATCCTTATAATCAAAATATATAGCATAAGTACTATCAACAAAATTTGAAATATTTAAATATGTTGGTACATCTTGCAGCCTTGTAACTGTTGAGCCTTCTGTTGGTATGTAAGAAGTTGCGTATGATAGTTCTTCTAATTGTGCTCCCCATACATAATAAGACCCTGTCCCTGTAGATGTAGGTATTCTTGAAGTAGCGTCGTCATCAAGTACAACAATAGCAATATTTATTGGCGTTGCTGCACTTGTCAAAGTAGCTGTACATTTATACCAACCGTTTCCGTAATCTTTTATTGTAGCAGTACAACCTGAAACATTACCAACCACACCATTCTGTATATCAAAGTTTGCATAATGACTTGTACCACCACTTACTAACTGTATCCATTGTCTTGAATGATACTTAAAAAATACTGATTGAGTATGAATACTTGAAGTTGTAGAAATTGGCTCATAAATAAATTTAGTTGCTGAAACACCATTGTTTATATTTATAAATCCGCTTTCACTTCCACCGCTTGGATTTGTTTGTGTAACATTAGATGGAACGTCTAAATTAGTTGTACTATTTGTCCATTGTGTGAAATCTTCTGAATAAGGTACAAGATTTGTACTCTGTGGCTCAAGTAAAAGACTACCCTCTCCACTATAAGGTACTACTACTCCATTCTCATAATCAAAGTTAGTATAGTTTATTCTTGGTAAGTCTGTGTCCTCTGTTATTTCTATTACTGATATGTTGTCTATTTTAAAGTTGTTAGGCGAACCATCCCCCCTTATTACAACACTTGTGTATGCAGCTTCCCCCTCAAATACATAATCTCCATTTGCTTGAATGTCATCTATATTTAAAGGATGTCTTAATTTTACATTACCACTTTGATAATCACTAACAGTAAATTTAACTCTATACTTATTTCCAATAGTAGCAACATTTGTCTGCTCTATTGCTTGTGGATAAGCACTATTATTAAAAAACGCTTTATTGTCTTGAATTGTAATATCATCTCCAAACGTCCAATTCTGTCCGACCTCTTTGACTGATACGTTGTCTATTGAGCCAACAAACCCACCTGTAAACGGACTTATTCTGATTTGATTAGTTCCTGTTGCGTATAGATATTCAGTAAACGTACCATTACTACTTCTAACAGTTGGTGTACTTGTAGTTCCTACTCTTAATCTAACATCGCCACTTACATAGTCTGATATAGTATATGTAACTTTATACCATTTATTTAATGTGATACCTGACTGATAAATTGCTTGTGTGCCTGTTACGTTAGCATTTGCTTTGCCATCACTTATAGTCCAACCTGTTTCCTTACTCCAATCACTATCAGTATCAAAACTACCATTAGTTACTTCTTCACTACCTATCTGCTCAAAGTCACCGTTCTGTACTAACTCCCCACTTAATATCTGTACATCTTCTATAAGTCCTTTTTCGTTTACTCTTGTGGCACTTGAGCCTCTTGTAAAGTCAAAGTCTGCGTCATTAATGTGTTGTATAGATATATCCTTAAACTCTACTTCTTGATTTGCACCAGTAACAACAGAATTAAATTTTAACTCTTGTGTTGAACTTGAACCAGTTGTTATAATTACTTCAAAATATAAAAATTCATTTCCAGTATAAAAATCTACAATATTACTTTGAGTAGAACCATTATAAAATGCAATATAAACGCTTGTAGCAGATATGTTTCTTATAAATCCACTTACTTTGTATTTTTGATTATAACCTTTAGCTATAAGACCCTGATTTTGATAACTTAATATAGTATAACTATTTGCACCAGTTGAACTTATATTAGCAACTCCGTTTGTAACTGTTTTAATTCCAGAATTAATACCAAACGTTGTATAATCTAAATTAGTGTTTAAATTATCTCCAAAAGATTGAACTGGCTTAACACTATGTAAAGACCCATTATCGTATGCAGTAGGTGTTAGTAATATACTTGGCTTTGGGTATATATCAGCCATTAGTTTGTCTGTTTCGTTGCTATTTTCGTAATAGTCTGATCGTATAAACATTTTATTAGTAGCAGAATATTTCTCGTAAACATCTGCCCAGTATTTATCATTTACTGCATTTCCCCAATTACTTCTATGATATATTTCGTTTGCCATATTATGTTGTTAATTCTGTTAATTCTGCATCTGTTAATGCTGTATCGTAATATCTTAAATCTTTTACTTTTCCGTAGAATTGTTCCGTTCCATTTCCTTGATTAAAATTAAAAGTATCTAATCCACTTGGCATAGTTGCTACTGTATCAGTTCCTACTTCTTGTCCGTTTATATATATTTTACAATCATTCTCTTTATAAGAAAATGCTACTTTGTTAAATTCTGTAATATCAGAAACTGTTTTTAATTGATTTACTACTACACTACCACCATCTGAAACAACAAATTGAAATCTATT
>JAAHTH010000666.1_pt1 | contig 32198 bp, 22 predicted proteins | sample 6116091 | NCBI WGS metagenome assembly JAAHTH01 (sample SAMN13939990, study PRJNA603662) | sponge metagenome | isolation source: marine sponge | host: Mycale hentscheli | place: New Zealand | collected 2006
GGCTGATTACAAATCAGCTGCTCTGCCAACTGAGCTACGCTGGCAAGTTGTTTTCTGTCAATGACTTACAACTTACTTTCACGTGGGAGGCCCCGTCCTGAACCGGCTGCTCGCTTCGCGAATGAACCGTCTCACAAGCTCTCTTGGAGAGCTTGCTCGTAATGGGCAGGTTCGCCACATGAGGCGAGGAGTGTACCAAATGTTCGCCAGCGGTCCAGATCAGCTTTCGGGATATTGCCAGCAAGTTCCAACAATGTTTTCAAGTTCCGCCGATTGGGCACGCTGCAGGGCGTTTATCGAGGGCCTCGAGGCTACCAATCTTTGGCACCCGCTTTCTGCCGTGACTCACCTTGATTCATGAATCAGTGAGTTCCGTAACGTGCTGCCTCCCCCCACGCTGATCGCTGAAACGAGGTCGGTGTGCCTGTACGGCGAGCTAGGACGTGATCTACCTTGGCAAGCCAAGGGTCGATTTCCCTTGGTCGTTTAATTCTCGATGGCGCGCAGGGCAGCAATCAATTCTCGCATCGACTGGAATCGGTCTCCTGGTCGCTTTTGAAGCGCCTTGGCGACCACTTGGTCGGCTTCCGCAGGGATCCTGTGATTTGGTGATCGCTCGCTGGGTGGTTGCACTTGCAGGTGTTTGATGTTGTCAAACGTCTCATCGATGGTGCGTCCGCGGAATGGTTCGCGAATCGCCAGCACTTCGTAAAGGCATACGCCTGCGCTGAAAATATCGCTACGTTCGTCCAAGGAGCGATTTCCCTGAACCTGTTCGGGTGACATGTACAGCGGCGTTCCTGGTCGCTGCCCTCCACCTGTCAGGGTCTGCAGTTGCTGGCCTTGTCCGTTGGCTGGTTTCAGCACGCTCCTGCTGAGTGGTTCGTTGTCTTCGGCGTGTCCCCAGACCTTCGCGACCCCCCAGTCGAGCAGAATGACCTCACCGAAGTTTCCAACCCAGATGTTCTCGGGTTTGACATCACGATGAATCACCCCGCGTGCATGTGCGTAGGCGAGCGCTTGGCAGGCGTAGGCGACGATTTCGATCCGGCGTGCAATCGGAAATGCAGCCGCAGTTGCCTCGTCGCCCTGTGCGATGCGTTTCAGGATTTCGAATAGGTTTTCGCCAGAAATTCGCTTCATGACAAAGTAGACACCCTGCTCAGCGTCATCACCAATGTCATAGACAGGTACAGTGTTTGGATGTTGGAGTTGGGCGGTTACTCTCGCTTCGCGAAGTAACCGCCGCCGTTCACGATGGTCGCGACACAGTGCGGGTGGGAGCGTCTTGACGGCAACGGTGCGTCCTGTCACCGGGTCAAAGCAGGATCGCAGTGTGGCGCATCCACCTTGGGCCATGTCGCGGAATCCGGTGTAGCGTCCCAGACCCGCTGATATGTGAGCGGGCAGATCTGGGTCGGTTCCGGACAAAATGATGTTCGGTTCGCTTTGCATCTTGGCAGTATATCGCGATTCAAGATTTGCTGAGCACGTCGAACGGCAGTGGAAATCCGCCAAGTTCGAAAAAAATTGCAAGAAAAAACCCTGCAATGCAGGTGCATTGCAGGGTGAACCTTGTTCAGCATGAGTTGGCGAAGGCTCACACCGCGGCGGAAATGTCCGCATTCTTGACTGTTGTGACAATCGCGCTGGCAACCATGTAAGGATCTGCGTTGGATGCAGGGCGACGATCCTCAAGCCAGCCTTTCCAGCCAGCTTCAACTGTATGAATCGGGATTCGGATCGATGCACCACGATCTGAAACGCCGTAACTGAACATGTCAATCGACTGAGTCTCGTGCAGGCCGGTCAGACGCTGGTCGTTGTCGGCACCATAGACGTCGATGTGGTGCTTGATGCGAGGCTCGAATGCCTGGCAGACAGCGTCGTAGACTTCCTTGCTGCCGCAGGTACGGAGCGTCGTGTTGCTGAAGTTGGCATGCATGCCGCTGCCGTTCCAGTCGCCTGAGACAGGTTTGGGTTCCCAGTTGATACCCATGTCGTATCGCTCGGCAACTCGCTCGAGAAGGTAGCGTGCGATCCAGATTTGATCACCGGCCTCTTTTGCGCCTTTGGCGAAAACTTGGAACTCCCACTGACCCATCATCACTTCGGCGTTGATACCTTCCACGTTCAGGCCGGCCTCAAGGCACAGTTCAAGATGCTCTTCGACAATCTCGCGACCCACTGCTTTGCCCTGTCCAACTGTGCAGTAGTACGGTCCCTGTGGTCCCGGGTAACCCTCGGCTGGAAAGCCAATCGGCTTGTTGAATTCAGGGTTCCAAATCGTGTACTCCTGCTCAAAGCCAAACCAAAAATCATTGTCGTCGTCGGCAATCGTCGCACGACCGTTGGTCTTGTGCGGGTTACCTTCGTGATCCAGCACTTCGCACATCACCAAGAAGCCGGTTCCAAGACGGCCTGGATCGGGAACGCAGTAAACTGGCTTTAGCAAGCAGTCACTCGATCCGCCAGGAGCTTGTTCGGTGGACGACCCATCAAAGCACCACAGCGGAGCGTCTTCCACTTTGCCGCTGAAATCGTCGACAACTTTTGTCTTGCTTCGAAGGCTCTGCGTGGGCTGATAGCCGTCGAGCCAGATGTACTCCAACTTGCACTTGGTCATAAAACTGATTCCCTCTAATGAATCTGATTCGGTTGAACTGTTGCGGTGATCGCCCGGGGGGCTGCCTTATACTCACCGCATTCTGAATAATTTCCTACGCAAATCTACCTACCACACCCAGCACCAGCTGTCGCCGAACGGACGTGCAACCGGAAGAGACAGGACGCCGATCCCTCACGCGTTGCCTTTCGGAAGCACTCAAAATAACCAAATTCCAGCCAAGCGAAAGTGCTACCGCCACGCTCTGGCAAAGCAGCGCGATCATGTTGGCTTTGACGATCCGATGCCAACGGCAGGTTTGATTGCCTGTGCTGCGCCAAAGTGGGCCAGATGTACTGCTGGGCCGATCGACGAGCCGCCTCGCAAATGAGTCCGTGTGTGCGTTGATTTACCGCAGCGGTCGCTCAAGGGTAGTAAGTACGCCAGTGCCAGTCTGAGCTGAGGAGGCTTCTATCGCTGGGGTATTTGGTAGGCGAGGGGAATGGATACCCTTCTTGCGATAAATTATGAGGCTCTTGGGATATCTTGGCTTCTTCGAGAAAACTCAATCGCTTGTCATTGGCCTGGCCACAAAGACCACATAATTTGCTTTTGTACCCCGAAGCGAGCAGAAGATACGGCCTTGGCCTGCTCAGAATCGAGGCTCAGAAAAAAATTTGCTCAACAGGGTTTGCTCAACAGCAGAGGAACCCGTTCGTTCCGGCGAGCGACAGAGAATTTGTCTCGAATTTGTCTCGGGGCACGATGAGGCTAATGACCTGGCTCGTTAAAAGTGGCCTCCATAGCAGAATTCGGTGGATTGAATGGATTGAAATGGTCTGCACTGGCAGCACTTCCGTTTTAACGGGAAGGCTTCATCGCATGTCGCCTATGAGCCAGCTTGCGGTATCGTTCTAATTACATACGAGAAGTCGTGTGTTTCGCAGGATGTGCGTCATCTCTAATCGCAATCGCAACGGATCCCCTGTCCAAGGTCCCGTGCTCGCTTTCCCAAAATCGTGAACCGGTCGCGATTCGACTGAATCCCTAAAAACTGCATTCCAACAACTGAGCGTTCAAAGCCTTGAACGTCGAGTTGCTGATCCCTCTAACTGTTGCAAACTTCTGGAGCGAATCAACCATGTCCATTAGCCCCAACGATGCCTTTGACAATGATTTCTCTGCCGGAGCTGGTGGGCAACCTGCTCAGGCTCCTCCACCAAAGTCGAAGAGAGGCTGTTTGATCGCGGTAGTGATTGTATTTTTGCTGTTTTTCCTCGTCTGCTGCGGTGGCGGGGTCGCTGTTTTCTACTTTGGAACGAATGCATTTGGCCAGGTAGTGATCACACAGGTGGAAAATGATCCCGCCATTGTGGAGCACATTGGTAAGGTCGAGTCTTGTTCTCTGGATTTTGCCGCGACGGCAGAGGCCGCGGAAGCAGCTGAGCAGGCTGGTGACCAGACACCCATGGGCTTCGAGATCAAAGGTTCAAAGGGCGAGGGGACGCTCTTGTTGATGCCGGAAGCTGGTAACCCAGAGGCATTTAATTCAGGTACTTTGGTTCTTCCTAGTGGGGAAAGGATTCCGCTTCAGGCCTTGGGAAAGGCTGACGAGAGTGTCGACTTGGATTTAGATATGGACATTGGTGATTTCATCGATGAGGGTGATCTCAGCTCGGGCGGGACCGTTGATGATTCTGATACCCCTCAGCCGAACGCCGGAGATGCTGATCCAGAGGAAAACGCGACTGATGATGCCAAAGAAAACTCGCCGAAGTAATTCGTCGGGCCTGCTCGTTCCTTGCTACAAGCATTTGAATTTAATTGGTCGTCGGATTTTCAGATGCTTGTATTCAGAAACTGGGACTCAGAAACTGGGACTCAGCGTCCCTGGTTGATCGAGTGCCTCGAGTATCACCTGAATTGAGTGGGCAGTGCACTCCGCAAACAAGCCCTGCAACGCTGAGTTAACTCAGCATTGGGCCCATCGGGCCTGTGAACGTAAACCTGAAGTTTTACCTTGAGCTCGCCAACTGCGAGCAGAACACTAATGAGAGATTTGATTACCGATGAAACAGGCAATTTTTGAGACCAGCAAGGGAACTATTCGACTTGAACTGTTTGAGGAGAAAACTCCCAAGACGGTAGGGAACTTTGAGACGCTGTGCGGCAAGGAGTATTACGATGGACTGACGTTCCACCGAGTGATTCCCGACTTCATGGTCCAAGGTGGATGCCCTGATGGAACCGGGATGGGCGGACCAGGATACAAGTTTGAAGATGAGTTTGATTCTGAACTGCGGCACGATGGTCCCGGTGTTCTTTCGATGGCGAACGCTGGACCGAACACCAACGGTTCCCAGTTTTTCATCACGCACGTTCCTTGCCCGCATCTCGACGATCGTCACAGCGTCTTCGGAAAAGTGCTCGAAGGGCAAGATGTTGTTGACTCGATCGAGCAGGGTGACACGATGAACACCGTTCGAGTGGTCGTCGTCGAAGACTGAACCCGCTTCGAGCGTCAGTACAACGGCAAAATGCGGTGAATCACCTGCTGACGCTTCAGATAGTCGAATGGCAGCGGCCCATCCGCTGGCCATGAATTCAAAATGCCATGAGCGTCTCTGGGGTTGCGATTTAGAGACGCCGGGGCAGCCCGTGTTCGAGTGGATTCTGTAGTCATGTCTGGTGACGTCATGGTTGCGAAATGACAAAATCAGTCGCGTGCCTGCTGGTTATCGTGTTCTTCGATCGCTTGTTGTGTAGGCTTGATTCTTTCGGGTTCCATTTTGTTCGAGATCTGAGTTTGGAGTGGCTGAGCGGTATCGTTGAAATCCAACTAATTAAAAGTTTGGGCTTGAGAATCTCTGCCCCATGCGGTGGCTGTCATGAAATCTGCTTCGATAGAACTGCAGCCTGAATTAGAATCGCATTCCATTTCGACGCTGCTTTGGCGTTGGGTGATTGGTGCCGCAGTGGGTACCAGTTTGATTGCAGTGACTTCGCCATTCTTCCTGCGAAGCTATCTTCCACTGAAGTCTGACTCAGTGCGTGGTGTCTGGACCCTCCCGCCCGGCTCCGAATATCGTTGGCGAAGCGAAGGGTATGCCGATACTTCGATCGGGCCTTTGGGAATGCCAGGCAAAATAACGGGGCTGAAAAGCATCTCAGTGCTGTCGGGCGAAAGATCCGAAGAGTTGTCGCAAATGCAAAGGTCACCGTTGCAGATTGCGCTTTGGGGTGACTCGCAGGCAGAGGGTGTTTCTGTTGATGATGCCGACAAGCTGTTCGCGAAAATTGAAAGTGCGTCGAACGGTGACTTGAATGTTTATCCCTTGGCCCGAAGTGGCGAAGATGCTGCGGATTGGGTTACCCAGATGCCGCGAGTAGAAAAACAGCTTGGTATCGACCAGCATGTGATTCTTGTTGTGGAGCCAACAGACTTGTTGGCTGCGGTCGAAGCACCCGTTGCATCACCATCAGCAAATGATGCCTCCGCGGCCAATTCCGCTCTGGCAGCTAAACTGCCGGCTTTTGTGATTCAGGCTGCTAGGAATGTGTTGCGCGAACCAGATGGAGCAACTCCGAGACGTTTACGGTTTACTGTCGGACCAGTGGGCGATGCCAGTTCTCCACTTGTTACCAATATTCAAGCTGAAAAGAGTAAGCAGTCAGGCAACCCGTTGAGTCGTGATGACAGTGCTTTGTGGTTGAATGCTCTGACGGCAATCAGGGATGCGACGGAACTGCCGATCGTGTTGTTGTACGCTCCTTTGGCACCTCAGATAGCCGATGGCAGAATTCGTTGGCAGGATCCGACAGCAGATCAGTTTCTGTTGCTTCAAAAAGCTGCTGAGAAACTGGGGATGATTGTTGTGGATGCCAGAGACGAGTTGCGGAGTTCTGTTGCATCCGATGGACGTTGGCCACATGGATTCCACAATGGCCGCATCGGCTCAGGTCATTTAAATCAGGTGGGCAATCAGGTTTTAGCAGCCAGACTGGTTGAAGGGTTATCAGCCCCGCGAGTTGAGTCAACTCTGTCTAATCCCGAAAGCAGGGATTGAGTCCGATGCTCTTCACGCAATTCGAGTTTCCGATTTTCTTTTTATGTGTGTTGATCGCTGCATGGTTGTGCCGCGGGCGGAAAACGCGGAATGCAGTGCTGTTGATCGCCAGTTATTACTTTTATGCCTACTGGGATTATCGTTTTTGCAGTCTGCTTGCTCTGTCAACAGTCGTCGATTATTGCATTGCCAGAGGTATGGTTCGCTCGACAGGCACTACGGCACGCCGCGTTTTGCTGATGACCAGTTTGGTCGTCAATCTTGGTGTGCTTGGTTTTTTCAAGTACTTCAATTTTTTCATTGACTCAGCAAGTCCAGCGTTGCAGGCGATCGGTTTAAGCGGTGAGACGTTAAACATCATTCTTCCGGTGGGTGTGTCGTTCTATACGTTTCAAACGCTCAGTTACACGATTGATGTTTATCGAGGTGTGTTGAAACCCGTCAATCGCTTCATTGACTTTGCTTTGTATGTCGCATTTTTTCCACAGTTGGTCGCGGGGCCGATTGTTCGTGCCCGCGAATTGCTGCCGCAATTGGCAACAGTGCCGAAGTTTTCCAAACGGCGTTGCTACTCAGGTGCGCAGCAGATGTTGCGTGGTCTTGTCAAGAAAGTGTTGCTTGCTGATCGTCTTGGTGAAGCGGTTGATGTGGTCTTTGCAGGACCAGATCTCTACAGCGGCGTGACGATCTGGATTGTGGTGTTCGCATACGCGGGCCAGATTTACTACGATTTTTCCGGCTACAGTGATATTGCCATCGGTGCAGCAAAAATGCTGGGGTACCGGTTTCCTGTCAACTTCAGGCATCCTTATCTATCGGGCTCGATGTCCGAGTTCTGGCACCGTTGGCACATGACGCTGTCTCGTTGGCTTCGCGACTACGTGTACATCGGTTTGGGGGGAAGTCGTGTCAGTCAGTGGGTGACTTACCGAAACCTGATGATCACGATGACGTTAGGGGGCTTGTGGCATGGGGCGGCATGGACGTTTGTGTTGTGGGGTATTTGGCATGGCTTTGCCCTTGCGTTTGAGCGAGCCTTCAAAAATTCCGTTGGTTACAAATTGTCCCGTCCCGTCAGTTGGTTCCTCACCATGTCGGTCGTTCTGGCTGGATGGGTGCTTTTTCGCAGTGATAGTTTGGCGACCGCTACTGGCGTGCTACAGCGAATGTTGAGTTTTGCGGATGGAGTCAATTGGTATCCACCTTTAGCGATTGCAGCCTTGCTTTGCTGCGTCATTGAACATGTCGCGTGGTGCACTCCTTTGCGGCGTGCGATGCGACTTCCGATCAATGCGTGGTATTCGCCGGTTCTCGCTACGGTGATGATTTGGGCGTTGGTGTTGTACGCGCCGAGAGATTTTCGACCGTTTGTCTACTTCCAGTTTTGACTTGGTCGGGGCTGTTTCTTCGTCGTCAAGACGCAGGCTCGATCGGCATCGGATGTATGGAAAGTGGCGAACGTGGCAAGGGTCGCAATAGAGCTTTGATAGGAGCAGGTAACAGGTTTTCCGTCGATTCAACGACGGTGGATCCGGTTCCATTGAATTTGGTGTTTTGAGTTCGTTACACTTCGATAACTCAAAGCAAGCGACAGTACCACTCCGATCGCAATCGCTGCTGCGATCACAAACATGATCATGATCTGATACTTGACTGCATCGATGGGTTCAGCACCTGCCAGCAATTGTCCGGTCATCATTCCGGGGATACTTACAATGCCAGCGACGGACATTGTGTTGAGAATGGGGATCATCGCCGTGCGTGTGGCCTCGATGAAGACACGTCGGCAACTTTCCCAACGGGTGGCTCCCAACGCGAGCATGGTCTCAACTTCACCACGGTGGTTTCTCAGTTCGCTCAGGAAACGATCGAGTCCCAGGGAAATTCCCGTGAGTGAATTTCCCAACACCATTCCCAAAAGAGGAATGACTACCTGTGGGCTGTACCAAGGTTGTGGACGGACGATCAGCAAGACTGTGATCGAGGTAACAACCCATGCACTGGTCCAGACTGCAAAGATGGAATTGCGGTAAATGGTCGGGTAGCGATGGTCAATTCGTTTGACAGCAGAGACCCCCGCGATCACGGTCATCACGGCAGCCAATCCAAGAACGGGAGTTGGTTGTCCGAGTTCAAAGATTTGCTTCAATACCAATCCTAAAATGGCCAATTGAATGGTCATTCGGACCGAACTTGTGGCAATGCGTTTTGCCATGCCAAGCCCGAGTTGCAGCGAAATGATCGCGTTGATCAGCAGCAGGGTTGCTGCAACGCTTACTTCGAACCAGGACAGCGAGATGTCACCCTGTCGGCGTGGTTCCAGGAACTGTCCGAACAGATATGCATCGTTGATGTTCGGGATTAATGAAGCAAGTGTCTGTACGTCAATCATCAGAAGGCTCTACTTGCTGTGCATTTGCAGGGCGATTCATGTCGTGCCCATCCGGGGCGGTTCCGGTTGTCAGCGTCAGTTGTCCGTGGTTCATGGCTATAATCTGTTGCGTCATCCGCTCGACTTGTGTTGGATCATGGCTCGTCCACAAATATGCTTTTCCTGTGTTTTCTTCACTGTTGGACGCCTTGTGCCAACTGTGGATTCTGGCTTCGAATTTGTCACGGGAGTCAGGGTCCAAGGCAGCCGTGGGTTCATCCAGCAGAAGGATTTCCGGTTCCATCAATAACGCACGGATAAGTGCGATCATCTGCTGTTCTCCACCACTCAGAGACTCGGACGAACGATTCAAAATGTCGGGGGCCAGTTCAAATGCATCCAGTTCAGAAACAACGAGATCTGGCTGATATGACGTACTTGTGGTGTTGATCATTGCAGACTTGAACTGAAACGGTAGTCGAAGGTTCTCTTCGATTGTTCCGCCAGTGAAAAACGGACGCTGTGAAAGATAAAGGACTTTGCGTCGGTAGCCCGGGATCGCATCATCAGTGATCGGGATTCCGTGGTGAAGCAGTTCTCCGGAGAATGGGTCAAGCATCGCGATGGATCGCAAGAGTGTCGATTTTCCGCTGCCACTGGCGCCTACAAGGCCAAACCTGTCGCCCGCACTGACCGTCATGGATATAGAACTCAGTAGCTGCCTGCCACTGTTGCTGTCGACGCGTGATACATCACGTAGTTGTATTAGGTTTGTTTCTGCCATGCTGTTGAATGGTTGTTTTTCTGTGCAAGAACTTAGGGCTGATTTCCATATTCAGATCAGACAAGGGATTTGGACCTGATGGTTGTCAGTGTCTTGGTTTCAGGCCGTTTCGGGTTGGGGTAGCGTTCAATGGATCTTCCGGCCAATGATGTTTTGGGTATCGGCGACGGAGATCTTTGCGGACATGAAGGTAGGTTTCTGACCAGAAATTGGCTAGGTCGTCAGTGATTTGTTGTGGTCTGTGGTTCGGGCCAAGCAGATGTAACTGAAGGGGGACTCGAGTTGCAACTCGAGGAGTTTGTGGCCAGCCAAAGAGTTCCTGGATGCGGACATTCATCCGTGGTGGTTTGCCTTGTTCGTAACTGATCGAGTGTTCGTTGCCACTGGGAACTGTCATCGCCACGGGGGCATGCAAGTCGATCAAACGAATCTGTTCGTACTGGTAACGACAGCGGAGGTGATCCAGCCACGGAGCCTTTGCAAGTTCCGAAAACGAAGTGCGGGTGACACAAAGTTCGACCAATGCATCGTCGATGGACTTGGGATCCAAATCAGGGATTTCCAACTCCGGCATGTGTTGAACAAGGAAACGCACGCGTTCGATGAACTGATTGGTCGTTTTACTGCTTGGGAAACAGAGATCCAGATTCAGACGAGCATGCTTAACAAGAATTTCAGTGGTTTCCTCATTGGGTTTGCATTCAATCGGTGTTTCTGAAAGCAATAAATCCTGAAAGTAGGTTCTCCGGCGGGCAACCACAGCGGACAGACTTCTGTTGAAAAAAGGTTCGTCGATTTCCCGAATAAGAGTCGGGTCAAGCCAGTTTTTTTTCAGGCCCGATGCAAGATGAACACTGGCTTCTTTGCTTTGTGAATCAATGTCCAGGCAGAGGAATAATTCTCCCTGGATGGCTGCAGAGCGTTTGCTTTGTCGAACACCACGACCGCCCACCATCACTCCTTTTCGCGGGTCGTCGTCACGCCGTCTTGCAACTCGATCTGGGAAAGCAGAAAGCAACGCGCGTTGCAGCGGATGATCAGTGGCACGGTTTGAGCTTTCGAGGGAAGGGACGTCTGAACGCTGACGGGTTACTTTCTGAATTTGTTCGGCGATGCGTTTCGTATTTTTGACCGCCGGCAAGTGGCGATGGGGCGAAGACTGGTTCCTGAAAATCGCCTTCATGCGTTCCACTTTATCTAATAAGTCACAGTCGTGAATCGTTCTGGACTGGATCGGGATTCCTCTCAGCGGATCTCGCTCGGTGAGCAACGCGACTGCAAGTGCTGCGTCTTCGACAATGTCAAGCTGCTCAGCTTCCAGCATGAAACAGGCAAGCCTGGGATGGATAGGGAACGAGGCCATGTGGCGTCCCCGTTGGGTGATTCTGCCTTCTGTGTCGATCGCGGAAAGTTGCTTGAGCAGATTTTGAGCATTGCTGACTGATGAAGTTGTGGGTGGTGTGAGCCATGGGAAATCGAACACATTGCGTTCACCCCAGACGGATAGCATCAGCAACGCGTTGGCGAAGTCACAGCGGGTGATTTCGGGTGCATCTTTGCTGGGGCGTGCACGATGAACGGCGAGTGGCCAAAGGCGATAGCACACGCCAGGCGAGGTCCGCCCTGCCCTGCCCGCACGTTGTTCGGCTGAGGCTTGAGAAATCGATTCCAGCTGCAGTTTGGGTAGTCCAATCTGATTGTCCACTTGCATCGTGCGGACCAGGCCCGAATCGATCACGCCGGTCACACCGGGGATCGTCAGTGAAGTTTCGGCAACATTGGTAGAGAGAATGACTCGACGTGTTTTCGAGTTGCGGAGTACTTCATCCTGATCCCTGGTGGGGAGATCGCCATACAATCGATGAACTTGGAAATCTTCGGCCCACGAACACGAACCGATGGCATGTTGTGTTCGGTTGATCTCTCCAATGCCAGGTAAAAATACGAGTACATGGCCGCTGGTGTCCTGAAGCACTTTGGGCAAGGCTCGAATGATTTTTTGTTCGATAGGCTCTTGCGAAATTTGCTCGCTATAACGGACATCCACCGGAAAAGATCGACCCTCGCTGATCATGGTGTGGGCATCGCCAAGGAATTGCGCAATCGGCTCAGGCGATAATGTGGCTGACATGACCAGTAATCGCAGTTCAGGACGCAGTGAGGTCCGGATCCGTTGCAGCATGCCTAACGCCAAATCAATTTCCAGACTGCGTTCATGAAACTCATCCAGTACGACACAGGAAACATCTTCCAGAAATGGATCGGACTGCATTCGTCTTAGTAGCATGCCGGTGGTCATGCTGATCAATCGCGTATCTTCGCCGTGTCGCTTGTCAAAACGCACGTGGTAGCCCACCGTGTGACCCACGCGACAGTCCATTGCGGCAGCAAGCCGATGGGCTGCAGCGCGAGCGGCAATGCGACGGGGTTGAATCAATAAGGTCTTGCCATCTCCCGCAGCACCAGAATTGAGGAGAGCCGGCGGAATACCCGTGGTCTTGCCAGCACCAGGTGGGGCTTGCAGGACCACTGGTTGTGATTGGGCAAGCACGGATGTCAACTCATCGAGGCACTCAGTAATGGGTAAAGCATCGTCTTGCAAAGCATCGTCTGGAAAAGAATTGGTGATTTATAAATCAGGCGGGGCATGGGGCATCACACGCGATGGCCTGAACCAGGTTGGGCGTCTTGGCTCGGGTGCATTATCGTCGTATTCAACGGTTCTTTGCATCAAGCTGGCGGTCATTCAGAACGGACAGCTGTGGGTCGTGTGTCAGCAGGTAATCCTGTTGAGCTCGCCATGCTTCTGCACGTTTCTCAATGCAATCGCGGAATTCGGGACTGTTTTTGAGGCTTTCACGTTTTGCGTTTCGGGCTTGTTTGATTTCCTCATCTGAGACGAAAAGTTGGGGATAAGCAGTTTCAAGTCGACGTTGGCTTCTCAGTTGTTTGTCTAGTAGACCAAAGTACTCTTTTGCTTTTTCCTGTGGCAGTTTACGCATCGCCTTATTCCATTTATCAAGTCTTGCTTTCTGTTGGTTGGCAGGTAACGAAGCGTACTCGGGATGCTGTGCGATGACGTATTGATCGATCTCCCTCGCCACACGATAGGTTGCGAAAAGGAGGTCCTTGTATTGGGGATCTTCGGCATGAAGTTTCTTCCTAATCTCTGAGATTGACTTTTTAATCTGTTTGTGTGATTGGAAAACTTCAGGAAATCGCTCAGTTTTTTGCTGGTCCAGGCGATCAACTGCGTTGATCAGACGACGGTACTCGGGATCCTTTTGAAACAGTCGCTCGTGCGCATTCACTTTTTCAAGGGCGAATTGTTCCTGCAGTGTCTTTGGGACAGGGTTGCGAGTTGCCTGGGCCAGTATGGCTTGCCGATCTGATTCAGTGCTGGAGCGTTGGCTGCCGGTGAAAATCTGAATATTGTCAAACTGGGATGCGCCTCGATCTGATTGGAATGCAAAGTACTGTCGCTGTTTATCAACGACTGGATGCTTGGCGTGCGCAATGTGGGTCGAGTCGATGTGCGCGACCAATTCGTCTGCGAGGAACTCGACCGTCATGGTGTACCACTGTTCCGGTTTGAATTGAAAAGCACATTCACCGTGGCGGTAGGAAAAGTAGGGTCCGTCAGGATCTTTTGCGGTCTGCAAGAAGAAATGATCCGGACGAATGTGAATGATTGAGTTGTAATGCCCGCCAGTGCCGGTGACCAAGCGGATATCTTTCGCGTCCCCAAGACGGAAATCAAACCTGATCAAGGCATCATTGAATTTCGTGTCTTTAAGAAAAATTCTTGTCGTTTCTGTTCCTGCGTTACTTTTCGTCAGTGTCTCATTTTCAACAGACCAGTCTTTGTTGAAGAACCAACGCGGGCTGATTTGACCGTCGGAAAAATGGTCGGCAAACACAAGTTGGCGAGGTTGGATCAGGAGCGGTGGTGATGGAATCCGCGCACTCACCTGTTTCTGCCAGATGGCAAGCTCCTGTTTCAATTCTTTGGTCAGTTCAGGATGCTCGGTAGCTCTATTCATGGTTTCAGAAAGATCGACATCCAAGGCGTACAGTTCGGATTCACCAGTATCGAAAAAATCGATCAGTTTCCAATTGCCACGACGAATCGCTCCAGCAGATCGGCCACCGAGGAAGTGGGGCTGATCCAAGGGGTAGTGCCAGTGAAGTGTTCGATCAGGATGGCTGGCATTGGGTTGCCGCCATGCGGGTAATATCGATTGGCCATCGAGAATTTGCGTGGCAGGTATGGGCAACTCGACTGCTTCAAGAAGTGTGGGGTAAAAGTCGGTATTGGTGGTGCAGACGGAGCTTACCTGCTGTTTGGGCACTTGCCGCGGCCAACTGACCAGCAGGGGAACGCGAACGCCACCTTCATACAATTCACTTTTCCCGCCTCGCAGTGGATGATTACTCGTGACATTGGTTTCGCCACCATTGTCACTTGAGAAAATAAAGATAGTGTTGTCTTCGATTCCCAGATCTTTCAACTCTTGCCTCAGCATCCCGACTCCATCATCAATGCTCTCAAGCATAGCTGCCAAATGAGGGTTGTGATCGGATGCCCAATGATTCAAAGAGTCGCCAGTACGCCCATTGTCTTGACACAGGTAGCACTTTTCCCGCGAGCTTTCTCCTGGGGGATGTTTGTCCCGGTACTTTTGAACTGACGCTGGTTTGCCATTCAGGATGGAATGGACGGCATAGTGGCTTAGGTAAAGAAAGAAGGGTTGGTTCTTGTTTTGTCGCACAAACTGTACCGCTTCCTCGTTCATGCGATCGATTAGAAACTCATTTGCTCCCATCTTGTTGTCAGGAATGTCCAGCCAACGAATGGGTTGTTCTCTAAACACGTAGGGCCAGAAGTTGGCTCCATTACCGACTCCTTTTACCTCGCGGGCAAAGTCCCAACGGAAACCATGGTCCCTGGGTTTTATCTCATGGGCAGCCGAGTGATATTCGTATCCTGTGAGGTGCCATTTTCCGATCATGCCCGTTGTGTATCCACTCTTGGATAAAACCTCGGGAAGAGTTGTGTGAGACGTGGAAAGAGCGTTGGCAGAATTGGGCCGCAGGTAGTCCATGATGCCAATGCGAGCGGGGTGCTGTCCTGTCAGCAATGCGGCGCGGTAAGGCGAGCAAACGGGTGCAGCAGCATAAGCTTGTGTGAATCGGACTCCGTCATTGGCGAGTTGATCGAGGTGGGGCGTTTCGTTGAATCCGTTCCCGTAGCATCCAAGTTCGGACCAACCAAGGTCGTCGGCGAGGATGAAGATGATGTTTGGCCTTTCAGCGCAGCAGACCGACCGCGAAGTCAGCAGCATCAAGGCGATCAGCATCGTCAAGCTGAGTATTGTTATCAGGCAGGGCGGGCGAAGTCTGGTCCACAAAGAGAGCATGTTGATATGACAGTCCAGTTCAGGATTTTAGTCACGACTGTGATGTGTTGGTGCCAGAGAAAACCGATCTGGCGGTTGTATGCGAATTTTTGTGCGATGTGCGATCTTCACATTTCGCCGAATTCGTTGCGTTGCAGTATGAGTCCCCACCCCTGAGAGTTCATCGCTACTTGACGTGCCGATCGGCGAAGTCCAAGTACTGCGCCCAATCGTAGGCGGTAACGTCATGTTTTCCAGTTCGTAGATGATAGCCTACCTGTCCAGAATTGACGGGAGATTCAGCGTTCGGGAATTCCGCAGGTGGCTTGTTGCCCCCCATTCCAGAGGTGCCGAGCAACCGGAAAATCGGGTCAGCATGAACACATGACAGGAATTCTCCACGGGGGTCAGCCCATCGGTCACCCGTGGCACTGGCGACGTAGACCGCACGGGGGGCAATCAGACCTATCAGCATGTGTTGATCCACCGGGCAGCTATTTTCGTTTTTGTTGTACTTGCGGTAGTTTTCACAAAACCAGTGTGGAAACGACGTGTTGATGCGTTCAACGGTTTCCCCTATCGCTCGACGACTCAGCGCCGCACCGCCGCAACCCGAATTGTTACTGATCACGAGTTTGAAGCGAGGGTCGGTAGCACCCGCCCACAATGACGTTTTTCCAAGTCTTGAGTGTCCGATAACTGCGACACGTGTTGCGTCAATGGCATCATCTCGCTCAAAGTAATCCACGGCCCGAGACAAGCCATAAGCCCATGCTGCGATGCTTCCCCACCGTTCGCCCTGTGGTATCGATTTCATTTGCTGTTCGAATTGCGGATGAATGCCATTTTTGAATCCATCTGCAAAGTCAGGATCGATGTCACCGTAGTAAATGGTGACTAGCCCATAACCACGATCAATGATCGTCTCGATTGGCCATCGTCCCCCTGCGGCGGTACCACGAGTTGATTCCGTTGCTTGATTGTTTTTGACCTCGCCACGATTCCGAACCCAGTTTTTAGTGATGCTGATATCGTTTGCTGCATCGACCGTATGATTTCCCTGAAAGTTCAGTCCGATAAAAACCGGTACGTTGGAGGATGACTTTGGAGTGTAGATCAGCAGTCGCATGGTCGTACCTCGTGAGCCCGTCAACATGGTGACATCAACCTCGCGGCGGATGGCCTTTCCGTTGATGGCATCACGTTTTTCGCTGAAGACCTTATGTTGAATTTCACATGGGTTAGGACTACGTCCATAAACCTCTGCTTCAAAAAAATCCAATACCTCCGGGCGACGCGACTCTTCCCATCTTGCACGACTTGTAACGGGCGATCCTTCACTGGTCATCAAAGCTGAAGGAAGTTCGTATGCTGGAATCGCCGACTCATCATAGTTGGGGACGAAGCGGTTCTGCGCCGCAGCGTTCGTTTGAATGAGCACGGCGATCAGTAAGCTGATAGTGTAGGTCAAGGACTTCACTGAATGATCCTATTGTCAGATTGAACGAGTGGAAGCGGCTATTCTAAATTGGTGCTTCAGGAGCAATGCTGGAGTGACGTGGTTAAACTGATTCTACTCAATTCCATTGTCACAGTGACCTGACTACTTGCGAACGTGCTTGAAGTGCACTGCCACTTTGCGGCTCTGACCAAAGGAATTGAATCAGGTATTCTTTAAATTGCATGCGTTTTGCAGCTTATCTTCCCCAAGCACGCTAATATTCAATGTTTGACGATCAGCCGAAGTCACCCCGCGAATGGCGTTTTCAGGGAACTCATGCTTTGAATAGTCGTGGTGATTCCGGAACGCTGCTGTTGGAGAAATTGAAATTGCATCGCGTCACTCGAAATATGTTCGACTTGATGTTCCTGGTCTGCTGCTTTTTGCTGCCTATGGATGTTTTGGTCGCAGAGCAAAACGGCAACCTGAATCGTGGGACGGGGCATGCAGAAAACAAAGTTGCAGATCGTGGTGAGTTCTCGTGGCCGCGGAAAACGCAGCAGGATGCCCTGGTTGTCTTTCTAGGTGATTCAATCACGCATCAGGGGTTGTACACACAGTATCTGGAGAATTTTTTCTATACGCGTTACCCGGATCTGGGGATTCGTTTTAGAAACGCGGGTGTCGCGGGAGACTCGGTTTCAGATGCTCTCGCGCGTTTCGATCACGATGTTGCGTCTCACCATCCCGATTATGTGACGGTGTTGTTTGGAATGAATGATGGTCGATACGACAATTTTGACGCGTCAATATTTGCGGAGTACCAAGCTAATATGAAGCAACTGCTGGATCGCATTGAATCTGTGGGTGCCAAACCGATTGTCCTTTCACCCACCATGTTTGATCACGCTGTGACAAGGTGGCGTCAAGATGATCAAACCTGGCGATTCCGAGAAAAAAGTTTTTCCGACAGTTACAACGCTCTTATGTCGCTGTTTGGTGCTTGGTGCTGGGATGAGTCGCGGCGACGTGGAAACGCATATGTCAATTTGTGGGGGCCGCTGAATACTTACACCGACTTGGGGCGTCGCCAAAATCCGCAATTCACGCTCATCGGTGATGCAATTCATCCACAAGCATCAGGTCAGGTCGTGATGGCGTACGAAATCTTAATGCAGTTGGGAGTTGAAAGGAGGTTCTGTGCTTCCAGAGTTGTGAGTAACAGGGGCACCGCTGATCACGGAACACAATGGAGTGCTGGTAAAGGTATCCGGGATCTGCAGGTGACAGATCAGGCACGCAGTATCAAGTTCAAGCACGACGAAGTAGCCTTGCCGTGGGTCATCCCCGCACAGCACAGTACCGTTCAGCTTCGTTGGGATCTTCCCTCGGATGGGCTTGAGGGATTTGCAATGACGCATGCGGGTCATCGTCTCAGCGCAGATCGCATCAAAATTGCCGGCTTACCAGCAGGCCAGTATGAGGTTCGTGTTGATGGGAAGTTGATCGGAACTTGGAGCCATGTGATGCTTGGCACGAAAGTTGAACTGCAGGAACTCCAGAAGACTCCGCAATATCAGCAATCACTAGCGGTCGCGGAGTTGAATCGGCGTAGGCATGACGAATTTGTTCGACCTTTGCGTGATCGAATGGCGTCTCTCAAAGGTATCAAGCGACGCTTCACCACCGATAGCGACGAGTACAAAAGCCGCTCGGCGTCGATCCTTGAAACAATTCAGAAATTGCAGGCCGGTGCCGATCAAATGGATCGAGAAATCCGAAAGCTCGCTCGACCTCAATGTCGGCAGTGGGATATCCGCCGAGTTGATTCAAGCACGAAATGAATATCGGTAGGACACCTTGGGTGATCCAATACCCGCCGTACCGTTCGCAGACGTGAAGTGCCGCTCAGGGTTTTGCGCAATCAGTCCAAGAGTTCGTGCAGGTGCACGAACGTTTTTCCGAGCCTTCCGCCATAGTTGCCAGCACTGATCTTTATCAAACCTGGAGTTTCAGCAGCGGCATGAATTGCATTTCGTGTTGCATTTTGCAACGCATTGAGATCTCGTCCGTTGATGATGATTTCCATGATGCTGCTGACCCCATCTGGCACTTTCGACTTGTCCCCCAGCTTATCTTTCAAAGTCGGGCAGTATTCTGCATACGTGGCAGCGATCAGGAAGTCGTAGCTGCTGCCAGCTTTCGAGCCACTGCCTGCGACACCACCAGGAAAAGTGGTGACAGAATCTGGAGTCTTTTCGGCAGCTTCAGCAGCCCTTTCAGCGGCATCCAGTGCGGTGGTCTCGTCCGCACCAAAGAACCAAAGATTGCCACCCATGACTCCATCCCGAAAACCAAATCGTCGTGACAGGAAGAACTCTCCCCCCAGAATCGGAACGACCCAGCCTTTCTGCTCATACCGAACATCACGAAACTGATGCCGATCACCAAACAGAGCGACTTTCCGACCCAGCTTGAAATAGTCTTCGGTATCCAGCTGGTTGAAGCAGCGAGCGGTGGGGCATGGCAGCACGTTTTGGCTGATCCGTGCCAACATCACTTTTTCAAGTTGCTTACGCCGATTTTTCAGGAAGCGTGGAACATGAAACTGTAGCACTGCTCCAATACGACCATCGGGAGTCCCGCCGGCAACTGCTTGTTCTTCGTCAATCCATTGAGACACGCCGGCTTCGCAGTCACACATGATGGTGCTGGAAGCATGCCCTGTCGCCGCATTGACGCAATGTTGAAGCCACTTTCTGTCACGGGCCGTGACGAGAACTTCTCCATAAATGCTGCGGAAACCTTCTGCGTAGGTATCGTCCACCAACTGTTTGAGATCTGTCATGGCTCTATTCAACCTTTACGACCGATACCGTCGTAGACTTTGGCTTCGGTGACAACTTTGTCCATGAAGATGTCGTGATCCTGCATTGGGATTTCGTCAAACATCTGGCATTCGAATGCAAGTGAAACAAGTGGTGTTTCGGCTTTCGCATTTTCGAGCAGTTTGTCGTAATAACCTTTGCCGTGTCCTGTTCGACCCCCACGGTCATCAAAGGCAACCCCGGGTACGAGGATCAAGTCCAGAGCGCCAACATCGATGCGTTTCTCAGTGACTTCCCGAAGCTCGGCTCGAGGCTCCAGGATTTTGTACATGCCTGTTTCCAGTTCATCCATCGTCTCAAGATGAAAGAGTTCCAATTCGCCATCCACGCAGTAGGGGATAACAATCTGCTTGCCGCTGGCGAGGGCTGCGGGAAGGGCGTGTCGGGTTCTCGCCTCATCGCGCACATCCACGTACCACATGATGCAGGTTGCCGCTTGATATTCGGGCAGTTGCATCACTCGATCGGTGATCTGGACACTCACTTGCTCCTTATCGACCTGGGCTTTCCGGGCGGCGTGGGCCGCTTTGCGAATTTCAGTCTTGCGTTCAGCAAGTTGTTCCGTTGACATCGGGCATTTGGGGATAAAGGGTATGGTGGTTGAGAAGCGTGAAATGTAGCTCCGGAGAGGCTGTTTGCGTAGGACCGACCTGTGGTTTGTTGTGAAGTCAAGTGATCCGGGAAACCAGGCAACCGTTAAAGCTTGGCAAATCGACTGGCTGGCTCGGTCCAAGCATCCGGATTCTGAGGTTCAAACTGCAGTGTGTCGAAACTTTTTTGCACCAGAACTCGACCGGCTGCCACCGAGTCGAGACTGCCAGTCCCAATCATCTGCATCATCACATTCCCGATTGCAGTCGCTTCGACAGGGCCTGCAATTACTTTGCGATTGCAGGCATCAGCTGTCATCTGGCAAAGCAGCTGGTTTTGTGATCCACCACCGACGATATGGATGGTTTCGATGCGGTTCTCAACAAGGGACTCGAGCATCTCCAGACAGGCTCGGTATCGCAGTGCAAGTCCTTCCAAAGCAGCGCGGAATAGAATGGCGTGACCCTTTGGACGTGTCTGACCCGTGCGCTCCGCGAGTTGTTCGATGGCCGCGATCATGTCATCCGGTGCAACCAGTGAGGGATCATCCGGGTTGACCAACAATGCGAACGGCTCTGCGGACTTAGCAGCTGTGACCATGTCGTCCCAGGAGGGTGGGGTGCCTTGTCGTTCCAGCGATTTGCGAATCTGCTGAAATACCCAAAGTCCTCCAATGTTCTTAAGCAAGCGAGTGCTGCCACCAACCCCACGCTCATTGGTGAAATTCAATTCAGAACAGAGCTGATTGACTCGTGGTTCGGAAAGTTCGCAACCCATTAGTGACCAGGTTCCACTGCTGATGTAGCACCATGCTGGTTTTTCAGGAGCAAAGTCATCCACGGGTACTGAAAGTACAGCGGACGCCGTGTCATGCGTTGCTGGTACCACGACTGGTACTTCTTTCAGTCCGGTGACTGATGCAACCGATGGTTGCACGGGGCCGAGTGTCGTCCCCGGTTCAATGAGATCGCTGAACATGACACGGGGTAAACCAAATCGTGTGATCAAGTCGTCGCTCCATGTCTTGGTATTGGCATCGATTAACTGCGAAGTAGATGCATTGGTTGCTTCAATACTGCGTTTACCTGTCAGCAGCCAGTGAAAGCAATCACCAATCATGAGGAAGCCGTCGGCTATTTTGAGCGAGGTCTCACCGGCAAGGCGAGCCGCCAGCAGTTGATAAAGGGAATTGATGACCATGAATTGAATGCCCGTCACCGCGAAAATCTCCTCACGCGGCACGATTTCAAATGCCTTTTCCAAAATGCCAACGGTGCGCGGATCGCGGTAGGTTCGGGCAGGGCCAGCGAAAAGGTCTTGTTCGTCCAGCAGGATATAATCGACTCCCCACGAGTCGACACCGACCGAGGCGATGTTGGGATAGCGTTCGGATGCGACGCGCAGTCCCGTCAGGACTTCCTGCCATAAACTCGGCAGATCCCATTGGAGGGAATTCTGAATCCAGACAGCGTCGTTCGCAAAACGATGGACTTGCTCAAGCTGCAACTGGCCAGAATCAATGAATCCCGCGATCACGCGGCCACCTGATCCACCCAAATCAATCGCTAAGTGTACGTTTGTATCATTCATCGGCACGCCGGTCCCTTCTTTCGGAAGCAGATCATTAAGTCGCTTAAGCGTACCGACTGGCCAGATCGCAAGAAACCGGCCGGAAAATGGGATATCTAGGATGTTTGGTTGTTGGGGCTGCTTAGATGGGTTTGACGTATTTTGGGCGGCTCGGATAGTGCAGATGCCTCCTTTCTGAGTGGTTCCGCTACCTGTAACGCGGTCCGTTGGGCGGCGCGGCCAGCCTCGCTCTGAAAACCGTCAGATTTTTTAAACTGCTCTTACCAAACGCTTTACCGCTCAAGGTCGTTTCTTGCATCGGCGAAATCGAGAATCTGCAGTTGACCGAATGCGGCCAGCGCGTACCCTAGCAATGCTGATGGAACGGGCGCGGTCTTCGAGATCGTGCCCTTTTTTGACGACCTACCGAAAAAGATATTTGAATGCAAGTCCATGACAGCATTCAGTTTAGGGTTGTTGGTCCGGAATGGAGCGGCGGTCCAAGGTCTTCTCAGCAGTTCCGCGAGTTCGCCTCGCGTGGGGTTTGCGCGGTCAGCTTGCGGCCACGGGCTGACATCGTTCAACGGTCGTGACTTCTGGTCAACGAACGTTGTCGAAACCTCACGGACCGGGCACATGGAGTGCCCGGTCGCGAACGCTCGCGAGACTCTTCAATCCTGTCGCATTGGGACTGGTCAGAGCGGGCGAGCATTGCTTCCGTAGTTGCAGTCTAGCCTTACACATCTGAGACCAAATCGATTTCTCCGCGTTCCCAAGCGTCGAGGAACTTTGGCAAACTGGGAAGCATGTCATCCGCATCACGAATCTCGTCACGACGGAGCCAAAGGACTTCCGCAACTTCGTCTGGGTTTGCAACGGGCGTGACCGCTGGGTCGAGGTCAGCGATCCACCAAGCAAGTTTGGTGTCCCAGCTTGTGGTGCTTCGCCAACACAAGCGTTTGGGCGTAACGTCGATCGCAAGTTCCTCCTGCATCTCGCGAACTAAAGCTTCAGTTTCTGTCTCTCCTTCTTCAATCCCTCCACCGGGCAAGCAAAGCAGTCCCGGAGCCACGACGGTGAGAGATCGACGAATGACTAACAGGCGGTCTTCGCGGAATATCACGCCGACGACGCCCTGTCGCCGCGACGGATCTTGCTGAGCTGTATTCATAGAACAGCTTTTAACATGCATGATGTAGCAAGACAATCGAGTGTGTAATCCTGTAGTCTGTGTAAGCTCATGCTTATCCGAATTTTTATGTTCTTCCATGTTCCGTCTGGTGATCTGCTATCGAAGCTGCATTGCAAAAATATCTTCACGGTTCTGATGCCGGTGAAGCATTGAGAATTATCCAACAGCTCCGCGACGCGGGGTTCGTTGCGTACTTTGCAGGTGGTTGTGTTCGCGACGCTTTGTTGGGACGTCGTCCGAAGGATTACGACGTGGCCACGGATGCTACGCCAGATTCAGTACGAGCCCTCTTCGGTAGGCGGCAAACGATTGCGTTTGGCGCCTCATTTGGTGTGATTGGCGTGTTGCCCCCGATGAATCGGCATGGGCAACACGCGGATGTTCCGGTCTCTAGCCCAACCATATCGAACGCCGATTCTGTCGAGTCGGACGGCAGTTCTGAGCAGGAACAGGAGAGCGATGCGACACGCATGACAATTGAGCCAACCGAGGTGGCAACCTTTCGCAGCGATGGGGAGTACAGCGATGGTCGCAGGCCAGACTCGGTCCATTATGGAGACGCGCGTAATGATGCTTTGCGGCGGGATTTCACCATCAATGGCTTGTTTTATGATCCGAACCAGCGTGAGATCATTGACTATGTAGGAGGCCAAGCTGATTTGGCTGCTGGAGTTTTGCAGACGATTGGTGATCCCGTGCAACGTTTTGGTGAAGATCGACTGCGAATGCTGCGGGCGATTCGATTTTCAACCACACTGCAGTTTAGAATGCATGATGGAACTTTGGCTGCCATCCAGCAGCACGCCGATGACATGTGTGGTGTGAGTGGAGAACGGATTGGTGCAGAAATGCGGCGTGTTCTGGTTTCTCCACATGCCTGCGAGGGTTTGCGACAAATGCTAAGCAGTGGTATTCATCGCGTCGTTCTGCCTGATTTGGCAGGAATTGACATGGATCGCCTTGAGCATCTACTGCAATTTGCTGAGTCTCGCAGTTTCCCGCTCGCATTAGCTTGCCTCGCATCGGTACTCGTGGACTCCGGGGCTTCCTTGCCGGAGCATGTTTTGGCAGGGATCAGTCGGCGTTGGCGGTTATCAAGTGCGGAGTTGCGTCAGAGTGAAGCAGCGATCAAGCATTGGCAGACATTGGTGGATGCAAAATGCTTGTCATGGTCCATCGTGCAACCCACGCTGACACATCGGGATGTTCGTGTCATTCTTGATTTGGCGTTAGCCATTGCGTCGGTTGATCAAAGGAATACCGATGGTTGTGATCTTGCCAGACTTGCCCTCACTTGGCCAACAGAGAAACTTAATCCTGCACCGTTATTGAGTGGCGGTGACTTGAAAGCTCTTGGTTTGCGTCCTGGTCCGCAGTTCGGAACAATGCTTACAAGTTTGAGGAAGCTTCAACTGGATGGAGAAATCACCACTCGTGAGCGGGCTATCGATTGGTTGCGTGGCCAATAGCCATGTCCCGTTTTGGATGACGGTTTTTCGTTATCGTGATTATTGATTCGGGATTTGGTTTGTGAGCACGATGTGGATCTTACTGGCGTGATCACTTCGAACCTCCATGATTTCGGCAGTCGCTCCTTCGAGTTTGGCTGTGTCGCCGGGTTTTGGAATCTTTTGTTGGTAATCCATCAACAAGCCGCTGATGGTATCGGCCTGATCGGATTCATTGAGCGGGATGCCTAGTTCGCGTCGTGCTTCTGCAAGACTTGTTGCTCCTGTGACAATAAATTCGTCAGGACCGGCGGGAACGATATTCGGTTGTTCGGAATCAAACTCATCCTCGACTGAGCCAATGATCCGTTCCAGTACGTTCTCGAGCGTTACAACCCCAGTCACCGATCCAAACTCATCGAGGACGAGCGAAAGAAGTTGGTGTGTTGCCTGAAAGTGACGTAGTACGAGACTGATTGGCATTGTCTCGTGGACTTTCTTGGGAGGACGCATGACAGATTTGATACTGAAATCAGGCGTATTCAGATCGATGCCGAGCAGATCCTTGATGTGGGCAACGCCAACGACATCGTCCAGCGAGCCGTTGCAAACCGGATAGCGTGTGTGTTTGGTACGTTGGACCTGCTCAATGATGTCTACCAGTGAGTCATTGACATCGAAAAATGAGACTTCCTTCCGTGGAACCATGACGCGGCGGACAATCATGTCATCGAATTCGAAGACGTTGTTGATCAGCGAGTGTTCATCACGTGAAAGATAGCCATGCCGGTGTGCTTGGGTGATTAGGTCGCGTACTTCGGATTCTGAAGCGGGGCCGTCATGCTCAGAAGTTCCAGTGATGCCGCACATCTTCAGCAGGAAGGCAGTGGTTTCGTTCAGAACTGCGAGAGAAGGGTATAAAACGATATAAAAAAATCTGAGCGGTGCAGCGCACCATAGCAGCATCGATTCTGGGCGGCGAATGGCGTAGATTTTTGGAAATTGCTCGCCTACCACGAGGTGCAAGGCAGTGATGAATAAGAATGCCGTGCCGAATCCGAATAATTTCAGCATGGCGGGGTCCGTGATCCCCATGGCTTGAAGAACTGGTTCAATCAGTTTGGAAAAGGCGGGTTCACCAACCCATCCCAGTCCTAATGAGGCCATCGTGATGCCCAATTGGCAGGCCGAAAGGGATTTATCGAGGCGTTCGGCCAACCACTGCGCTGTTCTCGAAAATGCCCGTTTTTCGCGAACCATTTGATCAATTCGCGATGGTCGGACTTTTACCAGGGCAAATTCTGCTGCCACGAAAAAACCGTTCAGAATGATGAGAACCAAGGCGCCGGAGAGAAGCAGAATGTTGTCCATCAGTGATCCAATGCGGTCTTAAAGGTGCCGGGAGTGGGTTCGTTGCCGTTTATAGCTGGTAAAAGTGGGCGTTCTGCCGCTTTTTGCCAGCCAATACGCTTCGAATCGATTGAGATTCTATCGCGAACAAGGACGGATCGTCGCGGTGGCAACTCCTCGGCTTGGATCAGGTCGAATGACCTTGACCGCTGAACCCACTCGGACTAATTCTACGAGGAACCTGACTTGAAGTCTGTTCCCGCCCTAGCCCAACCATGGAAGGTTGTACGATGGCTGATCAAATCAATAACGTCCCATTACTGGACATCAATCGAGATAATCGTCCCCACCGAGACGAATTTGTTGAAGCACTCGCCGCAGTGGTCGATAGCGGAAGGTTTCTGTTCGGCCCGGATGTGGTCGAGCTGGAGCGAGAAGTTGCCGCTTACAGTGAGGTAGATAACGCAGTTGGCTGCGCGTCGGGAAGCGATGCGTTACTGCTGGCTCTCATGGCGTTGGACATCGGTCCTGGTGACGAAGTTATCGTACCAAGTTTTACGTTCTTCGCTTCGGTCAGTTGCATCACCCGCCTTGGAGCAACGCCGGTCTTCGTAGATATAAGACCAGACACATTCAATATCGATGTCGATAAGATTCCAGAAGCGATCACCGAGAAAACCAAAGCGATCATTCCCGTTCACCTTTTCGGTCAATGCGCGGAAATTGACAGAATCTGTCAGCTTGCCTGTGAGCACGATCTTCCTGTCATCGAAGATGCAGCGCAAGCCATTGGCGCAGCTTATCATTCCCGCCCAGCTGGTAGCTGGGGACTGATCGGTTGCTTCAGCTTTTATCCAACCAAGAACCTCGGTGGGATGGGTGATGGCGGTATGATGACTTCCTGCGACGCGGCTACTGCCGACCGACTTCGGTTGTTTGCAGGCCACGGGATGCGACCACGCTACTACCACCAGGACGTGGGCAAAAATAGCCGATTGGATACGTTCCAAGCAGCGGTTCTTCGTGTCAAGCTGAAGCATCTGCCCGCTGCGGTGGAATCACGTTCAAATATTGCCGAACGATACGGACGAATGTTGGCAGACGAAAATCTAGTGGATCAAGATGCCATCACGCTGCCAATGCATGACGAGAATGCTTTTCATGTTTGGAATCAATACGCCATCCGTGTGGCCGGTGGTCGACGTGACGCACTGAGGGCGCATTTGGCTGAGAATGGTGTCGGGAGTGAGATTTATTACCCGGTTCCGATGCACCAACAAGAGTGCTTCACTTATCTTCAGGCAGATCGCTCGAGACTGGTTGAAACAGAGAGGGCGAGTGAAGAAATTCTGAACCTGCCAATCTTTCCCGGTTTGACCGAACCCGAGCAGTGTCGCGTGATCGAAGTGGTTGCAGATTATTTCGCCAGTTGCGCGAACAAGGCTGCAGCCTAGTTCATCATTATGAGTTTGCTTGATTTGCGCGCTTGGCTGCTTTTTGGGCCAAGCGAGGGATCGATTTTTGGATAGCGATCCAGTTTGGCGATGCACCTCGCTTGGGCCGTACGATAAATTCGTAGCCCGGCGGGAGGAGTGCTTGCTGCTGTCGGAAAGACTCTCGTATCAGTCGCTTCCAGCGATTGCGGGTAACGGCATTTCCCGTTTTCTTGGGAATTGTAATCCCGATCTTGATGGCCTCATCTCCTGCTGTCCTTGGGAGAGCAAACAGGACCAACGTGCTATCAGCGGCGCATGCTCCCAGGCGGATGATTTTTGTGAAATCTCCACTACGAGTGACGCGTTGTGTTTTGCTGAACGAAAAACGCATGTTGGGTTTTGTCGATGAATTGCCAGGATTTGCGGCGGACTGTTCGGGAGAATGTTGAACTAGGTTGGTAGAAGGTGTGCTTACACGAGAGGCCAAAATGCGAAGGCACGAGCATGCCCGTTTGCTAGTCACTGAGACGCCAACCCTCAGCATACTGCACTGGCATGAAACGCACAGATGTCACGCCATTGACCGTCATTCCAATAACAGAAGCGCCCCTGGTCACAATGACGGCAGCTGTTTTTGCAAAACGATCACACGTGATTAGAAGAGTAAGTCTTCTCGGAGCGTGACCGAATTTCTAGCATTGAATTGCTCAATGAGCTTTTGGGACTCGTCGTCGGTTTCCTCGGGTACCTCGATTTGCAAAACGACAAAAAGGTCGCCTGCCGACCCATCACGTTGTTGAACACCCTGCCCCTTTAGCCGGAGTCTGCGTCCGCTGCTGCTATTGGCGGGGATGCTCAGAGCGACGGTGCCTGAGGGAGTAGGAATATCAATCTTTGCACCTAGAACAGCCTCGCCAATGCTCACGGGGAGATTGAGTTCCAGGTGACGACCATTACGACGGAAGCAAGGATGGTCGGACACTTTGATTAAAAGAATGAGGTCTCCACTAGGGCCACCGTTGGGCGATGGTTGTCCCCGATCTCGGAGTCTTATTTTGGATCCCGTTTCGACACCCGCGGGAATGTTTACAGAGATTTTTTCGTCGGTCAAATAGAATTCTGTCTTGCCACCTAGAACGGCAGTTTGCAGGGGTATTTCAAGCTCATGGCGAGCATTCCCACCCTTTTGCGGCGGTGCCTGTCGCTGACGACCGCCTGGCCCTCGCCCGCGACCACCACCGCCCATCATTTGTTCAAAAAAGTCTGAGAAGCCGTCAAATTGGGTTTGCCCACCGCCACCACCACGACTTCCTCTGCCACCTCCAAAAATCTGATCTAAATCAAGACCATCAAAACCACCGGCCCCTGGTTGGTAACCACTACTGCGAATCTTTTCGAAATCGGCGCCGTAGCGATCATAAGCAGCGCGTTTCTCTTCATCACTCAGAACGTCATAGGCTTCCTGCGCGCGTTTAAATTTTTCGCTCGCTACCTTGTCATCGGGATTCTTGTCCGGATGGTACTTCAGTGCCAGCTTTCGATGCGCTTTTTTGATCTCGTCTTTTGATGCGTCGCGACCGACGCCGAGTGTTTGGTAGAGGTCTTCAGCCACGGAGTAAAACTACGGATTGAGTGATGGAGTGAATTTCGATTCAGGTCTGGGTAACCATGTTATCCCGACATCTGCCAACTTGGCACATAATTCGAGGAATCGCTACCCAAGCAAAAGTCGAACCGAGGCTGTTGCTTGCGGTTGTGATTCAGCCAATTTTCGGGTTGATTCCCGTGGTTTGTGCGTTTTGTACCTGGAACACTACTGATCGAGCCACTCTTTTTGCCATTTTGCTGTTGTGGCGGACTTACTCCTGATGCCCCGCAAACTCCGGTTTTCACGGCGTGTTTGGTTCTCTCTGGTTGACTAGGGTGTGAGTTTGCCAAGCGTTGGGGTGGTTGCTGTCGTGGTTTGTCGCCGATGTCATCATGTCTTGATCTGAATGGGATGGACTCCAACCAGGTGCAAGAGAATCCCCTCTTTTTAGAGGTCGGTCGGTTGTTTCAGGGCGTCTGTTGAGGAGCGTCTGTTGAGGAGCGTGGTACCAGGCTCTTATTTGACAGAGTGATCCACTTTTGAGTGGCATCGACATCAACCGGCCCGGGGAGCGAATATCTTTCGAGTATAGGCGACTCAAAGGTACTTGCCAGGCGACACCAGTGATCGCGAGCCATCGCGCCCCGGGCCCAGCCCATCTTGGTCCAAAGGTTTTGCATGGCTGATATGATCACGGCACGGTCGGTTGAAGGATCACGCTTCAGCGATACTTCATCCTGTGGTGTTCCAGTGCTGCGGTTTTCGATTTGGTGCTCATCCAACCATGCCTGGGCCAGTTGATCTACGAGGCTTCGCCACTCGCGTTGTCCAGAGACGGCGCGGTTGATTGCCTCGACTGCACGCGGGTAGCGGTGTTCGATGGTGGGGATCAGTTCGTGGCGTATCCAGTTACGTTGGTAGTGAAGTTGCTGGTTCGAGGAATCTTCTCGCCACGGTTGTTTCATGTCGGTCAGTGCCTTTCGGATTTCAAGTCTGGATGCTGTGATCAATGGGCGGTAGAGCACGAGGTCCGTGCCGATGGATCGAGTATGGTTGATGCCGGTCAGTCCAGCATGTCCAGTGCCACGAAGAAGGTGGTGCAGCACGGTTTCGGCGTTATCGTCCGCTGAGTGCGCCACTGCAATGTATCTGGCCCCTGATGCATGGGCAGTGTCAGTCAGAAATTGCATTCGCATGGAACGCAAAGCGGCTTCGCTGGTTTCGCTGGATTGGGTGCGTGTGGTTTGAAATCTGAGCCCTAGTTGGTCAGCGAGCTTGTGGACAAATTGCTGGTCGTCGTCGGATTCGGAGCCGCGTAGGGCATGGTTATAGTGTGCAGCAATCACAAAGCCTCGAGGAGGATTGTTGCCTTGCGTTCGCAATTCTGCCATGAGTCGCAGTAAGGCAACACTGTCGGCGCCACCGCTGCAACCGATCACAACCCCCACGTCTCGCCACCGTTGCGTGGCCCAGTTGGTAGACAGCAGGTTGAGTAACCTGGACCAACTTGGTGCAATTTTCGGGGGCTCATTCATGATATTTTTGGATTGCGGCTTCGGATTGACAGTGGATTCGCTGCCGTGTTGTATCGCGGCCAGAGTTGAAGTGTTACGCTATTACTTGCGATGGACCCTGCGTGGTCCATCGACAATATTCACCAAGATTAACAACTACTACGGACAACAGAATCACCTGTCGCCAATCAGGCTGAACTTTAGCCGCGTTGGTTGCTCTGTCCAGCTTGTCACTTCAGCATCCTCATGTGGCCGTTTCTTCATTCGATCCTTCTGCGATACATTCATGGCTTTGCAGCCAGTGTTGAGGTCGCGTTTCGGATATTCGGCCGTCTCTCAGGGCAGAGTGTCTTCGAGATCCGTCGGGATTTGGACTGCAATGACGATCCGAACGTCCATGATTCGTGTGCCCTAACGGCTACGTACGGTCATCGGTCGTTGTTGGCAAAGAGCGGCATTCGCGACTCTTTTTCGAAGACAATGCTCCTCGTTTTGTTGAGGCCCCATGATTCTTGCTTACGAAAGCAAGAGATTTTGGTCGCCGCATGCAGGCAGGAACGTCTGGGAAGAGCATCCCCAGGCTGGTGGTTTTTGAGTCCTCTGATAAGAGGGCAGAATAATGACTCCAGAACAAATACTGCAGATCCTGATCTCCTTGCTGGTCGGGGCTGCGATTACGGTTGGTTTTTTCAAGCTCATTGAAAACAAACGCAAGGCCAAGCTCGAAGAAGAAGCCGAGAAGCTTCTTGATTCTGCGCGGCGACAGGCGGATACCGAACGAAGTGAGATGCTGGTTGCGGCAAAGGAGGCTGCGCTCTCGCTCAAGGCGGAGTCTGACGAGGAATTGGTGGCTGGACGCAAAAGCCAGTTGCAGCGGGAGCAAAAGCTGGATCGTCGCGATGAGCAACTGCAGGCTCAGGAAGACTCACTCAGGAAGCAGCAGCGTGGGCTTGAATCAAGTCAGACTCGTTTGGCAACACAGCTGAAGGGTTTGACTGAGCAGCGCCAGCAATTGGAAGGCACGCTGAAAGAACAAACTGCGATTCTTGAGCAGGCCAGTAGCATGACGCGCGAGCAAGCCGGCGAAAAATTGATGGAAGCCATGTCGCGTGAGTTAGAGCATGAACGCGGATCAGCTTTGTTGAAACACAAGAAACTTCTGAGTGATGTGGTCGACGCGCAAGCGAGAGAAATTTTGTTGACCGCTATCCAACGCTACGCTTCAGCCCACACATCGGAATCTACTACCAGCACGGTTGACGTTCCGACCGATGATATGAAAGGCCGGATTATCGGTCGCGAGGGAAGGAATATTCGGGCATTCGAAAAAGCGACCGGTGTTGATGTGATTATTGATGATACCCCAGGGGTGGTAATCGTCAGTGGTTTTGATCCCGTGCGTCGAGAAATTGCCCGCAAAGCGTTGCAGAAGCTCATTGCCGATGGACGAATTCATCCTTCGAAAATCGAGGAAGTCGTGGGAGAAACTGGCAAGCAGATCGAAGCATTCATGATGCAAAAAGGTCGGGAAGCCGCTGATGAGGTCAATGTTTCAGGGTTGCACGATCGAGTCATCATGATGTTGGGACGCCTGCATTTCAGAACGTCGTACAGTCAGAATGTGCTGCGACACAGTGTCGAAGTAGCCTTTGTCTCTGGTTTGGTTGCCGAGATGTTGGGGATGGATGGGGATCTGGCTCGGCGGTGTGGATTGCTTCACGACATCGGAAAAGCAGCCGACCATGAGCTGGAGGGTGGGCATCCCAAAATTGGTGCTGATCTGCTCCGCCGACATGGTGAGGGGCCTGAAGTGGTGCATGCAGCGTTGGGGCATCACGACGAAATAGTGACGGAGCACCCCTACACGATGCTGGTCGCTACCGGCGATGCTTGCAGTGCCAGCCGACCGGGCGCCCGTCGTGAGTCCTTGGAGCGTTACGTGAGACGGATGGAAG
>JAAHTH010000635.1_pt1 | contig 31933 bp, 44 predicted proteins | sample 6116091 | NCBI WGS metagenome assembly JAAHTH01 (sample SAMN13939990, study PRJNA603662) | sponge metagenome | isolation source: marine sponge | host: Mycale hentscheli | place: New Zealand | collected 2006
CCCCCCCCCCCCCCCCCCCCCCCCCCCCCCCCCCCCCCCTCCCGCCCCCTCCCTCCCCCTCACCTCCACCCCCATTGCCTTCACCTCCGTTACCACCATCTTCATTACCACCTCCACCATTGCCACCATCACCATTGCCGCCTCCTCCGTCATATTCATCATCTAATTCTCCTTCATCATTTCCGGGATTTTTTGGTTGATTACAACCACCCCCCATAATATTAATGTTAATATTGTTACCACTAGGTTGACTATATAATTCATTTGGTGATACATAAGGAAACCAGCCTTGTTCTGTTTGATTACAACTATAACATGCTTCTTTACTTGTATTACACTGACTATTAGGATCAAAAGGTTTTTTACAATCAGTAAAATCGGATAATGGTGTATCCTGTTTCATACAACAAATACCCTTATTATTAATGTTATTATCAACTGTTTGTACGTAGGTTAATCCTTCTATTATTTCATTATTAAATATAAAAAATATAAGTATAAGAATTAGTCCAATTGTAAGAAGATGTTTTATTAATTTTGATTTCATTATATTAATAATATATAATTTAATTATTTATTTCAACATTTGTAATCTTTTTATCAGTTGTTGTGATAGTAATAATTGGTAATATACAATTTATTTTATGTTCTTTAAATTTTTTACCAGATAGATAATAACTATTTATGATAAATATAACATCAAGTTGGTAAATAAACGTTAATATAATGAAACTTCCTAAAAATATATTATCTTCTATATGTTTTATTTTTTCAATATTTAGTAATATAAATAATGATAAAACAACTGTTGATACTATATTATTAAAACCAATTAACCAATAACAAAAATCTGGTATATTTATAAAATTATTATCATATCCAATGATTATACATAAAAGTATTTGAATTACTGAAGACACAATAATAAATATTGTAATTTCTTCATATGGATAAGTAATTGCTTTTACAAAACTTGTTATTAATTCAGCAATAACTGGAATATGAAATAAATTATATTTAAATTCATTGCTAATAGTGATTAGAGGCATATTTTGGATAATAAAAAATATATTTCAATCAATTTTAAATATTAATTAATCTACATCAGGATAAAGTATAGAAGAATTATCATACTTATATTCTGGTTCGATTGAATGAATAATTTTATTAAATCTATTATTTTGTTCTAAATTTTGTTGAACGGTCAGGGATTTCATAATATCAAGATAGTCTTCAAATCCATTCCTTGTATTCCACCATAATTCACAATCAATACACCACATCTTATTTAAAGACGTACAACTATCATCATATTCTGTAAAATTAAACTTATTTGTAAATTTAGAACAAAGTTTACAATTAAATTTTTGGTTATTTAAAATTCTCTCTTGCATTATATTTTCATTTTTATGCCATTGAACTTTTTCATCTTCGGACCAGCACATACAAGGTTTTAATGTATTTCCTTTTGTTCTAGGAAATTGGCTACAAGTAAATTGTAGTATAAATAATTTTCTATTACAAGCTATTTTTAATCGGTTCTTGTCTTCTTCATTCATCACTAACTTAAAATGTTAAAAAAATAATGAATCAATTTTTATAATACTATATACTATGAATGAAAGTAATAAACACCCTTCTGAAAAAAAAAAGAATAAATCTTCAAAAAATAATATATTTTTGATTGCTGGATTTGTACTTTGGATAATTTCTATTATTTAAATTGAAAAGATAAAATGTTTTCTTGGTTCTAATTCAACTATATGCGTCCAGTTTTCAAAATTTACTTTTTTACCATTATTTCTTGTCTGAAATAATTCATAAGCTCTTGGTATTCCACTTATACTTTTATATTTTTCATTTACATTAAATTTACAAAATAGAGGTTTTTTTAAAGTATCATCTACAGGAAAATAAAAACAGCCTCCAGATTTTTGACAACACTGAATAAATTGCTCCTGATTGAATTTAATATAATGAATGATTCTATTTATATTAAATTCAATTAAACTAGTTAAATATTGATTGATAATTAATATCTTTTTTATTATACTATATTTTTTATTAAATAATTGTTCGTTCAATAATTTAATCACTTCGGTAGTACATTCTGTATTTTCTTGTACACTAATGACTAAATTTGTAAATGTATCCTTACTATTAATAATAAATTTTTTGTTATTTATAATTGTTAAATGATTTATAGTCATAAATAATAATATAAATTTATCTTTAATCTTATTTTAAAGAATTTTTATTCATGAACGAAATTTCCATTATTATTCCCATATCCTCTACCATCTTCAAATGTTAATTCTCTTTGTTGCCAGTTTCCATCCATATCTCTAAGTTCGCATGATATAGTATTATTATCTATCTGTACTACATTTCTAGCACTATGTTTCCAACTACCAGGAAGGTCTATCTGTAAGTTCCCATCATTATTATCATAATTATATCTTGGATTATAAGCCCATATATCATGTGTGTGACTACCATCTATTTTTCTTAACTTAGCTTCAAGCCATCCATTTCTTATATATTCTATATCAACCGCACTATCTTTCCAACTTCCATTACATTCTTCTATATCTTCATCGTCAGAGTCTGTATCAAAATCCGAGTCAGAATCTGAATCGTCTAAAAAATTAAATACATCTTCAGCAGCAGGTTCCTCAGCAGCAGGTTCCTCAGCAGCAGGTTCTTCAGCAGTAGGTTCCTCAGCAGCAGGTTCTTCAGCAGCAGGTTCTTCAGCAGCAGGTTCTTCAGCAGCTGGTTCCTCAGCAGCTGGTTCCTCAGCAGTGGGTTCCTCAGCAACAGGTTCCTCAGTAGCAGGTTCTTCAGCAGCAGGTTCTTCAGTAGCAGGTTCTTCAGCAGCTGGTTCTTCTGTTACTGGTTCTTGATTAGATGATTCGTTAGTATCACTCATCTATATGATATATAAATATATTTTTTTGGTGATTGATTATAATTTTTCAAAAGTTGAAATAAAAAGGTTTGTGTTATTAAAATAATTTTTAAAAATAGAGGAATAATAATGCTTTATTTCTTCAATATTAATTTCTTTATCTGATTTTGAATATAAATCATATTTATTAAATGTTTGAAGTATATTTAACATATTTTTATCTTTTTCTGATTCAAATTGTTTATATTCATTCTTATCATGATATGCATATAATGAATGATAACGAACAATATGTAAAGCTTCTTCTGGTAAAGTATTCTTATTTTTTTCTGAAGCTAATATCATATATAAATATTCATCATGACCCCAAGAACAATGTACGTTATCTAACCCACACTTTTTTTTATACATACCAATATCAGTATTATACTTTTTATTTTTCTGGTCTGGATTTAAGTTATTTAACTCTGGATAGACTAATGTATTTGGTAATTTACAGCCTACTATAAAAGTATCACCAACCATCGCCCATTGTTCTTTTAATCCAGTCCCTGTTATATCCTCACCCTTTAAAAACATAATTTTTCCTAAATCATGGATTAATCCAATTAATTGAAGCCAATCAGGCAATCCATCTTTTCTTATCATTTCTGCAGTTTGTATAGCATGTACTAAATTTGGCATAGATGTATCAGGATCACTTTGGTCGACTACTTCATTTAATATTTCTAATGCGTCCCAGAATTCAATCTCTTTATCTAAATCTTTATATTTATTTTTCATATTAAGTACAAAGTCAACTGTTTGTTGTTGTCTAGCTTTTTTATATGTTTGACGAATAGTGTAATCTTTTAAATCAAATTGTCTAAATTCATTCATATATTTTATGGTAATTGCTTTTTTTTGTAATATTGATTGCTCACAAGCATCAGCTATAAGAAAATTTGAAATACAATCATCTTCAGTTACTAAACAATCATTTTCATCAACTATATTACCATAAAATTCTTCTAATTCTAATCTAAATGCTTTTTTATAGCGATAAGGAAAGGATGTTTTTTTGTCTATTTCAAATACATTATTTAGAATTTCCCCATTTTGACAGTAAATCTCACATCTTTGGTCGTAATTGGAAGATATCCTTGATAAATTCAAAACAGCTATACAATTACTAGGATATTTCATAGTAATAACAGCATGGTCGTAATTAAAATGTTCTTTTTTATCATCATCAACTACTACATTTACAGAATGTGGTTTTTCTTTAAGAATCCAATTTACATAATCTATATCATGTGTAGCACAATCATGAAATAGTCCTCCTGAAGACATTAAAAAATGTTGACTGGGATATGGATAATCACGGCTAATTGTTGTAATATAATTTATTTTACCTAAATTTCCTGTATCTATTTTATGTTTCACCTCTTGAATCTTATAATCAAACCGTCTATTATATCCAACAAATAATTTTAATTGTTTGTTCCTAGCAAGTGTAAAACATTCTTTAATTTGATTAAAATTATTAACAATTGGTTTTTCTACAAATACATGTTTATTCGCATGTAAAGATCTTAATATAATATCATAATGTGTATTTGTTGGAGTAGCTATTATTACTGCATTAATTTTATCTGAATGTAGTAAAGCATCTATTTTCTCATTCTCACTAGATTTAATTAATTCTATTTCACTTGGAAACTTTTCTTTAAACTTAAATTCTAAATCAATAATTGCTCTTAAATTAAATAATTTACACTGTACTATATTATTATAGTGTATTTTTCCTGCTCGCCCCAGACCAAAAAGTGCTACGTTTAGTTTCATTATAAATTATATTAAATAAAAAAATTTTATGGCATAATTATTTCATAATTAACAACTGGCGGACTTAAAGTAAATAATATGTTTATTAGATTTTTTATAGCACTATTATTTACTAAAATTATAAATGAAGTTAATTTTTCTTTATGTAAAGGTTTTAATGTATTTAAATATAATGCAAACTTTATTAAAAGATACATCGGTATTAAATCACACTCTGTTATATCAAATGTTAAAACTATCTTGTTTTTTATCATATTTATATAATTTTTATATTGTATCATAAAGTCATTTAATAATGAATCATTGCATGTACCACAAAATTTTATTCTATTATTATCATTATCTATAGTATAAAAATCTCTCATTTATTATATATTTTTTTCATAATAATTATTATATGGATACTTATTTAAAATTACAAAAAAAACATATAAAAGCTATTCCAAAAAAGTTTAACAAAGTATTCAAGTTTGATATTATTGTATTTCATAAATTATTAGAAATTATACAATATTGTTTACTTACATTCTTTTTGACTTTATATTTAAGCACACTACTTAATAGATTTATGATTCATGATAGATTAGTTTTACGTAGTATGAGTACAATAACATTAATTACTAAAGTAGGCTTATATTCAATATTAATTGCTATATTAGCAAGATATATTCCAAAAATAGTTTCAATTATACCATTTATAGGACATTTTGACCCTAAATATAAACCTAATTTTAAAGGAGAGGCTATGTATGGTATAAGTATCTCAATGGGTTTGGCTTTTTATAAAGTCATTTATAATTTTAATCCATTAATTGAAGAACTAGCATTTAGGCTATTTCCTAAATCACAACGTTTAACTGGTCCAGCTACACAAATGTGTAAAGAAAAAGATGGTTCTTATATTCAAGCACATCCTAGTTGTGATACATTAAAATTAAAACAGGTATTTCATAATATAGATTAACTCCATATTGAAAATGTTGGATTTTTTACAGCATTATTACTAAGTTTTATTATATCACTTTCAAATTCATTATTTTTAAATATATATGGATATAATATGAGCCATTTATCTTCTTTTTGTAATTTAGTCCATGAGCCTACATCAGCATTATATTTCCAATGAGGCTCTTTATTTTTTATTTGTTGCATTTCATTGCTAATATTTTCTTCATATAAATCAATATTTTTTTTCCATCCACTCAATAACTTTGGTATATAATCCTTTTTAATAAAATAACCTAGTGTTGTAGTACAAGACCCATTACAATAAATTGTATTCTTATGTATAGGTTTATTCTTTTCAATATTTTTCTTATTATTTAAATGTGTAAATGGCAGAATAACAGGGCTTGTTTTTAAATAAGTGTTAATATTTTTTAAATGTGATGATATATAATCAAATGATTTATTATTAAATGTAGCATCATCTTCTAATATTAAAAACCAGTCAATATCTTCCTTTGTTAATGCATACTCTAAAGATTTTATATGAGATTTTAGACAACCAATTGCGCCAATTGGATTTGCTATAGCATCTATTCTTTCAAATCTTATATTTATTTTTTTTAATAATTTTATAATGCTTTCATTTCTTTTTTTTGATGATTCTAAATTTATATATAAACAATAACCATTATCCATATATAAATAGTATATCATTTTTATCTATCTATTTAATTAATTTTAATTTATCATAATAATTTTCTTGTAATGCATTTGATAATTTTTTTTTATCACTTTCTAATGTGTCTTCAACCAATATTGATTTCTTAAAAACCAACCATTTATCTTTTTTTTGTAATTCAAGCCATGGTATATTATTTATATCATAAAACCAAATAGGGTTTTCTGGAGCTATACCTTGGACCCGTTTACTTATATTTAATTCAAATAATAATAATGTATTATTAAATTCATTTAATAGTTTCGCTATATAATTTTTTTTTACAATATAAGCAATACTACTATTATTATACCCATTTGTATAAAATAATTCACTGAAATGATTGTGTTCTATCACCTCAATATCTTTATCCTTACTACTATTATTTAATTATATAATTGGTGTTTCTTTTATTTATTCATTTACTTTATTTACTTGTTTTTTTATATAATCTAATGATAAATCATTATTTAAAATAACATCGTCTTCTAAAAATAAATACCAGTCATAGTTTTTTAATTTTAATAAATAGTTTTTCACATAAGTGATTGCTTTAACATGTGATTTTAATTGTCCTAAAGTTACAATAGGATTTGCGATAGCATTTATTCTTTTATAATCTATAGATAATTGTTTTAATGTATTTTTTATGCTTTTATTTCTCTTCTTTGATGAACTTAAATTTATATATAAAGCAATGCCATTTTCTATATTCATATATATATATTATGGACATAAAATGGGTATGTTATATAATTTATAAAAATAATAATACATATTGTGGAATTACAAATAATGTTACTAGAAGATTAAAACAACATAATTCAATTATTAAAGGTGGGGCTAAAGCTACTACTAGTAAGGGTCCTGGATGGAATTATCTTTGTCAAATTAGTGGATTTCAAAATAAAATTCAAGTATTGCAATTTGAATGGGCGGTTAAACATGTCTTACCAAATGAGGGTTATGGATTGTTTATGCGTATTAAAAGACTATTTCATGTATTAAATTCATATAAATGGACGTCAAAAGCACCTATTGCTTCTACTATTCCTCTAACTGTTAATTGGTTTTATTATATTGATACAAATCATTATTCTTTACCAGATTATATTTCACAAAAATAGTTTTTCTGTCTCTTTATTATGCCTAGAAGAAGAAGAAAAAAAACTAAAAAACATAGAACTAGTAGAAAAAAAAATATAATAAGTATACTATGAAGAACATTTATGGTAAACAATTACAACCTTGTGGACTAGATAGTAGTGATTATATGGGTTCATGGGACCTGAATGGTTATTGTAGTGAATTAGGTGGTGGAGTACATCAAATTTGTATGAATGTTAGCGATGATACTAAAAACTTTGCAAAAGATACATATCAATCTTCTAATTGGTCTACTGATAGGGTTAATAATCCACATTGTATGTGTTTAGGCGCTTGGAGTTTATATAAAGCTAGACAAAATGCTAATCATATTCAAAAAACAAACAATGAATTAAACTGTCATGCTATTCCAGAATATGCGTTGTCAAAGCATTATATTAATAAATGGTCTACATGGAATGGTAATGAACTACCCGAACAAATTACTGATGGTATAGATTCTTTACATCAACAATGTAGAAATATTGATGATATCAGTTCCCAACAATACTTGGATAATTTAGTTAAAAATATTAAACAGCATTACTAAATATATATTGTATTATATATATATTTATGAATAAATTAATAGATAATATTCTTATATCCATTGGTGGTATGGTTGGAGGTGGAATTTTTTTACTAAATGGTGTCTCTGTTTTTAAACACAGAAAATATGCACCTATTTCTTGGATTATAGGCATGATTATTAGTTTATTAATTAGTTTTTCGTATTGTATACTAGCGAATGAATATCCTGGTATTGGTGGCACAATTAATTATCCATATCATTTATTAAACAGAAAAAAATATAACTGGATTTGTAATGGATTTTCATTATTTGTTTTACTTGGTTACACTGCATTAATAAGTGCATATTCATTGGGATTATCAAATTATATTTCACACGCGATCAAACAACCTAAATATAATAAAGCCATTGCAATTATCACTATTTTTTCAACTCTTATTATTAATTACTTTTCTGAATCATTATATTTACTTATATTAAATAATTTAATTTATGCTAAATTGATTCTTTTTATAACAATTATTGTATTAGGACTAATCTTAACCCCAGTATCTAATAAAATAGTGACAAATAATAAATCATCTACTTCATGGAATATCATAAAATTTGGTGTAACAAGTTTCTTGTCTTATGAGGGATTTGAATTTATTAGTAATACTTCTAGTGGATTATCTAATAAAGAAATAAATATTCCCATATCATTTATTGTTTCTATTTTAATTGTTGGACTAATATATTCGTTATTAAGTTTTGTAACACACAAGCATATTGGTAATATTATTGATAGAACAAATATGTTCACTAGCATATATGACTTGTTGAAATCCTATAATATTATACCTGGTTGGCAAAAATATGGATATTCTATTATTATTCTATTAAGTGCTATTGCAAATATTTCTGCTATTAATTCTACCTTTTATATTAATAATAATATTTGGAAATCATATTTAAATCATGAAAACATTACTTCATCTTTCTTATTAAAGGATGTTCCTATGCCATTATTTACTGAAAAAAGAAAACTTTATCTATGGATAAGTACAATAGTATCTTGTTTTATTCTTTTCTTACCACAAATAATAGTTACAAATATAGGGAGTTTATTATTTTTAATCATCTTTGGATTTGTTAGTTATATGAGTATATTACTTATAAATAAGAAACAAAGAGATAAAAAATATGTAATGTATTTTAATAAAACGGTTCCATATAGAGTTGGGTATCTTATTAGTTATACCACCTTTTTTATTTGCTTAATTTCTGTTATTACAATTATATTAAATATAATTAAAAAGTTAAGACAACAGTAAAAAAGCAATATATTATTTTTCTTATATTTATATATATGAAAAATCTTATTGTTGATGCATTTATTTTTTATAATGAAATAGATATTTTACAATTTCGATTAAATGAATTATATTATGTTGTTGATTATATTATATTAGTAGAATCAACACATACATTTATTTATAAACCTAAACCACTTTATTATAAAGATAATATTGATAAATTTTCAAAATTTAAAGATAAAATTATTCATATTGTTGTTGATGATATGACTAGTAAAACAGACCCTTGGAAAAATGAAAAGCATCAAAGAACCTGTATTAATCGTGGAATTAAATTATTAAAACTTAAGCCCTCTGACATAATTATTATAAGTGATATGGATGAAATACCCAACCTATCTTTACTCAAATCATTAAAATATAAATCAATAAATAATGTTAGACATACTTTATTGATGGATTTTTATTATTATAATTTTAATTGTCTACAAAATACAAAATGGTGGCAGGCAAAACTAGTAAATTTTAAAACATATAATGATTTATATAAGGAAAATCCAGAATTTATAAGAGACCCATGGAATACATATCATGAAAAACATAAAGATATAAAAACAATTGATATAAATAATGCAGGTTATCATTTATCTTACTTTGGTGATGTCAACTTTATTGTAAATAAAATTAGTAACTTTTCACATCAAGAATATAATAAAGATAAATATAAAGATAAAAAAAAAATACAACAGGCCATTACATCTTGTATTGACTTATTTGATGAAAAAGGTAAAAAACATAAGTATATTCCAATTGAGTCAAATAAACGTCTACCAAAAAATTATAAATTATTATATAAATAAATTATACTATTGAAATTTTTCTGGATTATGTTTTACTTCTTCTTGTCTTTCTTTTGTTATTAATCTATATTGACAACTACATCTTGGATATGTTTCATATAAATTTTCCCATACTTTCCAATCTGATGGACGAATATGAATTCTATTACAGAAATAGCACATATAACATGCATTCATATCTAAACATTCTTGACAATTGTTGGGATCATGACATTGACAATATCCTTGCCATTCTGAAAATTCTGTTGGAATTTCTGTAGTAGATTCATGCCTGTATTTGGATTTCAGAGTTTTATTATATAATGTTTTATATAATTTATTTGCATTATTTGCTATTCTTGTACGGCTACTATTATCGCTTCCAACCAAATTTTCTACATTTATCAATGTTTTCATTTCATGACATAACCAGAATCTTGCTAGTAGTTCTTCCATTGCAATATCTTTAAAATAACACATTTGTTCTATTTTTTTTCCTTGCTTACTGTCTATAAACCTATAAATACTATCTTCAGGGTTTAAATTCATCTCCATTTGTAATATTTGTTTCTTCAACTCTTTTTGGTATTGTTTTAAGTAATGTTCCTTGCCCCAAGTATATTCTGAAAATGCAGTTTTTGGTGATTCTTTACATACAGCATTATAATAAGTACTTATTTCTGGATCTGGCATATATTCAGGAGTTTCCATTAGTTTATCCCATCTATCAATTCTTTTGTAAATGACTGTATATTTTACAATAGGTTTTTGGTCTTTCATTTTTATATTAGGGTTTTGTAGATATTTGCTGATAACTTCACTATGTAGTATTCCTTTTCGTAATGATGATGGTATTATTTTTTTTAATGATTCTTTTGTATAGTCTTCTCTATCATCTATAATATTTACTAGGTTTTGACAAAGCCAATAGGGTCTGTCACCAATAGACGACCAATTGCCTATTATTGTAAGCATCATCTTTTTTCTTAATGGTTCATAGACTCTATCTTTAATTGGTCGGTCCATTGGACTTAATGAATGAAATGTTATTATTTTTTTACCTTTATTATTTGGATCAAAATACCAATCCTTATGTAATTGGGGAATCCAGTTTGTTTGTAAATTAACCTTTGATAGATTATGTCGCTTGCAGAATGCTTGTGTTATACTTTCAATTGACTTTGCATTATCTAATCTCCATACATAACCCTCTCCATATTTTTCTATCATCTTCTCATATTGAGTTAAATCATAACCTTGGTATAAGTTTTTTAAATAATAATATTTCTTCCTGTTTTCTTTTTCTTTTCTAATATCTTCTTTTGTTTTTCTATCTTTTCTTGGAGTGCAACTACCAGGTTCATCTAAATCAATATAATCAGCTTGAAGTTGAAGTACTGGTCGTACATCTTCTTTCCATGTAGGATTTATATATTTTGGTTCATTTTTTACAGCCATTAGATCCCATTCACATGTTTCATTATATTCATCTAGGAAACTAATCTTTGCATTTTTGCCATTACGTAGTGATTTTCTAAGACGCCAATCACCCGTCCAATATTCAAAATAGATAGATACATGTTGGCATGTATGTTTATCATCTATATCTATTTGTTTTATTTTACCTAATTCTAATTTTTGTAGGATTAATTCAATTTGTTGCTTAGAAAATGATTTATCTATATCATGAATAATAATTGATGGTCTTGAATTGCATCTTTTACAAGAACAATTTAAGTCAAATGTGGTATCATCATCACCACAATAACAATTTGGCATTGATAGAGTTGGTCTTGACATTTATTTGTCTAATGTATAATGTTTTAAGAGTTCAATTTTTATTATCTATAGATAATAATATTATTTAAATCTAGGGCGTTTCTTTTTTTTTCGTCGTCTATATTTCAATAATCGCTTTGTTCTATTTCTTCTTGCTATATTATCTTTTATATATTTTACAGCTGCTCTAGGTTTTTCTAAGCCAGATTTTGGACTAGTTGTAAAATTTCTTGCATTTTCTTCACTAAATGGATTTATTTGATTCTTATATTTTACTATCTTACTTTTTCTATTTTTTCTAGTTTTATCAATATTTTTTGGAGTTAGTGCTGGTTGACCGAATAATAATTCTTTTGGTGGAACGACAAGAGTTGGTGGTCGCAGTTTTGCGGTTGTTATTTTATGCATTCCACTTCGGCGTTTTCTACGCCTTGTTTTATATTTAGTTCTACCTATAATTCTATTTTTTTTCACTCCCATAATATAATATAATATATTATTCAAAAGAATTGTTATATTGCTAACTAAAAAAATTGAAATGTTTTTCTAATTTAATCTTAAAGTCAGATGAGACCCACAACTCACACAAATAATATGTATAAGCTTAAATCCCAGAAGGATAAGCATTCCCGCAATGGTAGGAAATACAAAAAACCAGGCAAAGGAGGAAAAATTCGTCATGCAAATCTCCACCATCGTAATTCAATGGTAGGCTGGCGAGATGATGTAGTTAAAGAACATGAAAGGCAGCAGTAATAATATTTAATTTATTTATTCATTCATACATTTTTTCTTAACTTTGTTGGCACTGGACTCCTTGAGGCATAGCTTGGTCTTCATCACTATCTTCATCAGATTCATATATATCTTGTTCGGGTTCTTCATCTTTTTCTGACATTGATTTATCATATGGTACTAGTTCTAATTCTTCAGTATACTTTACTTTATTTACTTTTTTTCTTGGTAATATTTTTTTCAATATTTTAACATAATCTTGTTGTATTGAACCTGTTTCAGGAAATTCAATATCAAAATGTATAATTAGGTTGCCACGTTTAAATGGATTTTGCCATCTTGGCATACCTTCTCCTTCTAATACTTTTATGGTATTTGGAGTTATAATATCATTTGTTTTTACTTTTATAATTCTATTATCTAAATGTTCGATATAGAATTCTAATCCACATAAGGCATCATTTAATGTTATTTTTTTTCTCATAATAAGATGATTTCCATCACGTTTAAATATACTATGTTCTGTCTCTTTTATTTTATAAACAATATCTCCTTGTGTAAATCCTGGAATCAAATTACCTTCTTCTTTAAATTTTATTTTTTGTTGATGATACATACCTTTATCTATTTTTATAACTAATTCTTTTTCTTTTACAGAGATTTTTGCAGTTACTCCTGTTTCGTTGCATTTGTCACATGGTTTATTTATTTGTTGCATCATGCCAGGACCTATCTGTCTAAAAGAGCGCAGTATTTTTGAGCCATGACATACCATGCATGTACTCAATTCTTCATCTTTATTATAAGTTTTGATTCTTACTTTATGTTTAACTGTTTTACCATTATATAGTGTACCAAGATCAATCTTAATTGGTATATTAATAGGCTTAGCTTTTTTTTCTTTTTGTTTTTTATACATTTGATTAAATGGATTATTATCTTCATTTTTGACTGCATCTATACCAAATTTATTATAAAGTTCACGTTTATTCTCATCTTTTAATATTTCGTAGGCTTCATTTAGTTCTTTAAATTTTTCTGCATCACCTCCTCTATCTGGATGTTCTTTCATTGCTTTTTTTCTAAATGCTTTTTTAATTTCTTCTGCTGTTGCTGTTTTATCTATTTCTAGTATCTTATATAATTCATTGTTATTTGTATTTTCTCTAGCTCCTGGTCTTGGAAATCCTCTTGGGAATCCTCTTGGCATTCCGTTAGGTATTCCATTAGGCATACCTCTTGGTATATTTTCAGGCTTTCCATATAAAAATTCAGGATCCATTTGACTAAAAAATGAATTAAATTGCATTATATAAATACTTTTCTTATATTTATTTTAAATATTTATATATATATATTAATGAATAAGACAAGGCGTCTTCCAAAATTAAAGCCTATTGATAAATCTGGCAAAAAATATCATTATAGGTTAAAAGACCCATTTAAGAAAAGAAAATTAGCAATTGATAGTGGAGTTTATCAAGAAATGAGAAAGCGTAGAATTACAAAGAAAAAAGCCGCACAATCTAAAAAAGCTAGATTTAATGTATTACGAATCTATAGGAGATATAAAAATCCTAAAGATTGCAAGAAAATCACTCATGATATGAAATATATGGATAAAAAGTATAAACTTCATTCTACTAAAAATATTTGTTCTACATTAAAAAAATAATGTTTTAGTTATTTGATGATATCTTCAGAGACTAGACGCTTGCTGCAGCAAGCGTGTGCATGTTTTCCGAAATATTCCGTTAGCATGATCTTTGAAGCGGTGTTCGGCATTTTCATAAAATTTTTCGCATGGTTCTCCGGCGCCAGCTACGAGGGAGTATGAGTCACCCTCCTTTCGTACAAATTCCATCTTTTCTGCAATTTGCATAAAGTCATCATATACTGATTTCATATTTGTTTCATCATAAAATTTCTTACCTGTTGTCGGAGGGCATGAATTCAACAAAAAAAAACACCATTCTTGTTTGGCTAGTGTTTGGCCAGCACTGTCATCACCTACGTATGGTGCATCTCCTAAAGTGAATAGATTATCTAACGGATATTTAAAGGTTTTTATTTCTTCGTTTTTTATAACCATACTTTGCGTTTTCAACATAGATTTTACATTATTTGTAGTGGTGTCAGCAACAGCCAGTTCTTTTAATAAGTTTCGGATTTTTTCTGAATGTAATCCCATTACTACAACTATATCACCAAATGTTTTACTGTATTTATCTGAATGTCTATTATCATTTCTGGTTTTACGATCATTATTATCTGTAAAATTTGTAAAATCTTTTGTTGTAGTAATAATCCTACGTATGTCATCTAAAATTTTAGGAGTTTTGTTAATATATTCATTAATTTTTGTATAGCCGTAATCCATATAGCCATTTCCTACCCATGATTTATTAACATTATCCCAATATGGTGAATTATTGTCTTGAAGTTGATCAATTTTATTTCCATAATTCCGAACAAAATCACCAAGCGGATCCGCCATCCTGGGGCGTTTTATATCTCTATAGTTTGAGTTCTCATCTCTATATCGCTTCATGCCAGTCACGCCTCCTTTTAATCTCCTACTCATCTGCCTCCTATGTCTCTTTCCACCTACACGAGTGCGTTTTCTACCTTGATGACGCTTCACTCTTCTCTTCAATGTTCTAGGTTTTCTTGAACCCCTCCGCCGTGTCATGCCTTTTCTTCTTGCCATTATATATATATAGGGATATTATAATTATATATTATTAAAAAAAAGTATAAATTATAAATATCCAAGTTGTAAAAGAAATAGCTAAACTAATAAAAATATCCATATTATATTTTAAACAAACATACATAGTTATTGCAAATAACTGCCATAATAAAGAACCTTTTAATGCTAAGCTAGTTGAATTTATACTAGCTTTTCTACCATCTTTTATAAAAACGGTTAACAATACATAAGAAAAAGCAAGAGGTAATGCACCAGATAATATTCCTGCTAGATTTGGAAATCCAAAATGAATAATAAAATAATAAGTAGATAATAAAAATCCGCCTATTAAAAATTGATTAAGTAATTTATACCTTAAATTATATATATATTGTAAGATATTTGACATATATATATATATAATTTATTAAAATTGATATTTAGAAATTATATATTATAATCTATTATGAGTAAAAAGAACAATTTGTGTGGTTATAATAATAAAACTAGAAGATGTAATAAAAAAAGTACCCAAGATTCACACAAATGTGAATTAGGTCCTAAGAATTATTGTAAAGTAAAACAAGAGTCCCAAGAAAATAAAGTTCCTATGGATTTTTCCAAAATAATCATCGGACAGTCACATGGTTCAACTCAACATGGTATATCTACCTCTCTTTTAAAAAGTGCTATGCAAAAATATATTAGAAGAAGCCAAACAGAAAAAGCTATACAGTGTTTACTAGAAATTAATACATTATATAGTTTAGAAACTGCTGATGACAAAATTATAAAACATTTCAATCATCAAAGTCAACAAAAAGCTGCTCCATTTAAAAAGGAAACTATTATAAAATTTGCACAAAAAGAACGCACAAATATAGCAAATAGATTATTAGTAATAAGTTCAGAGGAAGTCAATATAAATGATAATCCAAATCTTCCTTTGGTAATATTAAAATTATATAAGTTATGGCGTGAAAATCGAAGAGAAGCCTCTTCAGTGAATTATTTAATTCAAATTATCATTTTATTGTCCAATGCAAAAAAATGTAGATTAATTAGTTATTTAAAAAGTGTATTTACATTACCTCCATATTATGTAGATGATATTAATACATATGATAATTTTTATAATAATGTAATATTGAAAATGTATAGAGGTATGAAGAAGCGGCTTGATTATGGTAATAAGACAGTGGAAATATTATTAAATCAGAAAGATAGTGAAAAGATATTTAGTTGGTATAGTGATAATTATAAGAAAGATAATAGACTACCAACATTGATGTGGAAATTAGTAAAGAGTCATGTTACAGAAAAGAATAAGTTGGCAATAGATGCATTACATGAAATATATAGATTAATGAGTCATCAAGAGAAACCAATATATCTTTATCATGCAATCTTATTAATAGTATATGAAAATAAGTTAGATTGGGATAAAAGTATTGTATTGCCAGAAGTTGGAAAATATACAATGTTTAAGTCAAGTGATGAGTTACATGAATCATATATAGTAGATTTACATGTAGAGAGAAAACAGAAAAAATTAAGTAGTTATATAAAGTTATTAAATGAGAGTTTTGTGTTGGATCCAAAGAAAGTAGAAACAAAATTTATAAAACCACATTATGAAAATATTTATCGTGATATAAAGATTGCAGTTGGATATTATAAAGAAGAGAAAGTATATCCATCAGAGAGTTTATTAAAAGTATTTATAAAGTATTATTTTGGAAATAAAGTTACATTAAAAGAATTGGAAGAAGTATCGAAGATACGTGATTTAAATGAATTAAAGAAGTATGTTAAGATTAAAGAGCTAGAGATTCCCGAAGACAAAGCTGATGAGTATGCTAGTTATCTAGATACATTACCTCTAGCACAACAAAGAACAGGTGGTCGTAAAAAGTTTACTTATATAGATTTTGAAAAAGAGAAAATTATCAAAGGTCCATATCAGTCAACTGAATTTGCCTTAATAACAGCATTAAAATATAATCAAGCCTTAGAAGTATTAGATCAAACAGTTAATGCTAAGACTGGATGGAAATGGAAGTTATTAATAAAGTTAGAGGATAAATATTATATAGAAACGGATTTTGTATCAGATAATTGGATAAAGAATAAGGAAGAACGTGATAAGTTATTAAAAAAAAAGGAGAAAGAATCTTGGAAGGATGGAAAGAGTTATTATTATTTTGAGAGAAATAGTAAGGTATTAGGTTGGAGAATAAAGGATATGATAGATGAAAAGATATTAGAAGATGAAAACGAACAAAATAAGAAAATATTGATAGATACATTGCAGCATTTATATGAGAGATATATACTTGGTATTGGAGATACACATATGTGTAATGTACTATATGTAAATAAGCATAAGACAAAGCAATTAGTAGCAGGGATAGATATGGAGGAGATGCGTAGTAATTATAGTCAATCCACAGTATTGGATCTTTTATTTAATAAAGTTTCAAAAGAAGAAGCAAAGTTATTTAAAGATCATGTATTAGAAATAAAGTTAATTGATTGGAGTAATAATAAGATAAAAAGGTCATTTAACCAAATGTTTTTAACAGAACAAATAGATGAAATGAAAAAGCGTGATGTGATATTCAGACAAATTCTTATAAAACATGCAGAATTTATGTAGGATTAGATAATAATTTATATATAAATGATTATTATCTAGATAATATGTAGAGCAATAGAGAGATTCCGTGTAATTTTTCATAGATTTTCTTAATTTTTCTTTTAGATAAATTGTAGAGAGGTATTTTTAGAGGATCACTTTTAACATGCCTCATGTAAGCAAATTTTTTTTTTTTGATTCTCTGGAATATTTTTGATTTTTTGAATTCATTTTCATAAAAATTATGGAGTCTTAAAATTTTGCAAAATATACGAATTTGTTTACAAATGGTAGGTAGTTATGTTTTTTAATGAAAAAAACATGTAGGGAGTTTATGTAGGGAGTTTTTTGAAGGCTAAAAATTTTGTAGATTTTCTACAAGCAAAAAACAAAAAAGGGCAAAAAGGGCATTTTGATTTTTAAAAAATGTAAAAATTGCCTACATACTTATAAATAAATTTCATTTTTTTTTCAAAAAATATTCACTAGATGGTAAAAATGGTAACAAAAAAAGGGCATTTTTTTTTGTGACTATTAGACACCATAAAAAAGGGTTATTTTTTTAAAGGATATTTTTATGGTTTGTCAGTAAGGTCTTATTTTTTACTAGGTAAGTAGTGGAAAAAATATTATATAATTATACATATTTTTATTTACATATGTAGTAAAAATCACTTCTACATATGTAGGAGTAAAATTTGTAACTTTTTTTGTAACACGTTAAAAAGTTACAAAAAAGGGGCATATTAGAGTTACTATATCAATTTATTATAAATAGTATACTATATATATGTAAATAAAATGGATATTATTTTATGTAAAACACTCACCTACAAAATAAAAATGATAAAAAATAGGGCATATGTAGAGATGAATTTAAAAAAAAAATATATATAATATAATGGCAAAATATATATGTAAAAAGTGTGAATATAGTACAGATAAAAAATATGCTTGGGATAGACATATATTAACCCAGAAGCATTTAAGAGAATCCTGTTATAAATGTAAACATTGTAATAAAAAATATAAGTTTCCATCAGGATTGTCAAGACATGAAAGTACTTGTGAAGGATTAGGTAAAAAAATAGTAAATTTAGAGAAAACAATAAACGCTCAAAGTTTAACAATAAAAGAGCAGACAAAGCAAATAAATAATTTAATTATAAATGTAGATAATAAGCCAAATATAACCAATAATATGCAAATTAACTTATTTTTGAATAATAAATGTAGTAATGCAATGAATTTTCAGGATTTCATAGATTCTTTAAATTTATCGATAGAGGATTTAAATTTTACAAGTGAAAATGGATATGCTAAGGGTATAACAAATATTTTTGTAAAAAATTTAAAAGATTTAAATCCTATTGAGCGTCCGATACATTGTAGTAATAAATCAACACTAGAATTTTATGTAAGAGATGAGAATAAATGGGACCAAGATGTAAATAATAAAAAATTAGAGAAAGGTATAGATACAATATCGCATAAGCAGATAAAAATGATAAAAGATTGGGAAAAAGAAAATCCAGAATGGAATGAAACAGATAAAGGTGTAGAAAACTATTTAAAGATGATAAAAGAATTAACAGTTACTACAAAAGATAAACATACAACTGATATAAAAAAGAAATTAGGCAATACATGGGATATAAATTCGTTAATAGAAAAATAATCTTATATTATTATATAATGGTTAATACAAGGAGAGTAAAAAGAAGTTCAGATGGTATGTATCATGTAAATGGAAAAAAGTTTCCTCATTTAGTAGGCAGGAGAGCTCAAGTATGGCATGGGACAGCATTTAAAACAAATGGAGGTTTAACTAAAAAACACTTATTAAAAAATAAGCGTGGTAATATTGTATCAAAAAAGAAACATATGACAGAAAAGAAGAATAAAAGGTTAGCAAAATTAGGTTATAAACCAAAGAAAGGGCATTTTGTCTTATTTAAAAAAAAATCAAAAACACAGAAAAAAAGATAATGATAAAATCTTTACATAACATAAGTATTTAAAGATAGATATAATTAATACATTATATGTCAAATGAAAATAATGTATTAACTATAAAAACAGTACAAATTGCGCCATTTAGAATTTTGATGATGGCATTAAAAGATATTTTATTAGAAACGAATATAACATTTACGAAAGAAGGTATAAAAATAATAAATATGGATAAATCACATACAATTTTAGTGCATTTAAATTTATCTGCAGAGAATTTTGAGTTATATGAATGTAAGCAAGATAAGATTTTAATAGGAGTAAATATGTTACATTTTTTTAAATTAATAAATACAATAGATAATGATGATACATTAACTATTTATATAGAGAATGATGATTTTTCAGATGGAATAGTTACACATTTGGGATTAAAATTTGAGAATGGAGATATTAAGCAATGTAAAATACAAAAATTAAGATTAATAGAACCAGATGATGAGGAATTAGAGATACCAAATGTGACATTTTCATCTGTAATAAATATGCCTTCAATTGATTTCCAAAAGATAGTGCGAGATTTAGGGTTACTATCTGATAAGTTAGAGATTAATGCTGCGAATAATGAATTAATATTTAAATGTCATGGTTCTTTTGCTAGTGCTGAGATTAGACGTAGTGAACTAGAAGGTACTTTGGAGTATAGTACTAAACCACAAATACAACAGATAATTCAAGGTAATTTTTCATTAAAAAATCTGAGTTATTTTATTAAATGTACGCCATTATGTCAACAGATTGAACTTTATTTAGAAAATAATTTGCCTTTGATAGTAAAGTATCATATAGCTTCTCTAGGAATTATAAAGTTATGCCTAGCACCGTTGCCAACGGACCCAATTTTATAATAGTTATTATATAATGGAGAATTATATAAAAATCAGTAAGAAAATTGTTATTTTAGGTCAAAGCTCTGTTGGTAAGACTAGTTTAGTATTAAAATTATTATCTGGTAAGTTTAATCCTTATAGTGAGTCAACGATAGGAGCAAGTTTTTGTAGTAAACTAATAAAAGCCGATGATGGAATAGTTGATAAGGTTGAAATCTGGGATACAGCAGGTCAAGAACGTTATCGTTCACTAGTTCCTATGTATTATAGAAATGCTGGTGGTGCATTAATAGTATTTGACATAACAAGTAAGAAATCATTTGAGGAAGCTAAGTTTTGGATGAATGAACTAAAATCAAAAGTCATGCATGATATAAAGATATTATTTGTAGGTAATAAACTAGATTTAGAAAAGGAAGCGTTTGATGATTATAAAGAGGAATGTAATCGATATTTTGGTACAAATTATATATTAGCATCGGCAAAGACAGGAGAAAATGTAGAAAATGCATTTACACGATTAGTAAGTGAAATATCAAGACAAAGAAAAGAGGAAGAATATTATCCCATGATAGATAATGATAAGTCAAAATTATGTTGTTAAATGTTTTTTAAAAAGACATCCATTATGAGATAAATTATTAGGATAGGTAACTATTTTAGGGTCAATATAATTACAAGATTTAAGCCAAATTTTAATAATACAGAAATGTTTTTTAGGTGAGATAGTAATACCATTCACTTGTTCTGGATATTTTTTGATAAGTGTTTCTCCTATTAGTAAAAAGGATAATTCTTTCCAAATAGATTCAACAATCTTATTAGATAATTTATATGAGAAAGATCCTCCATTAATATTTTCCTTATCTTCCCATAAAGGACAAATATCTTCTTTCATAATAAACAACATACAAGATTGTATAACATTTGTAGAAAGATGTCTATATAATTCTAGTAAGTCTTCTACATAATGAATAGTCATTATTTTTTTATAACTTTTAATACTCCAATCTACAATATTTGGTAGATGAGCGTAAATAGTCCATGAGTGTTTAAGCTTATGTTTAGACATAATAAAGATTATAATAAAAATTTAAGTTATTTTTATTATAAAAAAAGTATAGTATTAGTATTGTCTATTTCTATAGTAATCATTGTTTGAATATCTATAATTTGTTCTATTATAGTAGTAATTTCTGTATTTATATGGTATTGGGTATTTATATTTATAATAATTTTTAACAGGATTTAATGGTTCTTTTTTTGTATAGTAGTTTTTATTCTTTTTATTTTTATTCTTTTTATTTTTATTTTTCTTTTTCTTTTTTTCTGATTTATATGATTGTTTATAGTCTTTAGTAACATTTGTTATTTTTAGTTTACCAGTTTTAGGGTCTAATCCAAAGACAAATAATAATATGGTGGTAATAACGGACATAAAAATGAAAGGTATAGTAATAATAAGCCATGAAACAATAGATAGTTCCATTTGACATAGCATATTTAATAAAACGGTAAATAAGATCATAATAATAAATTTAACTAGTGCAGTGTTATACATTTTTTTAAAGATATCAATAATAATTTGTGAAAATGAAAAAATTAGATAAATTAGGGCAGGAGCACATAAAATATTATTTGATGAATAGGATTCAGTATTATCCAAAGAATCACTCATTATATAATATAAGTATTATATTAAAAAAAATTTTAGGATACTATTATTAATAATGGATAAGCCTAAATTACAAATATCACAAGAAGAATTAGAGGAGAAGTTAAGTAATGTACTATTGAGACAAACAGATTTAAGTAAAGACGATGCAATAAAGTTATTAAGAGATAATAATTATAATATGCAAAAAATAATTCAGGATTATTTTGAATTAGTACCAAAGAAAACTGAAGACAAAAAAGGCAAATATGATTTAATTAGAGAATTTTATGATATGTAATATATATTAATGTTTTTAATAAAAATATATATTGATTTAGAAAAAAATATAGAAAACATAGATGCAAGTATATCTTTCTATGATTTTATAAAAAAAAAAAGAAATATAAGTTCCATTAATAAAAATAATGTATTAAGTGATACATATATTATACTAAATCATAATGAATATATATTAAAAAATTTTTTTCAAGAACTTCTATCTTATACAGATAATATTAGTTATAAGAATAAAAATATATTATTTGTTAAAAATGAAAAGGAAGCTGATATTAAAATTTATAATATTTCATCACAAGGATTTAATATTTCAAATATAAACAACAATAAAGGGTTTTTTTTTAGTATAGAATCTCATACACCAATACCATATTTTACTGGATTATATATGAAAAGTAACATAGAAATAAATAACAAGAGGAAATATTTGTTAGGATATACTGGTGGTATTTGGAGAGGAGAGCGAGATAATCAAGGTAGATGTAAAAGAAAGTTATTTGTAGATAAATTAAAAATAATAAATAGTGAAAAAAATAGCCCGTTGTTTTATTTGCCTCTTATAGCAAATAATCATGCTCATGAGGGTACATTAGGATGGCGTAATGGAGAATTTGGAAAAAGTGCAATGGATACTTATTATAATAGTGTTTTTAGCTGGCAGCCTTATGGTGATACTCCTACTAGAAGAGGATTTTATGAAGCTTTATTATGTGGAAATATTCCTATAATAAGTAGAAAAAGTTATAATATTTATAAAAATCTATTAATTGGAAGAGATAAATTAGATAAAATATGTATTATATTAGATGATAATGAATTTTATGATGCAAGTTATATAACAGAGTATTTATTAAGTATAAAAAATAATAAAATACAATCATATATTTCAGAAATAAATAAAGTAAAAAGTAAATTGCACTGGAATATATTTGCAGAAGAGAATGCTTTTCATGATATAATAAATGTAGTAATAAAATAAATATTAATTGTCTAAACTATTATGATATTTTTTATAATTATTATCAGGTTTAGTAGTATGTTCGTTATGTAATTCTGGAAACACTTTAGAAATAGGTTTATTAATTAGCAAAATATGATTTTCATTTGCTTTTATAAGCTCTCTATATTCCTTTATACTCATATTTCCATAAAATTTACTAAGTAGATAATGTGGATTAGGTGCAGGTATTATATTATTCTTATAATTAAATATTGGAGTATATAAAAAATTAAGCATTGAATAGCGATTCAGTTTAATGCTTTCTTCTATAATCTCATTAAATAGATATGCAGCTGCACATTGCGGGCTACAAAAACACCCATATACATTATATTTATTATTAATATTATTTTTAGGTATGTAAATAGTTGTTGTAGTAAATGTATAAGTACACCAAAAACAAGCGGAGCGTTTAGTTATATTATTATTATGTAATGTTAATTGTAAAGACTTTAGTTTATCATCTATAGATAAATTGCTATCATCTTCTTCTTCAGGTTTAAATTTTGTATCTGATATTTTTTTTATATCTGACTTTTTTGAATAATATGAGTATGGGTCAATCGCTGATTTAGTATTTTGTTTTGTATTGACTTTTAAATGTAAAATAATGTTTTGTTTACATTCTGGTTCTTTTTTATTATGATTAATATTATTTTTTGTAATTTGTCCCCCTTTTGGTTTTCTTCCCCTTTTTTTTACTTGTGTTTTCATATATTTTTAATGTATAAGAAAAATTTAAATACTTTTATAAATTAATAACGTGTAAATTAATAACGTGTAAATTAATAACGTGTAAATTAATAGCATAATCTACATACGGGTTTATAAGCAGATTGTTATAATAAAATTATATTGGTATCTTTAGTAATTCTTTTAGTAAAGATAGCATAAGAGCCATTTTTGCAGTTAGTACATATAGCTTTTAATTTATCAATTTTATCGCTATGTGGAATAAGATTAATAATATTTTGGAAAGGTTTTCTTTGAAAGTCGCCATCTAGTGCAGCAATATAAATAGTTTTATTTTCTTGGTCTAATTTTTTAATAACCCAAGTATCTAGATCTTGATAGAACTGTCCTTCATTAATTAGATAACAATCATATTTTTTCAATTCTTCATCAATTTCGTTTAAATTATTGCACCACAAGCATTCAGTTTTTAGGTTGTCATGAGTAATGATTTGATTAGATTCATCTTTTATATCTTTAAAATTAATGATAACAGGATTAAATCCAGACAATTTATATTGTTTATACAATGTGAGTAATCTGGTAGTTTTTCCAGCCCACATACAACCAAGTATAAGTTCAAGATAGCTTCCAGTGTTCATTATTGAGAACTGTTCTTAAATAAATCATTCAATTTTTTTAAGAATATAAAAGTAATTTATACATAAAAAATAATGGCAAAAAATATATATACAGAAAAATATCGTCCATGTGATTTAGATAAAATGAATATGGATAATATAAACAAGGAGATATTACTTAATATAATAGAGAAAAATGAATTCCCAAATTTATTATTTTATGGACCACCAGGAACTGGAAAAACAACAACTGTTATAAATTTAATTAATAAATATTTAATAAAGAATAATATAAAAAATAAGGGATTAGTTATGCATTTTAATGCATCGGATGATAGAGGAATAGATTTAATAAGAAAAAATATAGTAGATTTTATTCAAAGTAAAGGATTATTATCAAATGAGCTTAAATTTGTAATATTAGATGAAGTAGATTATATGACAAAGCAAGCACAAACACAGTTAAAATTAGAGATAGAAAAATATTATGATAAAGTAAGATTTTGTTTAATATGTAATTATATAAGTAAGATAGAGAAATCATTACTATCAGAATTTATCATTATGCGTTTTTCAAATTTATCAAAAAAGAAGAAAGAAGATATACTGACTAATATAGTAAAAAATGAAAATATTAATAAATCAAAAGAAGAATTAAATGATGTACTAGATTACTTTAAAACAGATATTCGTAGTATGATTAATTTTTTGCAGCATAATAATCAAAAAATTTTTAATAACAGAGAGTATAATGAGTTTGTAACATCTATACAAACACTTACTATTTCTGAATTAAAAGAATATCTATATGAAAAATGTATAAACTTTAATATATCTACCGAACATTATATAAAGAATGTGCTTGAATTCATAATTGAAAAAAATGATGATTTATCATATGATACTATTTTAACACTAGAAAGATTATTTATTTATCCTTTTGATTTAGATTATTTGCTTTCATATTTGAAGGAGAATAATACATCTTTATTCTCTCTTGCAGAGTAAATTTAAATTTATCTATTTTTTTTTGATTTGGATTATCAATAACTTTATGTAAAATCGTTTCAAATTCTATTGCTGGCATTTAAATTATAAAAAGAAAATAATTGAAGATAATTTTATAAAATAATTTAAAAAGAATGGTAGATGCAGCATGGGAAGCGTTTTTAACATGTTCCGAACCGGATGAAAAAAATTTAGTAGTAAAACCACGTGAAATTTTAGAAATGCCTGAATGTAGTAAATTATATATTTCCACAAAAACAATAATTACCTACTTAAATACTTCATTAAATTTAAAAGAACTTTTTCCTAAAATACCTATATTATCTTATCACTTGGCAAAAGAAGGGGTAATTAAAAAGACAATGAAATTTAATTTTCAATCTCAAGAGGAATTAGATACAACATTAACTATTTTAAAACAACAACCATTTTACACTGAACACAAGTTAAAAAAAGCAATGATAAATCCATTTAAAGATATACGTAAAATAAGCATAGGAATTAGTAATAAAGATATAATATCTTATAGAAAGAAGCAAAAAGGTGCATTTTATAATTGTTTTGTAGTAATATTGCGTATAAATTATGAGGGTTCATATAAAGAATGTCATGTGAAATTATTTAATACAGGCAAGGTAGAAATACCTGGAATAAAAAGTGAAAAATGTATAAATATTATAAAAAAGAATATAGTAAGGATACTGAGTAAATTAAATATAGAAAATGTAGAGTTTTCAGAAGTTATAGAGACGGTATTAATAAATTCTAATTTCAATTGTGGATACTGTGTAAATAGAGATAAATTAGCTACTTTATTAAAAGACAAATATAATTTAAGCACATCTTATGACCCATGTTCTTATCCAGGTATTATGTGTAAGTATTATTATAATAATAATAATAATAATGTAGAAGAACAGACTGGAGTAGAACCTTTAGATACAAAAAATCATTATGTAGTATCATTTATGATATTTAGAACAGGTAGTATTTTAATAGTAGGTAAATGTACGGAGAAAGTATTATATATAATATATGATTTTATTGTAGATATTCTAGCAAAAGAATATACTAATATTTTTGATAATACAAAAATTATTACTAAAGCCAATATTAAAAAGAAAATTCGTAAAAAATTAATTACTGTATCTAAAATAAATTAGATAATATATTATTTATCGTAGATTTTATTTTTATCTCTGGTGAGAAGTGATAAATTTTATTTGAAATAGTATTAATATCATCATTAGGATATTTTTTTATAATAGATACAAATTCATCAATTTTAGAAATAAAAATACATTGATTTAGTTTAAATTTATATAGATGATTAATAAAATTATATATACATTCAGATGTTTGGTATGATATACTATCTAATTTTTGAATAATATCTTTAAATTCTTGAAAAATATATGCATCATTATCAATATTATCATGTAAAATAATGGAAAGTATAATATTAGTATTAATTAATAAAGAGTTTGCTATTTTATAATTATAATGTATATCATTATTAGTAATATCATTGAAAAATTTTTTGAAGCAGAAAATAGCAGCATCTTTAGTAGTTAAATTTAATAGCTCATTATTGTTATTTTGTAATTGTAAAATAAATTCAAAATAATAATAAATGCTTTTATCACAACATTCTACAATATTTTTATTAGTTACAACTGTAAATTTAAAAATTTCCGTTAATGTGTATAAACCATTAATAAAAATAATTTTATTAAATGACTTGTGCTTAAAATAATATTTTATATATTTTGTTAAAATATCATAATAAGCAATTATCATTGTATTCATTTATATATATAATCTATTAAAAATAATGGCTTAAAGATTAACTTATTAACCATAATTATATGCAAGAAAGTATTACAAAAAGTTCCGAAATAAGTTTACCAAGCTCTACAACTTTAGAACATGCAGTAAAGATTGCAATAGCAGAAGATAGGCCTATATTATTAGATTATTGGAATAGTTCAACCAATGAAGGTTGTTTTATTGGTGTAAAAGAAAATAGTGAAAAACTATTAGTGAAGAATGAGGATGAGTATACAAGTCCTGTAAATAAAATATATCAAGTAAATGAGGAATATATAATTACTACTGAGAATTCTATTTATTTAGTAAGTAAATCTATTGGTACAAAAAGAATTGAATAATTAAAGGTGTTGTTTTAAAAATTCAATAACTTCTTTATTTAAGTGATTAGGAAAATTTATATGAAATTTAATATATAAGTTACCAACGGTTCCATTACGTATAATTCCCTTCTCTGGTATAATTTTTTCAACTTCTGGGTTAATAATAGTATCATAATTTTTAATATTATACGTTTTATTATTAAGCAAGGTTAAATTAAATTCAAATCCACATAAAGATTCTTTAAGAGAGATTGTTTTGTGAAAATAAAGGTCGAGTCCTTTTCTAATAAAATTAGTATCATTGATAAGATTTAAGCTTATTTTAATACACCCTTTTTTATTATTGATACAATGTCCCTTATCTTCAATAATAATAATTTCATTATTATCGCTTCCTTGAATAATATCAATATAAATAGTTTCTGTTTCTGTTTTTATGATATTTTTATTATTAATCTTTCTTAAAATTTCAACTGGTATACTAGTGCCTTTATATACTTGTGTTAGAGTAACATCTACAGATAAATCTATACTTTCAATCTCTTCAATTAAAACTAATTTATTATTATCATTACCAGTATTATCTTGATGTTTATATTTTATTGCATTAATTTTTTGTGTTTAAAAAGTATATGCTTGAGACAATTCATTGAATGATTTGGTACAAGTATTGTGTTTATCAGGATGAACTAGTAATGATTTTTTTCTATATGCATTTTTTATATCTTTTATGTTTATAACTTCATGTTTCTTTAATTCTAAAATGTTAAGGGCTTTGTCTATATTCATTGTTTATTTTAATAGAATTAATTTTAAATACTTAAAAGATATAAAATAATTAAATAATGTCAAAACAATTAATTTATAAATATAGGCCAAGAACGGTTGAAGATATTTCATATATGAATATATATCCAATAGTGAAAAATATACTAAAGCAGAAAACAACATTAAGATATTTATTCAAAGGAGATATTGGTGTAGGTAAAACAATTTTAATAGATGTATTAAAAAAAGAGTTGAGCGACCTCTATAAAATATTTTCATTATCAGAATATTTAAATAAAAAGGATTTTGTATTTGATAAATCAAAAAGTTTAATTTTAATAGATAATTTAGATTATTTGCATACAAAAAGTCAATTAGGCATAAAAAAAATATTAGAAAACTCTCAAATAAATTTAATAGGTACTATAAATAATCATAATAAAGTGAATGAAAATATTATAATGCGTTTATTATTATTTAAAATTAATGAGCCATCTATAAACAATAATTTAATCATTTTAAAGAATATTAAAAAGAAAGAACAGATTAAAATATCTGATAAAGAGCTTAATGATATTGCATATGAAAAATCAATAACTATTGGAGACAAAATAAATATTCTTCAAAAATTTTATTATACAAATGAAAAATATACTTTAGAGGATTTAAATATAGGCATACAAATAAATAAATGGAATTATTTTCATAATATATGTAAAAATAGATATAATAAGAAAATCAAGATGTTTTTTAAACAAATTATAGATTATGGTTATTCAAGTATAGATTTTTTATATGAGTATTTAAATTATATAAAAATGGAAGTTAGTATAAATGATATACTAAAATTTAAAATAATTAAATTAATTATTAGTTATATTAAAGAATTTTATATTCTTGAAGAAATAAATAGTTTTTTATATTTTTTTTCTAATAAATTATCAAACATATTAAATGAATCAAATATTTAAGCTTAAATGTGATATAGATATAATTTATGATTATTTTAATCAAATAGGGATTAAACAATTAGATAAATTTTTAATATTTAATGAGAAAGCATATAATAATAAATTAGCTATTATTGATAATTTATATCAGTATTTATCTAATTATTACTATGAGTCAAAGAAATATTATTTAACACGAGAGAAAACATTTAAGAATTTTTGTACTGTATTAAGACAGTTATGTAAATTTTTAACTATACCGTTTACTACAAAAATAATATATAATAAAACAAAATATAAAATATATTATGTAGTAATTTTAAAATAATTTTAATCTATGTTATTCATATGAAGATAAACATTAATTCTTCAACTATTTATAATACAATAGTTATAGCAATTATCATAGCTTTATATGTATATGGTATCATTTACTTAATAAGACATTATGATGAGTTTAAGATATGGACTAAAAGTATATTAGATGAAGCTAAGCAAAAACATCAGATAATAAAAGAAGAATTTATTAATAGGAGATAAATCAACCTTAATGTTTATTGGACATTATAAAATACTTTGCTAATAAATAATTACCATTTATAATTTGTTTTTCACTTAATTTACAAAACCAATTATAATTAGTTCTGCTCTTAATTTCTTTAAACGGTAATAATATACCTATACATTGATTATGTAAAGGTATCCATTTTTCATTGAACCAATCATCAATTAATATTGGATTGTTATCTTTATCAAGAACTCCAATAATTTTACCATCTATAGGCACGAGTTTATTTTGATTTACCATTTTTAAACAATAATGATTTATTGTTTCTTTAAAAAACAAATCCCCAGACTGATTTTTTGAAATAATAATTTGTTGATTGTGAATTAATTCTTTTATTGCACTGTCATTTTTTAAACTCCCAATAAATAATTTATTAGGTATAGTATCATGTGTAGTATCAACAGAATGATTTATATCATTTACTATAAATGGTTTTTGTTTTTTGTAACATTGATTAAATAATGTATCTATACTTTGACTTGAAAGAAAATATGATGGCATTATAATACCTCCATATTGCTCTAATAATTTAAGTTGAGCTAAGTATCTTACATTTTCTTTAATAGGATCTGGTACTTGTTCTAGATCAATCGTCCAGTTATCAATTAGTGTAGGAAAAGACATATCATCAATTAAGCATATATGATAATCAGGATTATGTTTTATAATACTATCTATAGTAAGATTTATAAACGGCAAATTAAGGTCTGTAGATGACCGTGAATAAAAAGAACTCCATTTTCTAGAATTATAATGATATGGGATCCATATCCAGATGATGGCTTTTTTATCTTCTAATTGATATTGGTTTTTATTTACAATATAAATTTTTAATTTTTCGTATGTATTTAGATTAGGGTCATTATTTAAATTAATTGACTTTAACCATAATAATGCTAACACAACAAGTATTAATATTAATCCAGATTTATCTATCATTTATATTTTATTTATATTATAATTTAATTTTAAAAAATATTTATCAAAAGTTTGCTTAGTATCATTAGCTAGTTCACTCTGTCTTGCCAATTTATATGCTCTTGATGTAGATATTTCTTGTTCTTTAGATTTTCTTTCATTCAACAAATGATTAGATTGTTCTTTTGTTGGTATTATGATATTATTATTTCTTGCTATTTTTAATTGCTTGACTGTATCATAATCTCTTTTATAATCATTTTGTGATACATTAATTAAACCTGTTTCATGAGCACTTTTAATATCTTCATATGCAAGCTTGCTAAATACATTGCTTGAATAATTTTCAGGTGCAGTTTCTTCAATATTTGACAACTCAGTTTCACATATATCTTGTATAT
>JAAHTH010000678.1_pt1 | contig 31903 bp, 49 predicted proteins | sample 6116091 | NCBI WGS metagenome assembly JAAHTH01 (sample SAMN13939990, study PRJNA603662) | sponge metagenome | isolation source: marine sponge | host: Mycale hentscheli | place: New Zealand | collected 2006
CTCTAAATTCTGCATAAGATACAAACCAGTCACCAGCCCTTAAATCGGCCTCAGCCGTTTGGTTGTTTGACTTGCCATAAAAAAACCATTGAGGTACCAAAGCTTGTGAATACTGGCCAAATGGGCTACCATCTGCATCAACCTTTCTTTCTTGTACACGGTTCCTAATTTGGGCCATTACATCGCCAGCAATTACCACACTTTCTTCTTCACGGTTCCCCTCTAGTTCTTCAACTAATATTTTTAATCTTATTGCAAAATCTAAAAAGCCCATATCATAATTTTTTAGCAACAATCACCCGCCATAAATTCTTCAGAATATAACTCTAAAGTTTGAGTGCCCGTTGCTGAATCTGCCAAAACTAAATTGATTAAATAACGGCCCTCTGGGGCTGGTGTTAATAGGGTGCCGCTGTCGCTTGTTTGGTACACTATTTTAGCCACCCCATTGACTGTTATGGCTGTACTTGTAATTGAACCAATTGGTGGGTTAAAAACACCCGTAAAAACGTTCCCGCCCTTTGTGAGTAAATATTGAAAAGTAACTATTGAATCATACAAAGCTGGTACAAATATTTGAAAGGTAGGCACCTTGTTTGGAGGCACCGACCACAAGCCCAACGGGGCATTGAAACCGTTGTTGTCTTTACTAAAAACATAATCTTGATTATCGTAAAAAGGTAGCCCGCCCCCTTGATGGCTGGCGGTGCATCTATTCAATATATTTATACTACTCATAATAATTTACATTTATGGTCAAAAACCCAGTTTTCAAATTTAGGCTGGCACTTTGCAACTGGCCATTATTAAAGTTGTTCCCTATAAAACTACTATAAGGATTGAACAAAAAGAAACAACATACTGGTATTTGTAATTCCTCTAATTTTTTGACTGGTTTATTTTTTGTAAAAGGTGTATCAATAAAATTCATTTCACCACTTTCAAAGGGCCTATAAAACTTCCAGAACTTGTCTTGTAAATTGGCCATCCCTTGCGGTGCATTCGGTGAATACTGGCCAGTAATTGCCCCATTTTCGGCCCGTGTTCCGTTCTGGTCGGCTTGTGGTGCCAAGCTGTCTGGTGTAATTGCTACAATGCCATCATTTGGGTATTCGTCTGGGTCATTTACTATACTTTCAACCTCACTATAAAACTTTGAGGTGTTATAAGTTTTCACACCCTCTGAACAATCATTATTGTAGACAATATCCACCCCCGTAAAATCAATGCTTGAATCTAGGCTGGGAAAATTTTCTGCCTTTGGTATGTCGCTGTTATCAAATTCATATTGGTTTCTAAGCTTTGTATATTTGCCGTTCTGTATCGCTGTTAAGTCAATAGAACCAATATTATTAAGGTCATTATAATGTTCAATAATTAGCCGCTTTGTGCCCTCATCAATACGCCAAAAACAATTCAATTTTGAACTAATATAACTATCAAATATTTCTTTTAAAGTTATGTTTTCAACGGTGGCGGGCTCGGTTGCCGTTGGGTCTTTTACATCACTGATAGAATGAAATTGTATGGCCTCTGTTGAACTTGGATTGTTGCCCGTTACGGGGTTTAATATGTTAGTCAAAAATTGGCTTTGTAGGTCAAGTTCTGGGCAAAATTTATTCAAGCCTAAATTGATAACATCTTTCAATAATCGCCCGTTGTCAATCGGTTGTTCTTGTACTGGTATTGAATCCAAATCAAGCCAAAATCCAATTGCACCGAAGCTACCTTGTAAACTATCCATCAAGTACCAATTTCCAGCGGCTGTCGGGGTTGGTGGTGTGCATGACGGGGTAACACAAACGGTATCCGTAAACACCAAAGCACAACTAGCTGGATTGATAAATTGGGCGGGTTTTCTGTACCATGTGGCCAAATTTTCAGATGCACAATTATTAAACAATAATTCCCAGCCCGTACCCGCTGGGGCTTGTGTCTCACCAGCTTGGCAATAAGTTGTTTTTAATTCTCTAACATAAACCGCAAAACCAAAAAAAGGTGATACACCACCGCATTCAACATATGGTGGATAAAAGGGCTGAGTTATTCTATTTTCAACCCTATATTCATACCCCATATAATCTGGAACGTACAAAGAACTTACAATATTGGTGGCCTCTAATATGTTAAATTCCCTATCATAATTATCTGTTAAGCACTTGTACAAGCTGTCTTGTTTTGGGGTAATTTCAACCGTTTTTTCATCGGGGCTAAACTTACAATCACGGACGGTAAAATACCCATACCAAACAACAAAAACACCCTCACCGCAAAACTCTTTTATTGTCAGTTCTATTTTTTGGCATTCATCATTTAACAATATAAAATTATAGGCCGCATTATTAAAGTTAATTGAGCCGTTTAAATTGGTTGTATATTGATAGCTTCCAGCCTCTTGAATCAAGCTAATATCCAAAGTGAAATCACCCGTATTTGTGGGGCTATATTCAACATCATTGATGTAATATTTATATATTGTACTCATGTTATTTTATCAAATTTTGAACGCTCAATATTTGGGTCAATTCGTTTTGCTGATTCCCAGCTTATCCAGTCAAAATCATGGCGGCAATTGTACCCGCCCATATCAATCAAAATATCATTGTCTGGCTTTCGTCCCGCCCAATCAGCGGGTACCGTGTTCCAGCTTAATATCGTTTCACGGTTGTATAAATTACCGCTTCTTTGTTGGCAAAATTCACGGGTGGTTTTTATCTTGCCACCAGCGTAAAAAGCATAATTCAATTTAAGTGCTTTACTGTATTGCTCATCAAGGCCCCTTGAATACCCTTGAAATTCATCATAACCGTTTTTGTAGTGGTAACTAGATAATAAGCCCATCTTGTTTTCACGGCCCTTTATTTGGTCACTTAAAAGCCCTTTTAAATCGGTTGTTCTTTGTTCAGTAATTATTGAATTTCTGATTGTATTTTGAATGTTTTTTACCACCTCATTATTATCAAAAAGTTCATCAACAAAACCCGTTGTGATTAATTGGCCTCTATTGATTATACGTTTTTTTGTTGCATCGGTTGGCTCAAATTTATTAAAGTATTGATTTGATAGCCTATTGATACCAGTAAATTGCTTTTCATAATACTCTAACATTGCCAAATCAACAACCGTTTTCATGAACCGTTTCAAACCAGCAACCTTGTTCACTTTGTTTAGATTGGCGGTGGTGTTTATTATCTTGTTATTCCTCATTTGTAGGCTGGGCACCAAAGTATTCAAAACATAGGCGTTTAATTTACGTTCCATGCTTGCAGCCCTTGACAATAAACCAGCCTCAGCACCTCGCAAATACTTTGAACGTTTGCGGGCTATTTTTCTAAGGTCTGTCAGATTTGGTGTCATGTATTATTCAGTTTCTTGTTCGTCGGTTTCGTCAAAATCTGTAATATTGAAACCCCTTATTTCCCTTACTGAATTTTGAGCCGTTGCCATTTCTGCGAATGCTTGTGCCTTTGCTTTTATTATGTCCTTTTGCTGGTTATAATCAAGCAATAAAAAGGCTGGTTCATTAGCCACTATATCTTCAGTTATCTCTTTAAAATTCAATAATAATGCCTTTTGTGGGCTACTATCTGGTAACTGCAAAACAATATTGGCTTTAAGGTCTGGGGTGATATTGCTGAACGGTTCAAATTTGCGCATGATGTTGTATATTGTCATGTAGCTTGAATCCGTTCTATTTTGTTTTACCACTATTCTTTTGTTGATGTTTTCAATCACCTCTGGACTGGCCCCCGCCTCTTTTGCCAGCTTCAAAAGTTGCATTAAATATTCCTCACTTTCAAGGTCGTATTCGTTGGTATAAAGTAGCTTTGTTTCTAGGTCTTGAACCTCTAAACTCTGGGCCATAATATCAACCGTAAAGGTAAACAACCGCTGGGGTGATTTGGTAAACTCAAACATGGCATCTTGTGCCGTATCATAATAGTTCTGTATCTGGGTGGCCGTTGCCATTGCCCCTTGTTGGTGGCTTATATCCACACCAAAAACCGCCTCAGTAATTTTGGGCGTATATTGGCTTACATCTTCCTTTTGTTGCTTAACAATATCAAATGGTACATCAACATAAAATACAAAATCTTTGGGGCTTATACTTATGTTTTCGCCATCCTCAGACGGTAGCTGTACTTCAATAACATCTTGGCTAGTGGTGTGTACCTTTTTACCAGAACCAGAACAACTGGGGCAAGTATGCCCGCTAGGGTGCAAAATTCCACCTTGACAAATACTGTGTGATTCATCTTGGTAATCGCAAGGGGTGTAATATTGTACCTTTTGTAAAAAGGCGTGAAGGGTTAAGGATAGGTCATATTCTGAACCCCTATTGACTAGCTGTTTGTATTCTTCGGTTGCACTATCCCAGAAAGAAACATAGGTTTTCTTTTCTGTCTTTTTATCGTGCAAATATCCCATCCTTGTAATTGGTAGGCTTTCAATTTCAGACGGCTCAAAGGTAACAATAAAAGTCTTTTCATTTACCGTTTCAAGTTCCCCAAAAAAGAAACCGTCATCATCGGTAAATTGCTCATAAAAATCTGAATATTGCTGTACCTCAGCATCAATTTCAATAGCCATTTCAAGGCCCTCAGAATTGAAGTAATAATACACACAAATATTTTTATGGTATGTCGTTCCCTCTTTTTGATAGCTTACAACATCAATAAGCTTTGTACAGCACTTTACAATTGCCCCTTTATATATTTTATAATCAAGCACCTCATGAGCCGCAAATACAAAAGGGTTGAACGTATCAACTTCATTAATCCGTTCATGTTGCACCCAGTAAAAAGCATTTGGGTCAATGTTATTGTAATATAAAGCGGATTCCTCACACCAGTGCAAAAGGTTTTGCCCATCATCACCATAATTAGCCGTAAATTGCCCTATTTTAAGGCTTTCTTGTTCGTCTTGGTGTGATATATCAAAAGCCAATTTATCAGCCCTAAATACCCGCTTAAAAAAGCCCTCAATTTTTCCCGCTATACTTTTAGTTCTGTTTTGGGTAATTTCAACCCGTTGTATCTTTTGCTGGTCGGTTTCTCTGGGCTTATAATTTACTATCAATTCACCGTACCCCTCACCAGTTACAATTTGGCTGTAAAAATGTGCTAATTCGCACGTATAATCATAATGCTTGTGGGTGTACCCCTCAATACATTTTTCTAGGTTCTTGTTCATCGCTTAACTTTTTTGATACGTGTTTTTTTGTTAGTCTTTGCACGTTGGCCCCGCTTAGGGTATTTTGTTTTTTTACCTTTCATTTGCTCATGCTTTTTTTACCGTTACAATTCCACAACATACGTGCAAAATCATTAGGGGTTGCCCCCTTTTGTGTTGTCTTGATTCCAGCTGAACGGGCACAATAAGAATCACCCCTTTTTGTGTCTGGGCCCACCTTGTAACCTTTAGCCCCAAATTGTAAAGTTTTACCTTTGCCGTTTACTGGGGTGGCTTTGTATTTTTTACCTTTGCGGGTGCCCGCTCCTATTCTGTATTTTTTACCTTTTACGGTTACAATTTTTCCTATCTGTATTCTACTTTTTGCCATCGTTTTATTTTTTAATCTTTGCCAAATATCCCACACTTTTAGGGTGGCAAAAAAAGTATTCTAGTGCTTGCAGCATATGCCCTCTTGGTTCGTGCCCGTCCTTGTTTTTAGGCTTGGCCAGTTTGCCGTTTGCATCTTGTGTGCATTCTTGAAAGTCTTGTATCAATTCATCACATTTTGGGTCTACCAGTATTCGCACTGGGTAATTACCCTCTAAAAGTTCATTCAAAAATACCCGCCTCCCAAGCATCCCAGCACCTATACTTCTATATTGGGGGTTTCGGTTTGGTATTCTCTTTTGTACGTTGGCCTTTGCTGCGATACTCAAACCGCTTAACAAATCACTAAACAGCGTTTTTGTTTTGGTGGTGTTTGCTGAGGTGCTTATACCAGTGTTGTTATTTCCGCTGGCATCACCGTACAAAAAGAAACCCGTTTCAATTTGTGGGTATTTTGCTTCAAAGAATTTGCCCAGTGCTTGGGCTGAATTGTTGGGGCTGGATAGGGCAAATTGATGAATGATTGATATTTCCCAGTATTCGGTGTAATTACGCCAAAAACCGTCCTTAATGTATTCCATCTGTATTGCTAGCCCCGACATATACGGTGAGGTGTTAAAATCTACCGTATAATGCAAAGGTACAAAATTTTTATAACTTATTTCTTTTACTATACGACCATATTTAAAACCCGTTGCATATTGTGTGGATTTATTTGGTTTTGGGTCACCTTGATAAAGGGCGTTAAACGTTCTGGGATTGGCTTTGGCAATATTCATTATTTTTTCTTTGCTGTGTCGCTCTGGCCATAATGCTTGGCCGTGTTCTCTAGGGTCGCTTAAATGGGTCGTATTTTGCTTAATAGCCTCTAACCTTAGCACTACCCACCCATCGGGCATTTTGTTAAGTATTTGCCCGCACAAATCGTTCTTGTGCCATCTGGTCATTGTTATTAATTGCTGGCTATCATTGTGCAATCTTGTTAAAAGAACATTTGTGTACCATTCCCATTTGCGGGCTTGGTCTGTTAAGCTATTTCCCTCAATGGCATCCTTTACGGGGTCATCAATTATGGCAATATCAACCGTTGTACCAGTCAATGAACCACCAACCCCCACCGACTTATAAAAGCCCCTAAAACCGACCGTTTCAAACATATCTGAGTTCCTAAGGTAGGAACCGCTTATTGTTTTGACATTAGTTGAATTTAGCTTGGTATTGGGGAATACTTGTTTGTACTCTTTTTCATCAATGATACGTTGTACATCACGGTTGAAAGATTTGGCAAGGTCTGAGGAATAAGAACACCCAACAATTTTAAGTTTTGGATTTTTGCCTAAAAGGTAGGCTGGAAGCCGTCTTGATGTTAGTTCACTTTTGCCGTGCTGAGGTGGCATGAATACCATCAATTTTTTAATGTCACCATTTACAAATCTTTGTAAGTGCTGGGCTAACAATTCATGATGCCAGTTAGTTTGATAGTCTGGCTTTGTGTGGGTCACAAAGTTAATGAATTTACGTTTGGCCCTCTCCGCTTGTATCTGGTTGAATGATGGCAGATAATTTGGCAAATTGTTCGAGTTGTTCATCTGTCAAATTTGATAGGTCAAATGTATTGGTGTTTTTGTTTTCGCTCACCACCTCTTTTTTGTCGGTCTGGCCCAGTCTATTTTTGCCAAGCCAAATTTGCATTGGTATTGAACCATTTAGGGCTGAGTCAAATTGTTTGGCCCTTAATATGCTGTCACCTTTTGCCCGTTTTTGTGCTTTATAGTCCGCAAAAGGCACATTTTTTTCCTTTAATACCTTACGGGCTAATGTATCAAAGCTAATACCTAAAAGGGCACAAATTTCGGTGCCATCAGCCCCAGCCATTAAGGCATTATCTACCTTGTTCCAGTCTATATTTATTGCCATGATTAAACTTATTTTGAGCGTTTGGGTCGGTACTGCCCCGCCTTTTCTTACTTGGAAAGTAAGCACATCACTTTAATGTTTCAAACGCTGGTTTTTTCTTTGCTCTAATGTTATTTTTTCCCCTTTATACATTGCAGCACCTAACTCATAAATTTTTGAAAATGGTAAAACTGGAACAGTTAATTTAGCTTTTTTATCAATGATATATATATATCTTAATTGAAAACCTTTTAATTTTTTTGCATTGGTAAAATCTTTTTTTGATGTTCCATGTTTTGCTACTTTTTCACCACTTAACAACTCATAAATTGTACTATTTTTATTTATTCCAGTCAAATAAAAACCAGATGCTCTATATATAGTACCGTCACCACATTGAGTTCCATCAGAAAATGAAAGTATCCATTTAATATGTTTTGCATTTTTTTTTATTAATTTTATTGAAATTGCAATGCAACGACTTTCACTATTTCTTGGTAAAATATTTGAAAAAGCCATCCTATTCAACTCCAACATTTCATTCCATTTTTCATTTATTGAAAAATTTGATGTTTTAACAAGATTTAAAACGTTTCTTTTATCAATTGGGTTACCATATTGCATTACCCCACCAAGCTTACCGTCAAGAAAACAGCCAAAGTGTAAAACGCTATTTTGAACAAAGCTTCCACTATAATGATGCTTTTTAACAAAATTATTTGCAATTTTAGCTGGTATAACTTTTAATATTATGTCTTTTGCTCTGCCCATTTCATTATGATTAAATATAAAGCATTCCCATTTGAATTTGCATTTGCAAATGTTTCAATATATTTAAATTCTTCCGTTTTTTTTGCATCTGCTAAAGTATTTTTTATTTGCACAGCTTGTTCATCTGCTAATGTAAAGGTAATTTGTTGAAATGGCTCTTTTTCACCGTCTGGTAATTCAAATTCATCAAATGTTTCAATGTCATCTAAATTAATACTTTCCCAGTTTGGCATATCAAGCCCCCATTCTTCAAGCAACACACCATCCCAGTCATTTGCCAAGCTGTCAAAATCCCAAGAACCGAAACCCACATTGTCTTTTATTATAAACTCCTTTTTCTGGGCCTCTGATAGGTCATTTGCGGACTTTACCCAGCTGGCGGGCACTTCTTTATACCCTAACTCTTTTAATGCCTTAAAACGCATATTTCCACCAAGTATGATTTTATTCTCATCAATCACAATTGGCCTCAATGGCATCATCTTTTCGCCAAACGTTTTGATAGATTCTAACAGCTTATAAAATTTGTCATCTTTTATAAGTCTGGGGTTTTCTGGGTTGGGCTTAATGCTGGATAGCTTAATTGTTTTTTGTTTGGTTGTACTCATGTTCCTCCTTATCTAGTATTTCAATAATCTTGTTTTCTTGGTCATCATCCATTTGGCTAAATATTGTATGTATTACCTCAGTGAACGTTTTTTTTATTCTGTTTTCGTGATATGTTAGGCCCCCATTTTTCACCTCTGTTTTTTGCAAAAATTCAAGGGTGTTGATAAGGTACTGGGCCACATCATAGGCTTGGAATGATGTTACATTTATATTGATGTTTGATAGTTTTGTCATTGGCTGTTTTTGGATTAAAAAAAGGGCGAGGATAACAACAACGATTCCCCGCCCACAACTTAAAAACTCGGGCTCATGAAAGCCCTTAACTCAGCCAGTATAACGTATCGCACATTCTGTCAGTTATGAAATAAACGTAACGGCTAAGTATGTCTAATTTACCCTTATTTGTTTGCGCTGGCTTTTGATATGGCTTGTTCAATAGTGGTGATTAAATCCCACAACAAACGGCCATAAGCCAAGAACCTTTTGAACGGCCCCAGCTTCTTAATTTCTTTTACCTTTTCGGTCAAGGCATCTTGAAATTCTTTTTGCTCCTTGATTAGCTTTTGATTGTCTGCCTTTAGTGCAATATTTTCAATTTCAAGCCGCTGTATTTTGCTCATGGCCTCACTTAGATTCATTTTTTTTGTTTACGTGATTTTTTAATATAATTCCAATGTAATTTGATAGGCTCCGACCATCGGCATCAGCCAGTTTTCTTATCTGGTTGACCAGCCCTTTGTTTTGGCTAGATTCTACAAATGTACAAGATGCCCTTTTTGTGCTTAATTTACTCATGTTTCAAAGATAGTACAATCTTTTGAATTATCCTAACTTTTTAAAACTTGTTTTAAGCCTAAAATTTGCCGATTTAAGGGCGGTTCTGGTGCTGGGTGGTGTGTTTGTATATGGGCATAAAAAAAGCCCCTAATTTTGGGGCTCCATTCTATTTATATGCTGGATTGCATCATTTAGCACAAGGCATTTATCAAGGTAGTCCAGTTTCAAATCTGCCATTCTATCTGGCATCAATTCAACCCACTCTTGTACCTCTATAAGCTTTCTATATAAATGAGCTATAATTCCAGTTCTGTTACCTTTTACGGCCAAACCTTTGTAAATTTCACAAGCTAAAACCGTGTTTTCTACATCATTTGAGTTCATCAATATTTCTAATTTCTTTTTCATGATTCGTTGTTTTTGTTGTTTAATAATTATTTCGTTGTTGTTGATATAACAAATATAGGGCACCTTTCCCATATTTCCAAACATTTGAACATAATAATTTAATCTTTTTTGATAAATATTTCATAACTCGCTGATAATCAATAAAATTATTTATCATCTTTTTTCACTTTTTTTTAAAATCCACCAAAAAAGGCCACCAGTTCACACCGATGGCCTATCATTAAAAAGTCCAAAATTTACGCCCCTATGCCAGAGACGTACAAGGGTGAACCCCCGTTACACCCTTATTTCTTTGTTTCCCAGAACATGGCACAAATGGCCACCGCTTGTTTGAGGTTCTTAGCGGTACCCTTTTTGATAACGGCTGGAATGCAGCGGGCTACAAATTTAACTTTGCTTTCTTGTTTCTTTGGTGCTGGCATCTGATTTGTTTGTGGTGCCTTTATTCGCAAAATTTAGGGCGTTTAAGGCGTTCTTGTACTGGGTGTTTATTATTTCCTTTAAAAAGGCATTTTCAGACCTTAAACGGCTTAATTCTGCTTTTGTTTTTTTGTCCATTATAATTTTGTCATTAGGGCCCTATCAAAGTGTATCAAAAATTCAACATCATTTGGGCAGTATGAACGGGGCTTGTTTCTGCCACCTATCTTGATGTTATCTAAAGGTATTAAATTTGCATGAATATAATAAATCCCATCTGTATATTTGCACAAAAAATAGGCTGGTAAATATCTATTACAATTCATCAAACTTTGATACTTATGGAATGATAAAAACTGGCTATCAAAATCATTGTACTTGTGTGTTCTACATTTGACCTCAATAAAGGCAACCCCATTGCCACCCCTATCAATTAAAAAATCAATATCAAATTTTGGTAGCTTGGTATAGTTGCACTGTTTGACCTTACAAAACTCTTTAATTGCTTGAATTTCGTTGTTTATATGCTCTTTTGTTTCTACTCTATCCATGTATAACTAAATATAAAATAACAGCCTATAAACCCCATTAAAACGGGGCTTATATTTGTGTTAGGGTGAATTATTTAACTTCATTAAGGAGATAGTCTACTATGCAATCATATTTGCTCCTAACATCTACATTAAAATTAGATTTTAAGAATAGATTTTGATGTTTTAATACTTCGGGAAATATCAAATCATATTCAAGTTCTTGGTATTTCGTTTCGTTATTCTCAACGTGGTTCATAAATAATTGAGAGAATAAAAAGTCTTCGTAATTCATAATAATTTAATTTAAACGTTATCTAAAAAGGTAATTCATCACTGTAAGCGTTCGTTTCTGGAGCGTTCACTACCTCAGCTGGTAGGGGCTTAATTTCCCCCACATCTTCAAGCACCTCCATACGCCAGCCGTTCAGACCTACAAAGTATTTATCTTGCCATTGACGGCCCCTAACATTGAAATATACTTTGACTTTTTGGCCCTCTTTTTTGTCATCAAGTAAGGTTGTGAGGTTCTGAACAAAATCTATTTTCACGGTCTGGGGGTACCTATCATCCGTTTCAATAATTAGTTCACGTTTGCTGAATTTTTCAGATATTTGTACTGTATCAAATACCTTTGTGATTGTTCCTTCAATTGCTAATTCATTCATAATTTTCCTATTTAATTGTTATTTAATAATTGATTTTAGTATTAAAAGCTTTGAATAATTGTTTATACATTTGTTTTGGTAGTCATCATTCTTTTCCCCAGCCAGCACCGTTTTTAGTACGGCCCTTAATGATTGTTTCTGGTTCGTTGTTAGGCTGTTATTATGTAGGCTTGTTTTCAGTTCTTTGGTGGTCAATTCTTTTGCCTCTAGCCAGATTGTGTTTTTCTCAGCGGGTGTGAATGTTACAATGCCCCTATTAATTAAAATTTTAGCCCAATAAGCATTTATTTCATCTTTGTGGGGTATTATACCATCATTCAAAAATAAAGCCCTTAAATCATTGAATTTTTGAACGATGTTGTTTTGTGTCTTTTCGTTTAGGCTTTTTTCCAGCTGTTTTTCTTGTTCCTTAATTTCTTGCTCAATCAATTTGCCTTGCTGAATAAAAACTTTGTTTCTTAGCTGGCTAAATGATTTGAGTATCTTGCCAAGTATGGTCACTGTAAATTTGCCAAAATAGGTTTCTAAGTTCACCCCCTCAAATTTGCCAGCTGCCGCAAGATTAAAAGCCAATTCTAGTTCATTGATTGACATTTGCGGGTACATATCAACGATAAAATTTGTACACGTTCTAAGGGTGGCCAAATCGTTTTGGCTGGGCGGGTTTTTGAAATTTGCACCCGTGTAACTGTTAGCCAAAAACAAGATGGTAAAACTAATATCATTTTTAACTTGGCGGTGGGCCTCAGCATCACCATACCTAAGCATTTTTCTAATATTGTTATTCTGACCAGTCAATATCAATTGTATTGTTTTGGGCCTCTGGTTCGTTTTTGTAGATAGCATCATGGTACGCCTCGTAAAATCCTTTTTTTGGCTGGCTGTTAGTTCGTTGTTTTTCATGTTTCGTTTTTTTGTTGTAAAAATCTTGTACAAATATACCCATGTATTCAGAGCCCGTTGAAAATTCAATTGCACCAATTACGGTTTCAGTTCCAAATTTATCACAATCTTTTGCAAGGGCCCTAATTTTTGTTTCTATTCCTTTTAGGGTCTTATATGGTTTTTTGCATTCTTTTCGCATCTGGGCGAATACCAAAAATGTTTCTTTCAATTGGCTGTTTTGCTCAAACACTGGGGGCCAAGTAATATCATTAAAATCTAAGCCTTTTTTTCTTTTTGGCGCAACTTTTTCTTTTTTTGTTTTTTGGTTTATAAGGGTTGAACTTTGGCTTTTTGATTTGGAGGAATTTTCTTTTTTAATACTTTTTTCTTTTAGTTTATTATTATCTATATTCTTATTTTCTTTATTCTTATTAATGCCGTTTAATTTTTGATGTTCTAGCCGTTCAATTTTTAAACAGCTAGCCGTATTGTTATCTGACAACAAGAAAACTAAATTTTCCTCACAATCGCTGTCAATATGATAATACTTTTTTGCTGGTATTCCCTTGAACTTACTTTTTATCAAGCCTTTTTCCTCAAGCATTTTATAAGCCTTAATTTGCTTTGAACGGCTCAACGTTGTATCGTCCTCAATTTGGTCTCTGGTTCTAAAAAACCAAGCCTCACCCCGTTCATGCCAGTATATTTGAACACTTGCCAAATCAGCATAAAGTATGGCAGCCTCTAAGGATAATTTTTTAGCCAAAGTTTTATTGACTGTCAGATATGATGTTGATGCTATTAATTTAAGAATTGACATTTTAATTAGATTTTATTATTTTATTTCAATTTGCAAACCATCTTCAAAAACCGCTTCAATGCTTGTTGTTTTACCCCTTGTATAGAATACAACAAAATTTTCCAACATAGCACTTTGAGCCATATCAATTGCCTCATTTAAGTTTAATGCTATCATAAGTTCTTTGGTTTCGTCGCTTTTTATTTCATAATAAAAATAAGAACTTATAAATTTGATAACATTTGTGCTTGGATGGCCTATTATGAACAACTCACCTTCTTGAACTTCTTTTGTTCCCCACATATGACAAAATTTAATTTCTGCATTTTCATTAAAAGGGGGTTTATCTAATATCTTGCTTTTTGTAGTAAATTTATCTAAATATTTTTTTAGTGCTTTAATAGTCATTTTGGTTTTGTTTTGTATCGTTTTCAATTGCTTGCAAACAAATTTTGGTAAACTCTTTTTCAATGAAATCCACTTGGCTGTTTGGCATGATTGAACATGATGCGGCCAAGCTTGCCATCAATGAAATATTATCAAGTACAATATCCTCACCCGGTTCAATCTGGGCTTTTGTGGCTATGCTAGAATTGTTTATTTTTCTGATTTGTGAGGTTACATAGTTATATTTTCTTTTAACCATATATCTATCATTTTCCCTTATCAGCGGGCTATCTAATATCTCACGGTATGCATATTCTTGGAGCATTAAGGCGGTGTATGCAATGCGCTTATTTAAGTACAATTTTTGTTCTGCATTCATCATTTATGTTTTAACGTAAAAAGCCCCGCTTAAATGGATGTTAAGTTTGACATGAGCAGAAAATGTAAGGCTCCAAAACATTACCATTTAAACGGGGCTTATTATTATAGTAGTTACCCAGTTTATTATCATTTTCATCTTATCTGGTGCCGTTTAGGTGTTTGTCAAGTACCGTGCAACCGATATACAAATATATAAAAATTACTACAATTTACAAAGTTTTAATGTAGTTTTTAACCGCTGTGAATATCCAAAGGGCGATGCGGTCACGGCCCGTGCTGGTCATGAGGTATTTTTTGCATTCCCTCTCGGTGTCCATAAAAAAGCATTCAATCAATACCGCTGGCATTCTGGTGTGCTTCACCACATAAAAATCTTTCTTTTTGATACCTCGCCACCGTTCACCGTTGAAGTGGGGCTGGTATTCCTTTTCAAGTTCTTTGGCTATATCGGTGCTGGCTTTTGAGCAATTAACAGCGGTGAACACCTCACACCCAGTACCACCGCCCGCATTGGCGTGAATGCTTAGATATATGGCCTTATCATAGGTGTTTGCAATATCAACCCTATCAGACAAAGAAAGGTCTGTATCTTGTGGGTTTATGTCAACATAGGGGTACCCCCCAGCTTCAAACATTTCCTTTAATCTGTACTTGATTTGGCGGTTAAACTCACCCTCATAAAGTACCGTACCATCAGCCCAGATAGGGCTTCTTTTTCCAGCGGTTTGATAGTGGCCAGCTATACAACCACCATGCCCCGCATCCAGTAAAATTGTAGTATTCATCTTTGATTGTTTTATTATGTAGGTCATTTAAAAAAAAAGGGGTTTTTAGTATGTCATATATTCCACAGTAAAAACCCCAAATGTATGATTTATTTTTTTAATGGCTTATTCAAGCTATCAAGAACGTATTTTATAAAATCATTATAATCATGGTCATCCTCAAAATTGGCTTTATCAATAGCAAATCTGTAATTGTTTCGGCTAACTGACATTTCATATATGATTGTCTGGTTGTCGTTCATCGGGTTTGTTTTGGCTGTAAATACTGGTTGTTTCATGATGTTTGTTTTTAAGTTGTTAAAAATTTGGCGGTTGTTAGCCTCCGTTTGGTTTTATTTTTTTTCTACTTGTTCAGCTGTAAACACACAAGCTACATTGAAAAACTTGTATTTATTTTCTTTTGTTTCTTGGGTTTCATTGTTTGCCTCAGTCTTTTTGGCTTTTATTGGCTTGCTCCAGAACTTGTAAGATTTTGAGCCCTTTTTGATTTTATACCCTTTATCTTTCCACATTTTAAAGGTGCCAGTAATAACGCCATCAAGGTTGTAATATACGCTCAATTTTTGGTTCATGGTGTGGGCTTCTTGGTATTTTTCGCCAAGCTTACCAAGCTGTTCAGCAAGTTTTAATGTTTCACAAATTTCAATTAATTCTAATTTTGCGGGGCTGATTTTATACTTTTTCATGATGTTTGTTTTTAAGTTGTATAATTTGTTGTTGTTGTTAATACAAATATAGGGTGCTTCTTTATTATTTCCAAACATTTGAACATATATTTTAAATCTTTTTTAAACTTTTTTACAACAAAAAAGGCTAACTCATTAATAATTAACAAGTTAGCCCCAAAACAGCGAAAAAAGAATTAAATTAAATATCCTCTAAGTTATAATATTTTATGATTCTTTTCAACTTTTGGCCGTATCCCTCACCACATAAACATGATGTTGCATAAACTTTGCCCCCTTTCTTTCTGTACTTACGGCTCTGGGCGGGCGTATTACCACCGCATAAGGCACCCAGCCACTTTTCTAGGGTTGGGGTACCCTTGATTCTTTTGTGGTATCTATTCATCAATAATTTTGAATGTGACCTTAGTGAAAACCATTGGCTCTTAAATTTCGTAAATTTATCATTAGGCCCATCATCAGCAGCAATCAAAAACCCGTCCTTTTGCCCTCTGTATTTGTGGCCGTAAAGGTTGTTCCCAGTAACTGCAAGCCTAGACAAAGCAAAGTTTGATTCAAGAATACACTGGGCCACATAAAGGGCGGGCGGTATGGCTGGATATACCTTTGATTCTTTCTTTGCCTCAGCACCAAAAAACTTGATGAATGATTCAATATGTATTTTTTTCCAAGCCTTGAACCTAGATTTTACAATCTGGTTTCTAATGTGTTTACCCCTCCACTCTTTAGAAGTCAACCAGAGGCGGTTTGTAGGTAGGCCCATTGTGTTATATTGTGTTTTTGGGGTCTTATCTTTAGTGCCAGCCCAGATGCTTTTTAATTGCTGTTTTTGGGGCTTGTTTGATGCACTTGATAAGAATATAAGGATAAGTATTAAAGTGCTTAATTTGTTTAATTTTTGGGCTAATTTTGCCCCGCTAGTATATACCATGATTTATATTTTTTAAGTGTTGAATATAGCGAGGATTTAAGCCCCCGCTGTTTACAAAATTTTAGATAATTATAAAAGTCCATAATACTTGTGTTCTGGGCTGATACGTGAACGGTTGATGCGGTCTTTCATCTGCCATTGTTTAAAATCTCTTTCGTTGTCACGTTCCCAAGCCGCTTTTGATTTAAAGCCCTCTAAAACCCAAGCGGGCGGGCGTTCCTTTTGCTGGTTCTGGTGGTGTTCGTTTCGCTGGTTTTGTTCGTGTTGCATCTGGTTAAAAAATTGTTCTTTGCTCATGATTGTTTTTGTTGTTTTAAGTTGTTTAAATAATCTTCTTTACATTTGATTAAATATAATTTTATGTATTTACTTTCAATCTCATTGTACAATTTAAAAAATTGCTTCATAGCAGTAATTGAAAGGGTGCTGGCAATTTCTTTGTAATTGTATGACAGCGGCTTAAATATGCCATCAATTGTATCGAAATCATCTATACTTTCAATCCTTGTTTGCCCGCTGATAATTTCGTACAATTCATCTTGGTAAGGGCTTTCCTCAGCTTGCAAAACACCCGCCAGCATAAAGCCAATATATGTTCTGTTTTCACGGGGCCACCCGTCTTTTGTTTTGTTCATGATTGTTGTTGTTTTAAGTTGTTAAAAAATCAAGGGGGCTGGTTCAGTCAAAAACAATATCTGTGAAAAATATTTTGCCCCCTTGATGTGTTGTGAAATTGGGGGCGGGGCCCCCGTTTGGTTGTTTATAAATTACCTACATTATTTAAGGCTTTGTTAAGTGCGGTTTCATAATTTTCATCATTCCCACACCCTAAACCGCTTTTCGTTTCAACCATTACAAACCATTTGTTGCAAACTGATTCATCATAAATATTATAATCTTTTTTTGCAATCAATGATTTTGATGTTTTTTGTACTATAAATTCTTTTGATATAATTTTGTAAGATTCCATGATTGTTAATTTTTTAAGTTGTATAATAATGCGTTGTTGATAACAAATATATATCAACTTTACCACATTTCCAAACATTTGAACATAATAATTAAAAAAAAAGACAACTATTTTTGTTGAATCTGCATAACTGGTTGATTTATAGGGGTTACCGCAAACTAACTTTTTTTAACAAATTTGTACTTTAGTGAATTTTCCACCCTTTTTCGGTCAAAAAATACAATACAATTATCTGGGGCCTCATGCTCATTAACATAGTAGTAACCCCTAACAATAAAATAAACCTTGTATCTGGTTTCACCAAAATACACCAGCCTTGATGATTGTATAATACTAACATACTGATTCAAACAATAATCATGAATTGTATTGTTTGGGAGCCCCGCCAAAATTGCACCCGTTTGGTATTTTAATGCAATTATATCACCAGTTTTAAACAGTGGCTTAAAACCGCTAAATTTTGACGAATACCAGCACTTAAAACGTTCTATCAAATATTTCATAAATGTTCTTTTAAGGTTTCCAGTTCTTTTTCAATCTCTTGTAAATATACAAGTTCATTTGGTTGGGGTAAATATAGCCCATTATCAGCACTATAATTTCTGAACCTATCAATAGCGGTTGTCATTTCGGCTGTGCTTAAATCGGCTGAACTTCTTATGTCTGTATAGCTTGTTTCATCTTTTGGGTTGATACGTTCCACAAAGAATAAATCTTTATTGCATACCTTTTTAAAGAATCTTAACTTTACATAGGCCAGCGAATACCCAAACGATGCACCAAACCAGCCAAGCAATAAATGTAGATAGTTGTTTTGGCTGAGGCTCCTTTTTGTGATGTTCCTAAGTTCAACAAATTTGCCGCCCTTGATTAAGGTTTCAGAATACCTTTTAAACTTATCTGCATCAAGCTGGCTGGATAGGTTATATTTTGCCATTTTTACGGTTTATCTCTTTTTGTATAGCAAACAATAAAGCCCCAACGATTAAAGCCAAATAAAACAGTATCACGGGGGCCAGAAAGATTGTTATAATAATTATTAAAGTGTTCATAATAAAAGGGGGCACCCTTGTACAGAATGCCCCAGTATTTGCTTATCTAAAGTTTACAGATATATTTGATTCATCAATAATGGCTCCCTCAATTTCGGCCCCGTTTTGAATGTCTTTTTTTAGCTGGGTGTTATCAATCTTGATTGTATATACCTCACGTTTGTACACCTCTGGAATTTTGGTTTCATCAACTATTTTGAGCCGCTTTGTGTTGCTGGCTGTCACTTTGAACAAGTCCGTTTTGTAGGTACTATTTCCGCTTTTGTTGGTTTCACCGTATAAACTCAAGCCAGTATGAACATAGCTTTTTAGGCGAGCAATTTGCTTATCATAGGCTTTTTTCTTGGCGTTCATCTGGGCCACATGGTCTTTGATTGTTTGTATTTTACCCTCAATTTCTTTGATGTAAAAATAGTAATTTTTCAACTTACTATCCAGTTCATCTTTGTTAAGGGCTAAAGCCTCATCAAGGTGGGCTGGCACCTCATCGGTGTCATTGTCCACCATGTAGGCTTCTAGTTCGTTGATAGTTTTTAAATAGTCCTCGCTAATTTCAAAAATAGATTTTTTCATGATTTGTTGTTTTTAATGTTATTTAATTGCTTTTAAAATTGTTGCTTTTTGTACTGGGCTTAACTTGTAGGCTGATTCTACATTTTTAATTGTATAGCCCTTATCTTTGGCCCAGTCAATAATAGTTTGTATTTGTTCGTCCTTGATAGCCTTTTTTGCTGGTGCTTTTTTGGGTTTCGGTTGTGGTACTGGTATTGTGTCGCTGTGCGTTGTATCGGTGTCCTCAATAGCACCAACTGGGGTCATAAAGGTATAAAGTAAAGCATTCTTTAAGGCATAAGTTTGAGCCTTGCCAGCCGCCTTGTCTTGTGGGTCGATGCCATGCCCGTACCCGCAAATTTCAATTGATTCACCGCTTTCATGCATCAATAAGTATTTGGTCTTTACAGCACAAAAAATAGACTGCTTTTGTTTGGGCCCCCATTGGGTGTCCTCCACCCAGCGTTCCACCTTTGTATCTGGTTCAATGCTGATTGGCAAGATGCACAAACCGTGCTTGGTCATGGCCTCATTAAACGCTAGTTTTACGTCCTTATCTTTGACACCAGTATAAGAGTTTGCACCCTTGCCAATTGTCATGTTTTTTTCAATGCCTTTGACGGCTGCCATTACTTTGATGATGGCTTTTGTAAGATTTTTCATTGTTGTTGTTTTTAAGTTGTATAATAGGGGGCGGGGCCCCCGTTTGATTTGTTAAGCTAAATTACCTACAATAATTTTTGCAGAACCTATATTGATTAACCTTAGTAATAAATCTTTTTTAATGCTAAGACAATTGTTTTTGTTAGGCTTTAAAATTTGACCTTTTTTTCCGCATTTTACAAAGTGCATTACTGACGTTACATTGTAACAAAAATATAAAACGTTGTTAATTTCTACTTGACAAGACTTATTTAAAATTTCGTTGTTGTTGTAAGTTCTCATGATTTTAATTTTTTAAAGTTGTATAATTCGTTGTTGTTAATACAAATATAAGGGGTCTTTTCTTTATTTCCAAACATTTGAGCATAATAATTAAAAAAACATCAAAAAAAGTTCAATTTACCTTGCCAAGTACGGTTTTTTCATGGCAATAAGGGCCAATTTTGCCGCATCCCTTTTATCTTGGTTGGTTCTGGATTCGTTTTGTACAATACCCTCAGATTTTAACACCCTTGCAAGGCTGGTACTATTCCATTTTGCCCCCTTGTTTTTGGGGCTCATGTCAATAACCTTGTACCCCCTATCTTTGAGTATATCAACCACATATTGTGAGGTAGCTTGGTTCTTGCCAACGTCCCGACTTTTGCGGGCCACCACCAGCCGTGAACCCCTCATATCAAAAGACTTGTTTGTGAGGTTGCTATTTTCAACGCAAATAAGGCACTTACTTGGTTCTGGGGCTGATTGCACAAGCCAGCGGTAAAACTCTATAAAACCGCCCTTAAATTGAATATAAGATATAGATTTGCCCTCTATCATAGCAAGGGCAAAACCGTTTCGCCTAAATGCTGGGTCAATTCCTATGTATATCATTTAATAATTATTATACCACAATCTTGAATGTATTCAACCTTAATAGCCCTAAGAAGCTTTATAAGGGCAAACCTTGATGGCTGGTAGTTATCATCTTTCAATATCTTGTTCACCGTGTTTATTCCAATGCCCAGAGGCTTTTTGCCCTTTTGTAGCATCAACCTAAGCTTGTAGGTGTTCAGTTCGTTTTCAGCCATATAGTTCAAAATATGGTTTCTTAATTTCTGTCTTTGTGTCATTTCACGTTTTTTAATTAGTTTATTAATTTGATTAAGGCCCCGCAGCTGGGCGGGGCTCATTTCGTTTTCAATCTGGTTTTTTATGTTTCGTATCATATCAAGCCCTCATCTGCAAATGAATAATATCCGTTATCTGGTGTCAAAATAAGATGGTCAAGCACAACGATGTCAAAAAGCTTTGCAGCCTCTTTAATTTTTTTTGTCACTTGCTTATCTGCTTGGCTTGGATTAAGGTTGCCAGACGGGTGATTGTGGGCTAAAATAATACCGCTAGACATTGACCTCAAAGCGGGCAAAATCGCCAATTTAACATCAACAGAAACTCCAGCTATACCACCAATTCCAACGGTATAAAAACCATGTATTTGATTTTGTCTGTTAAGGTACAAAACAATAAAACGTTCCCTCAAATCAATATCATCATTCCATATCCTTTTAAGTTCACTATATGTTTCATAGCTTGATGTTATTTTTATACCACCCTCAAAGTGGTTGGCATCAATCATTTTATTCCCAGTCAAGAAAAATTCTTTTGCTTGCTTAATTACTGGCTCATCTTTGTTGTATTCTGGTCTGTTATGCTCTTTCATGATTTGTTGTTTTTAAGTTGTGAAATTGGGGGGGGTTAGCCCCCGTTTGGTTTTAAATTTTCTTTTTCTTTTTCATACGCCTTTTATCCAAATGATATTCTTTTGGGTTTTCATCTAAAGACAATAAATGTTTAGCCCTTAAATTACTTAATTTTGACCATTCGTTTTGACTCATTTTACGCCTCCAAAAAGCTTTTTCCTCAAGGTCTGATATTTGCTTTGATTCAGCACTTGTCAAAGTAAATTTATTAATTGGCATTTTAATATTGAATAACTCCATGATTGTTGTTTTTAAGTTGTGAAAAAAGGGGCGGGGCCCCGTTGGTGTTAAATAGCGCATTCGATATTCAATTTGTCGCAAATTTCGCAACATTCATCAAAGTTTGATGATTTGTAAACTATTTCTGTATCATCTGTTTGGTCATATTCCAAAGAACCAACAAAATGTGTGCAACCGTCGAAAAAAACATAGTGAATAGTATTCATGATAAAAAGTTGTAAAGTGAAAAAAAATAATTCGTTGTTGTTGATAATACAAATATATAACAACATTTCCATATTTCCAAACATTTGAGCATAAGAATACAAAAAAATATAAAAGTATTTCAACAAAAAAACGCTAAGCTATTGATATACAACAACTTAACGCCAAAAGTATTTTTTAGGTTTTTTCCAAAAACTTAATTTTTACTATGATTATTAGGTATTTTATTCCCTATCTTTGCACCTATCTTTTAGCCGTTTGATGCGCTCCTTTTGCTTTTTGATAAAGTCTATTAAGGTTTTGTCATGGTCAATTGTGATTTCTTGTGCATTCATAATAATTTATTTTAGTCCAACAATCTAAATTTCTGATTAATTAATTGGTGTATTGCCTCAATTGCCACCACTGAACCGTTCAAGCTTTCTTGGGTTTCCAAATCTCGCTCCCTAGTATATGAATTTAATTCTTTTAGTTCAGCCGTATGTTTGTCATTTATTTGCCTTATTTCCACTGTATAGTTAGCTATCAAATCCTTTACTTCTTTTTGCCTTTCTTGGCGTTCCGACCTTAGCAATTCTTTTTCCTCTTTGTACATTTTTAATAATTGCCAAATTATTAAACCGCAAAGAATAATTAACGGGCTTTGTTCGGCGAATCTTTGAAATAGTACAGTAAAATCCATTTTAAAATGTTTTATATAGGTTTGTCATATCGGTAAAGATAATATCTTGCGCTGTTGCTTGTTGCCATTCTACCGTAATCATTAACATACTTGTAACGGTGGTATCTATATTTTGCAAATCCGAAAATACAAAACCCTCTAAACTTCCAGAGTTCCTATTATACGCAAAATTGCCATTAGTAAAAACTTGGCCCGTTGTACCTATTGTCCTAAAAGTAAAATCAATTTCAATTTCAAACGGTAAAGCGGTGGCACCTTGTAAACTAATTATGCCCGTACTGGCTAAAACATTGACACCGTTTTTAATTCTTATTATCAAATCGTCACCGTTTTGCGCTGAAATTATGCCCCCCGTTTTGGCATGGAAACAATCACCAACATTAAAAGAATCAGCGGGCACCGTTAATGAGCCCACACCAGCACCCAAAATATCACTTTCAGTTGTTGTATTTGTAACGGTGGGCCCTTGTGCTGTTTGTGCAAAAAAGCCAATTGATTGCAAATTTTTTTGTATAAAGCCCATTTTTTAAGATTGTTTTTTAGTTAGTAAAACTGTGCCCGTACCATTAAATGTCACAGCATTTGCACTTACATTATCTGCCTCAAAATCAGCGCCCAGTATTTGAGCCCCTCCCAAATTGAACGGGTAAATTATTGTATTTCCGTCAATGGTCACACTAATGGCACCAGAACAAACAAAGCTTATTTTTTTCCACCCAGAAACAACTACACTGGCGGGGTTTGTCAATTCCTCTTGGCTGGGTGCATTCGCATTGGTTAATTTCTGCGCCTCTGTTATTTGTATTAATTGATTTGCCGCAGATGCATCACCACCGCCACCACCACCGCCAGAACTACTAACTTGATTGTTAAAATATATGTCATTTAGCTTGTTTGCTAGGTCATCGGTTGTGCCTACAAATACAGCGGGGGCCCCTCCAAAATCTTGCGTTTTTAAAGTGCCATCATTTACCACTATTTGTGTGGGTTTGCCCTCAGCATCTAAAATATGCAAGGTGTCATCATTTGGCGTTTTATGTTGCACCTTTGCCACACATGAAACGGATAATGAATTTATGATTGTTTCACCAGCTGGGCGGGTGTCATCAATGATGTTTACAACGTTTGTAAGTTTCTGTATTAAAATAGCCATTGTTTATTTGTTTAAATTTTTTTTATAATCATGTAACCAGCCAAGTTGATTTGGTTTATTATCTGGGCGGCCCTCAATTCAATATCAATTTCTGGTATAGCTTTGTTTTGTACAATATTAATCAATTCACCCTTATTAATTTCAATATTAGCATTAAGCAAATAAAGGCTGTTTTTAGCACCTCTATTATCTTTTATAGCATTATATACCAAAGTATTAATCAAGCCCAAATTTAGGGCCTTTTTTAAAGTCATGTTCTGTGCTGGGTATTGTTTATCTTTTTCAATAATTATACTTTCATTAACTTGGCTTTGTTCCTCATTTGTGGTTAAGAAACAAAAGCCCAGTGGCGGCACAATCGTTGTTGTATTTCCAGATTGAATATACATTAAAAATATGGTTTTAATTGTACTTGAAATTCAGTGAATATATCAAACCCCTTTGTCGTTGGTACGGTGAATTTAATTGTGTTTATGTTTGTATCTGGCAAAGTAAAAGATTGTAAAGCACTTGTTTGAACGGTGGCGGGTGTTATCGTTGGCAAGGTATTCACCAAAACATTATTCAAAAGCACCTCAGCGGCACCCGTTGCCGTTACAAGTCCATAAGTAGGATAAGAGGCATTTAACCTTTCATAATTCCATAAAATACGCAAAACATAGGGCGATGTTCCAGAGGTAAAATTAAGTACATTGAAAAAATGCACTATGTTGTTAGTGCTTGATGGCCCCAAACAAAAATTATCCCTAGAATTAGAGGCCCTAAAATTTTCACCAGTGTAACCGCCAGTCGTAACAATTGCACCACCAAAACCAAGTTCATTTGTATTGGCTGTATCAAATGTATATTCATTTGAAAAGGCCGTTGTACCCGTTTGTACAGAACTTGAAATCAAAGTTGTTGTGGCCCCTTGCGTTCGTATATCTTGAAAAGTATCTAGGCTGTTTTTTACGTTGTCAGATAAAACCGTTACACCATAAGAACCGTTTGATACATCTAATATTTCAGCCCTATGAAAAGCCCCAAAAATTGTATATACAAGTTGCTGAGTAGTTCTTTGTATTGTACCACTGTCAAGGCTCAAATCAAAGTGAATTTTAACCGCCCTATCCTCTGTTTCTTCACTTTGGTAGCCGTTATCATTGGCAAAACTTTGTTTGAAAAATTCAACTATATTTGTGCTGCCAACCGTTGAACCAATACTGAAATAATTTTGTATATTTTGGGTGCTTTGCCACTTGCTTGAATCGGTGTATAAATCCCCAAAACCAGCTTGAAAAATACCTACCAAATTTTCAGTACCCGCCACCGTTTCAGCATATACAAACATCTTGACGGTTCCACTTGTAGCGGGTGTTATCCCATCGGCTTCAAAATATAATTGGTGGCTAGTAAATTTATTGTTTGGCTGGTCATAAATCATATCCCCATTTATATCAGCGGTGCCATCATTATTGTTATCCCAAAAAGCTTGTTTCTGGGCGGCAATTGTATAAGTGTTTGAACTGATTTTTGTAATCGGTTCATCTTCAAAATTGATATAAACAAGGTTGTTTGGTGTTAGAATTTCGCCAGTATCATCAATATCAATATTTTTGATATTATACACCGCGCCAGTATCTAAAAGTTCAATAGTTTTAACATCATGTTTATCAATAGCTTTTAGGAATTGCAAAAGTGGGGTGGTTGCCAAAACAGACAAATTAAAACGCTCAATGCTGGTGTTTTGGGTTCGTTCACTTTGCCCCGTCACATCGGTTTGGGTTTCAATTATATCTTCAAATGTTGACCGCCCAAAATCACCACACAAATAAAATACATTTTTGTAATCACCGCCCCAGTAACAATTCAAAGAAAAGTCACTGCACCCGTCATTTGTGCTATTGAAATTATATGCTGTTATTTTTGCCCTCATGAAATTTATTATAAAGGCCCAAAGTACAAGAATTGTTCAGTGGGCCCTTTTTGTATAAATAGGTAAACTAGCCTTTTTATGGTAGCGGGTTTGGTACCTTATCGGGTGCCGTTTGACCTTTCCAAGTTATTACAAAAGTCCATTTTTCAATAGATTCCTCACCTCTATCAAGTACGGGGCTTAATCGTATTTGTGTGGGTGTAATACCGCCATCTTTGCCGTACAAATAACCACCAACCGTGCTGAATATTATCTGGGGTTTAACCTTGCTACATTCAAGCTTTCTGAGGTAATCATAAGTATCATCACCGAACTCAAACAAATCAAAATTCAATGTCCATGTACCAGCAATATCAACCGTGTTAAAATTGTTGACCGTTACACTTTGAAATTCTGGGGCTGGCAAATCACCAATACCAAAAATTTGCTTTTGTTTTGAATCGGTGGCATCTGTATTGTCAATATCAAAATCAGCAACCACCATACTAGGGCCCCAGTTTAAAGGGGCGGTTCCTAATGTAGGATGCCAAAAGATAATTGAGTTAATTTCTGATTGTACAACACTATTACAGTTTTGGCTTTGTGCATCCATTGCACCAAGTGCCCCATCGGGGCAAACAAGTGTTGAACAATCAACCGAAAAAATATTAATTGCGCTCATTTTTTTGTTTTTTTTTATACTAAAATTTGACCTTTTACCATCCTTTTATCATTTCCACATACTAGGCAATCGCTGACATCTGCGGGCATATAATACACCAAATTTTTAATGGCCATTCTATAAATTTTTACAAAATGGTTTTGTATTTGGTATAACTGCTTAGGGTCTAAAACCATCGTATAATGATTAATTCTACCAGACATCAAAATACTTGCAGCTAGATTATAAATTGCCTTTGCTTGTATGCCATCTGCAAGGGCCATACCAAGTGATAATCTTTGGCCCCCTATCAATGTTGCATCATTGGGCTTTTGTGCTAATTCACACAACCAGCTGTAATAGTCGCATTCCATTGATGCGTTCAAAACAAGCCCGTTCATTGTTGCACTTCCATAAGTGTTTGATGTTAAATTTGCTATACTATCAGCTTGTACACCACCAGCGCAAAGAATCTGTAAAAAAGGATTTTCACGGTACTTTGTACGGTTGTTACACTGGCACCCCTTTTCAATATTGTTCTTTACTGGGCGGGCCCCAACTGGTACAGTATATGCGATATATAAACGCTCATTCAAATCATCACGAATGTTGCCCAAATCAACCACAACGGGGCTGGCAAATGTAGCCGTAAAATATTGTTTATTTGCCGTTACGTTTGCCGTTGCCGTTGCAATTGGCAAGGCTAAATTTAAACTTGAATATATTGATATATCAACACTTGTAGGGGCGGATATTCCATCCCAAAAAGCAATATCAATACTATCAAATCTTAATTTAGCCCCTCTTATGTTATAAGGTTCAAGCCATACACCAGCCACCGTATCTTGAACGGTTTCGGCTTGTTTGAAATAACTATCCCCTATCTTTGTAAAAGGTAGAAATTGTTCTTGTTTTACTCGCTTTGTTTCTGCCAAATAATCGCTTAATAAATCACGTACGGCCTTATCCCTAGCTTGTTCTATTAAAGCCCAAATACCGCCATTTTCACAATCAGCCGCACTGTTAGTCCAGCGAATAGGAATTGTGTCTGGTTGTGATACAAAAAGACCGCTGGTACTTTGATTCAAAGTATTAAAATCAACGGGCTTTGATGCATCCCAACAATTACAAGAGGTATTGGATAAACCAACAATTTTATTTAAGCAATCTAAAGACATTTATTAAGCTTTATCTACACGAACAATACCAGTATTATCACCAACACTAGGCACCAAATCAAAAAGGCCTACCATATCCAATTCCCAAACATGGTCAAGGCTAGGTTTGCCGTATTTGTTTGCTACTGAATTACAAGTTTTTTGGTATCTAACATCAATCATAACATCTTGCATCACACCATTATTGGCGAATTGTAAAGTGCTCATGTTGTTAGCCCCATCTTGGTACATATCGTAATAAGTCAAAGGCAAAGAGAATTGAACGGTGTTGTTTTTATCACCTACTTCCTCGCCACCCTCTGGATACTGGCTATAGAAGTATGATACCAATGCATTCGGGTCAATTAGATAGATAACCTCAGCACCTACCAAAGTATCCAAATTATCCTCATCCCAGAAAATGTCACGACGCTGGAACGTTACTGCATAAGAACGTTCGTTGTCATTCACCGCATGGTCTTGGGCGATTGTATAGGGTACCCGCATCGCTTTACCAGAAACAATATAATAATTGTTTGGTAGGCCCTTAATACGTGCTAATTGGTCAAGGATAGATAAGGTATCCGCGGCACCCTCACCCTTCCAAAATTCAGCACCAGTGATTGTATAATTACCAGCCACCACCGTTACATCATCGGGCAAATTTGCCGCACTAGCAACACTTTTATTTGCTTCTAGTGTATTGATAACAGTTGTGTTAAAAGCTTGAACCATTAAGGTCATTTTGTGGGCTAACAAAAAGGCTGTGCGGTCTGCAAATTTGCTGAAATTATCACAATCTTTGTCGTTCAATGCAATTGACGGCTTTTCAAAGATATTAAAGTCATAATCTTGAGCGGCTGTACTCATGCCGTCACCCGTTGTAAGGTCGCATTCACCAGCAATTGGAGTGGCTGAAACGGTTGGTAAACTTGTGACATCGGCCACATTATACCATACCTTAACCCCCGTACACAATTCACCAGAACCAGCCAATAGCGGTTCAATAGTTGCAGTTTGTTTCATCAATACAGCTGGGGCCGTTACTGGTACCGCTGTTAATTCTGGATTTACCGTTGCTTTTGATGCAAAGATAGTATCAAGTTTTGTTCTTAAAATCGGTATGACCGATGGCGTGAAATCGTTTGGCATTTTTCTAAGTTTTTATTTGTTAGAATTTTCATGATTAGCAATCATTTGTTCTTGTATAAAGTTTGCCTCATCTTTGTTGCCCGCTTTGTTGGCCCTCTTAAAATCATCATAAGTAAATTTACTTACTTGACTTTTTGAGTATCCAAAATTGTTGCTGGCTGGGGCCCCCTCTTTACTGGGAACAAATGTTGTTTTGTTTTCTTTTTTCGCTTGTTCAGTTACAAAATCAACGGGCGATAAACTTGCGATATAATCTCCAAAATTCCAATGGCTGGCGGTTTCTTTGTTGTATAACGGGCTTTCGCCATCATCATCAAGAATAATCAACGAACCATCTTGGTTTCTTTTGAATTTTATATTGCCTAACTCATTTTCTAGGGCTTGCAATTGTAGCTTTTTAATCTTTGGATTTTGGCTAAATTGTGCGCCCCTTGTAGTAAGTTCGTTCAATGCATCGGCTTTTATTTCTTGCAAAGTTTTGAACCGTTTAAATTCCGTTTGAATTGTTTCGGCTTGGTCTGCTTTGCTTTGTAATTGCTCAACGTATTGTCTTACTTCATCTGAGTTTAAAGCTTGCTGGATTGTAATTTTTGACTTATCAGTTTTTGTGGCTTTATTGTTTAGGTTGTTTTTATGCTCCATAAACAAATCCTCAAGCCGCTTACCAGTAATATCTTCTTGAAATACATCCGACCAAAGCCGTTCTGTTTTTTTGCTTGCTTGCCTATACCCTTTATTTACTGATTCCTCCCGTAAATTGTTAAGGTGTTTGACTGCAAAAGGTTTCAAAAAGCTTGATAAATTTTCAAGTTCTGATAAATCATTATCCTCAATTTTTTCAATTAAGTCCTTAGGCTGGGTGCCTATCAATGATGCGGTTAAATTTATAACCTCCTTTACAGAAAAGGTTTTTTCTGTGTTTGCTGAATTTTCCATAAATATACGCTAAAATTTTAATTTTTGTTTAATTATTTGCCTTTTTCTTTTTTGTCGGCCTCAATTTGAACCATGTTTGGTGTGGGGCTGGGCGGCTTTACCAACTTAAATTCATAAGTGCTTGGGAACATTTTTTCAATCTTTTCTTTTGCATCCCATGTGCATTCATGCCACTTTGTGTGTTCTGATATTCTTTGATACTGGGCTTTTAAGCGGTACAAAAATTCCTTTTCTGAGCCCTTTTTTTTCTTAGCCATTTGATAAAGATTTTAGGTATGGTTTCAAAATTGTTTGAGTAACTTTTAAATGCTTGGCTAGTTCTTTTATATCCATATCACCAGACATGAAAATATCTTTGGCCTCAGCTTTTTGGGCCGCTGTCAATTCTTTTTTCTTACTTGCCTTTTTAGGCTTGGCCACTGGTTTGGGGGCCTCCATGCTTGGGGTTGGTTTGGGCTCACTGTATCTATTCAAAAGCCAATTCAATTCATTTTCAATAAAATTGGCATCAATGTATTCAAATTTGTTTGCCTTTGCCTTTAGTATTCCTTTCAAAAACTGGGCACCAGCCGCACTTGTGGCGGTGTGTCTGGCAATATCATATTCAGCTACATTTTTTGAAGTGATAACATACTTAATATCGTTAATATCAATTATCTGTTTGTCAACAAAACCCCCGTTGGCTTGCATTCTTTTGATACGTTTTTGGGCACAATCACGGTACCCTAGTTGTTGGGGAAAATTTGTAATTTCAATTACCTCCAAATCAGATTTTGAAAGCTTACTTTTGTCAATTGTCCATTTTTTAATGTCCTTGCTAATTTTGTGCATAATTTATACAATTTTGATTTAATAATAATTTACTTTTTTATTCTCTTAATCTCCTTTTTATACTTGCCCCGTTCAATCAGATATTTATCATTTCCTAGCGGGAAAACAATTGGCGCACTTTCAGTGGCCTTTAGTATTCCTTTTAAGATAGAATTTTGCCCATTTAAGGCGTTTTGTATGCCTCGCTCATAAGATAGCAACACTTGTTCTTTTTGTTGTCTTATTTGGGTGTTTAAACGGTTGGTAATTTTACTATTCTTTTTCCCTATCGTTTGGGCCGTTGGCATATCGCTGTAATGTTCACCAATAACGCCCTCAAAATCTTGCATTGATTTGTTCCTTAATCCAAGCTTATTTGTGGTTTCCTTATCAACAACAAATTCACCTTTATGCACCACCCCCGCTGTATCGTACTTGGCACCATCACCAGTATAGCCACCCTCAGCAAATCCAACAGCCGCCGCCGCTTGTGCTTTACTGGCAACAAAAGTGGCTAACAATACACCACTCAAAGCGGTTGCAATTGCCACACCAGCACCCAGACCAACACCAGCTAAAGAGGCATAAAGGGCACTAATTGAGGTTATTAAGTTACTAGCTTGTAGGGCCGTATCAATTGCAAATTGTGCCTCAGCGGCTTTTTTCTTTTCGCTTTCGGCCTTATCCCTCAATGATTTTTCGGCTTCAAGTTGTTCTTGTGCCTCTTTTATATTTGATGCCTTGCCTAGTTTGTTCAACTCAATTTCATTGGTCAAATCGGCTTGAATTTCTCCTATTCTCTGGTTTCTAAAATCAACCTCTTTTTGTAGTATTGCCACCCTTTCAGCCACTGCCTTTGAAACCTCGCTGGTAACTTGTTCAAGGGCCCCTTGTACGGCCTTAATTTGCTTTTGTGTGTCTTTTGGTATGCCTAGCAAATCACCAAATGTTTCGGGTGATTCTGGGGCCGTTTGCTCAACTTCTTTTTGTATAACCACACCAACACCAGAGGCACGTTTTTTTAGCAGTTCAATTTCCTCAGCTAGTGCCTTTTTTCTTGCGTCGCTTATTTCTTTGTCACCGTTTAAAATTAGTTCCTTTTTTCTAATTTGAAATTTAATTTCTAATTTTTCACGTTGGTTTTTTTGGTCAGTTTCAAAAGCTGTTATTGCCTCCTCACTTTTCTTGGTCTGGGCAAAAATTTGTCTGTCATTTTCTAGCTTTGATTCAAGTTCAGCGGTGGCAAATCTTTCATTTGATTCTAATGATTGTTGGGCTGCATTAAGGTCAATTGCTGCCAAGTCATTATTTAGTTTTGTTTGGCTGGCTTTCAAAAATTCTATCTTTTCAGTATCGGTTGCTTTAAGCAATTCAATTTCTTTATTCCTAGCTTCAAATCTTTGCTGGGCCCCTAATTTTTCGGCTTCCAATTCACTTGCTGCAAGTTCTAGTTGTATCGCTTGGCGGGCTAAAATTTCAGCCTCAGCAAATTGTTTTCTGATTGCCGCTTTGTCTTGTTCAAGTACCTTTTGTGATTGTA
>JAAHTH010000679.1_pt1 | contig 31876 bp, 45 predicted proteins | sample 6116091 | NCBI WGS metagenome assembly JAAHTH01 (sample SAMN13939990, study PRJNA603662) | sponge metagenome | isolation source: marine sponge | host: Mycale hentscheli | place: New Zealand | collected 2006
CCGATTCCCTAACTTGGTACACTTGATTCCCTAACTTGCTACGTTTGGTACCGTAACTTGCTACGCCCGATTCACTAAGTCGTGACGTTTGTGCGGAGATTTCGTTTTTCTTTCGACAAAAAGTACATATATTTCCGACAAAAGTACATATTTTTTATTTGAAGTATTTAAATTTACTTGTCATAATAACCACTTTATAAAGCGTGGTTGCTTAAATAATTAATAAAACAATAAAACAAGGCTTTTTTAGGAGCATTGCTTCTAGAATATGTGACACTGAACGTACTTTTTACGGACAGATGTGTACTTTTGGCCGAAAAGGAGTGAATTATGGCAGATAGTGAAGTTCAGGATTTTGTAAAAGGTTTATTTGAGAAAAAAATACATATTTTTCATAGAAATTTAACTGGAAATATACATTCACAAGACCCAGACCATTTACTTCAAGGAAACCCCATAAATCATACCCAGACTTTTTTATTTGATTCTCATAAACCCTTAAAAAAAGCTTATCAAGATTGGCTAGAAGCAGAAGGTATTAAACTTGCTTTGTCTGGAAAACATTCAAGAAAGTCTTTTGAAAAAGAGGTAAAAGAAACGATTAACTGGATTGAGTCAGGCGCTAACAAACCTATAAAAATAAATATGTTGTTAGATGCTCCTGATTATGACTTTTTATCTGTTCATAATATTCCCCTTGTTGTATCTGAGCGAGTTTTGCTTTATTTGCAGAAGAATCATAAAAACGAGTTTGAGTCATATATTGTTGAAGATATTAATAAAAAAGTTAAACAGAAATACTATGCTATCAATATAACAAACCCAGATTTTTTATATGAGTTTAATGGTGATTTTAAGGGGATAAAAGATGCCTAGGGTTTCGGCAAGAGCCGAATTTAATGACCATCATATAGTCCCTAAGCAACTGTATGAGAGCCCTAAAACTGCTAGTCAAAGACAAGTTTCTAGTTTTATGGAAAGGGCTGGATATTCTAGATCTGCTTTAAATGAATCAACTGTTCGTTTGCCCACTGGTAGATCAGGATTTGAAAGAAGCGACAGCTCTTCAATTCATAGAGGAAGCCATCCTGAATATACAAAACAAGTTGAAAGAACTTTATTGAAAGTTGAAAGATACTCTGGTGCAAATAATTGGTCACAACAACAAACGTGTGAGGCGGTAACTTCCGTTATGGATTCGTATCAGTCTCAATTAGAAAGTGGTTCTATGTCATTAAATTATGCCGTAGATTATAGAGAACCAGCACCATCGCCAGCTCCTTATTGTGCTCCAAGGGAAACATATCAAGCACCAGAGCCAGCACCAGCACCAACTTTTTATCGTGCTCCGAGTCCTCCAGTAGATACTTATAGAGAACCAGAGCCAGCACCAACTTTTTATCGTGCTCCGAGTCCTCCAAGGGATACTTATAGAGCACCATCACCTGTTACTTATCAAGAATCATATCGAGCACCATCACCTGTTATTTATAGAGCACCAAGCCCTGTTATTTATAGAGAGCCTTACCGAGCACCAAGACCACCAGCTCGTTCACGATGGCAAGATGACTCGTATGTTACTAGTTCTAGTTCTAGTTCTAGTTCTAGTTCTAGTTCTAGTTCAAGTTCTAATTCAAGTTCTAGTTGTACAAGTTCTAGTAGCAACTATGAATATATAACTACTCCTTACGTTAGTATATATGTTGAATCAAACGTTGATGATCACGGGGGAGTAGACTGCGCAAAAGAAGCTATTGAAGGTGTTCCAGACCAAGACAATTATCAATTGCTAATCCCTGTAGATAAGTCTCTTAAGGCAAAAATTACAGCATATAAGTTAAGTTGCGTACTTCATGAAGTAAATATGACCTATAATGTTACAGATTTACTTCCGTTTATTAGTCTGGAACAAGAGAAAAATCTAGAAATTGGTGTTAAGAGTACTATGCATGACACTTTAGTCGGTCGTTCTATGCTCGAGGCAGATTATTTTATGAAGAGTTTTGTGCATAACGCTACTTATTTTTTATTAAAAAATGCTGAAAAGGGTTTAAATGTTTATAGAAAATTTGAAAAAGGAGCAAATCCACATAAAGTATCAGAAGCTTTTGTGGCTGCTGGTGCTGTTAATTTAAAAAGAGCTATACCTTGTGGGGACAAATTTAAGGAATTTTCAAAACTAATGACAGATGAACCATTTAAAATGTTTACCGACAAGCCTGTTGAATGTCAGGGACTTTTAATCAGGGCAGAAACAAATGGTGCTCAAGCAGATAAAGCTGGTAATGTTATTTTCGATCCAAAATTAAATTTTATTTCTCATGCCAATTGCTTTTTAAGTGATGAAGCAGCAAAAAAGTTTGATCCAGAAAATAAACTAGATTTAAGTAAAAGGCAACATATTAGGTTTGATCAAGATGAGGCTGAGTATTTGGCATTTTTAAAGGACAATTTTTCCTGCTTAAGGACAGATATGCCTTATCATTTGAACATGATTGAAGCAACAAATTGCATTACAAGCTTTGTGCAAACGTTGCGTGGTCATAATCGACTTCCAATTTTTAATAAAAATTATTTTGAGCAAATTAAAACTGCCCGTGTTTTACCTCCCATAGTTGCAAATTTTGAGGATGCTCATATGCCAAGTGTTCTAGGTGGCGTATCGCATAAGATTAACAAAATAACGGCAAGCGAAATTCCTGAAAAGATAACAAAAAAACTAAGCAACGAACTTACATACGTCGAAATAGATGGCAAACATTATGTTTCTCTTTTGGTAAAAACAGAAAAAATACAAAAAGAAACAAATAGTCCAGCATGGTTGTGGCACATGAGAAAAAAGTATATGGAAAGGAAAGCCCAAAGTTCTAGCATAGAATCAAAAAGCACACCAAAACCTTTCCCTAATCCTTCCCCTAAGCCTAAAAAGAAAGGTTTATTTGCTTGTTGTGGTAGGCCTGATTAGAGGAAATATATTATTAGTCGAATAAAAATTATAATAAAACTAAACATCATAAAAAACCAAAAAAATTGAGTCATTTCCTTCTTTTTTTCATGGAATATGCAATTGCAATAGCTTGTTTTATTGGTTTGCCTTCTGATTTTGATATTTTAACATTTTTAGCAAACGCTTTCTTGCTTATACCTTTCTTTAATGGCATTTTCTTCTCCTTTTGTTAGTTTATGGGTGTCAAAAGTGTCTAATAGACCTACATAGTTATTATTTAATAGTTCTTGAGCTTCTAGAATAGTATTAAGTTTAATTATTCTAGGCAATTTTTTAAATTTATCTTCTATTGTAAGCATTGTTTTATCCTTTTCATAGTCGTAAGTAATAGTAATTTTAAAATATTGGTTACCCATTAAACACACCTCTTTCTTGCAAAACCTTCATTTCTTTTTCTACTTTCTTTTCAGTGTCACGCTTATCGTCTGCATTTGATTGTTCTCTGTACTTTTTAGTTACTCTTGCTTGATCTTCTTGGCTTAAATAATGCATACCTTCCTTTTTACATTTTGCGTCTATTTCTGCTGTAGTTAGTTCAGACCCATCAATTTGTTTTGACCTGCCAAAACCATTGAAGTTTAGTTTATAATTTCCATAATAAATAAAAGTATCTATTGACCCGCAATTTTTGCAAGCGACTGGATCACATAAGTCATAGGCCAAACTAAAATGTTCATAGACCGTGTTGCATGCGCGGCACTTATAATCATGCCTAGGCATTAATCTTCTCCATTATTTTTTTTAAAAAAAACTGCTTGAAAAGGTGTCGACGTTTTAGGTTTGGATTGGACTCCTTGCCATTTAGAATATTGTATACTAGAGATCTATCTATGCTAAAATGTTTCCCTACCTCATCGGGTGATATGTTGGCTTTTGAATACAACGTTTTTAATTCTGAAGGATCTACAATCTCTACGTATTTATCCCCTAGCAGACCATCAATTTGATTGCTAATTATTTGTACCTTTCTATTTATTTTTTCAATCTCAGAAAACACATTCTTCATTGACTCCCCTAGCAAGAAATTATTACTTGTGTTTTTTATTGTGGCAATATCACCAGCAAATTGTGTGACTAACTTAGTTAGTTGTCCATTATCTAGTTTATTACCAAGCTCAATTTGTTCGTTAAAAGTTTTTTGAAACTGAGCCTGAAACATCTTTTCACTTTTTATTACTTCTGTTTTGACAACATTAGCTATACGGTCATCTATCGACTTTTGTACGTTTGCTAATTCCTTTCTCATATCCATACGAACAAATTGGATTTCGTTATTTATGTCTTGTGTTTGTTGCATTTTTTTTTCTCCTATTATGTTAAATACCCACCGTGAATTTCTTTTGGCTCATGGCGTTCTGTTCGCTCTTTTAATGTTGGCCCCCTTGGCTTTACACCGAATAAATCTATAGGGCCAGTAGTTGAAATACTATTTAAATATGTGATTAGGTATTGAACAGCATCTACTGTGTGATCTCTCTTTTTGATAACATCTTCAGAATCTTTCTTGTATGCGTAGAGCTGATGTTCTTCATACGTGGTTTTACAATTTTTAAAGAAGAAAAGTTTATTTTGATGTAACAAGGCATTAACTCTTAATATTGCAGCTTGCTTATTTGCTTTTAACGCTTCAACTAGGTGTAATCCCTTTTGCTGTAGATCACCCCAAACAGACCCAAAGTCATTTCCCCTATTCTGTGTATTTTTAATGCTGGTATCACATATCATAGGCATACGGCCAAAGCGTAAAGCTGCATTAGCTATGTCATCTAAGGACGCCCGCTCTTTGTACCACTCAGAATATATATAAATGTTCTCATGGGCATCTTTGCATCCCCACACGATAGCTGAAGGTGATGTTACCCCGTGATCAAAGGCACAGCATCTATATACATGGCTCTCTAATCGTAAAGGCTCAATAACATGATCTGGTCTCAGTGCGTTATACACCATATCGGATACCTTATCCCAATTCCCGTCGATAAACTTAGATTGATCTATTTCACTTAGATTTTTCTTTAATCCTTCTATATAGTTAGGTGGTAGATTGGCGCTATTGTGGTACATATTGCCCTTAATAAAATAGATATCTCTATATCTTAATTCTTCATCTGTAGTATCAATAATTCTGTTCTTTATATGTGGGGTAGCAGCTGGATTACCTTCATGTATAAGAACGCTCTTGCCATGCGGGAATTGCTTTCTAAGCCTTGTAAGCACTGTTGTAAATGTTTCCTCAGACAGTTCTTCGCACTGAGACAAATACGCCAGATTATACGTATTTCCCTTAATCTTGTCTGCATTATCGTAAGCACGCAAGTCCAAAGTTGAGCCATTATGGAACTGCAACGTCCTTGTTGTTTTGTGGTAGTGATACTGAAACGTTTCAGGCGGGAAAAACTCATTTATAATGTTTAAAATAGAGTCTATTAGCTCTTTATATGTGTGCCTAAGAATAACAGCTGTGGTCTTGGGGTAATTCATGCAACAAAGCATGGTCATGAGGCAACACACGACACTCTTACCACACGAATACGCCCCATAAAAAGCGTACTCAGAATATGCGTCATCTCTTATGAGTCCCTTGCTATTAAATAGCGCATTGTAGAATTGCGATTGTGCGGGGTTAAGTTTTATGTCCAAGTGCTTTTTTCCCTTTCTTCATGTTCTATTAAAGTGGAAAGTATAGACTTAGGGTTGAAGGTCTTGATTGGGTCTATATTGCGCTTGTACAACCAATACGCACGTAACGCCAACACAAAGGCAAGAAGTAACAAAAACAAGACACCAGCCAAGAAAACAAGTAAATACAGTGCTTCGGCAGACATTAGTTGTTGCTTATATTGATTCCTTCGTCGAAGGGTGAAGTAGTTGTAATATTTATGATAGGCTTTTCTGCTATTTGGCTATCTGTATTTTCTTTTTCTGTTAACCCCCATACGGCTTGGAAAAAGAACTTAATACTCTTGATATCGCCCTTTAATCCATTCTTTATTGCTGCTTGCATCATGTTTTGGGTGTAACGCTTAAAAGGTTCCAAACAATCGTCTGCTGTTAACTTCTTAAGCCTCTTACTAACTGTGTGTCGCTCAAGCCCAGTAAGCTCACTAATTTTGGAGATACTAGGATGACTCTTATGCTTATCAATGTATTTCTTCATAGTCTTAAGGATAAGAATAGTATTCTTTCTAGCTGTCTCTTTGTTCTTGTTTATGCTTGGTAATTGAGAACTTAAATCTTTTTCTTCTTGCTCATTCATTTCAGTGGTATATCCAAAATTGATTATTTAAGGACATTTTCTGTGCGATTACCTTTCTTAGCATACAAGTCTACTTATACTCGATTTGTGCACAAGAAAGCAAATAAAATAAAAAATAACTGTTGACACTATGGCAATATTTATAGTACCATGTATATATCAAATAAAGGAGTAAAACAAGTCGAGTATTAACCAAAAACCAAAAAACCAAAAAACAATATAAGGATTAAACAATGAATTTAAAAGAAGCAACAGCTTTAGTTAGTCACGGCCAAAAAGAGTTTGAAGATCTGTGCAAGAAAAACAGATTAAAAGCCATTCAGCACTATCAGACTAAATTTAATTTAGATAACAATTTTCAAGAAAAGAAAGAGGGCAAGTCATGAAGGTCATACAAATAAGTGAAACATACGGGTATTGTTCTAAAACACATAAAATTATCAAAATAAGAGAGGGTAAATAAGATGAAGGACAAAGAGTATTATAGTTTTATATGGGATATTCCAACATGGGGAGGGTTTCCTGTAGGTTTACCAAAACAATACGCAAAAAAACTATCTGTGTTTCACCGATTAAATAAATATGTGGAGGCTGACCCCGATACTGGCTTAGACCAATATGATGTAGACGGTTATTACACGAATACAGAAGTAGACGAGATTTTTAATGTAGTTATAGATTATTTAAAAGAACAAATAAAAAACACTATTGAAACGTGTGGTCCAAAACTTGAAAATATGTATAAAAACTCCATTCTTTATTTAGATAAATATAAAAATGAAAGTGACTTTGAAAATCTAGAAATAAACCCGTGTTCTTCAATAGAAATTAAATTAAATAAGGACAACTAAAATGGATATAAGAAAAAGAAATATGAAAGAGGGAAAGGAAATATATAACTTAGAAATAGCAATTCGAAAGTGTGAAGAATCCATTGAAGAATTAGAGGAAGAGCCTAATAACGTTCATTTAGAAGAAAGGCTAATTGATATTCAAGGGTATAAAGAGGACATTGACGAATATAAAAGCAAAATAAAACAATTAAAATGGAATAAATATTATAAACAAAAAGAAATATTAGAATACACTTTACTCAAAATTAATGATCTTCTTGAACATGATATATTTTTAGAAAATATAAAGGATCATCATTATGACTTTTTCTATGAGTCAAACGCCGGTGATTATTACAAAATGGGAATAGATAAATCTAAAGAATGGTTAGGCAATTATGTTTTTGATGTTATCGAAGTAATTAAAGATTTTGAACAACCCCGCTATGGCAAAGTCAGAACCGATTTAACAAATCCCGAGGAAGTTGTAGGGAGCTATGTTTATATTGTAGGTGAGTACATACTACAAAATATGACATACAATAACGAGTACTTTAACAGCAATGCTATTCTTGATTTTGGCCTTGATATTGTTATTTCAGACAAGATTTTAATCAAAATAAAAGAGGAGAAATAATATAAAATCACACATAGGTAAAACATATATAGTAACTAAAATAAATGATTGGTTTGAACTAAAACAGGTTTTAAAAATTCATGATCACCGCCTAAGGAGAACTTATGCTTCTGAGTTTCAAATAGAAACTAAAGACGATAAATCTGTTTATGGTGAATATGCGGACGATAATACTTCTGATGCGAGACGACGTCAAACAAACTATGAATATGAGTTTTTAGTGGAAACAATTCCCGACTTTTTAGTAAATTATTTTGCTATTCCTGAAACGATAATTTTCGATTGCTGCAAAGAACTAAAAGAGGATAAATAATATGAAAATATATAAACCCAGTGAAATACATAACGGAAAATATCTATTTTCTTACTTAGAATACAAAGACAAAAATGGTGAGCAAATCTTGAGAATCGTAGTCCTTGATACTAGCAGATCTTTTGAATGTGTAGATAATTTTGCTTGCAATAAGGATGATTTTGATAAAAGCGTTAAATTTTTAAAGTGGGTGCATAAAGATGGTTAAAGCACACGCCCTAGAATCGACTTTTATACGACCCGGCTATGCTCAAGCTATACAAGCCATAAAAAACGGCTTAAAACGCATATTTAATCAAATAGGCATGCAATTTATTCCATTTGTTTTTTTGGATTTATATGTATTACCATACTTTAGAGGTGAAAAATGACAGAAACAACTACTAACCAAAAAAAAAGTCCTTTCGTACCGCTTAATAAGCCGGTATTTCAAATTGACTTTACCCGTCTAGACCATCTTAGACTTAAGAAAGGTATCAGCTTAAGAATGATTAAAACGTGCTTAGCGGATAAGTACAATGTGTATACCAGCAGGAAGTTCATTAACGACTTTTTTAGTTCTCGCCGGTGCCCGTCCACGTGCAAAGCAAGTTTTTTTATTGCAATTGCAGATATTTTTGATGTGAATATGCGAGACTACATAGTGAAAGCTAATCACACACAAACCGAGACGATTATCCATAATAAGCGTAATATTACAAAAAGTCCTTTAGAAGACATAAATAAACCAACAAAGCGAAATGTTAAAAACAATATAGTTTATAATGGGAATAATGTTGTCAGTGATTTTGTTGAAGAAAGGTGCGTTTTCTAAAAAAAAATTGAGGTAGAAAAAATCCAATAAAAATTTTCTACCCCAAACCAAAAAACCCTACAAGGATTTATACAGATGATTATAACAAAAATGCAACAATTAATAAACAAAAAACCCAAAATAACGGATTCAATTTTAAGAGCTTCTGCTCAGGCAATGCTTACCAGCACTCACAGCTGCTTGAATTTATACAAAATAGAAGGTATATCAGAAAAAATAAATGAAAATAAAGAAACATATTATATTCATTTGGTGCCAAATAAATTTAAATCATCTAAATATTTAGAATATATTTTAAGAATATTAAACCCAAATATAAATGAAATTTCAGAGCGATTTATTGCTTGCCTGGCTGTTAATTTGGACGTAGTAAAAGCGTTTGATTACGATTTTCAAAATCTGAATAACTGTCTTAGAAACAGTGTCGAATTGGAATATAAAGCATGTCAGTTTTTGATTAAAATCGATAAAGACTTTATTAAGCAGATTTATATTTTATGCCCACTTAGCAATAGCCTAGACTACCTGCTAAATAGCTTTAATCTAGCACTTTACAAATCATTAAATCAAATAAACCAAGGACAAAAATAATGCAAAATAACAAAACAAAAAACAAGCCAAATACGAAAGGTCTTCTTAATATGGTAAATTGCATAAAAGGCAACTCAAAAGACTATTTTGAAACGCTTAGAGAAAAAAACAGAATCGATTCGCAGCTTTTTACTATTGCAGACTATCAGAAAAACTTTGAGACTTTTTTTAATAAAAAAACATTGCCGGTACAAATAAATAACAATTCATTTGTTTATAATTTAGGCGAGGAGATTGACTATATTAGAAGTCAGCTTGCGGAAGAGTTAGATTACGAGCATTTATGGGACGATTTTTTTTCAAAAAATTGCCTATTAAAAATATGGACTGAGACGTTGTTTTTTAAATTGAAAAATTCAATAAATAACAGCTCCATAATTGAAAAATATGGAACAAACACTGATGACTACGACTGGGATTGTGTTGAATTTAAAGAGACTCACAGCCGGTCTAAATACAAAGAGGCGTTGTTTGATAAATACAATTTGAAAACTTTTTTGTTTGATTACTATTTATCGAATAATAGAATTTACATTAATTTGGATCTAAAGTTTGCTGAGCGCTTACGCTTTTTAGTTGGTCAAGATAGTCAGAATTGGCTTAGGCATTGCGTCCAACAAACAGCGATTGAGGCTTGTCGCGAATGGATCTTTAGCATACCTAAAGAAGATGAACTTTCCGATTACCAGCCCTTTAGTAATGACGAATGTCCACAACAATTTATTTTAGACAATCGCCTCATCGTAAATTGGGAACCTGCCAAATAAATAAAAATAGGAGAAAAAATATGACAAATACATTTATAGAATTATCAAAAATCGACACTAGCGAAGTAAAAGAGAAAAAGGGAAGGTTTGATTATTTGTCGTGGGCGGTTGCGCTTAGAGAATTGCTGAAAAAATACCCAAAATCAACGTTCATTGTGCATGAATATAACGATTCACCATATATGGCCACGGAATTAGGTTTTTTTGTAAAGGTTTCGGTAACCGTTGAGGGGGTTGAACACACACAAATTCATCCGATTTTGGATAATCGAAATATGCCAATAACAAAGCCGAACGCTTTCCAGGTAAATACCTCAATTCAAAGATGCTTAGCAAAGGCAATAGCCTTACACGGTTTGGGCTTGTCTTTGTTTGCTGGTGAAGACTTGGCAGGTCTTGACGCACCCAGCTCAGATACCAAAGGCACCCAGCTATCGCCTGTAAGGCACTCGACTACTGAAGAGAAGGCACCCAGCTTTTCAGCTAAACCTGCAAGCGAAAAACAAAAAGGGCTTTTATCCAGATTGAATGTTCAGTTTAAACAAAGCATCTCAGCAAAAGAAGCGTCTAGATTGATTGAAAATAACATCAACAAACCCCCTTCAAAAAACCCACCAGAAAACCCAAAAGACGATGCTATTTTTAATGATTTAAAAAATACTGTGGAATGCTCAACTGCCCCTGAGGCCCTCTTTGTGGAAATCATGAAAGGCATGATTGATGACTGCCCAGACGGACGCCAAAGAGAGTTACGAGAAATAGGAAAAAAGAAATTGGAAAAGATCCGAAGTGAGAGCGCCTAAACATTACATATATAACAAGATCACTGAGCTTCATAGGCATCCAAATTGGATGCTTGTGAAGGACGTTGACAAGATTATTTATTACTATCTTGTTCCCCTTCTCAGGGTCAAAGAAACCGAAGTGAGATTAAGAGGCCGAACTATACAGGTACAAGTCGGAACATACTTCACCACAACAAGATCTTTAAGCGAGTCTTTAGGTATTGGGAGGGGTGTTGTTAGAGGGGCAATTCAGCGACTTCAAAAATTTGAGTTTCTAAACTTTGAACCCTTTATTGTGCATAAGCAACAATGGGGTACTTTTGTATCAAGACCAATTAACCCACGGAATTTTAAAATAAAATGTAATAAATCATCAGATATAATTGATAGTTGTGCGGAGAAATCTAAAAATAAAAAAACTTTAGATAAAAATCAAAAAAAACTAACCCACGGAATTGAAAAACTAACCCACGGAATTAGCAAAAACGAACCCACGGAATCCCCGCACAAAAAAACACATTTGAGCACAAGTAAAAAAATAAAATCGCCCACGGAATTGGCAAAAACTAACCCACAGTATACTAAAAGTGTATTATTACTAAAAAAGAATATCTCTATGATGTTCAATTTTCTGAAAAGCGAGGGAGATAATTTTTATAAATTTAAAGACCTTGAAATAACACCAGATCTATACAGCGAATATTTTGTTGAGTTGATGGAACTTTATCAAAAGCACTTGCCTAGAAAAGCATTAGCAATCGATTTTGAAACTTTCTTATCAGAAAACAAAACAAGATTTTCTTTAGAGAATCTATGTTTATGGAGGGGATGGCTGGAACAGCGAGATTCTTCGAATGCTAGAACATCGTGCTACTGGCCTCAATTTGAATTGCTGATACAAAAAGACCAACGACAAGATCACATACAAAAAGGATACGAATATTTTATGAAACAAAAACAAAAACAAGAATTAAAAAAACAAAAAAAGCGTATTGAACTTGCTGAACGGGATAGGCTGCATTCCGAAAAAGAAATAGAAATCATAAACAAACAGGTCTTGGACTACGTGGACTGCATTGGATATAAGGCCGATAATCTTCGCCTGACTGCAAATTCTAAGGCGTTTGCTGCCTTGGGCTTGCACACTAAGACAGAATTGGAAATAAAGGCGATTAAGGAGCGCAAGTCATATAAATCATTATATAATCAATTATTGATACAGGAGGTTTTGCATGATAAGCAGCATCGGAAGGAATTTTATTCGGGCGATTTTAAGATATTTTTGTTTCAAAAAGAAAAAAAAAAATATGAGGCTGATATTTTTTGCTATGAGGCGACTAAATGAGCGTTCGAGTAAGAAATAAAAAAGAACTAGAAGCCTTGCGTAGAGAAGCAAATACTTTGCATGTGTTGCTGCTTGCAGAAATATTAAGGAATGCCAGGCACTTACTTGAAGGTCTTGAACGTGAGCATCAATTTTGTAAAAGAAAATGGCGCATAGACCTTTCCTGGCCTAAACTTAAGCTTGCAGTAGAGTGTGACGGTGGGCAGTACTGTATGGGTGGTGGTAAGCACAACACGAATGCAGATTACGACAAAATAAATGAATTAAATCATTTAGGTTGGAAAGTTTTGCGGTTTAATTCAAACCAAATTAGGAAAAATCCTATGCACTGCATAAAAAATATCGAGAGGGCCTTGAATGAAAATTGAAAAATCCCTATTTGAATCATTTTCTAAAATGAAAAAAAAATTAGCAGAATCCTTTCAAGAAATTGATAATAACAACACAATGAAATTTAATAAAACTTTTTACGAATCTGTCTGCGAAATCAAGATTTTATATTTAAAAGGCTTTAAAAAGTATCCAAAAGATGACTGGTTCGAACGAGGCATTGATCATCATTTTGATCACGTAATCAAACATTTACAAAATGCTAATCGTTTTCATAAAAATATTAAAAAGGCAGATACCTTACACAAAAAAAAACGAATAAACATAATTATTATTGGGAATCTTGTACATGCTGCCTTACGTATATTAATGATCATCCAAATCAAAATACTTTCATAATTTATTGATTATTCAATAATACATGATAATATTTAAAAGTATTCAATACATAGCGTAGAAAGACCCTTCTACGCTAGAGGTAAAAAGTGAAAAAATACAAAAAACCCAGATACCAGTTATCAATTATTGCAGAGTTCAGGAAACACGCATTTAAAGAAGCATTCAGGAAACATTTAAATCATTTGATTGATGAAATTGAATCCGAAGTAGACGGCAAATTATTAAAGTTTCCAGGGGTTAAAGCTGCCTATTTTAAAGAAGTTGGGTTTAGTCATAAATCAACCTTTAGTAGTCGTACAAAATTTAATGAAACATTTGAAAATATATTAAATGAACCAGCGAAAGATTTCTGATAGGTTTAATGATCTTTTAGAGCTTCAAAGAAAACGATTATTGCAGCAATACAGTGAAAGCTCAGACATTACATCAAAACACATAGATTTAATTATTCAACACTCTTATTACCTGCTCAATGAAGTCTCACGAACACAAATTGATTCAATACAAAACATTCAAAAAAAACAAAAACAAATTTTCGCACTAGCTAAATGGATATCGGGCTTGTTTGTAAGCATTATTATGGCTTTAATTATTGCATTTATAACTAAATATGTTGTGGGATAATAAATCAGAAATATATACATTGATGGAAGATGAAAAGCTACGTGAATTAAAAAATCAACTATCAATAAATGGATATTGTTTTGAATCGTTTTTATATCGCAACGGACTTACCAACAACTACAGATCAATTAAAAGGCGCTTTTTAAACAATAAAAATTTTGATCTGAAAAGTTTGGAGCGAGAATTTAAAGATTTTCTTGTAACGGCAAAAAAAAAGCTTATTAAAAAATAATTAAATCATCTTCCAGATGATGTCTCACATCTAAATGAATCCAGGTAACTGACCTTTCAATATTTTCAACTGCACGTAAACCCTTTTTCATAAACAAATTTTTATTTAATAAAATATCTGCAAATATCTCTTTTAATGGCATCTTGCAATTGAAGTCAAAGGCTCTACCAAATTTGTGCTGAGATTTTTTGGCACCCACCGAAGTATTAGCTGGTCTGTACCCTCGAAAGTTATAAACGCCCTCTTTTTGATAATGCCAATTATTAATTACAATAGGCACTTTGTATCTATCTCTTACAAACTGGGCTAATTTTGGAATCCTATCATCAATAAACCAAGTAGAATTATCCCCCCATTTTCTATACATACTTCTTGGTACAAATTCTTGCAGCCAAAAATTATTAGTTAGTTTCATGGCAATTTTTTTTGAATTTTTTCTAATGTCTTATCTAAATACTTAACTTTTGATACAGCTTTTTCTATGGAATCTAACTTTTTAGCTGATATGTCTAATTTTTCTTGATTTTTTTTGGTCTCTTCCTCTAAAACCTTGCCCATTCTTTCAATAATAGATGTTATTGCCTCTATTTTATCTATAAAACCTGATGCTTTTTTTATAAATCCAATAATGTTAAATATTTTTAAAAGTTTTAGAATTTTCAATTTTAACCTCCTAAAGTTTAATACAGTAAGCTAATGCAACGTTTGTTGGTCTTGTCTCTGTGTCGCCTGTCAATGTATGGGTATGTGCACCATTGCTGCTACTTAATCCTAAACTTGCCCCTGTCGATGTACCTGACATATAGTATGCATAATATCCTGACTCTCCAAGGTCATCATTAACTTTTTGTATTTGGCTACTTGATGTCAACGAATTACGATTAGCAGAATAAGAATCTGCAAGAAGGTGATGATTATGACTCCCTGCACTTGCTGTCGTTAATCCATTTACAGCGGTTGCATCTGCTTGTGTGGTTCCTATGGCCCTTCCTGAATCAACACCTCTTGATAGATCCAAGCCTCTAATAAATTCAGCTCTAAGCTCAGGTAATCCAAAGGTCGTAGATCCATCACCAGTGCCGTATGTCTCGCCTACAATACCAAATAATCGGGCATGTGTTGTTCGTGATACATCGGCGCCATTACATAAAATATATCCTGCTGGAGCTGTTGCAATGGCATATGGGATTACATTCCCTGCTGGTGTTGGGTCTTCTTTTAGTAAAAAGTTTATCCTAGTAGTTGAAACTGCGGTACCAATTTCAAAGGGGTAATCCTGGGGTTTGGTTAATGTTTTACCGCCGTCTGTTCCTACATAGTATTTTGAACCCACAGTTAACCCTGAAAATGAATCGTAATATCCATACGCTATCGTAACGCTTGTGCCCGATGACGCTGTATTTGTTGCCACTCCCGACACTGCCGTTATACCTGAGCTACTTGTGTTTGTTGCTTTGTAGGCGTTTCCGCCTGCAATCCTAACAACATCCCCTGCTGTTATGTCTTCAGCGGTGGTAAGTGTAAAGGTGTCTGTAGGTAGGCCGTTATATGTTGTAGCGGTGACACTGTTAAAAGTCATATCAAAGTTGCCGTTAGTTAAAAAAGTAACGACTTGTGTGAAATTAGCGTCCCAATCAGTGTTTGTTATGGGCGTCCCATCGTATAAATTAAAATCCCCTGTACTTGGTACTGTCATTATTTTACCTCCTTAAATTTTGTTTGGATTGTTCTGTATAAGATCCGTCTTGATTTCTTTGAATAGGTGTAAACCCTATTGACCCTGCTAATAACTTAGACCCAGATTTTAGTGCTGCTGGTGTTCTTTTTATGATCTCTCTTTGTCCAATTGGTGACATCGCAGGTAATAAAACAGGAGCAGCTTTCCCTGCAAGTGCTCTTAATATATTAGAAACACCTTGAGCACCTCCTGATCCTCCTCCTTGCCCAGGAAAAATATTAGAAAATTGTTGTTGAGCTCTTAGGTTTTCAGCTCTGTCTAATAATCTTGATTGCGGATCTAATTCATCTAGCTTTTCTAAGGCTTCACGTACAGGTTGTTCTTGCTGTCTTTTAAATAGTTTTGATGCATCTTTAGTATCTGTTAAACGTTTTCCTAATACTTTATTCGCTTCTTTTAAAAATTCTTCTTGTTGTTCCCTGCTGGCTTTATACTCATCAAAGTTTCTTTTTAGTGTGCTAGACGCTTTTTTTCTTATGTTTTTTAAAACTTTTTCAACTCTTGAACTTGGTTTGTTTATTGCGTCCCATTTAATGCTTTCGTCAATTCTGGAAATTATGTCATTAATTCCTGCTGGTGTAGTATCATTTTTAAGATTTTTTAAAACATTCTTAATTACTTTTTTTTCTTTGGGATTATATTGTGGTTGTTTTCCAATTTTTCTATCTAATAAAGATTCCTGTCTTTTAGCGTAAGTTGATAAATCTATTTCTGCATCTGATTTTTTAAGAATACTTTTTTCTCGTTTTGCTCTTTGTCCTACTTTAGTCATTTGTCTTGACAATGCATCCTTAGCTGATTGACCAACATCCTCAAAAGTTTCTGTTTTAGTTAATATAGAAGGATCTTGTACTGCCTTTGTTATTGATTTTTGTGGAACTGAAGATAAAAATTCTCCTGCTTGACCTATAGCCTTGCTAATAGGGGCAGATCTTATTCCTTTTCCTATTACCTTTCCTAATCCCAATGTTCCTAAATCTATTCCTGCTGCAATGGCTGCGTTTTTTAATGCCTCTAAATTACTTTCTCCTTCTGTTTTTCCTTCAACAAAACGAGAGCCTCCTGTTAATGCTGCGGATCCTAACATTCCTACAGGAGTCGTTTTTAAAGCAATTCCTGCATACGGTGCAATTTTAGACGCTATATTGATAGCTTTTTTAATTCCTTCTAAATTTTGTGCAGGAGGTTCTTTAAACTCTTGTATTTCTTCAAAAGTAACGGTATCTGAATATACTGGGTATTTTTCTATTATTCTTTGCGTTAATTCTAAATCATCAATTTCGGTATACTCGGGATATTTATTTTTGATTTTTTTTGAAAACTCTTTATAGTTCATGTTTATATTTCCTATATGCCCAATGGATTTTTATTTGTTTTTTCAGTTTCCTGCATCTCCTCCCCCATAAATATTGAGTTGTAATCTAATGATTGAGCTTTATTTAATCTTTCTAAAGATGCCCGAATTTCAGACAGTGAAGTAATTAATTTTTCTTTACTCATCCCAATATCTAATGCTCCAGCTGCAGATTGTAGAAAATCTAATTCTCTTTCAGATACTTGACCTAAAGCTCCACCTGTAGGGCTTGCATCTCTCATTGCTTGCAATTGATCAAATCCTAGATTTGCCTTGAGCGTCTTTAATAACCCTTCCATGTCTCTAAAATTTGGGTTAATGCTATAGCGATCAAATATTTTTTTAGCTGGGTTAGTTGTCATTTCTGAACCAACCTCAGTAAAAACTGTTTCCCCTTCTTTATTCTTAGTAATTAACTTGCCTATAACATTTTTTAGTAACCTATTATTTTTATTTATAATGTTTTTTCTATAAGTAATTGTTTTATTTGTTTCATCTTTTCGTTTTGCAAGTCCCTTACGATCAATAAAAAATTCTTTTTTCCCCGTTTTAGGGTTTGTAAACTCTTGTTTAAATTGGTCAGGTATTTGATTTAATTTCTCTCCTTTTTTAATTAATGAAATACCTTTAGCTTTTTGATCTCTTATAAAATCACTATAGCTTTCTATTTGTTTACCTCGGTCTTTTTGTTTAGCAGCTTCTGGCGCGCCTTTTATTTTTTCAATTTCTGCTTGTTTTAACTGTAAATTTAAAATATTTTCTAAACTTTGTTGTGATTGTTTTTGTTGTGCCTGCTCTCTTGCTAAGCGTTGCTGCTCTAAAATAGGCCGTTGTCTTATCCGTTCTTGAACACCTGTTGCCATTGCGCCTGATACATACGGGTCACTTTGTCCTGATGCAACTGCTAAGCTGGCAAGGTCTATAAGTGTTTGTCTTCCTTCTGGGCTGTTAGCGTAATCAAGAAATGAAGTTAAAACTCTTCTTCCCATACCTGGCTGTTGTGGCCCTAGCTGAGCCGCTTCTTTTGTGTCTTCATTTAATGCCGCATAATCAATTTTATTCCCAACTACAGGGGGATTTTGCATGCTAGTTGCTCTTCGTGAACCTTGTCTACCAAGAAAATTAATAAACTCTTTCGGCAATCCCATTGTTTTTCTTCCTGCTTCTGCAAAATTGCCTGCTAAATCTTTCCCAAATCTTACAATATTCATGATGGTTTGTAGTTTGTAGTGCCAGCAATACTCCCTGGTAGGGCTTGTGCAGATTGGGCAGCTGCTAACTGCGCTCTTCTTTCTCGGTCTCTTAATTGCTGTTGTAGGGCTACTTGCTGTGCTCGATTAGCAAGAGATTCTTGCATCGTATTAGCTTGCATTTGTTGCATTAGGGCTGATTCTGGCCCTCTAACGCCCTGTTGTTGAAGTGCTAATCTGCCCTGTGACATAGCCCTTCTTTGCTCTGGTAACGCCTGTTGCCTTATTAATTCTTGTAATTTGGATATCTGTGTTGGTGTCCCTGTTGTATCTTGTCTAAAGTCCGCCATTGAGCGTCCGTATTGTTGTGAAGCTCTGCTTTGTCCAGACCTGCCCACATCTAACCCTGCTAACAGTTGATCTAATGCTGTTTTTCTTCTTTGATCGACACCATATTGGCTAGATTCTTTTTGAGATTGTGCTTGCCTAGCTGCTGCTTTGCTAGAAGCATCCCCTGCTATTTTTGATCCTATTAAACCTACAGCTGTTCCACCTATCATTGCCCATGCCATATTAATTACCTCCTAATTTTTTATTATCCATAAACTCATTTATACTTCTTATTTTTTTTGTAATTTTTTTAAGTTTTTCTTGGGACACAAGTTTGTTTTTTCTTTTTTTAATCAACTGTTTCTCAATTTTTTTTAAACATTTATGCTTTGTTACATGAAATGTTGTCCAAATGGTGTCCTCTTCGACATAAATCAAGCGTCTTGTATTTGGTTCTGTTATTCCTGTATAAGGTGCTTTTATTTCAATAACATCATCACCGTCATAGACCTGACAATGCCCTTTGCTTACAACAAACGGATGATTTGTTTTATGTATTTCACTTGTTAACAGCGTTCCTTTTGGCATAAAAATTTCTCTTATATACATTCCCTTTGTAAATCTATGCGTTAAGGGCATAACTACTGGATTGCAATCTAGTAAAAGTTTTTCTGCTTGGTCTATTGCATCGTCCCTATTTTTTTTTATTTTTACTTTACTCACGCTGCCTCCTTGTTATTTATTATTTTAAAAACTAATCTGTAACCTCTAAAATTCAACTTTCCATTACTCGTTACCCTCATTCTTAACCACCTGGCATATTTGCCTACATGCAAGACCTTGTAATCATCTACATTTGTCACCGTCTTAAAATATGTCGAATTGAAATACGTTGGATCAAAACCATCACTTTTTATTTCAAAACTACATTGCTGACTAAGATCACTGTTGTTATCAGGGGTTATGGTTATGTTTGTTGTAAGTGTTCCAGAATTACCATAATAGAAATGGATTTCATGAAAATATTTGTACTGGTTATCTGTAAGTAATTCAGGTGTTTCAAATTCCGCTATTACAGGCTCATTTCTGTATAAGATTTCTTTGTACATCTCTTCAACAATTCCAATTCCAGACTGCCCAACAAAGAGTGCGTCATTTACTAATCCAAACTTACGATAAGTAGGTGCATAGTTCGCTGTTTGTATTCTATAAGTTGTCCAGCCAAGTATACGTATGTCATAAACATACATTAGGCTTCCTACGATTAAGTGGTATTTATAATCAAAAAACTCACCTTCTAAAGGTGTATTTGTCATGGTGTCACGTAACGTTGTTTTGTTTATCTGTTCTGAGAAATTTTGTGTTTTTAAGTTATCTAATGAAGTTGCAAGTGTCGTTGCAATATTTCCATTAAAGATGCGCACATCATATTCAGTTGAGACAAACATTAATCCACCCTGAAACGTTGCATTGTGGGGTACTTTGGCTATAGAAAATCCATCTACACAACCCACATTTGAATTAGTCTGTTTAACTGTAGTAGCTGTTCCCAGGGTAATTAAATACACCGTAACTTCCGAAAAAACTACTATCTGATCGTAGTCTAAAGCCATACCCGTAAGTGATGTATTATCGTTACCTTGGCCTGATACATCCGTCACCCCAATTGTGTTAAACAACACTTCAACTTCTGTCTCTGAGGCATAAAAATAGTTTGGCCTTGCCGTATTTCCTACACCTATTAACCTTTCTTCTTTTACTGAAATAAATTGTGGTTTTGGCGCAGCACTATTTACAGATGCCATATCAGCACCTAATGATGCATCCGATTTATTGTCTACATAAGTTGTAGTTGTATTATCACTAATAGTTGCGACAAGTTTTAGGTCTATTCCTCCTGCTTCTGTTCTATAAATCTTTCTTTTATCTGTATCCGTAGGCCCAACTGGAAGGGTTAAGGTAATGCTATTGGACACAGGATTAACTGTATTAGAAATTGTGCCAGTAATAAGCTCAACTCCATTAACCTCATAGGTCATGGCGTAATAATATGCACCCGTAAGCACACCTGCTGCCCCAAGATTTTGTGCTAATGGCGCACCCATTTCCTTTACATATGCTGTACCAGAAATATTTTTATATACCAAAATATTGTCATATCCATTAGATATGAATAATTGATCATTTAAAACTGCAAATGTGCACTTATGTCCTGCTGTTAAACCTGAATAGATTGTTGACGCTGATGTAATAGAATCCACTGCGTTTACAACAACATTTCCACCTACTACGACTATATTTTCTTTAACTAATACCGAGCTAGAATTTATATATCTAAATTGGTAAATGCCATCAACGCCATCCGAACCGCCAATATTATAATCAACAGCAGGTAGGTTAATACGTGAACATCCTATAATATCGTCATAATTAAAGTTTTCAATCTGATAGAAATATTCTTTAGGAACGAACTTTGTTCCCGTGTCATTTCGTAACCCTTTGCTTTGCGTGACTGTAATTTCGTTCATAAGAATACGCTTAAATTTTGCCGTTCCCAATCATATGCCTGACCTATAAAAGACCCCCTTACAATCGCTGATCGGCCTTGTTCTATATCTTCTTTTGCCTGTCTTAAAAAAGCTGCTGCATCTATCTTGTATGGTGTGGCACGTTCAGGATCTATTTTTTGCAGTAAGTTATACACCGTTAAATCAATTATCCCGTTCATATGTTCATCTGGTATTTCAAGTTCTTTTGACATATCAGAAGAAAAAATAATATCTGATGAATCTACAGTAATTTTAAACGGCTTTTTTCGGTAGTAAACAACTAGATTATTTTCGCTTACTACTGCATCTGGATCATGTAATCCAGCATTTGTGCCTTCTATTCCTCTTGTGCAGCCAACAAAAGTTGTTGATGTAAGTGAGGTGTATTTTATCTTTTCAGCTCCTATAGTTAATCGGCCATTTTGTGGGGGGAAATTGCTTGTTGAGGCCACATTTATGGTGGTGTCCGCTGTTCCTACTTCACTTGTAACCGTAGTGCTTGCATGGCTCGATGATGGGGAAGGATAAAAAGAAATTTCATCTTTCCAAACAGAGACATATTGAGGTACACCCGTTGTCGTTAATGTTGGATATTCAGTTTGTGTGGTATTTAAACTTTTGATGTTTATTGGATATTTACGGCCCTGAAGCCAGATTTCCATAAATCGATACCCTTCACCTCTTATAATGTCTGTAGGTCCATTTACTGATCTTGTTTCAGCTACAACTGGAACTGTAAAAATATCTTCTATAGCTTTGGTAAACGCTGCATATTGATCTAAAACGCCTTGAAATTGGGCTATTAAATTTTTATTAGAAAACAATGCGTTTATGTTTCTTCCTGTGTTGTCGTCGTTTGTATTTGTTGAAAACCTTATTTTTTGAACCGCGTCACTTACTATCATTTATTACCTCCTATGATGTACTGTTTGAAAAAAACGGATACCATTTCCCATTTCTATATATAAATGTTCCACCACGGTTATAACGCATTACAAAAACACTAGTAGACCCATGAGGGGGGACTATATTGCCCTGGCCACTAACTTGAACCATTCCGTTATAATTCGTTTTTATAAATGTTACTACCTGGCCCTCAACCCCATTTGTTAAGGTTGTGATTAAATAACTAATACCTAAATGTAAGTCAATAACTCTCACACCAGCTACATCTATTTGTTGCCTTGTGTCAGGTACAGAATAAAACCCTAAAACTTCAGTATTAATCGGTACACCTTGATGAAAAACTTCGTACCAGTCTGTATAATTCTTTACAGTTGATGATGCTTCAAAACTTCGCTTCCATGTTCGTACATGGTTATTTGGTAAATCATAAGTAGCTGTTGAAAGTTCTTGATAACCGTTTCCATACGATAGATTGATTTGGTTAACGCCAAGCATTACAGTTTTTAAAACGTTGAATTGTGAATCAGGAAAATTGCTTGGGCCATTGCTCCAGCCTTGTGTTTCTGAATTAACGTTATCGACAAAATAATATCCCGATTCCCTATATTTATCGGCATTAAAATCACGTCCTGTTTCTACCATTACACCACGTAAATAACCATTTAGACCGCCGTTGTTTATTTCCATCCAAGGCGAAACAATTGGCATTGTATTTTTAGAATATATTCGCATCCACATGCGAGTGTTTGGATTTAACCCATCGCTTTGGTTTATTGCCTGATGCCATATTTGAACACAAGATGTTGGATCTTCCTCTTCATCTACAAGACTAGAGTAAACCGAAACATAGTGTTCATACCCTTGAATACCAACAGGAATATTAACCGCAGTTGAAGCAACTTGATATATTCCTGAAGTCAACAATGTGTTCATGTCCCCCGAAAAAATATGACGGACACTTAAAGGCAAATATTTATCAACTACCATTTCTGAAAGATCTACACTAATAGTTGAGGTCGGGTTGACCATATTTAGTTTTAATTTATCAGTATAATCAAAGGTGGCCGAATCCAAATGTGTGTTCTGTTGATCTGCTGTTTCTATTGTGACATCAATATTTGACGCTGGATTTACCATACTTAGTCGCAACACACTGGAATCAGTGTTATATGTAGCCGACGCTAGATGTGTGTTTTCATTTTCGGTAATGTAACGACCATCTAAATCAGTGCTAACCGTGGTGCTATTGTTTAGTGTTGCAGTTAATGCGCCAGAGTCTTTGTTAAAAGCTAATGATGATAAAAATGTATTTTCGTCAGGCCCACCAGGTATAATTATTTTAAATTCACTAGTAGGATTAACCATATCTAGTTTTAATTCTCGTGTGGTGTCATTAAAAGTTACATCATCTAAATGTGTGTTTTGAGTCGCATATCTACCATCTAAATCGACTGTTACATCTACAGAATCATTTCTGGATAATTTTAAAGTGCCGTCTGAAAATGTAGCACTTGTGACAAATGTGTTGGTTCCTTCAATACCAGAAAGATCAACTTCAATTTGGCTTGTTGGGTTAACCATATTCAACAATAATCTTTTGGTACTGCTACTAAATGATGCTGAATCTAAATGTGTGTTTAAGTCTGATAAATTTGATAAATCTACGGTAATTGTTGATGTCGGATTGACCATTCCAAGAGAAAGCACATTATTTACGCCTAGTGTCGCAGTGTCTAAGTGTGTGTTTTCTGTTGGGAAACGACCGTCTAAATCAACTGTTACTATACCTACAGGATCAGTTTGGTTAAGTGTTAAAACGCCAGTTGTAGAGCTAAAAGATGCAGATGTAGTATGTGTGTTTTCTTGTGCATATCTGTCATCTAAGTCAGTGGTAAGTTCTACCCCATCATTTCTTGTTGCAGTAAGTATGCCTGTAGAGGTTGAAAAAGCTATGGCTGTTACAAACGTGTTTTCTGATGCTTCTAATTGCTGTGGGTTATAAATGTAGGTCATGTGCCTTCAATCCCTACTAAACTTTTACCGCCTGATGCGGTTATTCCATACACAGCACCCATATATACAGGGCTTGCTAAGACAATATTACCACCATTAGCGTTAAGCCTTATTCCACTATTCATAACCGCAGCAGAACCTAAAGAAATAAATATGTTTACGTCTGAATTATTAACTAACGCAAGCATTTTTCGACTTGCATTTGCTGCTTTTATTTCAGTAGAGGTAGAGCCAATCGTCACCTCAAAATTTGAAGCATTATCAAACTCAGTCCCCCCTCCTGAGTCGCCTCCACTTGTGTTGATTACAGGCACATATGGATCTGATGTTGTACCTGTTCCAGTCGACTTGAAATATCGGATTCCATCGTGACTCCATATGGCCTGGTAATCAGTCATGCTTTATTCGGCTGCTATGTGTGAGCGTAAACCAGGCATAACAACTATAGATGCAAGACCCCCTGATGTTGCTGTTTTAGCCAATCCACATGATGTTGAATTACGAGTGGTCGAACCCGTAGTGCCATCTACAATAACAGTCGATCCTCCCTCAAGAACTTGAACGTAATCGCCACTAGCAACAGTCCCTGCAGCAGCAGTAATTACTCCTGAAATTTGCGCCCAGAAATAATGTCCAGATGTTACAGCCGTCGTAGTATAACCAATCAGTTCTCCTGCTCCAGTTGCTATTTCGACAAATTCTGCGGTAACCATTTCCGCATCTCCCCCCGATCCTTCGATTAAATTAACTGGCTGTCCTAAAACTAATGTTGCATGTGCTTTGACATAAATATATGTTTGCGGCATTGCTGAGGCGCTGTCTTTAATAACTATTTCAGATCCAACAGGATAGTCCATAGTTGCACTACTGGCATTTAAATCATCAATATCGATTGCGTTTAAATTAAATATTGCTTTATTTCCCATATTTTTCCCTCCTTATGATGTTAACGCTTTAAAAACGCCGTTATATCTTCTAGCCGTACAAGCAAGGTTGAAAACCATATAATTTTGGTTTGCGACTACAGCTTGCGACGGTAATCTCATTTGCGATTGATCAAAAGCTGCTGCTGATCTACCCTCAAAGCCATATTTATACATAAGCTTGAATGTTGGCGTTGCCATTACGTATAGGTAGTTATCGGCTGTGGCACCATCTGCGCTACCAGGTGAATAACTGTCGATCGCCCAGAACGTACCATTAAAAGTTGCGCCTCTAAAACCCGCTTTCAGACTAGATTCAGTTGCAAACTGCTGTTGTGACTGTTGTGAGCTTAGAAATTTATTTAACACATATGCGTTAGAAATTAATAAATCAGGTTGGAACCCTCCTATTTCATTTCCTTGTGTTTGGCCACGGCCTACTAAAGTCATAAATAGTGTGTTTAGGTTTGCATAATTGATCGTGTTTGTTGTCGAATCAATTTCTGTTAACCAGGTTGAAGAATCGTCTAAATCTGTATTGGTGATGCCTGCATATGCTGTACCACTGGCTGCAAAAACTGCGCCAAGGCCAGTTACAGAACCAGTTGCTGAACCATCACTATGCAAAGACGAAGAAATGTCTCTTGTTGCTGCTTGCTTAGCTCCTTCAATTTTAGCTGTAATAAGTGATTTTATTGCTAATGGTGTGTTATCTGTCTTAGCAAAATCGGACATTGTGAAACTTACATTTGAGTAGTAATACTTCCAATCGAATGTTCCAAAGCTAATTTGTTGGTTTGCATTGGTATCTATTGCGCCAAAACCGCCATCGAACCAGCCCTTAGATTGGTTTTCGGCCACCTGAATCGGGATTTGCAGCTGAGTGCCCCCAGAAGCGTATTCTAAATTAGGCTTCTTAGTCATGAGGTGCATAAAATAAGATGCTTTTGAAAATTGGTTTGGTATTTCGTCTCTGATTAAGCGGTTGGCTACTGCCATTGCTTCATTTAACTGATCGGCACTTAATGCCATAATAGGTCTCCTTTATAATCCCAAAACTTTATTTAAGGCTTCCGTATAATTTTGATAATTTCCTGAGGCGACACTTGCTTTGGAATCTTGAGAAGGAAAACTAGATACAACTGATTTTTTCTTTAATGCTGCTTCGGCAGCTCTGTTTGAAGCATTTTTTAAAGCAACATCTGCTGCTTGCGATTTAAAGTAATGTGACCACGATGCAGGATCGACTTGTGCCGTTTGCATAGCGTTCAAAAAATCATCTTTGTTGTACTCAATATTATACTGCTTGGCAAAAGAATCAATTTGGGTAAATTGTTCTGCTTCTTGCTGCTGTTTATATTGACCTAGTGCTTGTTCCTCTATCTGAGATTTCCATTGTTTTAGCTCGTTTATTTCTCCTACGTATGGATTATCATCTTGTTCGGATTGCGCTTGATTCTGGGGTTCTTTATATTTGTTTATTGTTGTTAAGAGCTCAGGTCCTAATTCAGGATGATCGAAAAGCTTTTCTAGAGATTCGAAATCAGACTTATATTTTCCAAGATCTCCTACCTGAGTCTTGTAATCATTTATCTGAGAATCAAATTCTCCTTGTTTCTTTTCATGATATTTTAGCGATTCATACATCTTGTTGGGGTCTTCACTCCAATGTTCTTTAAAACGCTTATCTTCTTCCCAATTTAAAACGTTATTTTCAACTTGCCCTGTTGATTCAGCTTGAGTGTTGTTTTCAGCGTCTTGATCTTGCCCAAAGTTAAGGGTGGTCTTTTCTTGCTGGTCTTCAACTTGCTCAGGTGCTTCGGCTACCTGGGTGTCTTCCATTTTTTGTACTCCTTTTTTTGCTTAGCCTTTGCCAGGGTCTGGCAAGACTTTATCTAACTGATACTGGTAGCTTGGATACACTCCACTTTCTTTATCTCGGGGTAACTCCCTATTGCTAATCCGCACCAAACAGTTATCTAGTTTCATAATTGCTTCTCGGGCATCTCCCTTAGCAATCGCATCCTTTGCTGACTCCAACTTGGACACTAACTGGGCAGGCGTATAACCACCCCAATCTTTTCTGGAATAAGAAAGCATTTCGTCACTATCAGTACGATCTATAACTCTTTCTTTTACTCTGACCTTTTCTTTTTCTCGTACGTCTACCTTTTTTTCTTTACGGTCGTTGCCATCCCCATCAAGGCCAATCTTGATAATAAAAGTGTTGTCGTTTTTTTCTTTAGTTTTAAGTTTGACTTTTTCCATCGTCTTTTACCTTTTTCCTTTTCTTTACTGTTTTTTTAGGAAATTTCTCTTCTTTTTTTACTAATTCTGACGCCTCTATAAACAATTTTTCTGCAACTGACATTGGTATCTGAAACTTAGCTGAATCAATCGTTACCCCTATATGATCCTCTAACATCCCCATTTGCCCTTTTGGAAAAAGTCCTGACACCCATGTGGTTAAAGGTATATCAGTCCTAAAATTAAGATTGTCTCCGTATTTAAAAGCCATACTATAATTATATGTTATATTTTATTTTAGTCAGTAGAATATAACTGTCTAATTTTCGACTTTATCTAATTTTTGACCATTATTTCCTACTGATTTTGAATAAATAATTGTGTATAAATAAATTAATGTCCCAAGTTAATGCTAAACAAAAAGCTTTTATAGGCTACCTAAATACATTGCGCAGGAATGCAGAAGCAAGTCCTGTATACGCAAAATTCAGAAAATATAAAAAATATTATGAGGGTGATGTTGCTCCAACTTTACCTGGAGCTAAAAAGTCTAATAACTACAATTTTTATAATGCTATAAAGCCAATTATTGAAACTAAGGCAACAATTGCTTTAGATGCTCAATTAACGACAAACGTAAAACCATCTTCATTATCCCATGCAAATTTTGATCAAATAGAAAACATTGAGTCAATTTCTGATATTTTAAATGATGTATGGGATAACGTTAAAATTAAGGCAAATCTACCTTCTTTACAGCAAAAAATTGTACGTGATGGCCTAATATATGGTCTTGGAATTGCTAAGGCGTCTTGGGATTCCACAAAAGAGGATGGTCTAGGAAATGTGGCCTTAACTCGGATCTCGCCTCTCGACTTCTTCCCCGAACCCCAAGCCACAAGTATAGAGAACGCAAACTATATTTTTGTGCGTAGAATTGTTTCAAAATTTGATCTCATTAACCAATATAAAGGAAATAAAAAAGTCATTGATATGATTTCAAAAATGGGCGAGTCTTCAGATAAAGCGGAGGAACCGCAATCGACTCGCGCCACTGATACTGTAGCAACTTTTACAAATGACCAAAAGGGAGGACAGGCTTATTTAGAAGAAAGTTCTTTTTTAGGTGTTGGATCAAAACAAAACTTAGAAATATTTGAATGCTATTTAAAAGATGACACGGTATTTGTGGCTCAAAAAACAGATTCTTCTGATGAAAAACAGGTAAAGAAAAGTGAAATATTTAAATATCCTAACGGCCGACTTATCATTTATTCAAATAATCAGATACTTGAAGATAAGCCTCTAGATTATCCTTTTGGATTCCCTTTCCAGACCTTTACACCTACGCCGTCTGATAGATTAGTAGGGTACGGGGATGTAGCAGATTTGATGCAAATCCAAGCACGACTTTGTGATGCTTACCTAAAACTAACCACACTACTAAACAAATACAAATCTATTATTATTGCCCAAAAAGACTCTATACCCCCTGGAGCACTAGAAAAAGATTTTGACATTATTTATTCTAATCCTGGTCCATCTAATCCGCCTATCGTTATATCAAATAAACTTGTTCAAGACATTCAAGTTGTGCGACAACATATTGAAGATCTTAAAAGTGATGCATTAAAAATATCACGTATTAATGAAATAATGCTTTCAGGTGAACGCCCTGTAGGTGTTAACTCAGGGAAAATGATTCAAGACCTTATCGAATCTCCGATGTCTTCTATTAGGGAAATACAACGAAATTTTAAAGAATTTCTTGTAGGATTAAGCACTAAGTCTATTTCCTTGATTCAATTGTATTATAACCAGCCACGCATAATACGATTGTCGGGAGATAGATTTGCAGCGATTAACATTTCTCCTGAAGGTGAAAATTCTATTGATATTATGGATAAATATCGAAATCCAATTGAACAAATTCTAGGGGATTTTACCCTTACGGAATATGAAGTTGAAGTGCAAACTGGATCTGCATTACCCCAATCTCAACAAGCATTGGCAGCCGTAACTATGCAATTAGCTAGAGATGGTATTTTTGGTGATATAAATAACGTAGATGTTAAAGAATTAATCTTACAAACGCTCGATTACCCTCATTACAGAGCTATTATAGGTAAGATAAAAGAAGAGCAAGAAAAAATGCAGCAAATGCCACTGCCTGAACCAAAATTTGAGGATTATTTAAAAAACCTTACGATGTCTCTTAAAGATGTTATGGGTCTAGTAGACACACTAGATCCTAATACCCAGTTTACAGCCAAAGCACAAATTACAGAGGCTTTAGGCTTAAATATTCCTGAACCTATTGAGGAAAACGTAGAAGAGGTTTCTGAGGATGAGCAATTAATGGTTGAAGATACATCTGCTGGTGGATATCAAGGCGATGAAATAAATGTCGATGATACTTCGACTTTTGTCGACTTTAGTCAGTAGTTTCGTGCGATTACGTCTTGTTTTTGTCGAATTTCTTTGCTAATAATACTATGTGCAATTCTTAAAAATATTTAAAAGCAAAACTAAATTAACAAAAGCAGTTGATATCTGGATAGATTATATTGCAGGCCAAAATTCACATAAAGAAATCACTATTCATAATTATCGAAAGTGTTCTAAAGTGATGAAAGAAAATTATATTCCTAACAATATTTATATTGAGACACTTAGCTTTGATCAACTAGAAATTATAAAAAATAATATACATAAAAAAAATTCTGCTGCCTCTATGAATGCGAACCATATTCCTATTTTAAATAGAACACTCAAGCTTTTTTACAACAAAAACATTATAAAAAAAGACTTTAAAATAGATAGAGTAAAGGATTTTACGCATAATGAGGTTGATTTTCTTACACAGGATCAATTTTTTGAGTTTATTAATAAAATTGGATGTGAAAAAGATAAAATTAGATTTTCTCGTGTTTATTGGGCTTCTTGTTTTTTAGCTTATTCAGGTATAAGGCCAAGGGAATTGAAAAAATTAAAATGGTCTCACTTAATGAAAAAACCAAATGAAAAAAAGAGAAAAATGCGGATTATTACATCTGCGCACAACAAGCTTGGCAGAACGATTACCGTTCCTAAGACATTAGAAAAATTACTTTTAAAAATGCCACATTTTTCCTCTGAATATGTAAGCCCGTATTATGATCAAAAAGAATATCAATTTAGACGAGATTTGTTGGAAATTAAAAATAAATACGGTTTTAAATTTAAGCTTAATCCGTCAATTTTTAGAAAATCGTTTGCGACTTGGCTTGCCTGCTCTACTGATATTTCTGTGCAGCATCTGCAAGCATATTTAGGGCATGTGAATATATCGTCCACAATGCGCTATGTAAATTTAAGAGAAGTCCTAGAAAAATCTGATGTTATTCGTGGGATCTCATTAAATGGGTTGCGAAAAATAGCATAAAGTGTGAATAAAAAAACCGAAAAATTTAAGGATTTATTATTAGCAGCAGAAAATGGGGATATAGATGCTCAATGTGACATAGGTGTTATGTATAACGAAGGGGAAGGCATTAAAAAGGATTATCAAGAGGGATTTAGATGGACAAAATTAGCAGCAGATAGAGGCGATAAGGTAGCTTTGTACAATTTAGGGAGGATGTATAGAAATGGTGAAGGTGTAAAAAAAAACAATGTAAAAGCTTTTGTATTATATAAATTAGCAGCAGATCAAGAATTTTCTCCTGCACAAAATGATGTCGCTCATTTCTATAAACATGGAATTGGCACTAAACAAAATGATTTACTAGCTTTTAAATATTTTCGTTTAGCCTCAGATCAAGGGGATATTCTTGCCCGATGCAATCTAGCTCGCTTATATGCCTCAGGATTAGGTGTTAAAAAGGACTTAGAAAAAGCAATTAGACTAACTGAAAGCGCAACAATTACTGGCAGTAGAGAAGCTTTTGATTTGCTTAATGTCTTAATAAAGATAGCATAAAGTGTGAATAAAAAAGAAAGTTGATTTTTCCTGTCGGTGGTGTCGGGGTCGTTTTTTAGGAAATCTTTGCGCACTTTTTTATTTTAGTGACCGTGTTTTTTCTGATGTCATCATCTTTTAAGTTATATATTATAAATCACCTTATTAATATAATATTACCATTTTACTTTATCTGCCCAATAAGCAGCACTCATTTTCCCCTTAGCTATATTTTTAGCGTGTCTTGCTTTAAATGATTTTTGCCTAGCTTTTCCTTTATTAGTCATAGGATTAGATCCTGCTCCTGATACTCCTTGTTGTCCAAACCTAATTGTTTTAACTTTATCGCCTTCTTTAGCTACTACTACGTGACTTTTAGTAGGATGGGAAGAAGTTTTTTTAGGTTTATTTACACCTGATACACCTATTCTTTTAATTAGTTCTTTAAGTCTGCTCATTAATATTTCTTTTTTTATAAAAATCTTTGTCTTTTATTTCTTTAAATACAATATCTGATTTTTTTTCATCCCATTGTGCGATATATTTTAATGATCTATTTTCTTTAAATAAGTGATTTGAATTATTCATAACATCATTATACATAATTTTTCAGGAAATCTTTGCGCACTTTCAGGAAATCTTTGCGCACTTTTTTGATGTCATTATATCTTTTTGGTGTCGATTTTGATGTCATTATATCTTTTTGGTGTCGATTTTAGGCGTGATTACCGATTCCCTAACTTGGTACACTTG
>JAAHTH010000685.1_pt1 | contig 31812 bp, 41 predicted proteins | sample 6116091 | NCBI WGS metagenome assembly JAAHTH01 (sample SAMN13939990, study PRJNA603662) | sponge metagenome | isolation source: marine sponge | host: Mycale hentscheli | place: New Zealand | collected 2006
TTTGTTTTTCAACAGTGGAGGTATCAGAATCAGGAAAGCTTTTTTCCCAGTCCATGTTTTGGTTCATTAAGAAATCGACAAATTTTTTCTTGCCTTCTGCGAGTTTTACTCCAGCAAACTTTTCCAGATTCCAAATTTGTGCTGTTCCTCGTCCTTGTAACTCCTCTGTCTCTAATCCAAATGTATTAAGCAATTGGTGTTGATACTTTTGTGTTCTATATATATTTTGTGCTATCTCTACAAGAGGCTTTTCGATATCTTTCGGGACGCTAGCATTTTCATCTGCCATTAACACTCTTAAAATTTTAACCTGTGATTCCCTATTTTGCAAAATTCTCTGAAGCTCTGAATCATCTTCTTTGCCTTTGTTTACTATTTTTAAAAATCTGTTTCTTAAATCATTACCAAAAGAAGCGCCTGCATTTGGTGCTGATAATTGTATTGAATCGGATCTTTGCCCAGACCCGAGCACAAAATTTTTCCATCGCCGCAATAATGTGCTTGATTTATCCACTTTATCAATCGTGCCTTTAAATCTTTCTAGTTGTTTTGAAAAAGCTAGAACGGTATGTAAAGCTTGTCTATGTGTTTTTGCCAGATTTATTTCTTCTTGCTCAAGCATCCTTTGAGCGGCTAATGTATAATTTTTATCTTTTCCAGCGTTATTTCTAATTTTTTCAATCTTATCTTTAAGATTACCTTTTTCTTTTATAAACTTATCTATATCTATTCCAGCATCTTTGGCTTTTTGTCGAACGCATAGTTCTGTGCTCATTCTTCTACCCCTTGATCAGCTAGACAAGTAGCCATGAAATCATATATTTTTTCGGTTTGGTCGTGCGATGCTTCTTCATTTTCTACATCTGTTAATCCTGAGTCCTTTTTAATTTTATCACTTACATTATATTGTTTAACTCTATTTTTTAACTTTTCATCATCAGATGATTCATCATAAGGTAGGTTATTTAAATCGTCGGGAAGAACCGATGGTGACGCGGGGGTATCATATTGATTCTTAACGTTATTCATAAAGCTAGCTGACTGAAATATATTAGGATTATTTTTGGCTTTGGCAATATTAATATTAGCATCTCTTTCGTCTATGGTAGCAAGTGCTCTGTCAAGGAATTGATCCATACTATCCATACCCTTTTCAATATTGTTTTTGCTATCAAAAATAGTTCTAGTTGTAGTTTTTTGTTCATATTTTGGCACTTTTGCTGTTAACTTTATATCAGTTTGCCCGTCTCCAGCTTTTCTTTTTAAATTGTTTCTAATAAATTTAGATTTTTTTTCTATATCATTAACGCCGGTTTTCTTTAAAAAATCCATGTAATCCGCATGAGCTTTGCTTTTACCTTTTCCGCCAACAATATAAAGCGCTTTTGCGACATCATTATCAAAGCTTAAATTTATCTTCTTAGAGCCATAATTGTAGCGTGGTTTGGCTCCCTGAAGTTTTGGAGGTAAAACCCCGTGGTCTTGAGGTATTGGTTGTTTTATTTCTTGTGTTTTTAGTTTTGATCTTAATGACGATGATCTCAAATTTATCAAATCTTGATTTAATTTAGTGATATTTCTCTTGAGAGTAGTGTCATTTGACTTTAATTCTTCCTCATAATGTGATTCTCTATTGATCATAGCATCTTGGCTTAATGAGTCAATTTGATCATCATTTAATATTTTTCTTACCCTAGAGAATGTGCCAACTTTTGGTGTGTTATTTTCTATATGATCGATTAATGGTTGAACTGCTTTTTGAATTTGAGGGTCTGTCTCTGAATATTCTTTCAAATTGCTTAGCAAGTCTAAAATTTTTCTTGGCGATGCAGAATGGAAATCAATTGTATTAGCTGGGTCCTTCCATCCATCAAGAATTGCTTGAGCATTATTAAGCATTTCTGTTTTATCATCTTGTATTAATTGATCGTATTTAGGTATCGTTTCATTCATCATCGTATCATGATCTTGGGGCGAGTATTTATAAGCGCCTGTTACCATTGCCTCTGTGCCATCGAGTGAATTCATATTACCAGCAGTATTAACAGCTTGCGTATATTGCTGTGCATTGGGTGCTCTAGCTGCTTCATTTTCAGCAGCACTGATCTTCTCCCCTCGTTGACGTAAGACATGTAAACCGCTACCCAACAGGCCATCAAACAAACCAAAAAAAGCACCATACTCAAGATTAGGTATGTATTGATCAGTAGATCCAGTCACAGCTTGTGTTCCCAATGAAATGCTCAAGCCTGCACCTACTCCCTGACTCGCCCCTACTGCAATCCTTGAGCCTACAGCAGCTGCTGTCGTAGCGTCTGCAGCCAAACCTGCTTCGATTCCGCCAACAGCACCGATTGCTGCACCGCCGGTCATAGCTCCTGCTGTGCCTAGTGCTATGCTCGTTGGATTTAAAATGTCGGCTACTGCTCTAGGTACAGAGCTGTTCATAAAGTTTTCACGTGATGCGTCAATGTTTTCAACTCGTTGTTGATAATATTTTGCATCAGCATCAGATATTTTTTGAGCTGCTTTTTCTGCTTCAGACCCAAAATTAATTCCAACTAATTTAGGAAATAGTAAACGATTAAAACCTATTGGTGAATTTTCCCATTCATTCCAGAACTGGGTTTTTGCTATTTGTAAATCTTCTGGGTTATATTGAAAACCAGATTTAGGCATCAAATTAGGATCATCAGGAACAGGGGGGTACCCGCTCTGAGTATCAACGGAAAATTCTCTAGTTGGAGGCGCAACGTTTTGATTTTGTTCAATTGTATTAGGTGCTGGAGTATTGTTTTTCATTTATTGACTTTTTCCCAATTAAAACCAGATGGTTGAATGTAACTATAGATTGCTTCTAAATTTCTAGCGTGCCTATCCAACCATCCTCCATATTCTTTTGTAGCTTGAAGATAATTAATACTTAAAGGTTTACCATTTTTTCCAATAACAACGTTATTATGGCTGTCTTTTCTTATTAAGCCAGTTCCACTTGGCGAATTGATCCAAGTACCATTCTCAACCCAAGTTTTGTATGCACTTGCTTTTAAGGTTTTATCACTTTTAATGCCCGCTGTATAATCCATGTGCGCATCAAAATCATAATCAGCCACAGCATCATCAACAGCACCTTTATCAATTGATTTATCGCCGTTGATCGTTGTTATCGTTGTAGGTACCCGGTAAGTATCACCTGCATTCACTGAGTGAAATAATGGATTGACCATTGAGCCTACAGCATCTGATGCTACAGAATTGTAATCCGCTGTAGGGTCGCCTTTTGTTAAAAGGTTATACATAGCTATTTGCATGGCACCTTTTGTTAATGCTTGCATAAAGTATGCCTGTTGCCCTCCTTGGATTTCTTGGTGAAAATATGTATTTTGCAAATTTAATAGGTGGCGCTGCACAGCATTGCGTAAAGAGCGTGTGTCTATACCTTCAATACCTTTTGGGTTATTGGCTAAATATGATTCTGACTCTTGTAATTCCATTCCTGTTTGCTGCGCAGCTGGATTGTTATTATTTCCACTGTATGTTGGGTATAATAAATGATTAATATCAGGATTTTTAGAGTTAAAGAATTGGGCCTGAAAATAACCCCAAAGCGTATGACCATCAGATGTAATTAGGTTATCTCTTATGCCTTTAAAAACAGCACTTGCTTGTTGAGGTGTCATAGCTCTTGTTGCCATGCTCAAGTTGTTGATTTGGTTTTCACTAAATATGCCAGGCATAGGCACATTATGATTGGCTTGGATGGTGATACCTTGCGTGTATACTTTTTTTAGAGCTTGTTTCTCTGGCTCGCTTAACTCATTAGTAGCTAAAGCTAAGGGATTGTTATATAAATTTTTAATTTTATCTTTTGAATTAGGCAGCATGTTTGCTTGTTGATTCAGAGTATTTATATATGATGGGCTAGACTGAGCAAACATAACTGGCGTTTTTGAAACTTGCTTTACAATCTGTGCTAGACGAGCATTAGCGTTTTGAATTAATGCTTTTTTCGCAATATTTGAATAACCCGCATATTTAGGATCGTTCACAGCTTCTAAAATTTTAGATTGAGCTGTTTTCATAGAAAAATTTGGCGAAGTTGCATTGCTAATAGCAATTGCATTTCCTGCTAAATTTCCTTGTGTTGTTTGTTGGTCGATAAGGTTAAGCTTAGAAAATTGTACGGGTGTTGGTTGAACTCCATTTTCTGAACCTAGCACAACATTCTTATTAGATGCTTCTTGGGCGCCTTTATCTCCTGCTGTTCTAAGTTGCGCATGATGGATTAATGATTGTATGTGATACTGCATCAGCATTCTTGTTTGCGGAGAAACATCAGAAGATTTCATTCCTGATATTTCCATAAATTGCTGCATGCTGGGTGACGTATCTGGGTTATTTGCTAATTGTGATAATTGCTTAAATATAGCATTTGTATCAGCTCCAGGAACTGATGCTTGTTCCAACAAGTTACGAGCAATACCCAAACCTTTTTGCTGGTAGTTTTGTTGGGTGGCTTTATTCTGAAGCGCATATGCTTGAGTTGGGGTAATTGCGTGATTGGCTAGAGCTGCTGATGTTGCACTTGTTTTCAGGCTCCCTAGTCCTTGTAATGCAGCAATTTGCTTGGGATTAGCATGAAGTGGTAAATTGTAAGCAGCTGTTGCGTAGGCATTGTTGGTTTGATTTAAATTTGCCTCAGCATTTGCCTGATTGACATTCAATGTATTTGCCGCCATTTGATTTGACAGCCTGCGTGTATAAGAGCCTTTTAGGCCTTCATATTGTTGTGTCAAAATCTGGTGCATGAAAGCTGGGCTGTTGTTCAAAACATCCCCAAAATAAGCATCACTAACCTTACTATAATCTTCGATCGTGGATGGGCTATATGGCTTTTGTATTTGTTCATTATACAAATCTGTCAAATGTTGTTGCATGTCATTAGTGGCCATCACGGTAGCCACAGGTTTGGCGCCAGCGTTAAAAGCTTGTCCCGCTTCCGTAAAGTTTTCATCAGGCTTAAAATTTGCGCCTTGCTCTAATGCTGCTTTGGCCCCTTCCTGCTGCTCTTGCTCATCGACCTTTTTTTGTGCAAACTGTCCAACTTGTGACATAATCCCAGCTTGCTCGTCACCTCTTTTTTCTAGCGCCTCAGCTAGAGGACTTTCGCCGCTTGAAACTTCAGTTGTTACAGTTGGTACATAACGCATAATTAGTATCCCATTCCGTTTGAAGAGGCATTCCAAGATCTATAAAAATCTAATGATGTACCTTCGTATTTTTTTTGAAAAGTTTTATTCCAATTATTAACTTGAGGTGAACCTTGTTGTGACATTAATGATGAAGATTGCGCTCCAGATGCATCAGCAGTTGACTTTGGAGCACCAGGGGCAAACAAATTAGCCACATCTTTTACAGCACCGATCGTATCAGCTGTTTGCTCGGTTGTTAGATTCATTTTAGCCGCGCCAATTGCAAGCTTATCTTGAAGAATATCACCCTGTTCATTCAACCGAGCTATGCCTTGATCTTGCGCATAGGCATTGTAACTTTGATCTGAAAGTGCTAAAAATGTTGGGCTTGCCAAAGACAAACCTGACGTAGCTTCTCTCGCTTTTTGTGCTGATAAGACTTGAGTTATCTTATCTGATCGTTGAATAGACTCTTCATCAGCCGCCATTCTCTGCTGCGACATGCGCAAGTTAATTGCATCTTCTTGCGCTTGCTCAGCTTGCGATTGACTTTGCGCCTTGTCCGCTGCCCCAATGACATCTGCAGCGGCACCAATGATTTGAAACGTAGATCCACCCATGTTTAGTTTACCTCGATACTTGTAAAGTGATACCTAGTATTGTGAGTGCTAGGCATGTGTTTTGTTCAATTTCTATCGTTGCATTTCTTGTGCTACCAAGTAATATAGGCGCAACAAAAATACCATCTTCTGGTGAGAGTAACGTATCAGGTTGAAGATTTCCTTCGCTCGTTTGCGTGCCAACTGTTGTTGCTTGCGTTGGTACTAATTGGCCATTGGCGCTAAAAGGATATGAATCAATGTATTTAATATACATCTTGCTAATACGTTTTTTCAAAAATAACGAATCACCCGTTTGCGTAAATACATGCAAAGGAAGTGTTTTTAAGTGTGTTTTGAACCCGTTACCGACATAGATTGAAGAATTCGCCGATAAGCTAAAGTTGACATCTGTCACATCAATATATGATATGTTAAGCGCTTGATCGTACTCAACGTAAAAAGAACCTAAAAATTGAACGCCATCAGTAAGTGAAGTATCTGTTGCGCCAGCTTCGATCAATTCAACAGGTACGACTTGTGACCCCCAAAACGACGGCATGAAATAAGTTAAATTGATTATTGACTTGCTGGGAATTGTAGTTGTGTCTATTTGAACTTCTTGGTACAAATCTAGATTGAAATTTGTCCACTGTAGTTTTAATATAATCGGCGTTGCAATTTGCAGATAACCATCGTCTTCCGACCCTGGAACTAGCCAAAAATAAACTGAATCGCCAATACTCACAACATTAGCAATTTTAAGATTAAGTCTGCTTTCTAAAGTTCCAGATGTTGGTTTGAATGAGATGAATTCTGTCGAAGTCCAAGCACTTACATTTTCCTCGGCTAATGATTCCCACAAAACAAGGCCGCCATCACCATTAATCACAATTAACATATTGGAATCATGCACAGGATTTGTGGTATAAGCCGCCATGGCTACAGGATTATTGATCAAATGATTGCTGGTCAAAGATGCGGTGTTTGTGGTATAGCTGTTCTCACCATTGCCATAATTCAAAGTCATCATGGACTTACCGCCTTTTTTGACAAAGATTACTTGGTTGTCAAAAACTATAGGTGTTGTGTTCGAACTTCCCACTGATGTTTGGCGGCGCATTGCAACAGAGCTAGGCGAGAGCGTATCAACACCCCAGACAGGCGAGGCGTATTCATTTTCATCGGTAAAAACAATTAGGCTTCGCTGTGCCACCATGTTGATAATGCTTTCACTTTCTTGTGTCGCAATAGTCACATTGATAGCATCTGAGGCATTTGGACCAACGGTGAAATTGCCGTATTGTCCAATTGAACTGTAGAAAATGTTATTTTTTTGGTTAGGTCCACCAGCGATCACCAATCTGTCTTCGTAAAGCGCAATGGCTGCTGGAAAGCCGCGAGTGTCATTATAAGCTTGTTCCGATAAATAACTGTTGTACCCTTGCAAAGTTTGAGCGGTTGGCGATGTATTGGAAAAACCCCTAAAAGGCGATAATATTTGGATTATTACGCTGGTAGATGATGCAATTTGATATATCAACGCTCGTCCAATAGCGTCACCTTCTTTAGGCCCTAAAGATTCAAAAATTCCGCCTACGAATAAATCAGTAAAGCCACCAAAATCACCCATTGTGGTGATGGTTAAATCCGTTAGGCCACCGATGTCTGTTGTGGCATTTGAGATTTGAAAAACCGTATTGCCTATGTGTGGGTCATAAACTTTTGTAGCTACTGCAATGTTCTGAAATAATTGTGTGGGTTTGGGGGAAGTAGAAAACGCGTAATCATTGATCATAACGCCAAACCTAGAAGATGCAGGGTGAGCGGGAGAGCAAGTTAAAGTTATATAGCCGGCAGAACAAACTATATACAAAATATTATCTAATTGCACATGCTTTAATTTCATATCTTGATCAATGAAATTTTGGACAAAATTTACTGGTGCCGGGTTGGGGGTTATATCCAACGTAACTGGAGATTGTTGACCTATAACGTACCAAAATGTAAATAATTGTTTGTTTAGTTGATCATCTGTAGTTGTAAAAAGTCCTATTAAATATTCAACTCCATCGAACACAAAAGGAAATATAGAAGAGAATACAAAGTCAGCGAATGCAAAATTCAACTGATCATACATCTCTGTAGAGAAGCGTGCTTTAGCGCCACCGCCTGGCATGACACAAAAGTTTTTCAACTCTTCAGCAGATTTTGCGTATAAGTCAAGATCAGAACGAGCGGATAGATTTTTATCCAGTTCGCCGTGCGTGAAATCATGATTGGTAACGAGCGTTTTAGTCATGCTTAAACCTCGTAATATGCGTGGATCAATCCTAAATTTTGCATCACATTCGAAGGATTCGATTGTGAATCAACAAAGCGTGCCCTTGCCATTTGCATTTCGGCTTTTTCGCCCCAAAACTGAGCAAGTTGTGGTGTTTCGGTGACAAGCGTTGCACACTCAGCGGCTAGAGCGTACGTGATTAGCCTTACAAACCCAGGCGACCAATTAGCTTCAGTCGAATCATACACATAGCGCCACTGCCAATTTTGCGATACGTTACACAAAACCTCATCACCAACAATTTGATAATTAGCATTTGGGTAAGCCTCCCAAACTCTAACAACATCGGGAGGCATGTTGTACGTGTAATTATACCTATCGTTGGGCGAGGTATTCGATTTTTTAACCAAATTGAACCATTTCGTCGAAAAGGTCCAAGGGTGAGCCGCCAGCAAATCAGGTTTGATTAGATCATAAATATTACTCATTGCGGATAGCAAAGGATTCGCAACATCCAAAGTTTGAAAACTTGGGTTGCCCAAATAATTAAGAGCTGCGTTTATGATGCTAAGCTTGGTTGCCATTAAATAACCTTTACACGGCTGGTCTGACTACAAAAACCGTACAATCCAGCGCTTGAAATGTATTTTCTGCGTACAGTGTCACCGTATTAGCTGAAGTAACTTTTGCGCCAGCAATCAAATGATCAACTGAAAAAGGAGCGCCAAGCTCAGTTAAGCACGCCCATACTTTATCAGTCGTCAAAGCGCCAGGAACTGTGACCGTATCGCTTGCTGCAGCTGCTAAAGTGTGATCAACTATACCTACAAAAGTTGTTACATCGCTTGCTAATTTATTTTTTGTTATGGAACCGTCTGGTATATCCGTATTAACCTCAATTACCGGTAATATTGTTGTAGGATTTTTTGTTGCAACATATACCATTTCTGGGCCGTCTGCCGAGACAATATAAATGTAATCATTTACTTTTAGTGCCAGATTGGTGTCAAAATATCCACTTGCATTTACAACCGCTTTCGTGTCTTCAGAAAAGTATTTGTAAAGTTCCGGTGCGCCAGAACCTGCACTAAAACCCACATCAATTTTAAAAAATGTTTGCTTGTTATAAGCCATAGAAACTCCCATAGTTAGCGGGGACAAGCCCCGCCAATAATTAACCGCGAATGACTGTCAAGTTAACTTGCGTGTCCGCACCTGGATCGCCGGTGAAACTTAAAGTAACTTTTCCCGATCCAGCATACGCTTCAACTAGTGTATGTTGTGAAGCACCAATTGAATGTATTGTTGCTTGCACAATATCTGTCGATTCAAAATTACCAGTAACATCTTCTGATGATGCACCACCAGTTGTTGTATAAAGAGAATTTGATACAACATACGGCCCGCCAACTTCATTTGTCAAAGCCGCAGTTGTTACAGGTTCAACGTCCGAAGTTACATACATCAACAAGTAACCATCACTTGTTTTTGCGTAAATGATATCGCCTACATTCAATGCAGCTTGAGCTGTAAAATAGCCCGATGCTTCAACTGTTGCACTATCATCTACCTCAGATTGGTAACCCCAAAGCTTCGGCGCATAATCTTGTTGATACCCGGTATCTAGTCGATAAAAATTCTTATTAGTAAAAGCCATGTGTGTATCTCCTTACTCAGCACATTCAATTTTGACAATACCATTATCAAGCAATGATGATGCTCCCAGACGCATTCTACTGATCGTCAACCAGCTTTGATGCGCAGCACTCCAATCAACTTCTGTCGTAGGAGTAATTGAGTAAACACGACCAATAGCGCTTCTTTGCCATGCAAAACATGTTCTCACACCGGCAGCTTCCGGTAGCCCGCCTTGCGTACCTGTTGCGATAACACCAGAACGATTACCTAGCGTATAAATATTGAAGCCTAAGAAATTCATCAAGCGTCCATCCACTAAGTTTCGATCATTTACATATAATGCAGATGTTGTTTTGTCTTCGTTTAGCAAACTTTGAAGTTGGCTAGGTGTTATACACAAATACCTATCTTCCATCGGCACATTGTTTTCATCAAGAATCGCAGATGCTTGTAATAGCTTGTCAACGGTCATGTTAGTGCCGCCAGCAGCGATTGTATTCCCAGCAGGAGTTGCAGCAGCATTAAGCGCATCGATCAAAAATTGATCTTCCATCCTTCCCGATGCCTTCGCGTGCACAGAAGCCAAGCTCGATAAGATGCTGATCTGCTGGTTGATTTCTGCTTTTTGGAATATGTCAACAGGAATCGAGAGCACTTTGTTAGTGAAGCTTGTAACTACATTGTCGTAAGAAACGTCAGACGCTGGCAACAACGATTGAAATGCACCACGGTCTTGCATTTCCGCAATACCTTGAACTGGCCATTTGTAAGCATCACCGCCAGAGCCGCCTAAATAGACTGCTTGACATGTATCACCCAGCATAGCGCTGGCTTGAAATTCATTGATAAATGAGTCGTTGAACGATTGAATCGCAACATTCGATAAAGATAAAGGCATTTTTCTTCCTTAAAAATAATTAAACACATAATCCGTTATGTATAATTTCTTTTTAAGGTTGCCTCGAACGAGACCTGAAAATCAATTACCATTACGTCTAAAAAAATTCATCCTGAATTGTCGACACAGTCGGTTCTAGATCGTATTTTCAATATAACATAAGTGTGTGCAATATTCAAACATTTTTTACAAAAAGCAAACATAATTTGTCTTTCATGACAAAATAATGTACAATAAGAATGCTAAATCACAAGGACCCGTGATGCATCACGAATTTATCTTCTTTTTTTTCATCCTAGGTATTACAGCCGCAACCAGCGTTATTGTTGTGCTGTTTTATATATGCATCGGCACTTTCTATAGAATGGTGCAAGGTATGAAATTCTGGCCTGAAATCAAACGTAAAAAATCAAAGTAACCCACGATCATCAAGTGCTTGATATCGGCGCATCAAATCACGTTTTGCGGCTTCTCTTGCCGGACCATTTGGCATTTTGCCAACTTGTGCATTAGCTTCTCGTAGTGATTGTCTGGTGTCATGCACTGCAGATGGATTAGCCGGCACGGAAGATACATTCTGATTTTGCCCCATCGCCATATTCAAAAATCGAATATGATCGGCGCTATGAATTGAGTCCAAAAATGAATTAGCAGCTTTTTCATCAACATCAGGATTATTTGCTAATATCTGCATATTAGTTTTGAACAAGTCTATTTCACTTTGGTTCAATGACTGTATTTGCGAATCTGTATAAGCCGTCATTTCTTCTTGATATGCTTCTCTAAATTCTTGGGTTTCACGCGCCATTGCCTCTTGAGAAAAATTAACAAATTCATTAAAAGCATCATTGCTCATATTTAGCTTTTTACCGATTTCAGTTAATCGTGCATAGTCTGGGTCACTGGAATCATATTCAAAACCAGAGTCTGCTAAAGCCTCCGACGGTGTAAATTCGTATTCTTTCGGCGCCCCTGTAAAACCGCCAAATCTTTTTTCAAGCTCACCATACGACTTAGCAAGCGCTTCTGCGTCTTTGAATTTTTCTGGCAGCCATTCAGGCCTTTCACATATGGTGTCGCCCTCATTAGCGTGTGTGGAGGTGCTAACTTCAGCCTCAGAAGAGAGTGCAACTTCTGAAGCAACGGGCGACTCATTTTTGGCAAAAGTCTGTTCTAAGTTTTCATCGCCACCATGTGTTGCTGGTGCAGTCGATGCGATTTCATTATTTGTAGTTTGAGCCGTCGTGTCAACTGCTACTTGATCATTCATTTTATTCCTCCATTTTTATGATGATTTATAAGGCCGTTAAGCATACGTATCATATCATTTTGGCCATTAATGTATGCGTAATTTTGGCAATCAATACCAATCGGTTGTTTGAGCCGATCATTTAATGATTTCATTAATTTTTTTCCTGGCGCATATTCATGTAATGCATCATATGCACATTTACATAGGTCATTGTAAATAGCCTCACTCTTCGCACTCTCTTTTTCAAAGTCCATAAAACTCCTTTTTTTATGATTGTAATGACGGAGCTGGCGCTTGCGATTGTGCTCCTTGTTGTATATTTGGTTGTGGTTGCTGTTGCCCCATCATGCCTTGCGCGATTTGCAACATTTTTTGCTGCGCTAAAACATTGGTCATGACTTCAGGATTTACGTCGAGTTTTTCAAGAATGAAATCCGGCAGTTTGGTAACGTCGAACCCGTAAATGGTTGCAGCTTCTGCGAGCTGTGGCCCAAGGATTTGTTGAAAAGCTGATTGGGCTTGTGCCAATTTTTGCACCTCCATTGCGCCCTGCATCTCTGAGATTGCGCTAATAAATTCAGCACGCAAATGATCATCATCAACAGCTGGTGCAGGGACCATGCCAAAACGGTGCAGTATATGCCAACAGACATTAAATATTTGGCGAGGACCTTCGTAAATTGCCCTTGCTACCATGGCTTGGTTGTTTCGCGTCCACTCAGCCATGCGTGCATTCGTCTCGGTTGCGGTCATATTGCTGGCCTGATCGGTGCTTGGCATGATCGGGTTGATATTCATTGCTTCTTGAATCGTTTGCACAATTGATTCGCGAGTCATTTGGGCATAACTAGGATTAGCCTGAATCGACATTTGCTCAAACGATTTGCCACCGCCTGCGACTGGTGCAACAGGTATGATTGAACCCGGGACTACTTTTGCGTTGTAGGGGTTAATATCGCCTGATGCGTGAGCTAGAAAAATAGGGTTAGAGTTGAAATCAGCTGCCCTTACCTCATTTTCAGCCATCCGGTTTAAAATGCTAATCATCGGCAAAAGATCTAGTATTTTACCTCGACCAAATACCTCATTGGGTAACACTTTTTGACGAAAGATAATCCAAGGATTGTAGCTACGCTCTTCATATAGAAGATAGTCTTTTTCACCATACTGCATCACAAAATAACAAAACTTTTTGCCTGCTGTGCCATTTGGATTAAAAATGGTACCTTCAAGAATTTCAATTTCTTCATTCGGCTTGTCGTTTATCCGACGCTTTAAATTAGACGATAGCTTAGCTTTGGGCCAAGTTTGCAATATGACATCTGCTTGCATTTTATATTTGCGATATACATTATTGACTTTATCTTTTGGCCCTGGCTCTAGTGCTACTTGATTTAGTGGCACTGTTGTAAAATGGAATGGATCAGATGGTGTACCCTCGTTAACAAGCATTACACCAGTTGATATGGTTGATTCCAAAATAGCCTGAAACACAGACGTTTGAAAATTGGATTTTTTAAGTTTTGCAAAAAACAAATCTTCCCATTTTTGACAATCATCCTTTAGCTTAGATTCATCAACTTGAATCTCGCCATCGATCACTTTTTGCCCAGGACTCAGTTTAGCCCAGTTTTTTTCAGGATACAAAAGCTGTTGTAATGATGAGCTGAATTTCTCAGCAGCTATCGTTGCCGTTGAATCCCACTGACGTTTGTTACGCCTTTGACCAGATATGCGATTTTTAACTGCAAAATCTGCATAGTCCGGCATCACGAGTTCGTAAGCGCGCTGCAATTGACTCATCCAATGAGTCGCGTTTTGTTGCGCTTTTTCGTAGCGCTCGACGAGCTTTCCTGCGTCTAACATGCTTAACCGAAAGTCTGACGATTACCAGACCCACTGTTATAGCCGCCGCCCATCGTAGCTTGAATATTGCTCAATTGTGCTTGCTGCGCAGATTGGGCTTTGGCTTCGCGCATTTTGCGTTCTTGCTCTTCCTCTTGCTGCTGTTTAGCCACAGCATCTGCTTGTGCTTGCTGACGTCTTTTGGTGTCAGGATCTGTCACGCCTGGTACCAAATCTTCTGCCCAGTCTCTAAACGATGTCCACCAGCCCATTATATCACCTCCGTGTGTTGTTGTTTTCTTAGCCAAACATATAACTGATATGGAGTCCATACCCACTTGGCTTTAATTCCTAAAAAATTCTTTGTCATTGTCACGCAATTATTTGGCGACACAATATCGTAAGGGGCATTGCGCTGTATGATGTCATCCGCTCGCAACTTTACCTTCAACGTTTTGTAACCCGATTTTTCGCAGGCTTTAAAAAAATGTTCTTTGTCGTTTGCTAATGGATATCTAATGCCTGCTCTATTGTTTTGAAATGATATCAGCATCAATTTCTTGTCCTTTGTTTCGTAGGCTAAAAACACATGCGAGAAAAAAAAGCAAAACAAATCAGATATCTTATTTTTTTTCTTTACTGTAGAGACAAAGATGACATATGATTCTCGACATCCTCTATCAAAACTTGATTTAGCATCTGTTGCTCTGCAAAGTCTGAATAATTGAACACAAAAACTTTTGAATCTTTTGAAATAGTTTCTAACTTTGTTTTTAAATCGGTTGCATTTTTGCAAAACAATACCTCTACATTATTTTTTTTTAGCTCGATATACATTCTTTCTAGTTTTTTTAGCGAACGATTCAAGCTGCCCATTATTCTTGAGGCCCGTAACTATTCATTTCAGGACCTTTATAAAAATTCACAATTACATTTATTCCGTCAACCGAACGGAAATACAGGTGTGTTGATTCAGGGAATAAAGCGATCACTTCTTCATCAGCAAATCGAGTGATCATTGTAATTTTTCTTGTGTTTTCTGCCATTTCACCACCAGGATCAATATCTGGAAGTGTTACCGTTAATTCTTCTGTTTGCGAAACTAACATGTTTTCATTGTTCGCTTTTACAATTGCATAGTTGTAACCGTCTGGTATTGGGCATTTGAAATGGCCGCCTGCCGGTGCTTTGCAAGCATAACTTTTATCACCAGGGTATTCATTCCATTGCAAAACGCGGCCTTGGTAGTCGGTAATCGGAGATAATTGATTTTTGTCCCATGCCATCTGTAAATCCTTTTTAGTCGCCTTCGGGTGCTGGGTCAGAATTCATTTCTGGGCCTGCGTAAAAGTTCACTGTCATTCCACCGCCATTTGTCGGATAAAAATATAAAGTTGCATTATCCGGCAAAATTGCATGCCACTTGTCGTCATCTCGCTGGTTGATCAAAACATATTCTTTTTCGTTAGCGCTCATTGTACTACCAGACGTTAGGCCGCTAGGTGGAGCGTTTGTTATTTGCTCCTTTTGCGACATCCACAAACCATTAGAAGTGGTTTTTATACATACGTAATTTGCCCATGTTGGTATAGGGCATGAAAAATCAATGTTTAGGTTATAGGTGTTTGAGTAACCACCATCGTTTGGATCTTCGCAAAATTGAACAACATTGTTTCGGTAATCACGTATAGGTGTTAATGCTCTGCGATTAAAAGACATCCTAGCCCCCCATTCTATATGATTTAGGTTTTGAAGTTTTCGTGTCAGGCGTTAAATCAACGCCAGGTATGATTTCGCGTCCATTGTACGATGGTCGGCTTTCATCGCGCTTTTCAGATTTATCCGAATCCATTATTTTTCTTCCCAAGCTTTTCATTTACTTTCCCCTCAACAATTTGTTAGCCAAAGATGGCATTTTGCCTGTACCTTTTACCAATGAGCCAATACGTCTTCGCAATGTTTTGTTTCCTTGCTCACCTAGGTGATGTCCAAGCGCCAAAGCTGCACGTACGCGATCTGGATTGATCGGGCCACCCTTTGTTTTGTTTAGTGGGTATGTTCCGTTAGGGCCAGCTGTAATGAAGCCGTCGTATTTGCCTGCATTACCCATCCCTGGGCGTTTTCTTATTTCTTCCATGTTAGCCATTTAAGCCTCCAGTTTAGTTTTTAATTCTTCTAGTTTATTCTTCACGTCTTCAAGTTCTGCTACATCCGATGCAGCTTTAATTGAAGATATAATCGTGCTTGCTTGTACGGGGTCTAGCTTCTGTTCAGCTAATGCTTTTTGTACCAGCTCTACGCGCTCTGCATTAGTTGCATCTGCGTATCTGGAATCCAGTTCAACCTTGGCCTGATCAGAGTAATGAAAAAGACGTCTATAGTTGCTTTCGAACGCTAAGAAATTAAAGTCTCTTTCATTAAGATTTCGTTTTAGAACATCATCAAAAAACGCTTGTCGAATGGTTGATGCAACTTTAGCCGCTTTTGAAAATGTCTCGTGGTCGGATATCCACTGGTAATACGTACAGCGTGCAATACCTATTTTTGCGCAGGTAGATGTTATGGAGGTGCCGTGTAACGCGTGGTAAATGAATATGTTTGGGTGATATTCATCGTCGTATTTGTAAGGGGTGCGAATGCCTCTGATCGATTTCTGATAGATATCTAGTGCAGCTGCGCTAAGGTTGTGTGTTGGGATTAGTTGCTTCTCTGCGTCCATGCGAAAAATACTCGTTTATTACATCAATAAAAGTGTCCAAATCGCGACATACCTCGACGCGATAACCATTAGCGCTAAGCTGCTGCATGACTTGTTTTTGGGCTTTACTCACGCGACCTTGCGTTGATTTAAGCTCAATAAACAAACCAGCATGAAATGCATTGGGACGTGCAAAAAAGAGATCGGGGATACCTGGCCTAACGCCAAGCTGCTGTGCTTTCTTCCCTGCTTTCTTACAACCAAATCCTGCATTATTATTTGTGTGCCACCATAACTCCAAAGGAAAGAAAAGTTTTAGCCAGCTCACACAGGATTTGTGTAATAGTGCCTCCGTGCATTTCACACCTACAACATATAGTAATTTGTATATAAATGCAACAGTTTTATAAGTTTTTATAGATCTTGATCAAATTGCTTTGCCAATCATTGCATTTTCGTTCATCATTGATATCATCGACATGATAGGTTTTAATAAAATTGCCGTTCTTGTCACACAGTCGTCCAATTTTTGCATCATGAGCAATTAATGCATTTTCTATAGTTCGCTTAATTTGATTGCGATCAAAAGGTGGTATTTCATTAATATCAAAGAGTGATTCTTGCTTAGTCTTTGGCTCCGGTAACTTTGGCAATGGCATCCAGTGTGTTATTCCCTTAGGGCAGTTTAAATATTCAAGTTCGATCCATTCATCATTAATAAAACTTCCTTTATATAATTCCCCTATCGCCATATCATATCCATCAGTAACAAGCACTTGCTTACAATCGTTTGGCATTTCATCTTTAACGTTAATCCACTTGTTCATTCTTCGGCCTCCGGTTTGAGCTGAAAAAACCTTTTTGATGCTAAGCCTTCTGACATGATTGCGTTAAGTAAGTTCGTCATAGAATGTTGTTCAAGTGCATCGGCGCCAAGCGCAAAGCTCTCTGTTAAATGCATTTCAGGCTTGGCAGATAAAACGTCAACATCAATCACATCACCGTAACTTTTTCCAATTTTTGATATAACATCGTATTTCGATCTAATCGATTTAACATAGGATTGATACAGCTTTGTTGCTGTTATGCCCTGCATATTGCCAATACCTGGTGCGTTGAAAGATATTACATTTGGCATAGCTTTCATAAATGACGTTAGATACGTAGGCCTCGTTTTTAAGTTATCCGCAACGACAAGATTGGCCAGTGCACCACCTAATGAATGACCGGTGATATTCATGGTTACTTTACTCGCGAGCAACTTGTTTTTGTCGAGCATAGAAATGAGATCACGACACCTGCTTGCAAATACTTTGACTTGCGTAATGTAACTCGGTTGTTTTGTGTTTTTGTCGTCGTCGTCTAAAGCGTTCCAACCCCACGTTTTTACATCTTGCCAAATGTTGCTGGCTTTGTGATCATCGGTGCCACGAATTGCGATCATGCAATGCTGTATACGCCCATCGTATATCTTCAAAAGAAATTCTGCATAAAAACCGTTTTTTGGATTAAGCGCAACACTTGGATCCACATAATGTATCCAGGCGCACATATTTGATGCAATCACGTGTTCTAGTTTGTCCAATCGTGATATTACAATTGGCTTTTTGCCAAGTTGATCGTTTTTCGAATGATAAACATTCGCCGCCAAAAAACCAAAATCTAATAGCGTTAATGATTTCTTGCTTTGACATGATGAGGCTAGCATTTCAGTCCTTGATGTTTTGCTTGAAGTAATAATTCTTAAATCGGCTTACAGGCTTGTCGGTGTAAAAACCCTGCAAATCATCTCCGGTGCATTGCGAATAGATGTTTGTTTTGCATTTTAATGTACCTGTTTTATCTGGCATTGTACCATCGCTGCCAAACGTGATCGCGGTAATCCACGGTGCAAATTGTAACGGATCTTTTATCTTGAAATCAATGGCTGAGATTTTCCAGTCGCAGCGACCTAGTATGTATTTATCTATTGGAATTGTAATTTGATAAACGCCGTCAGCCTGATAAATGATTTGCTTTGTTCGCCGACTTTTAATGCCTTCGATCCAATTTGTCGTAATGTTGCACTTGTGATTGTAAGCAGCATAGGTGGCGCGCAGATACAGTTGCAAATGCGTGTGCTTGATCGTGCCCGCAATCACAACGCGGTAATGACTGTGCTCTTTAGCCACAGGTAGTTTGAGAGTTTCATAGACGCATGAACTCAAAACAACCACACCTGCTGAAATGGCTGTTAGCTTGGCAAACGATTTGATCACGTAAGGCTCGCTTTTGATATGTCATAACTTACGATTTGCTGTGGGCCTTGACGACCAGCCACGTCAATCGGGTTGTGTTGATGAGTTATTTTTTGGTAACAAAAACAAAATTCTTCATCTAGTGCATTGTCATGCATGTGTGTTTGTGCTCGTGTAATGGTAACGTTGTGCAAAATGACACGATCAACGCACGTATCATTATCGCAGCGATCGATGGTTACTTGCTCGAAAACATTGCCGTTGTAAAAAGCAGATAACAGCGCAATGCTAGAGCTGTCACGCATTTTGAAAATTAAAGCGTTGCTGTGTTGTTTGCTTGAGAATTCTGGCGACGCACTGCCATCCACATAATGCATTGATCGATCCGCATCAAGATCGAAGCTTTCGATGACAATCCAGTTGGTGTACGCTTTTGGTTTTGCGCCGCCAACGACGCCTGGTATATGCATGAACATAATTACTTTTCCTTTGTGTAACTTTCGAGCATGCTACTACGTTTTTGTTTTAATTGCAAAATCTTATTACGAATGACCTGTTCACGATTTGGTTCGGGCGGTGCAAATTCATTCGGAACAATCATCAATTCACCGTTCAAAAAATCGATGCGATCATCAATCTGTTTGAGTTTTTGCAAAATGTCAGAGTGTGTGTGCGCAAAGGAATCTTGATAAACCTTTTTTAGTTGCGCCAATGTTGGTTCTTTGTCTGGGTACGTTTTTTCAAGGCTAGAGAGCATTCGTTTAAACGCTATTGGGCAAAACATGTTTTCGAATAAATCGATGTAACGTAACATCAATGTTTCTTTTGTTTGTTCATCCATGTAGCTCAACGCATTGCGATACGATGCGTACATCGCGCATAAATTTCTCGTAAGCTCATCAACCACATTGCCAACTATAGCTAGCGTTGTATTACTCGCGATTTCTGAGAGCCGACACAATCGCTGCGGCATTGCTTGCACGGTTTTGCTGGGCAATACGCTTTGCGCCGGTTGTTTGGTTAAGTTTAGCAAAGAGTTTTTGTTGTAGTGTATTGTCGTCATCGTAGGGCTCTAGTTCGTGTTTTCTGGTTTTATTCATCATCGTACTCCCGCGCTTGAAGCCCTTGTTGAATGGCCGCATGTGCTTTTCGAGTAAATCCTTAAGAGATGGCATAGTGTCAAAGTCTGTAATTTCGCCTGTACTGAACGAAAGTTGTTTGATGTCATCATGCCTTTCAATTATCTTAAAAACCCACTCATGGACAAATTTGGGTACAATCAAGGCGCGTTCAGATGCACTGCATGATCTGATTAGTTTTTGACACGGGTTGTTCTCTATGCTGGTGCGTGTCGCGTGTCCGCTCAAGTTTTGCCATAAACGCCCGAGCTTTTGATCATCAAGCGTAACCTTCCCTCCATGGTTTAGTGTTTGCCCCGTTACACGCTCCAATGCACGTACAACCCATTTGTACAAATTATCTTCAATCTGAAACATGTTATTGTTAATAACGTTATTATGTATATTAAAAGGTGTTTTCGCGGTGAGAACGCAAACTCTGCCTTGTGAGGAATCTGAGAACGCAAATTGTGCATTCTCGTTGTAACGCTCGCCGAGGTAAAGAAGCTCACGGGATCGATCAGGATCAAGCTCAAATTCTACGCAATCGACCGACTGCTTGGTTTCATTTTTGACAAGTTTAAGTGATTTTTTTTGTGATGATTCGGTTGTGCTGGTTTTGCACATGTAACGCTCAAGTTGTGTTAAATCGAGCGAATACCACCATATTTTTTTCTTGCGTGTTGCTAGCACAATATTGTGTTTTTTAAAAAAACTAATTGCACTGGTAATTGTGCGGATTGAAACGCCGGCTTCGCTCGCAAATTCTGCCTGGTCTTTGAAAAACCATACTGGCTCATCAGCATCATAACGATTCTGATTTATCAAATATGAGGCACGCATGGCGCAGTAACGGTATATCCAGGCTAGAATATAAGCTCTTCCCTGCCCAAACAATTTTATATGTTTCACACAAACGGTAACATTGTCGCCATACAAATTGAACGAATTATGCACATTTTTTCTCCTTTTTAAAGACGTCTGATTTTGCAAACGCAAGTTAGTGACAAGGCAAAACAATATCTCATTTGACAACGCTTTGCAAATTGATTATATTCCGCAGATTAACAATAACGGATGACAGGATTTATAAACATGAATAAATTGAGGAAATTATCAACTGATGAAAAAATAAATGTACAAAAAACAATCGATTTAATACGAGAGAAAGAAAAAGAAAATTTATTATTGATCCACAATGGAAAAGAACAAGCTTTCGATTTGAGGGATATAGATAAAGAAATAAAATACAAGTTAGGCATTGCTGATAGTACATATTCTAACCTTTTGCGCGGTAAAAGGACTTTTGGCGTGACGTATTGCTTGCGTATCGTCAAGCAGTACAATATAGATGTGTCGGCTCTATGTCCTGATTTAAGCGAGTATGTCCAATTAAAGAAGACACATACTAAAAATTTAACATTCCCAGATTATACTTAAATATTATCTAAATTTTATATTAATATATAAAATATTTTATAAAAGTTTGTTGACATTAGATTAAATCTATGTTACCTTGATCATGTAAACGCAATTAAGCGTTTCGTTTCAAGGAGAAAAAACATGTCAAACGAAATAGATCAGCAAATCGATCACTACTACGAACTCGCCGAAAATTTCAGCACAGACGAAGGGGAGGGCGAGTAATGACTACTGTACTAGATATAAGAAAAAAAGAAATCAAACTGCGCAACGGCGTTAAATATGCTATTTCCGAACATGTCGCTTTAGATCCTTTATCAGAAAATGATAACTTTGATGAGGAAATGCAAGATCTTGATTTTGGGCAGAAAGCGGAGATATTAAATGCGTACATCGCTCAAGATAGTTATTTTGACAACAATCGCGCGTTTTTAGAGTTTTTGACAGAGACCGACGAGCAGTACGATCTCATGCAGGCAATATTACCCCATGCTGTCGAGCTCATAGACGCATGCGACAGTTGTATATTTAACACTACCGAATCGGTTAGTATTAAAATAAAAGAAAAAACAGGTCTCGCGCTAAAATCCTATCTTTCAAAAATGATGTTAGGTTATTTTGACTATATGACAACTTTGCCAGATTTTAGGATGTCGTATGACGATGCGCTTCGTGAAAAATGGGAAGAACATGAGTATTGCAAACGTCACGGCGTTTATCATTAGGAGAGCATTATGGAAAAATTCATGAAAAACACTTGGCGTTTGTTTCACAGAGGCATGTTTTTGTACGCATACACAAGATCGACGATTGGGTATTCAGTGCAAAGCATAGACATGTGTGATGAGCATGATTACTACTTACTGCCGCGTTCATATGCGCGGCTCTTATGCAAATCTTTGCAAATTGAATTGCATACTGTTGGCATTAATCATCATGGTGACATTGTGTGCTTTGCATACACAAACCAATCAAAAAAAATACATTAATTAATCAATTCAACTGTGGAGGTTTGAATGAAAAATAACGAATTAGATATACCATATGTAGGTATTCACGACGAGACGCACAAATACACAATAATAGCAACTAATCATCGGGAGTTTGAGGCGACAAAGCCTCAACATCGGCTTAGTTATGTTGATTTGGGCTGGGCTATTGCGGCGCACCTAAAAATGTTCGAAAGCCTTAGTGATGACGCGTTTCGGGACTTAGGGTATCATTTTGCGGAGCAAGGATTCATTTTGTTTTACGACGAAATTATAAAGGATTATGTTTTAATCAAGTACGGCCGTTTTTTAACAACAAAAGGAGAATAAAAATGAGTTGGGCACTTAAAAAATGTAAAGAAAGCTTTGGCTGTCACGCGATTTCATCGTTGGATTTTGAAAGATATTATGGAAAACATAAAATTTATGCTGATTGGGTTTTTATAGAAAATAAACGAACTAACAAGGTTGAGTTATATGATTTACTCGATCCATTTTTCGCCTTCCCGATGGGTATTGAAAAAAAATGGCCAAGCAAAGGATTTAGCTGGGAACCAGATAATTTACATAATAAATTAAAGTTACATAATCTATTGTTACGTAAGGACAAGCATCGAAAAAGACGATAGTAATACAGGGGAAAAATTATACTGGGTGGATGGGGAATTAAAGACTAGGCAAGAATTGGACGATTATATCAACCACGACCCCTATACTTACAAATGAACAAAGGAGAATGAAAAATGAATATGATTTCACAAATCTTAACTATAATTACTATACAGTCTTTTTTGATTGCAATACTCAGCTTAAATTACTTGCGCTTTAAGCGGCAAATCAAAAATGATACAATGGTGAATAATGCTAAGGAGGGCAAAAAAAAGAGCGCTTAGGTGTTAAAAGCGCTCTCAAAATCTCAAACAGCCCACTTATGTCACTAACTAGACTTTTTCAAGGAGAAATTTTGTGCCGAATACAAATACAACTAACCCATATTCAAATCAAACTATACCCCAAAACCGTGATGATGTCAATAATATCTCACAAAGAAAATGGAATTATGCTTACCCTGATGATTATGCTTCTCGATCTGACTTGACAGGCCCCCCCCTTAATTTCAATCCTAACGTTTTTCATGGGGGCTCAGCATGACTAGTTTTATTGAGGCTAGAGGGGTAATGTAATGGCGATGCTTGCAAAATGTCAGTCGTTTATTGACGCTTCAAAAACTGGCCTTGGAGCTTCTCGTAGCGCTGCCGCTGCTGGTTATGATCCCGGGAAAACGCCGCTTGAGCTATGGGGTGAGATTAAAGGCAAAGCAAAGAAGCGAGGCACCGATACAACGTGTTTGCACGGACACATCGTTGAGCCTGGCATGAAGTTATTCTTGCTAAATGCGCTTGAACCTCACGGTTACACAGATAAGCCACTCAAAACCTATCCTGATGACTCTCACGAGCCGGAACGGATTGTATGCGAAAAGTATCCTTTCTTGTATTTTCATCCTGACGCGATCTTTCAAAGGTTTAAAACAAAAAAGATTGATGACAAATCAGATCTACTCATGAAAGAGCGTGAAGAGATAGTCATAGAGTTTAAAACAGCTCTTTGGACTGAGCATTGGAACCAAGAAGCTGGTATTAACTACTTAAAATTTGATTTCGCAAAGTTTGAAGGGAAAGCCTATGCAAAAGAAATTGATTTACCAAAAAAGCATTATTGGCAGGTGCAGCATCAGCTAGTATGCAATGGCAGCAGTGAAGCTATTCTATTTGCTGAAGTTGGCTTTGCTAATAACTATATCATTTACAAGATCAAGCTTGACGAAAATATAGATATGCATATAGCTAAGCTGGCTGATTTTTGGTTTTACAATGTAAAACAAAATGTCATGCCAGATGACACGCACCCCGATGATATAAAACGCTTGAGAGATTGGGGTAAGGTTGAAGAAAATATTTTGATAGCTGACGAAGCGCAAAATATTAAAATAAACGAATGGGTTGACTTAAAAGAGGAGGTAAAAGCAAAAACAAAAGAATTAGAGGTTCTATCCAATCAAATTAAGAAGTGGATAAATACAAAAAATAGAAAGTTAGTAGGGAGTCATTACACAGCCTACTATGCATCCAACAACGCACTAAAAAGTAAAAAAACTAAGGACTCTAATAGGTCTGAATCTTTAAATATCAAGGAGAATAAATAATGCAACAATCAGAAAACATTAACGAACTGGCAACTGCTTTGTGTGAAGCGCAAGCTGAGATGCGAGGAGCTGTAAAAGATTCAAGGAATCCATTCTTTAAATCTAAATATGCTGATTTAGTTTCAGTAATGAAGGCTATTAAAGATTCATTCCAAAGACATGGATTATCTTTTACTCAGTTTCCGCACATTGAGCATAAAAAAGGGTATGTATTTGTTAAAGATCAAGCAAAAGAAGTTGACATGCTTCATGTGGGCGTTACAACCACTTTAATGCATACATCAGGACAATATCAGCAACATTCTTTTGCTTTGCCACTATCTAAGCAAGACCCACAAGCTGCTGGTGCTGCCATTACATACGCTAAGCGCTATGCATTGCAAGGTGTTGCTGGCATACCGTCAGAGGACGATGACGCAGAATCTGCGATGAATCGGCAACCTCAGTATAAGGCGCAACCTAAGAGCAATGCACAGGCTGCAGTTGATTACGCAGAACGCATAAAAAATGCCAAATCACGGGAAGCTTTAGATATTGTTGTTGCAGGGATGAAAGAAAAAAAAATCAGTATTAAAAGCAATGAACGATACACCAGAGCCTATCAAGAAAAAACGCGCGAATTTAAAACGAAACACTAAGGAGAGTTAAAATGGAAAAACCGACAATACTATTAGAAGATCATGATTTTAGTGAAATTGTAAATTTCAAAATATGCACTGAAGAGAAAAGCGTTTCAAAAAACGGCAACAATATGATCAAATTAGGTATAAGATGCACAAATTCGAATGGCGCAGAGATTGATAAATGGTTTAACCAGTTTCTAACAGCCTCAGATGGCGCATCTCGTTATGCTTTTGAATTTTGCGATGCTTTAAGCCGAGCTATTATCTTAGAATTAGGTGTTGATGCAAATTCAGGTCATCTTCCTGGAGAGACGGTTAAAAAAGATTTTGTTAATTACGAAGATGGAATGTTCAAAGGAGCAGAGGGCGCCTGCCAGATTACTAAAAATGGAGAATTTCATAATTTAACCAATTTTCAAAAACAACAACCAAAAGAGGAGGGCAAAGATGAAACATTACAAGATTTAAACGATTTAGAGGAAATACCATTTTAATTTTAAACTATATAATGTGGAGGTTATATGTTAATGCTAACGAGGAAAATTGGCCAATCTATTGTGATTGCTAACACAATACTAGTCAAAGTGTTAAAGGTAAATGGATGCCAGGTTTCACTTGGGGTAGATGCGCCGTCAGAAATTCCAGTGCATCGCGAAGAAATACATAAAAAAATAAACGAAGAAAACAATCAAAACCAAGAAGGAGTGCAACAATGTCACATCAATTAAACAAAATGTCAACTGTCGAAGCCAGAGAAAATTTTTCTGAATTAATTAACCAAGCAGCCTATGGCAACAAGCGTTACATTTTAACTCGCCGTGGCCGTGCAGTAGCTGGCGTTGTTTCAATCAGTGATTTAAAATTTTTAAATGAAAATCGAAAACGTTTAAATGAAGAAGATAGGGTGGTAAACTAACCAAGCTATCCTCCAAATGTCCGGTAAGTATTATTACCGGACATTTCAATATATGAGAAATCCATGTTAAAAAATAAAAATTGCGTTGATTGTAAAACTTGCGCAGAATGCACAAACTGCATCGATTGTGAAGGCTGTAGAGGCTGCGAATCATGCAAAAAATGTATATATTGCAGGTATTGTGTTAAGTGCATTGATTCTAAATTTTGTGAAGGCTGTAGAGGCTGCGAATCATGCAAAAGTTGCGTAGATTCTAAATACTGCTTTAACTGTGTAAAATGTCAAAAGTGTCTTAATTGTTCATATTCTATAAATTGTCAACGGTGTGAAGATTGTACGGGCTGTGTAGATTGTGAATATTCTAAGTATTGCAGCAGTTCTAAAGGTTTAAGCGAATGCGAACAGTGTAAAGGATGTCTTTTCTGCGAAAAATGTATTAGCTGTATTGATTGTAGGAATTGCGTAGAGTGTGAAGCGTGCATTGATTGCACTTCTTGCAAATATTGTCATGATTGCCATGGTTTAACTGGAAAGCAATACTGCATCAATAACAAGCAATACACTGAAATGGAATATTTAACAATATTAAATGGTAAAAATTGTACTAATTGTATTGAATGCGAAGCCTCGATAAATTGCAAAGATTGCAAACGATGTCAATACTGTATCGATTGCACAAGGTGCACTGATTGTTTCTATTGTTATAATTTATACGATGAACAATACTGTATAAATAATATAAAATACACCAAAGAAGAGTACCTGGAAAAATTAAAATCGCTCTAATTTTTTAAAGCAGATAATCATGCGCTGCTTGGTTCAAACCGATTGTACTAAAATTGCCCGTATGCTTATCTAGTAAATTATTATCCATAGCCAGAGCCACAAGTTGAAAAGCATCTGCGCAATGGCTCGACCAATCATGCAAAGGCCCAGTAACTACGCCGTTTATTGACACTTTCGCTTGATATTGCATCAGACAATCTAGCAAGTAAGAGCATCTTGTTTTGTGAAACTCGTACGTGTTGAATTTGATGCGGGACCGCTCTATACTGTCGATGTCTTTATTTTTGGGTCTAGGAACACGCACAAAGTTAATCCCCAGTTTTTTGAAAGTATCAAGCCTAGATACACCTGTGGACAGTTCGCGTTGGCTCACATCATGTGGTGCAAAGTGAGACCCGAAAATACAACCGTTTTTGGTTTTCCAGTCATTCAAATAATTAATATAATACGTAATGCCTTCATTATTTGCTTCGAAATAATCCACGAATCTAATAACACCATTTTTCATTTTTTGAAATAGGCAAATACTCATGCTATCAGCTATCCCAAGGTCGAACGACGTGTGCACAGGAATAGATTGATCGATTGGAAAATCATATATGCGCCCTTCTTCTTGAGCTTTTCGCAGATGTTTTGAGAAATAACTATTTTCAAGCGCTACATCCCAATCGCAATAATATTCTTGCCTTATTTTTTCCGTGCTCATTACAAGCTTAGAATCTTCTAGCATTTGATCTGTAATAACGCGAGTTCCATCTAAATTGAATCCTTCTAGACAATTTAGGTGCTGTGTATACCACCTGGGATCATCTTTAACTTTGTTAAACAATTTGTAGGCATGATTGTGGCCACGAGGTGTTGTGTTTATTAAGACCCAACCTTCATTTTGCGCAAGAACTGGTTGCAAAAACTGCAAAAGCAAGGGAGTTTGTATAGCGTACTCGGATAGCACAACCCCTACGGGGTTTGACCCAACAAGATAGTCATAGCGACTCGCTCCTACAAATTGCAAAGATGAGCCATTTGTTAATTCTAAGCGCATTGTGGTTTGATTTTTTTTGCGAATCAATTCAGGCGGAAAACAATCGAGGAAATTTTCCCCTTCTTTGTTCACAGCATCCCAGATGGCTTTGCGGCCTTGACCTATTTCAGGAAAAACGTAATAGTAATTCCCCACACGCTCGAGCATTTTAATAACAAGCGCATTGAGCATGCAGGCGTCTTTTCCGAAGCGTCGCGGCAGTACCAAAAAACAATTTTTTATTTTGTCGTGTAAAAAAGCTTTAAAAAATGCTTGCTGGTAATCACGCGGTTTGAATTTTAACGGTAGATCAACAATCTCTTGCATTATTTTTTTTCTTTTGGTTTGAAACCGAACCAAAAATGAATAATGCTTGTGACCGTGGCAAATAAGCCACCTAGAATAATGTCGAATATATCGTTATGACTCAAGTGAGGCTGTAAAAATATCAAAGCAATAACAACTAGATAGCCAAAAATCATAATGAAGCTTAAAATAGATGGCATTGAAGAGTTAGTTTTGGTAGCCATTTTTCTTGCAGATTGCGCATCTTTAACGATCAGCTCATTATTTTTGTGATCGATTCTCGCAAGTTGCGCCTCGTACATTTTATTTATTCTTGTCAATTCAGTTTTTTGTTCTGGTGTCATAGATTGAATAGCTTTTTTACGCTCGGCTTCTGTGCTGTTCTCGCTAAGTCCTAAAACTTCATTCACGGCCTGCCCTACTTTTGGAAAACCGAAAAGCGCCCCTAAAGCTGGTGCAACAGATGAAAGTATTTTTGTAAACATTTTTGTACCTCCTTGTACATTTAAATTAATAAAGCCACATAGCATGCGGCTTCGACGTATCGACATCGGCATGCACAAAAGTTTTTGCAATGCCAATTCTTTTAAAACCACCCTCTAACAAGCATTCAACCATTTTTACTCGATCGCTAGAACTCTTGCACGCTATATCAACCGCCATACCTTTAAGGTGCGAGCTTGTCTTGCTTCCACCAATTTTGTTATTATGATTATGACAGCGGCAGCCGGACGTAATTATCATAGGTGAGTTGTACAGTTTTCGAGCGGCTTCGAGTTTTTGAACGAGACACAAATCTATTTCGTCGTATCCACAACCGCACTTGCAGGTAAACTCATTGAGTGTGAAATGATCCGTTAGTTTCATTATGCTGGGACACCATAACATATGTACCAATGATATCCTTGGTAGTGAAAAAACGCTGGTGAGTATCCGCCATACGTTGCAACAGTTGACCCTGCTTCGACACTACCACCGATAGCACACACAGGGCCACCATTCATCGGAGGCATTAGTAGCTTTTTATTCGCCGACCAATCGGCATCGGCTGATGCGCCTGGCGTGCCGTCAATATACCATCCACCCGTGCTGACAAATGGCGATGGAGTCGCCACTGAGCGCCACATTAGCTTAAAAAGAGCCTCATATTTATCATCTGCGGAGGTAGCACCACTGGCTGCACTACCAACAGTATTGGTTGCATTAATCCATATATACCCTGGCGGCGTTGTTGCATCACCAACTGGGCCAGCATCACCATTAGCCATCATTGCAATCACTTTTCCCACAGGGAAAGATGATTCTTTTAACGTATTTATCTGCTCTAACAAATTAACGATAGCATCATCTACCGTACCATTTGAAGTTCCAACCAATGATGCTCCTGTTGGAGAGGTTGTGCTGGCTAGTTGCAACTTGAGTTCAGCAGTTGTGCCGCCTTGCGCTATGCCTACAGTTGTAAATGCCCCGTTCTGATCCACTGACCAGGTTTGTGGCACACCGTTCACTGGTGAGGGCAAGTCTGGCAAAAAGCCTCGCGTCGCAAATGGATTAGCGTTCTCTGCACCTCTTGGCGTGTTCGACCATCTTAAATATTGTTGATCATACCAAATGACATAGTCAACTTCTCTTGGGAAATTTAAATCAATTGCAGTAATTGACGCGCCTGGTTGAATATCTTGCATTTGAATTGGATCTAAGTCGCGCCAAATTTGATAATCTGTCCCTTGAGTGAGTTCACCAGCCGTGAATGTTATAGTAGCTTCATTGTCTGAATTTAAAGTTAATGAATATGCAGAAAGATCAATTCCAGAAGGAACCAAATTACCAGTACCATCACCTTTTAAAAGAATTATATTACTAACTACGTTTGTGGGAAGCCATATACCAGTATCATATGTAAGAGTGGTACCATCAAACTGGAATTGATAAATATTAGTGGTTAAGTCAGTCATGTAGTCCTCCTTGACTAAAAATTATAAAATTTTCTTAAGTGTTTGCTTAAGTTCTTCCGATTCTGTTTCACGCTTTCGTTGTTCTTGCTCGTTCTTCCTTGCAACTTGCATTGATGTTCCAGGTTGAATCCAATCTTCCATACCTTTTCTTAATCCACTAAGGGCTGCTACCATCGCAATAGGTGTTTTGAATATGCCTGCATTGCCAGCAATCATTTGCGCTGTGAGCATTTTAGCATTTGCAGCTCCGTATCTTGGTGATTTAAATCCAAAATGCAGTTTACCCATTTTAAGCAAATACTCAGCCATTTCAACGCCGGTATGAACCAATGGGCCAGCCAAACTAGATACGAATTGCGTTGGATTTGAAATGATAGATTCAAGTGAATCACCAATGATACCTAATGCAGGTAGAAATACATTTGAAATTAGGCCAACAGGAGAGTTGTCAACAAGCTTACCTTGCAACATGTTGTATGCATTATAGCTAATGTACCCCGCTGCAACTTGACCGACCGCAAGAGCGCCAATATTGAAAGCTTTTTCCGCAGTTGATGTAGAGCCTGTAAACGCCCTATCCCATAAACGATAATAGTTAAAAGCATAACCTTTGAATTGTAAAAAGTTTTCTGCAACAAAACGATACCCAGGAGGGAGATGAGACATTGTAACTTTCATGCGATCTGGTAGGCCAGCCGGTACAATATTTTTGTAATCAGAAGTTAACATCTGATAGCTTTTATTAAACAAATCTAACGACTCTGTTGCTGTCAAATCTTTATGGGGTATAACCTCTGGAAGCAGGCAATTTTTAATCCCTTCTTCGTTAAGAGGGACATTTTTCCTCCAAATGTCCCATTCTTTTGGTGTAATATTAAATTGATTCAACCAGCGTTGCAGCTTAGGATTCAATTGTTCAAATTGAAGGTGTGCATTTTCACCTATGTATCTTGCTCCCTGGACAGCTGGTACGGTTTTTAATGATTTATCATGATCTTTTATGCCCGATGCTTTGACAACTAATTTTTGATATTTTGCTAATGTTCCTGCTGTTTTGCCATACTTGTCAAATATAATACCTGGCTCATTAGCCATATGCTGCATAGTCTCGTAACCTTGCCCTAAAGAAGCTGCAATTTCTCTGAATTCATCAGAACCAGCGTTAGCGCCTAACCAATTTAAAACAGTGTGCCCAAGTGCTTGAGCAGTATTTCCCACTGCTCTTGTTCCTCCAAAACCGCGGTATGAGTAGGTTAACATAGCATTAATATGGTCTGATCCCAAAGCCCTAACAAACATACCGCCGATATTTTTGATGGTACTGAATGCTTTTGCTATATAAGTTCTCCTGCGCCATGATAAGTCATTAATACCTGCATTAGTATGTCTGATCATATCTATATAAGATCGTGTGAATCTATTCAGTTCAGCGACATGCTCTTGATTTAAATTGTAATTGGGATTTGTTCTTATTTCGTTTAAAAGCATTTCGCTTGTTAGACCTGGGTTTGGCCCCCAAAGACTTGCAGTACCAACTTTTTGTCCAATTGATACCATTTCAGCGTGTAATGCTGTGTATAGATCACCATGACCATACTCTTGCATCGTGTTATAAAAGCCTTCTGCTGTCTTGAAAAATATTTTGCGATTCGTTCCAGCCGATCTGAATTTTTTATCACTTGTTGTTCCTGTACGAATATCTTCTGGATTAGTCTCCTCTCCTCCTCCGAAGCGCCTATTAAACCCTTCGTACGTTCCTTCTAATGCTTTTATTTGTTTTTCAACAGTGGAGGTATCAGAATCAGGAAAGCTTTTTTCCCAGTCCAT
>JAAHTH010000686.1_pt1 | contig 31776 bp, 38 predicted proteins | sample 6116091 | NCBI WGS metagenome assembly JAAHTH01 (sample SAMN13939990, study PRJNA603662) | sponge metagenome | isolation source: marine sponge | host: Mycale hentscheli | place: New Zealand | collected 2006
CGGAGTCTACTTAAAATTCTTTGGTCTGGGAAGATGGTGTAGTTAGCGCGCTTACCCTTTACCGCAGCGGATCCGGTGTTGCTACTTGAGAAACTTCCCCCTGGTCTTAATTTTCCTAATCGCTTAAGTTTAAACTTTCGAGACGGTCTGATAGATTTTTTTGAGCTTTTTGGAGTTGATCAACTGGAATGGGGTTGGGGTCGGGGGCGACAGAGATTGTTACACTACTATAATCTGCGTGAATGTGAGTCGGAAGCAGTCCAAAATCATTCATCACTCGTAGATAGGAGCGACCGACTACTGTATTAAGAAAAGTCTTTAAGAAACCGGGCTTTTTATGAAATTCTCTAATAATGTTGTTCGTCTCCTTATGGACTATAATTAATCCTTTTAATTCTCTTGGGAGAAATTTTAAGAAATTTCCTTTTTTAGCGGCTAGACGCCATTGACTACGGACGACATCATTCCGATAATAGCCACTCCGGTCAGACCTATAGCTCGATGCGAATTTCATAGAATCTTTGGAGTAATAGCTCATAAATTCAGATTCCCCATCAATACTGGATGTCTCTACATACGAATCATCTGTTGTTGTTTCTATTTGGGATTCTTCTGTACTGTTTTGGAGCGCTAGAACTCGTTCAAGAGACTGCTCATCAATAGCTTGCAAGCGATCCTCTAATTCTGGACTATAGTAGAGGTCTTGAAAGCTTCCCTCCTCGACACCAGCTGAAAGACTTGGGTTGAGGGAAGCACCAGCGGAGACAGATCGTGAGACATTTTGGATAGCTTCTGCACTAGCACTGATTTGTCCTCCAACAGCGCCTTGAGATGATCTTTCAATACTGTTTTGCACAGAACGTTCAGCACTTTCTGGGTGTCCTTCAAAGTAGGGAGTAATGGAAACGAAGCTATCTTGAAATAATCCTCTTAAATCTTCAAAGAGAAGTCCCGAGGGATCAACTCTGCCAAGCGGATCTCCATCTGCATAACTGTAGGGTGAAGCGTATTGTTGTAGAGGATCAGGAGTGAGAAACCTTCCGAGTGCAGGATCGTAGTAGCGATTGTTGAAGTAGTAGAGCCCACTTGATTCAAAATATTTTTGCCCGGTAAACTCTGGAGAGAGGTTCTCATTTGAAGTTTTTGCTTGGCTTAAACAGTTGGTGCTTAAACAAAGTACGGCGTGGATAAAAAAAATTGTTACAAATCTAGAGACATGCCCAAATGTTGCAGACAACATAAAGGGCATGTAGCATATCCTCTTTGGTTTAACCAGAAACTTAAGGCTCTTCAGGCTCTTCACGGTTAAGGGTGGGACATAACGAATGCGCTTGCGTCTTGGGCGCGCTACTTCGTTTCGCGGTGTAAAGTGTGGCGACGAAGGTGCGGATTATATTTCCGTTTTTCTAGTCGTTGTGGGGATTTTTGCTTGTTTTTCGTAGTGGTGTAGCGAGAGGGCGACTTGCCTTCGCCACGGGCTTCGGTGCATTCGAGAGTGATGATAATTCGCGTGTTCTTTTTAGCCATTTTTTAATCCTAACCATTTTTAGTCCTTCAAAAGAAGGCTAAACCACTGAAACCCCGGCGACTATAGCAAAACGCAGAGCGGATTGCTAACGGTTTCCGTAGTCGGAGGTTTAGCCCGAATTGGGTCTAATACGAGCCCAGCGTGGCCAGCGCTCGACTTAAGTCCTCTTTCAAATCTACGATCGCTTCAATGCCAACCGAAATACGAACTAGGCCGTCCGAAATCCCCAGGGCTTCCCGTTGTGGGCCAGGCACAGAAGCATGGGTCATAATCGCTGGGTGCTCGATAAGACTCTCGACCCCACCTAGACTTTCCGCCAATTGAAAAATTTTTGTAGATTCAGCTACTTTCTTTGCCTGCGCTAGGTTGCCCTTTACTACGAAGGAGATCATGCCGCCGAAGCCACGCATTTGACGTTTAGCAATTTCATGCCCAGGGTGATCAGTCAGACCTGGATAGTAGACCTTTTCCACTCCGGGGTGCTTCTCCAATAGCGCCGCTAGTACTGCAGCATTTTCATTATGACGGTCCATACGAAGGTGTAGAGTTTTTAGCCCACGCATAGCGAGCCAAGAGTCCATAGGGCCGGCAACCGCGCCAATGGAGTTTTGGAGGAAATAGATTCGATCCGCTAGCTCCTTGTCCTTTGTGACGCTCACCCCTCCAACCATATCCGAGTGGCCATTGAGATACTTCGTAGCCGAATGGAACACAATGTCTGCTCCAAGATCAAGAGGGCGTTGCAAGTAAGGGCTCATGAACGTGTTGTCGACGACGACTAAAGCCCCCTTTGATTTCGCAAACTTCGCTGCAGCCTCAATATCAATAATCTTTAACATCGGGTTTGTCGGTGTTTCTAACCAAAGCATTTTTGTCTTCGGTGTGAAGGCACCTTCCAGGTTGTTTAAATCCGTAAGGTCAACGAATGAAAACTCATGGCCTTTTCCGCCACGGGTAAACACCTTATCGAATAGCCGAAAAGTTCCGCCATATAGATCGTCACTACAAACAATATGGTCACCTGGGTTCAGTAAATGCACTAGTGTCGCGCTGGCCGCACAGCCAGAACCGAAAGCAGCTCCGTAGGCTACACCTTCTTTGCCCGCTTCAAGCGCGGCAACACAGGCTTCATATGCTGCTCTAGTGGGGTTGCCCGTGCGCGAATATTCATAACCTAAGTGTTTGCCAACTTCCGGCTGCACATAGGTGGCCGTCTGATAAATCGGAGTCATGATGGCGCCATTTGTTGGGTCTGGCCTCTGGCCTGCATGTACGCTTAGTGTGCTTAGTTCTTCATTTCCAGTTAATTTCGCCACGGCAACCTCAGTCTCATTTAACCTAGTTCAGTCTAACTCAGGGACATGGAGACCAACCGATTGGATCCATTCCGGGTTATAGAATTTACCCAAATACTTTGAGCCGCTGTCTGGAAGAATGATCAGCATGCGCCCCTCGCTGAGTGTTTCCGCAGCCTTCACCGCACCGGCGACTACTGCCCCAGAGGAGGAACCACAAAACAAACCTTCCCATCGAGAAAGACGATGCAACCAATCGACAGCATCCTGATCCGTAATGGTGATAATTTCATCGATATACTTAAAGTGAACATTATCTGGAATGATATCTTCTCCGACGCCTTCTGTGAGATAGGACTTGCCTGGAATGATATTTCCAGTGCGGTGGTATTCGCCTAAGATCGACCCCACAGGTTCCACCCCAATAACTTTAATCTTTGGGTTCTTTTCCTTTAGGTAACGGGCACAACCGGAAATGGTGCCGCCAGTACCAATTCCAGCGACAAAATAATCTAACTTGCCGGCAAGCTGCTCCCAAATTTCAGGTCCAGTCGTCTCATAATGCGTCTGCGGGTTCGCCGGATTATGATACTGATTCGCTAAAATAGAGTTGGGCGTTTCATTAGCTATTTTAGCTGCGACGGAATAGTAGGATTCCGGGTCGTTCGGCTCCACTTCAGATGGTGTAACCACCACTTCGACGCCGAGGGCTTTCAAGGTATTCACCTTATCTGGAGATTGTTTATTGCTCATAACAGCGATCATCTTATAGCCGCGTGCGATTGCAACCATTGCAAGTCCAACTCCAGTATTTCCGCTCGTAGCTTCCACAATTGTGCCGCCTGGCTTTAGCTTTCCCTCCTTTTCCGCCTGATTAACCAAATAAGGTCCAACACGATCTTTTATCGAGCCCCCTGGGTTGCAGGCCTCAAGTTTTCCGAATATAGCCGGTTTGAGGTTGGCACCAATTTGATGGAAACGAATAATCGGTGTGTTTCCAATTGCATCTACGGCGGAATCATATACGCGCGTTTGTTTCATAAAACAGCCTTCTCCTATTTCATTTCTTGTGCATTAGCGAGCGAAGAAAGTCTACCAAGTAAACCATAAAACTTTTCTAACACAACCGTCTCTGGGGTCGGATTTTTAAATAAATTGGCAAAACAAAGGGTTTTAAAGTGGGCGCCTGGCGCATTTAGATTTCCAGTATTGCTCTTTTCTGGGTGGAGGCGAAGAAATCCGCCAATGGGCTCATGACCAGCCAGGTAAACCACCGGCTCTGCGCTTTCATTATTTTCACTCAGTGCAGTCGGAATGCCTTCCATGAGCAAGACAGAGTCCACTGGAACTCCTCCCTTACTAATATTCATTTTGTTCTTGGCTCGACGATTCATGGAAAGGACTTCTTCCCCAGACGTAACGGGCATGATTGCCCTGCCGTAGGTGCCAGAATTGTCTTTGATGAACACAAAAGGTTCCATGTCGATATTTCGCTGCCGATAATCGGAACGAACGTCCTCCAATAGTCGCTCAGTTGCTGCTGCAACTCGGTCGAGCCCCTCTGCTTTAGAAAAATCTACGTCGTTGACAGTATTGTGTCGCGCTGTGATCAGAAACGGATCAATATCCAAAATTTCTGCTATGCCTCTAGCAAGTTGACAGTAGTGTTCCAGGTGAGTGCCTTTGCGGCGCACATGCCAGCCCATTTCTGGCGTCGGCGTAATTGGAATGTCAATCCCTTCTAACTCCGGAGGCAAGCCCGTTGATAAATCATTGTTTAGCAAAATTAGATCGTTTGAAGTGAATTCTGTGCGAATCGTACGTAGAGTTTTCCCTTCCCGTATGAGGCGTTCTAAAACTAGCTTTTGCCCGGACGCTGTTTCCACCTGGGACATACCCTCGCTGGCATTGTCCTCTAGGGCAGCGTTCGTATGGCCGATAGTTGTTTCAAATCCAGCTAAAACAAGCATCTCTCGCAATGCGCGCAAATTTTCAAAATAGAATTTATTGTTTGTATGATTTTCCGGAATGACCACAATTCTTTTCGGCGCCCTTCCAGTCCTCCCAACTCCAGTTTCAGCCCCAGTCCCAGCTCGAGATCCAGGCACAGATAAGGCCCGGGCAAAGCCGCGAGCAGCAACGGCCCAATCTTCATTACAAATATTGTTGAATCCTCCAGGGAAAGCATTGGAGTCTACGGGTGCCACCTTAAAGAATGAGTCTCGAAGGTCTACACTGGTGTACGGTGGGGTAGGTACTTCGCGCTCTTTACGAGCAAACCAGGCCTCAATCTCTGGCCCACGGGAGAATATTTTTCCCACAATTTTTGCGCGGAAGCAGTTTTTGTCTTCAGTATTTATCAGCTCAGCCATGACAGGGGTATACTACAAAGTGCGATCAGCTTTTGAAGATTCGATCGCAATTTTTTGTAAAATTTGTTCTACTTTTGCCGTTAGGCGTTGTTGAGCCTGTTTTCGCTCAAGGGTACCGAGCACATTGTCAGACAAATCTCGAAATAGATTCAGTAGACGATAAAAATGCTTTCGATATGGAGCAATTGCACCTTCTCTCGCCATTGTTAGGTTGGGAATTCGTTCTTCCTGCACCAAAAGGTCCGGCGCCAAGGCCACCTCTTCCAGGGCTTCCAGTAGAGTTTGGGTCACTTCTTGATTCCAACGCGGACCTAGGTCACCGTAGTTTGGCAGGGCTGCAGTAATCATGTCATAGGCGCAGCGGATTTTTCGGGTGTACCAGGATGCCATCGCGGACTTTCGCAGGGATTTCTGTGGTCGTCGTAGCAAAGGCAGTGCTTTGCAACGAGCGGATGCGATAGCGGTTTCAAGCCACAATGCACGCTCATTGAGCTTCTCGTTTAGTCCAGCCGTTCCTTGCCCAATATCGGAATCCTTTGGAATCTGCGACAGTGTTTTTTTTGCGTCGTACAGAACTTTCTCTGCCCCAATGATTTCATTGCGATGAATTAGTGCTTCCGACCAGAGAAGCTGCATCAAAATACGGTTGCCCGTATATAGACTCTTATTATTTGACTCAGCTGCAAGTACTGCAGCCTTCTCCCACTTTCGTTCGGCAACATACGCTGCCAATAACGTCATCCGGGCTTCTTGATCGTTTTCGGAGCTCGGGATTCTGCGCAAATAATCCTCTAAGTGTTGGATTGCATCTTGATACTCACCTAGAAAGTAGTAATTTTTCCCAAGGTAGTAAGGGATGAGAAAGAAGTTTCTTGACCCGGCGGCATCTTTTTCAAGCTCCTCGAATTTCGACTTCGCGTCTGCATGCAAACCGGCTTCGTGAGACTGGACGGCCCACTCATAGGAGGTCGTCGGGTTCACTACGACAATTTCCTCCCCCAGTCGCTCCGAGCGAGGAGGCGGGTCCCCTTTACCAAACATTACGGCGATCGTAGAGCACGCGGTGAAGCCAAATAGGCTTAGGAGCATCAATATTGTTTTGCCCAGTCTATCTATCAGGATTTGGCCCGCCATCATTCTTGATAATAACCTAAACAGTCGCCAATCATCAGCAAGGTTTCAATGGAGTGCACATCTTTGGCGAGTTCCGGGATAATGGCAAGAGAAGCAATCTGAAGAGATGCAATCCGGTGGCGTTCTTGTCTGGCTAGCATATCCACGGCTTGATAGTATTGCCAAGCATTTGACAAATCTGGCTCCTGGGCGGCCTTCCCGCTCATATTTTCCCAGGGAGTATCACAAAGGTGCTGCAAACTGCGATTAATGAGCAGTCCAATTGTATCCAGTCCTCGGTGTTTTGCATCGGTACAGAAGCTTTCAAAATCATGCTGACCAAGAGCGCCTGGGCTTGTAACAAAAAGTGTACCTGCTTTTTCACTCGTCAGGAGTTGCATAATTTTATCCTGACGATCCATAAAATCATGTTTCAGTTTGTAGAGGTAGGGGGCGAGCTGCGTGAAATCGGCCATCACACTTTTTCCAGTCAGCTTCTCCAATGCGGATAGAGCGGTTTTAGTGGAGCGCGCACGGAGTTTTTCAAAAAAACCGTTATTTTTGGGATCGACGAGAAACCACTGGAAAATTCGATCGTCTAAAAATGCACCAATTTTTTTAGGGGCATCGAGAAAGTCCAAAACATGGCGAGCAGGGGGTGTATCAAGAACAATAACGTCATAGTTGTTGGAGCTATGCAAGTCGTATAGCATTTCCATCGCCAGATAGTCGTGGGCACCAGAAAAGGAGTCTGAGATAACCTGATATAATCGATTAGCGGCAAGCTCTTCCAGCACCTCTTCACCGGCAGTCATACGGACAAATCGATCTAATGTATGCTTGGGATCAAACATCATTGCATCAAGGGAGCCACGCCATTCAAAGCCTTGGATTGATTTTGTTGCCTCTTCGACGGTATTGTTAATACTCTGTGGACGATGGGAAAGGTCCTTCAGACCAAGTGAGGTGGCAAGTCGTTTTGCTGGATCAATTGTGATTAATCCAGTTCGGTTTCCTTCGGATGCTAGGGCGATAGCAATGGCAGCTGAAACCGTAGTTTTACCTACGCCCCCGGTGCCACAGGATATTATAATTTTTCGCTCACAGAGTCTCGTCCGCAACTCCTGGTTTAGGCTAGGCATCCTTTCCTCCTAACCGATCGCGGAGTTGTCGGGCTAAATGCACTGCTGGCGAATCGCTCAGGGCTTCCGTATTGGAAAAGAGAAAAGGTAACTCAAGCAAAACGTTGCTGCGAAAAGAGCTCCGGTAGGAATCTAAAGCAGATTTCTCTCGGCGTTTTCGAGCATCGACATAGGAGCACACCTTATGGCAAGGGTGTCCGTTCGGAAGTGGCTTATTCTGTTCCCAAGTCGGAAAAACTTTATTTATAAAAACAAAAGGTTCAGTGAAGCTTTCCTCGTAACGCGCACAAAATTCTTTCGACTCTTGTAAGGGCATCTCTTCCGGCAAACTGCAATAGACCACACCTAACTTACGGTCATCTTTTAAAAAATCGACCATTTTTACCGTATCGTTATAAACTGGGCCAACCCGAGTTAAGTCGGAAAAATTTTGTGGGCTATTCAAGAGAGTCATGGCATGACCACTGGCAGGAGCATCCAAGACAATGGTATCTATTTCTCGGTTTTTATCATCGGAGGCAAGATGCAAAAGTTTTCCGAGACACATTAATTCTGTCAAGCCGGGGATTACTTCAAGGAAGGATCCGGTAATCTTATTTTTTAGAAGTAAGGATGGTAGGCGAGACGATCGTAACTTCAAACTCATGTATTCAAGCAGAGACTCCAGTGGATCAATGCGTGAAGCTAAGAAGTCTGCATTGGCATCGATTGGATTCACAATCACGCGTGGTGAGTGGTTTAGTTCGGTTGCGCCGACGAGCTCATGGAGACGCATAAACGCGCGATCTTTAGCTCGTCCTATCTCCGTCAATAGAACTCGTTTACCCAGTGTACTTAGAGCTAATGCCAGCGCTGTCGCAATCACGGACTTACCCGTACCGCCTTTTCCCGTTACTAATATGAGCCGACGATCGGAGAAGTTTTTTAGTACGATACTTTCCACGGTGTGACCATAGCCTTCTTTTGCACTCCAAGCATTCCTTTTTTCCTCGAATTCTTGAGTTTGAATTCTTGACTTTTGCTCCCAGTCGAAGCTAGCGTAGGCTCGGTGAAGAACCATGAAATCCGCGTATACCCCTCTAAAGAATTTTTACCTCGTGAACAACAGTTTGCTTGGAAGATGGCTGAAGTGGCAGTTGACCCAGTTCCGGTCGACGATAAAGCCATAGACATGATCATAAATAGAATCATTGATAATGCTTCTGTTGCGATTGCGGCAACAAATCGTCGTCCGGTGGCCTCTGCAAGGTCACAAGCGCTCTGTCATCCACGAACAGGTGGTGCCACAGTGTTTGGCATGCCAAACTCACAAACCTTCTCGCCAGAATGGGCTGCTTGGGCGAATGGCGCAGCTGTTCGTGAGTTGGATTATCACGACACATACTTGGCGGCAGACTACTCTCATCCGGGAGACAATATTCCGCCTATCCTTGCGGTGGCTCAGCAGAAAAATAGGACCGGGAAGGATTTAATTCGGGGAATTGCTACTGGGTATGAGTTGCATATTAATTTGGTAAAGGGCATATGTTTGCACAAACACAAGAAGGACCATATTGCCCACCTTTGTCCGGCCCAGGCTGCTGGAATCGGTACCTTACTAGGGTTAGATGCGGAAACGATTTACCAATCAATTCAACAAGCACTGCATGTGTCGTTCTCGACTCGGCAATCTCGAAAGGGTGAAATTTCCTCTTGGAAGGCATACGCTCCTGCACATGCGGGTAAGCTTTCGATTGAGGCTGTCGACCGATGTATGCGGGGTGAAGGAGCACCATCTCCAATTTATGAGGGTGAAGATTCCGTTATAGCCTATATGCTAGATGGCAAAGGCGGTCGCTATACGGTTCCTCTTCCGGAGGTCGGAGAGGCGAAACTTGCCATCCTAGAGTCCTATACCAAAGAACACTCCGCTGAATATCAGTCGCAAGCGCTTATTGATCTTGCGTTCAAGATGCGGGGGGAAATTTCTGATTTCGATAAAATTAAAGATGTTGTGATTCACACGTCTCACCATACGCACTATGTGATTGGAACGGGCGCAGAAGATCCGCAAAAGATGGATCCAAAAGCAAGTCGGGAGACTCTCGACCATAGTATTATGTATATCTTTGCAGTCGCGTTGCAGGACGGTGAATGGCACCACGTAAAATCATATACCCCAGAGCGAGCAGGACGAGCGGACACGGTTCGCTTGTGGCATAAAATTTCAACTGTGGAAGATCCGCAGTGGACAGAGCTCTACCACCATTCAGACCCAGACAAAAAGTGCTTTGGTGCGAGGATCGAAATCACTATGGAGGATGGTTCGAAAATCATAGACGAGTTAGGCAGAGCCAATGCGCACCCAGCCGGAGTGCAACCATTTACGCGAGAAAATTATACCCATAAGTTTGATGTAATCACGGATGGCATTATCACTCGGGAAGAGCGAGATCGTTTTATTACTTTGGTGGAACAATTGCCAGAATTGACTACGGAAGAAGTGAAGCAGTTGAATGTGCAAGTCCCAATGGAGATGTTGACTGCAAAAGAGCGTGACGAGAAAGGGATCTTTTAATGTTGCTAAAGCGAAAGTCTGTAGCGGAAAAACGCTCAGATTTCCGTAAAGCGCTCGATTCTGGGAAATTGCTAAAATTTCCTGGAGCCTACGCTCCGATTATTGCGCAGCTTATAGAAGAAATTGGGTTTGATGGCGTCTATATTTCGGGAGCAGTTTTATCCAACGACCTCGCTATGCCAGATATTGGCCTGACTACGCTGACGGAAGTCACGCAACGTGGCCGGCAGATTGCGCGAGCTACTTCATTGCCGGCGATCATTGATGTCGATACTGGTTTTGGTGAACCAATGAATGTGGCGCGGACAATTATCGAATTGGATGAGCTGGGTCTATCGGGGTGCCACCTAGAAGATCAAATTAATCCGAAGCGATGTGGGCATTTAGATCATAAAGGTATCGTTACGGTGGAAGAGATGTGCCGTAAAATTCGAGCGGCACGTGATGGGAAATTGGACCCAAATTTTCTGATTATAGCGCGAACGGATGCTCGAGCTAGTGAGGGCTTGGAGAAGGCTATTGATCGAGCGAAAGCCTATATCGACGCAGGTGCGGAGATGATTTTTGCCGAAGCGATGCAAGATGAGTCGGAATTTGAGGCATTTCGTAAGGGGATAGATGTTCCGCTACTGGCAAATATGACAGAGTTCGGAAAGTCTAAACTGCTAGAGGCTAAAATCCTAGAGTCTCTAGGCGTAAATCTTGTCATTTATCCAGTCACTACCCAGCGACTGGCAGTACAAGCCTGTGAGGCTGGGCTTCGAGAGATTCTTGAAAAGGGGACGCAGGAGGGAATTATCGATCAAATGCAGACGAGAAAGCGCCTCTACGATCTGATTCGTTACGACGAATATAATCAATTTGATAAAGATATTTATAATTTTCAATTGAAGTAATTGAAGTAATTGAAGCAAAAGAAAAAGTAGAAAGAGAGCCAAAGATGTCAGCAAAGGTAAACGTAAAAAAAGGCTTAGAGGGCGTGGTCGTCGACCAAACAGGTGTGTCTAAAGTTAATCCAGAAATTAATGCCTTAGTGTATCGCGGATACCCAGTTCAAGATTTGGCCGAGAACTGCTGTTTTGAAGAGGTAGCATACCTTCTTTTAAAAGGTGATCTGCCAAGGGTGGATCAACTCAAAGAATTTGAGGACCTTGAGCGTTCGAGACGAAATATTAGTCCCGCTTTGCAATCTGTAATTACGAGTTTGCCAGCAAAATGCCACCCGATGGATGCAGTACGGACTGCAGTTTCTTTCCAGGGTACAGAAGATAGCCGCATTTTGGATGATTCAAAAGAAATTCAATTTGATAAGGCGATAGATCTATTAGCCAAAATTCCAACTATGATTGCCGCTGACTTTCGTCATAAAAAAGGCAGGGAATATATAGCGCCTCGAAAAGACCTGCCAATGGCGGAAAATTTTTTCCACATGTGTTTTGGTGAAGTTCCGGCGCCTGAAATCGTGCGAGCTTTCGATGTGTCTTTAATCCTTTATGCTGAGCATAGTTTCAACGCCTCGACATTTGCCACTAGAGTAATTACTTCTACTACGAGTGATATTTACTCTGCAGTTACTGGTGGCATTGGCGCATTGAAGGGGCCATTACATGGCGGAGCCAACGAGCAAGTAATGCACATGATGCTTGAGATTGGCGATGAAAATAAAGCAGAAGATTGGATGATGACCGCACTGAAAGAGAAGCGAAAGATCATGGGCTTTGGTCACCGTGTATATAAGAAGGGCGACTCCCGAGTTCCAACAATGCGAAAATATACTCAGAAAATGGCTGATGTAACTGGTGAAAAGAAGTGGATGAAGATGTATGACGGGCTAGAGAAGGTGATGGTTCGAGAAAAGAATATTTATCCAAACTTAGATTTCCCAGCTGGCCCTGCATACTATATGATGGGCTTTGAGATTGACTTCTTCACGCCAATTTTCGTTATGAGCCGAATCACTGGTTGGTCCGCTCATGTTATGGAGCAAGCAGCGAACAACCGCATTATTCGTCCACTATCGGAGTACACGGGTGACCTAGAGCAGACTGTGAAGCCAGTGGGAGAGCGCTAATCAGTACTCTGCAGTGGTGATGGGTAACATGGCTCTTGTAATAGTATGAGGTATTAAGTGTGATGGCCAACATTTGGTGATTTTTTAAACTCTTGGTATTAAAGTTCTTGGTATTAAAGTAACTGAAAAGGGGAATGAACTATGGTTACGAGAAGTATTTTAGCTATCTTAGTCACTTTGGCTATCGGAATTTTTACGGACGCATCAGCTAATCCGTTGGGTGATGTTGTTGTCGAGGATGTTGTTGGCCGTATTGTCGATGATATTATGCCTAGACGGCCAGGGAGAAGAGCCCGTCTATTGGACCTAGGAGAACGTCGTGCGGACAAGTTCATTACGAACGAGCATCGTTTTCATGTACCTCGTGGATCACGCCGGGGCATACGTGCTGTTGTGTTAGAGGGCACGAAACATAAGGTCCGGATTCGACGTGTTGAAGTGGTATACCGTTCTGGACATGTGGAACTACTAGATGGTTTAAGTGGAACTCTACGAGACGGACGACGGATGCGAATGCGAATTACTCCAGGCCGAGTAGTGCAAGTGATTGTACACGCTACATCACCGAATCTAATTGGTAGCCGTGGTAAATACCGAGCGATGCTACGAGTTCGTCGTAATCGCCTCTGAAGGTGTTCTATTCACTGGGGGGGAAGTAGCAGTGATTGGAGGGGATAGATGCAATCAATCAAATTTGTTTGTGCATAGCTTTCAATCCCTGCTAATTCTTCTTGCGCTTACTTTGCCTAGCATTGCCTCAGCCAAGCCAGCGGAGGTGAGCATTGGTCTCAAATACAAAACGAATTTAATGGAGCGTGGAGCTGTTTTTTATAAAAACTGGCAGGTTCTTCCAGTTCTATACTTCGGACTCTTTAAGAATAAGTTACAGGTCGCTCCAAGCAAAATTGAATATAACGATTTCTTGGTCGGTAACACCATTCGTGGGCGGACTGGACTTCAATTATTTACTGATGACTTTTTGATTTCGACGGGCGCAGGGCGAACAGTTCGTAACTCGCGTACCACGACGGTGGAATGGGTGAATACTTTGGAGCTCTTCCTCCCTAATTACGTGGGCAATCTGGTTACATTGCAGTTTTGGGCGGCAAAAGCTCTTGATCAGCATAAAGGAGTTTATGCCAAATTTGATTTCGCAGTGTCCATTATAAAATTTTTAAAGGATAAGGCGAGGGATAGAGCCTTAGCACTGGTTGAGCCGCAAATTTTCGCATCTATTGGCTTTGGTGATTCAAGACATAATCATTATTTGTATGGGACGAATGTGCCGAACGAATCAGCATTGACTGATTTTGAAGTTGGATTACGTATCGTAAGCCCTAGCAAGTTCGATCGATATTTTCCGGCCTTTGAGTTGAGCTATTTCTCTGTGCTGGACAAAGATTTAAAGAATGGTAACTTGCTCGTCAACGATACGAGCGGTTATCGAGCAGAGCTGACTTTCGCAATTAATATCTACTAGGATACCAATGATAATACGACAGGTAGAGCTGAAAGACGTAGAGTATTGTGCAGCGATCGAGGAGGCTTGCTTCGAGCCTTCCGAGGCTGCATCGCTGGAGAAAATAAAGGTTCGTGCAGAGCTCTTTCCCCATGGGTTCATTGTTGGAGAGTTAGACGGGAAAATTGTCGGTATGATTAATTCTGGCGCAACGGCAAAAAGTGATATTACCGATGAAGCTTTGAAAGCAATGTCTAGCCATGATCCGGAGGGACGGAACCTTGTAATATTCTCTATAGCGGTTGCCCCAGACCACCAAGGAAAAGGCCATTCTCGTTCCTTGGTGGAAGCTTTTTTTGAAAGAGCCAAAGCCCAAGGCAGGAAGCAAATCCTGCTAATTTGCAAAGATCATCTAGTGAATTACTACGAACATTTTGAGTTTCAGTACGGTGGAAAGTCGAAGTCCACCCACGGTGGCTTTGAGTGGCATGAAATGATTTATACGATTTAAGATTCCTCGATCATCAGTGAAGAATGTTGTGTTTGAATCCGTACGTCTCCGGATTCAAGAGTATAACAAAAGGTAAAATCTGCTTTCACCACCCCCCCGTCGGGCTTTGTGAATTCATACTTCCCTGTGTCAATCGCGAATTCGCCTTTTAGGAGCGGTTCCGATTCTGTAAACTTTACCGAGGTAAAGCCATTCTTTAAGAACCCAGTGTCCCCCGACTCAGCACTACCTACAAAATACTCCTGAATTGTGGCCGTGCTGCGACGGATTCTAGATGAAAGAGTTGGCTTCAAAACTGCGCTTTTGGAATACAAAGCGAGTAGTTTATCCAACTCTTGTGCGGTTACTGCTTCTGCCCAAGTGGATTGGGCGACTCTAACTTGATCTACCGAAATATTCATACCCCCCCAGGTACTATGAAAATTTGTAATTAGTCGATTTCACTCTTTTATTGGACGTCGGTCAGGTCAGCTATGACTTGGTCGACATGCCCTTTTACCTTCACGTTCGGATAAATCTTGGCGACTTTTCCCTTTGAGTCCACTACAAATGTAGTGCGGACAATGCCCATAAACTTTTTGCCGTACAGCTGCTTCTCTTGCCAAACGCCATACTTTTCACAAAGCTCTCCATCTTCATCCACGATTAATGGGAAATTCAAATCATGCTTTTCTTTAAATTTTTCATGCCTTGCTTGCGAGTCCCTAGAAACTCCAATGACAGCTACTTTTTTGCGTTTTAACGCTGCCATACTGTCGCGAAAATCACAGGCCTGGATGGTGCAACCAGGGGTCATATCCTTTGGATAAAAGTAAAGGACGACTTTTTTGCCCGCAAAGTCTGTTAAGGAAATTTTCTCCCCTTGGTCATCAATTGCAGTAAAATTTGGTGCCTTTTTTCCTTCATTCAGCTCGGCCATATTCTTTCCTTAGTAAGTTTTCTGTTAGAGCATTATTACGCCCAATCAGTTTTACTGTCACCATTTAAAATCCACTTCAGCCTGTGATTATGCATAGTATTAAATCGGTGGTATCCAGAGTGTCAGATTGGTGATATGTAAAACAAATGTAAAACACAAAAGCAATCGTTCAGTTGTTGCGCGCTTCTATCTAGTATGGAAGTTCGTTTTAAGATTTAGGAGAAGTGTATATGCAAGCGTTTGATTTGAATCACTGGGCTTTAATCCTTGGAGGCTCCAGTGGGTTTGGATTGGCGAGCGCTAAAAAGCTGCACGCCCATGGAATGAATGTCTGTGTGGTTCATCGTGATCGCCGAGGGGGGATGACGAGGATCGAAGAGTCTTTTGCGCCGATGCGTAGGGAAGGTGCAAAATTTTTATCCATCAATACAAATGCGCTTTCCGTGGAAGGGCGAGAAACAGTTTTAAATCAATTAGTAGAGGTCATGGGCGAGAAGGGGAAAACTCGTCTTGTGTTGCATTCGATTGCACTTGGGAATTTAAAGCCCATAGCGCCATTGAGAAAAGAGTCCTCGGCGGACGTTGCTATCGTTAAGCTCAGTGAGAGGTTGGGTGTTGAAACGAGTAAGGTAAAGGATGCTGTCTCCTCCCTACTAGAAGAAGGAATTATTCCGCTGCACACTCTAGAGTCTCCTGAGTTTCCGAACCAATTGGCGGCGGAAGAAGATATGGAGCAGACTATCTACAATATGGGCACCAGTCTTTTGACTTGGGTGCAAAATATTTTTAAACAAAAGCTTTTTGCCGATGATGCTCGTGTAATTGGTCTTACGAGTGAAGGAAATCAAGTGGCCTGGCGTGGATATGCAGCAGTTTCGGCTGCAAAAGTTGCCTTGGAGGCCGTGTCGCGCAGTATTGCCGTCGAGTTTGCGCCGTATGGAATTCGCTCTAACATATTGCAACCGGGTGTGACGCCCACTCCGGCATTGAAATTGATTCCTGGCAATCTACACATGCAAGCACATGCACAGATGCGTAACCCTTTCCGACGTTTGACGAGCCCAGAAGATGTCGCAAATGTTGTTGCACTGTTATGTACAGATGAAGCAAAGTGGATTAATGGCACTATCCTTAGAGTGGATGGTGGCGAACAGATTTCTTCCTGAGGAGTGATTTGTGTTTATTCATGGTGCCGGGCATTTTCACCCGGAAAATGTCATTGATAATAAATTTCTGGAAGACCTAGATATAGAAACTAATGATTCATGGATCATGGAGCGCGTTGGTATTCGTTCTCGAAGAACTGTGCTTCCGTTGGAATATATTCGCCAAACAAAAAACGAAAATCCTTCTTTAGCTAGGGAAGTATCCATTTATACAAATGCAGAAACCGGAGCGAAAGCTGCGCGAATGGCAGCAGATCGCGCTGGAATAAGTCTGAGTAGTATCGGGTTGGTGATATCCGGGTCCTGTACGCCGGAGTTTGCTTGCCCTGCCGAGGCTTGTACGATTGCAAATGAGCTCGGCATTAAAGTACCGGCCTTCGATATTAATTCTGCTTGTTCTTCGCTGGCGGCACAGCTGAATTTCCTGTTTTCCATGAACGATCTACCGGACTATGTGTTGCTCGTAAACCCGGAGAATAATACGCGAGCGATTAATTATTCTGACCGAACACAAGCGGTGCTCTGGGGGGACTGTTCTTCAGCGCTTATTGTTTCAAAACGTATTCCATCCTTTTTACGGGTTATCGAGACTTGTTTCACGTCAAATCCGCAAGGTTGGGATAAAGTTATGTTCCCGGTGGGTAAGCATTTTTCGCAAGATGGAAGAACGGTGCAGCGCTTCGCAATTAAAAAAACAGTTGAGGTAATACGAAATCTCTGTCGATTGGTCCCGAAAGATCGTTTAGAGTCATTAAAATTTATTGGGCACCAAGCAAATCTCATGATGCTCAATTCTGTTTGTGAGTATGCAGAGATTGCATCCGAAAATCACTATTTTAATGTCGATAAGTTTGGCAATACAGGAGCCGCGGGTGCTCCTTCTAACCTATCGCTTAATTGGCAATCCCTATGCGTAGGCGACTTTGTCCTGTTGGCAGTAGTTGGCTCAGGATTAAGCTGGGGTGGCGCTCTTATGGAGGTGGGAAATAATGATGGGCTGTAATAATGGAGTATAGAGAATTTTTAGACGCACAAAAGCTCTCTAAGGAGCAGCTCCTTGCTTGGGCTTATGGTTCACTGGTTTCAGATGAGACGGATATACCGTCACTTCCTGCACCACCAATGTTGATGTTTGATCGCATTACGTGCATTGAGCATGATGGGCGAAAAGGTAGAATTATCGCGGAACAGAATATCAATTTAGATGCCTGGTTCTTTATGTGTCATTTCCGTAATGATCCCGTACAACCGGGCTGTTTAGGGGTGGACGCCATTTGGCAACTGCTCGGTATGTATTGTGCGCTACGTGGGGCTAAGGGGAATGGCCGTGCTCTGGGCTCCAAAGAAATAGAGTTCTTTGGCCAGATTCGACCGCACAATAAGGTTGTTACTTACGATGTAAAGGTTCGTCGTTACACTGAAATGAAGGGCACGGCGATTACGATTGGCAATGCTCAAGTCCTAGTTGATGGTGAGGTTATATATACGATTGGTGATGCAAAAGTTGGAGTGTTTCCAAATCTTCGCTATGCCGATTATCCAAATAAATCAGAGAATGCGGTAGGAGGAAGTCTTGCAAGTACTAAGTGACGTAAATCCGCTTAGTCCAAGTGAAGTCTTGGAGATTATTCCACAACAGAAACCTTTTCGTTTCATTGATGAGATTGTTGAGCTGGACGCTGATAAAATAACTGGCAAATACACATTTCGTGAAGATGAAGTTTTTTATGAAGGGCATTTTCCGGGAAACCCAGTCACGCCAGGAGTGATTCTGACAGAAGCGATGGCACAAGTCGGTGTGGTTGCATTAGGCATCTATATCCTAAGTCAAACGCAGCCAAAGGATGAGTTACGTCAATGGACAACGTTTTTTACGGATTCACAAATGGAGTTCTATAAGCCGGTTTTCCCCTGCCAGACAGTAGTTATAAAAGCAGAAAAAATTTTTTATCGGCGCATGAAATTGCGTTCTGTGACTCGTATGTTTTTTGAGGATGAACTAGTTGCAGAGGGCACTGTCGCGGGAATGGGGGTTAAGCTATGAGTCATAGAGTAGTTGTCACGGGAATGGGAGTGATTGCCCCTAATGGACACGGTTTGTCTGCTTATGAACAAGCACTGCGAGAGGGCAGATCTGGAATTCGTTTCATTCCTAAACTAGAGGAAATGAAATTTGGCTGCCAAGTTGCGGGTGTGCCGCAAAATGTGGAAGAGATCCAATCGAAGTATTTTTCCGAAGAAGACCTCATAGCAATGAATCCTAATATGATTTATGCGGGCATCGCGGGAATTGATTGTTATGAGGATGCTGGGTTTTCTTGCCCGAGTAGAGACTCTGAGGTCGATTGGGATACTGGTGCCATAATTGGCACAGGTATTGGCGGAATCGACACTATTGTTGAAAAGATGATGCCGAAGGTGTCTGTAGGTAAAGTACGTCGCGTGGGCAGTACAATGGTGGAGCAAATCATGTGTAGCTCGGTTTCGGCAAAGCTTGGCGGGTTATTGGGTTTAGGGGGGCAGGTCACCACTAACTCCTCCGCTTGCACGACTGGATCTGAGGCGATTGCAGAAGCGTTCTTTAAGATTCGTGAAGGCAGGATATTACGAATGATCGCCGGTGGATCAGAAGGCTCGAATCCATACATTTGGTCTGGCTTCGATGGGATGCGAGTTTTAAATACGAGATCAAACACTGAGCCGGAGAGGGCTTCTCGCCCGATGAGTGCGTCGGCGGCTGGCTTTGTCCCCGGTTCGGGAGCTGGGTTATTGATGCTGGAAGACCTAGAGTCTGCCCAGGCTCGTGGTACACGAATCTATGCGGAAATTTTGAGTGCAAATGTCAATAGTGGAGGTCATCGCAATGGTGGATCGATGACGGCTCCTAATCCGGAAGGGGTAGTGCGTTGTATTCGTGGTGCTATGTCTATGGCTGAGATTGAGTCAAGCGATGTGGATTCGATCAATGGTCATTTGACCGCGACAATGGCTGATCCGAAAGAGATAGCTAATTGGGCGCACGCACTAGAAGTAAGTCCGGAGCAAGTGCCAAAAGTGAACTCTACCAAATCAATGGTAGGGCACGGTTTAGGCGCTGCCGGTGGCTTAGAAACGGTGGCTGTTGTGCTGCAATTGCATAAAAGATTTTTGCATGGTTCTTTAAATTGCGAGGATGTGCATGCAGATATTCAAGAAGCTGCTGACAGTATTGTGCATAAAACAGAAAAGTTTTCAGGCAAGATCATTGCAAAGTCCAGTTTTGGATTTGGTGATGTGAATGCAAGTTTAATATTTAAACGATGGGATTAGTAGGAAGGAAAAGAAAGGGAAAGAAATGAATCAAACTGAGATCTATAATGAGGTTGTTGCGCTAATTAAGCCCTTTGCTAAGAACGAAGAAGCATTTTTAAAAGTTTCAAGTGAATCAAAAATTTTAGAAGACTTGGGCGTAAATTCAGCTCGCTTAGTTGATATCGTTTTGGATTTCGAAGAAAAATTCGATATCGAAGTGGAGGATGAAGCGGCAGATAACATCCGAACTATTGGTGATGCGGTTAAATTGATTAATGCCAAAATCAGTTGATCTCCGCAAATCAGATATTCTATTTTTAGAGGTACAGCGTTTGGTTGGACGCTGCCTTCTATTGGTGTTGGGGCTGTTTGTGCGGTTCATGGTGAAGAATTACTATAGAATATCTGTGGAAGATCAAGCACGTTTGCAAAATGAATATCGAGTGCTCATTGCAGGCGCTAAGGGGCCGCTCATCCTTTGCCCGAACCATTTGACAATGGTGGACTCTGTCATCCATGCTATTTTTTTGAATTCAATTCAAGGATATTTTTTCAACTATGCTTCATTGCCGTGGTCGGTTCCGGAGCATACGAAGTTTTACCGTAAATGGCATTGGCGCTTAGTTTGTTATTTAGGAAAATGTATTCCTGTATTACGGAATGGGCCACCGGAAGAAAGCCGACGAACGTTGGCAAAAATGCGTTATGTGCTGCGGAGAGGAGATATACTCTCGATCTTTCCGGAAGGTCGCCGTAGTCGAACAGGTAAAGTTGATACTAAAGATTTTTCCTACGCAACGGGGCAGCTACTCAAATTGGAGGAAAGTCCTGAAGTGATTTGCCTTTACGTGCGGGGAAAAAAATTTGGCGGTTTTGCAGACTTTCCAAATCGAAACGAAGAGTTTCATTTTTCAATGGAGAAAATCAAGCTGCATTCCGAATTTAAAGGGATGAAACGGGCTCGCGATTACTCTAGTCAAATTATTCAAAAATTGCACACAATGGAGGATGAGTACTTTGCAAACACCGTTAGTCGGCAATGATATCGTCGATCTTCGGAAGGCAGAATCAGCGCCGTCGAGTCGATTTATTCATAGAGTATTTTCTGAAAAAGAGCGCGCTAGAATTTCAGCGACTTCTAAACCAGTGCATTTGATTTGGAAATATTGGGCAGCAAAGGAGGCTGCCTTTAAGGTTGTTCGAAAAATTTCCTCATCAGTAATTTTCGCTCATAGTAAGTTTGAAGTGAGTGATAGTAAATTTAAAGTGAGTGACAATAAACTTGAAGTAAATGGATGGGGCCATGTCGATTATGAGGGACTGCGGCTTTTAGTGCTGTGGCGTTACGGCCCAAATTGGATTCATTCTTTGGCGTTAACCGACGCTTCAGTCAGCAAACAGGTTCACTGGCGAGAAATAAAAAAATCAGAATTTTTACAAAACAGATGGGATGGTGATTGTTCTGCGACTGAGTCGCCAGCCAAGCAGCCAGCCAAGCCGCAAACCGAGTCGCAAATGGTGCGAAGCTTTGCATTGCGAGAAATTAATCCGAATAATAATGATGTTAGAAGGCCTCGCAGTCCGTGCAAGGGAAGTCAGTTTTCAATTAGTAGAGAAGAACTAGATGGCCGGCGATTGCCCCCATGTGTGATGCAAGCTGACAGTATTGTGCCAGGAATAGATATCAGTCTTTCTCATGACGGGGATTATATCGCCTTCGCATTGTTTCAAGATAATGAGGTGTCCGTTGCGTGCTAGTATCGCCCATATGACAAGGTCATATTGGTATACCCACCCTCTTTTTATCTTTGTGATTTCTTTGTTGGCGCTGGGCTCAGCTCTTTCGATTTATATTTCAACTTATCTACGGTTTAACAAAGCCTTCGGGCAGTTTATGGAGTCTCGCAATATTGAACCCCTGCGGCTCCTAGATCATACAACGTGGTTTAATATTTTGATTATGTCGATTTTGATCGGTTTGATTATCGCCGGGATTGTAATTATATATGTCTATTACCAAAAGGTAATACAGCTCTATCGAATGCAGCAAAATTTTATCAATGGTTTTACGCATGAATTAAAGACGCCGGTAGCTTCTTTAAATCTTTTTCTCGATACATTTCTGATGCATGATATGAATCGCGAAGAACAGGTGAAATATTTTCATTTCATGAAGAAGGATACAGACCGACTGTCTGATAATATTTCGCAGATCCTTAACCTGGCAAAGTTTGAAGACAAATCCTATCACTTGGACAAAGATAAAGTAAACTTACAAGAGTTTTTGGAGCAGTTGCTGGCAAAGCATTTTCATATTTTTGAAAATTACAAGATTAAATTCTTAAATCGAGCTAACACAATCTTAGTAGCAGATGTTCATTTGCTAGAAGTTTTATTTATGAATCTATGGACGAATTCGATTTCTTACAATGACTCGGATAAGCCACGAATCGAGATGGAGTTTTCCCGCAGCAGTTCAGTGGTGGAAATTCGCATTCGGGATAATGGGATTGGGATTGCTCGCGCTGATTTGAAAAAAATATTTCGTAAATACTATCGCGTAGAGAAGGCCGTAAAAGGTAGCGGAATTGGACTCTATATGGTCCAGCAGATTGTCAAATTGCACGGAGGCTCAATCAAGGCGGAAAGTACAGGGATTGGGAAAGGATCGACGTTTGTCGTCATTATACCTACGGGAACGTTATGAAGAAAATTTTAGTAGTTGAAGATGAGTTTCACTTAGCAGAAGGGTTGCGCTTCAATCTTAGCCAGAGAGGCTATTCGGTGAAAACTGCAGCTAATGGGGGTGAGGGCCTTAAGGTTTGGTCGGAGTGGAAACCAGACCTAATTGTCCTTGACCTGATGATGCGTGAGATGGATGGATTCAGTTTCTTGAAAAAACTTCGAATGGAGAATGACAAAATTCCTGTGTTGGTGTTGTCGGCTCGTTTTGAAGCTAAGGATAAGGTTCGTTGCTTTTCGTATGGAGCAGATGACTATATGGTGAAACCTTTTGATTTGCAGGAATTCCTATTGCGAGTCGAGCGGCATTTAAAACGGGCAGAGTGGAATCATGGAAGCGGAAGCATTGAAGGCAATTCTGTAGATGAAGCCTCAAACAGCTCAAGGACTGAAGAGTCCACTAGGCAACTAGGCGTTGTGCATTTTGGGCAGAATCGTATTGATTTTCGAAATAATGAAGCTTTCAATGGCAAGGAGTCATTGAAACTTACGTTTCAAGAGCGAAAACTATTGGAAGCTTTTGTGAAGAATACGAATAAAGCCTTGAGCCGCAAGCAGTTGTTGAACTGGTGCTGGGGGTATCAAGGGGACGTAAGCACTCGAACGGTCGATAACTTTATCGTACGATTCCGTAAGTATTTTGAAGCGAACCCGAAGGAGCCAAAATTTTTCGTGTCCATGCGATCAATTGGCTACATTTTTCGAATGTAGAATTTCACTCCTAGTTTGCTGCCTATTTTTAATGCCTGTGTTTGCAGTGGCTGCTTCGTATTGTTACGTAGGTCCTGGATACGAAAGCACCAAGTAACGAGGCTAGTAGCATAATCGCCACAATGGCTGGGACTGTGGGAACGCGAGTAGCAGTTAAGCTTAATGAAAAGCCAACTATGGTAGCAATTGTTGAAACGCTAGCGCAATAAGCAAGGTGAGTCCGTGCGTTGCTACGTGAGACAAAGGAAAAAACAACTGTTGGAATAAAGAGCGCAGCAATCGTATATAGTAGCCCCAAACCATAGACAGAAACGGAAATAATGAGTAGGGCCATTGCATTAAACGTGAACGCGGAAGTGCTGGATTTGGATAATACATCGTTAGGCCCAAAGATCGCTAGAGAAAAAGATTCATCCAGGATGGTACGAGTTCGGAATAGGAAAAATAAAATCCCAAAACCGGCGACAATCCCAGTTGTCCAGAGCTCGGCGCCGCTTAGAGTGACTAAGTCACCGAAAAACGCTTGGGCCATATGGCTTTCTAGCTGTGGGAAATAAGCAATAATCCCGTAGCCTAGTGCGAGCAGGCTTGTAAAGACTGCGATTAACACGTTACCACGCCCACTGCGTTTTAGGCTGAGAGCTTTCTCACTCAAGCCAAAGACCAATGTCGCAAAAACAAGTGCACCTAGGGGAGGGAGATAGCTATCCAATGCGTCTACAAGCTCACCGCCACTAAGAACAACGCCAGCTAGTACACCAGTTGTGGCTGCTTGCGATATTGTTAGGCTTTGAAGTGCCTTATCGCGAGAGGCTAGGTGAGCACCCAGTATTGAAAGTACGGCAGCCATCAAGGCTCCAACTAGGATTGCTGAATAATAGACCTCTAGCAGTTCCATCATTATAGCCTCACCTCTCGTACAGGTAAGTGGAACTCGCGCTCTTGAAAGTGATTCTCATGGGTTACGATCAGCAAGCCAGGCTCGTGGGAGACTCTATTAACTACGTAGTCCCCTAGGCACTCAATCATTAGTTTTCGGCTGCTTTGGTCTAAATGATTAAACGGTTCGTCGAGCACGATAAGCTTTGGTTCCTGCAGAAAAATGCGCGCGATTAGTGTTCGCTTGCGTTCTCCACCACTAGCCTGGTTCCAGTTTAGGTCCAATTGGTCTTCCGTTAAAAGCTTTTGACAGATCTTTGATTCTTCCAGTTGTGGGGAACTCATCCACAAAATATCGCGTAATCGAAGTGGAATATGAAACTCATTGTCTTGAAGTTGAGGCAAATAGCCCACGCTATCAGTGTAGCGATCTATAAATCCAGTGAACTCAGAGCTCATGCCTAGTAGTAAGCGAAGTAAAGTGCTTTTCCCGGACCCGTTACCCCCGGAGATAACAACGGCTTCACCTGGATGTACTGTAAAACTCAAATTCTCAGCTAAAACTCGGCCATCGGGTGTGGCGAAGGCAAGGTTCTGAGTTGAAATTAGCGCTGAAGTAGTCATTCTGTTCTGAGGTTTAATCTAGAGTTTAATCTCTACGGCTGAACCTGTGGCTTAATCGTTTTGATAAGCTTTGCAGCTAGGTGTTTTTGTAATTTGGGGTAGGAATTATATTCTGTGTTGGCTCGAACATGAACGGGAAGAACTACAGATGGAATTTTTGCAATTGCTGATACTCGTTGAACGATTTTTTGCGGGCTGTAGGGCGCAGAAATTGCTGCCTTTACTCCCGTTGCCTTCGCTTTCAGTGCCACCTTTGCAATTCGGCCAGCAGAAGGAGGGACGCCCGGCAGTTCTTCCATTGATCCTGCAGAATGTAGGCCATAGGCATGAAAAAAATAGGTAAACTCTTTATGATATTCCAAAATTTTTGTACCTTTTTCTAGTTTTGCTGACAGCTCTTTACGAATCCTATCCCGTAGCTGCTGCAATTCAGATTTTGTTTTTTTATATTGGGCAAGATAATAATCCGAGTTTGTGGGGTCTACAGTAGCCAAAACGCCAACGAAATTGCTATCGGCCTTAATTAGATGATCTGGGCTTAGGCTAAAATGCGGATTTCCTTCTGGGTGTACATCACCCATGGAACGATCAACTTTTTTCGTAACTTTATCGAGAACGTCGATTCCTTCGCCGAGTACGCAATACCCTTTTCCTCTCGGTTGAATTTGTGCATTCCCGGATTTTTCAAGGACTTTCGGTAACCAACCCAATTCCAAACCAAGACCTACTGAGCAAAGAATATCCGCATTGCTTGCTTTGGAAATAAAGCTAGGTTTTGCATTAATATAGTGTACGTCCTCAACACCAGTAAGTAGAGGGACTACTTCAGCCTTATCTCCGGCAATCTGTTGTGCAAGCCAACTCAAATTAGTTGTTGTGGTAAGAATCTGTAGTTTCGCTTCGGCTGCGTTCGTTATGGAGAGACTTAGCATTAGAAAGATGGTTTTCATAATTTTCATCATAAATTCCTCAAAAATCGTGCGCCGGATGTGCGCCTAATATAAATGTTGATTGCAATTCAATGCGGTGATCAGTGAATTTAGTTTCACTTAGTTCGCGCTCTTCGTAATAATTGTAGGCAAGTCTAAATTTTGAAAATTCACTAGAAGCATAGGTTGCGGTGGGGACAATACCGTAAGTAATATTTTTTTCTCGTTGGCCAGTAAGTGCGCTGGTCCTAGTTAGCTCATTGAATGCATCGAAACGGATACCTAAAAACCAATTCTTATTAAAACCATATTGAGAATAAATATAACTGCCTAGATCCTTTTGCAGTAGATTGGTAGAGGAACGCAAATGGCGTAGCCACAACTCACCCTGAAGTAGCCAACGTAGAGTTTTACCACTCATAAATTTGGCCGTGCTGTCTAAACCAAATAGTCGCAAGCGTTCGCCATTTGTGGCTTTGCGACCGAGGTAGTTGAACCCAAGCTCAATACCACTCTCATCACTTAAGTCTGTATATGTGCCTAAGCGCGTATAGTGTGTTGGCATTCGAGGTCGAGATCCTGCCTCGTGAGTATGCCCGAAGGTGAAACCTGATGTAAAGCCTAGGGTCCATTCCAAATAGAAAGGTATTGGTAGTAGCCAGGCGTATTCCAAGCCTGTGTCTTGCACTCCTTCTGCATCTAAGAAATTTTCATGAGATTTTGGAGCGGAGATAAAGGGCCAATCATGGCGATGAAAGCGATTCAGGCGCCCAATCCCTAAGAAGTAGGAACCAAGCTTTATTCTAGATCGTGGAATCAATTTCGAAGTCTTGATATAAGCCTCGTGCAATTCGAAAAAGACTGCACCGCCCTCGAAGTGAGCTGCGCTAGAAACCATCCCATCAAAACGATGGTCGATAGCGCCGTAGAACATTAGCTCCACCTCTCGTGGAATGATTCGGTCCCGAGTGGAGTCCGTTACAGGTGATTCTTTCAAGCCAAGTTTGCCGACGATGTCAGCGGCAACGGAGTATTGTAAACCGCTGCCATCACCTGCGTTTGCTAAAGTCGGTACAACTAGGAAGAAGACAGCTAGGAAGAATACAACTAGGGCTCCTCCTCCGAGCATAGGCATCAATTTATGCCTAGTGGTCATACTTTGGTGCTCCTGGCATTGGTGAGGCAAAGAGAGTCGCATTTTCTAAGCGGTAGCTTAGCTGATCGCCGGAGGCTCGCCCAAACCAAGGAGACCCGGGGACCGTCGAATCGACGATTGCATCGGTTGGTGCAAACCCGGAAGCTTCACTCCAAATTAAAACATGCACTGGGTTTTCATTGTTATGTATATCAACAAAGAAAGTGAGTCTGGCGCTTGCATCGGTGCCCTCAAAATTGGCGGAATAATCTTCAATCACGTTGCCTAGCATGCCAATTCGAACGCCTAGCTCGTCATTTGCTAGCCGGTCAAAGCGAATTTCCATAGCTCCGGTTTGTTGGTTTCCATAGGCTTGCATGGTAAGACTTCCGCCTGGGTCAAGCTCAAAAGATACAGGAATATTTCTTTTACCTGTAATTCCACCGAGGTCAGCATTGGTGAGAAAGGAGCAAGTTCCATTAATTTTAGTGGCATTCGATGTGTCACAATCGCCAATAAGCCCCACAATGAAGCTCTCTCCCAAACGTAAATCACCTTCTTTGAGGACGCGTACCCCATTACCGCAGGCGGAGAGTCCTATCAGGGCTATAATTAGGATTAGGTATTTCATAAAAGTCTCCAAAACGTTGGAGGCGGCGACTTTGAGGACTTCGAAATCTGTCGCCGCCGAAATGATAAGTTACATTGGTTCTGCTGGGTGTGGCATATTCACACGAATAAAGTGGCAATCCACCTCTATAGCATCATGATCGTCGTGGTTTGCGTTGTCGCTATGGTGACCATGGTTTGCATAGTGGCAACTTAGAATTGCATTATTGTGCGTACCATCTGTCTTGGTAAAAAAAACTCGGGCAAAATAATTTCCGGGTAGCGCGTTAGGTATTTTAAACACTTTCACGCCCGTAACGTGATCCAAAACGAATCCTGCTTCCATGCCAGGCCTAAGGAGTTGGTCGTTATCTTTTTTGAGGTCTTTCGGGGCAATTTCCATAAATGTATAATAGTCCTCAAAACTCTCCTCGTGAACATGACCTTCAATGGCACGTTCCGAGTTGCAGGTGGTTAGAGCTTCTGTAAAGGTGCAGTCGCGTTCATATTTGGTTGAGGCAGAATCAGCGTATAGGATAGAGGTTTTCACCGTATCGCCGTTACGCTTAGCGCTCACTGCTTTTAAGTTGTTTACATTACCAACGATTGCCCAGTATTGAGTGGAAGCCACTGCCATCGCGGCAAGAACGTCTTCATAAGGAAGCTCTTCATGTTCATGGTGGTTATCGCTCGATGCAATGGATGTGATTGGGCTCAGAAGTAGAGCAAAAAAGCTCAAAGCATAAAATAATTTTGTAAAATTCATTTTCATATCTCCGTGAAGTAATAAGATTGTGTTCGATGTAAATTTTTAGGTGTTCAAAAACACTAGAATTAGTTATTGGACAGTCATGGGAGGCGATTGTTTTGGAGCTAGACGCCATAGACGGCTACTAGAAAAACTACTTGAAGTTGGTTCTTCAAATTCGATTGCAGCAACGGCTAGCGAATAAGCGTTGGAAGCCAATTTTTCTGTGTGAGCAAAACGACGGCTTTGACAAGGGCAGACGTGTTCTTCAGAAACCAGTTTGGCAGAAGCAGAGGCGTATATGGAAGCAGGTTGGGCATCGGATTCGGAATGAAGCGTCGATGTTTGTTTTTCTGCATGTTCGCGATGAGCGTGGCCAGGATGATTTTTCAAATGCCCATACTCATATCCATGCCCATGGAGGCTACATTCAAAATGCCCAAAGCCGGACGCAGCTATTCCGTAGGCAAATACAATTAGGCTAGCTAGTATGCGGACAGGAACATGATACATGGCGCGTAGTATAAATAATCCTAGGAAAATAGACAAGTAAAAGTGTTATCTTTCTCGCCCTTTGTGGGGCATCTCTTGGCGTTCACGCAACATTTCTTGCAGGCGTTCGTAGCCTAGGAAGACATAGGGCTCAATTTTCTCTATATCTAACCTAAACGTAGAGTAGCCGTATACACTCCTTACCTTTTCAAAATGTAGAGAACCAAATACCCAGATTGGCCCACGAATTTTTTTTGTGCTGATTTCTTCTTTCAATTTTCCGTGGATCATTTGGTTTGGTGGCGGTGGGGGGACATGAATACAGGCCTGGCCGTTTGGAACTACTAAGAACTCATCCACATAGCGGAAGCTATCGCCTAGGGGCACGGCATAGCCCGCGATCTTTACGCGTGCGCCATCATAAGGTTTTAATGCTGGTCCAATTTCCCCGGTTCTATAATTCATTTCTGCGAGCTGAACCCAGCTTATTTCGTGTGATTTACCTGGATAGGGCGCACCAAAACCGTAGTACCAGATTTCGAAGGCAACAAGGAGAGTAGCAAACCCAATCCCTACCGGGATTAACAGTGGTTTTATTTTTTCAGTGATGTTCTTTTTAAAGTTGTTTTTAAGGTTATTTTTAAAACTCATTACTACACTCGAATCGATAATCCGTCTCCGACGGAATTTTGGTAGGCTCGCCAGGCTGGAACCACCCCAACAAATCCGCCGGCAACGACCAGTAGCCCCAGGAGCATAAACTCATAGGAGGATGGTGCACTTATCGGAAGGTACATACCAAAATTTGTTTGTACCCACGAGCGAATAGAGAAAATTCCCAGATATACGATTGTTAATCCGCCTAAGCAGCCGCTTATGACTAAAATTTCAGCCTCTAGAAGAAGCATGAGGAAAATGTGGAGCGAGCGGGCTCCAACGGAGCGCAAAATTGCCATTTCTCTGCGGCGTTCGTTCAAAGCGGCTAGGAGCATAGTCATCATGCCAAATAGTCCACCAAAGACGACAGCAAACGAGATCAACACTAGTGCTTTTTCCGCAACACTGACTGTGTCCCATAATTCCTGCAATGTCAGCCCTGGCACTACTGCAAGCAGCGCCTCTTTTCGGTATTCATTGATTTCTTTGCGTACGGAGAAAATTCCGATACGGGAGTTTAATTTTATTAAAAAGGCAGTGATTGATTTTGGTGTTAAGTCCATTTTACGAACAGCTTCTGTGGAAAGACTCTCTCCAGGCCTGGGCGGAGCTCCGTCCTGCCAGTCCGCATGAATCGCCTCAATACCGGCTAGTGAAACATGAACGGTTCGATCTACAGGTGTTCCCGTTTTCTCTAAAATTCCGACGATAGTAAAGGGCTTATCGTCGTGGCTTTGAAAGGAGACTTGCTCGACACCATGGGAGAGAATGATCTTTCTACCGACATCATAGCCGAGCTCTTTTGCTATATCAGCACCGATAACCGCATCAAAGACATCGGAGAACTTCTTGCCTTCGCTTAGTTGTAAGGATCGTCTACGGCCAAATCGATAAAGGTCAAAATATTCTGGGCTTGTACCAAGCACGCGGAAGCCGTAGTGTGAGTCTCCGAGCGACATGGGAATCGTCCATTTTACTTCAGGATGGGACTTAAACTGTTGGTAACTCTCCCAGGAAACATTATTCGTTGCATTTCCCATGCGAAAGACAGAATAGAGAAGTAATTGTACGCCGCCAGTGCGGGCACCGACCAATAGGTCTACATCTGAAATTGTATTTTCGAAGGCTTCTTTGGATGTAATGCGAATTTTTTCTACGGTGAAAAGGAGAGCGACGGATACAGCGATCGAGCCTGCTGTGAGTATTGCCGTCGCTCGGCGATTCCATAAACTCTTTCGAGCAAGGGTAAGGAGTGTATTCATAAATTCGTTCCTCCCTGCTTAATGAGGTCTAGAAGTGATAACTGGCGGGAGAACTTTGTGGCTAAGCTCGAGTCATGACTCACAAAGAACACTGTTGTGTCCTTGGTTTGATTTACTTCATGAAAAAGTAAGTCGATAAACGTGCTCCGAGTCTCCGCATCTAAGGCGGAGGTTGGTTCATCGGCAACAATGATTTCAGGGGAGCCAATCAAGGCTCTGGCTGCTGCAACACGTTGCTGTTGCCCAACAGACAGCTCGACCACGGGACGATTTAAAATACTGTCCGTAGATAGCCCCAGATTGAACAATAAGCGCCTGGCTTCTGCTTTGACACCGCCAGCATCCTCAGCCTTTTTCGCTCGAATCTTTGAAAATCGGCAGGGCAGAGCCACATTTTCCAAAACACTTAAATAAGGCAAGAGATTGAACATTTGGAATATAAAGCCAATATGGTCAGCGCGAAAAGTATCCCGTTCCGATCCAGTCAGTTCACATATATTGCGGCCAATAAGTTCAATTTTTCCTTGGCTTGGTTCCAGGATGCCCCCAATTAGCCCAAGGAGGGTAGTTTTGCCGCTACCACTGGGGCCTTGGAGGAAAATGTGTTCTCCCGTAGCTATGGCAAGATTATCAATTATGATTGAAAATTTCTCGCCCCAAGCGAATTTAAGGTTGGAAATTTGTAAAGCCGTCATTTGTTACCTTTAGCGTAAGCGCGCTAACTACACCATCTTCCCAGACCAAAGAATTTTAAGTAGACTCCGCGCCAACTTTGAATGTTTTGGATTCGTATTTTTCTGCAACGAAATCGCTTCCGAGCTTCTTCATTTGTTCAATGACTTCTTCGTTGGCCCAACTTGAAGGAGATGCCAGTAGTAAACACACTCCCAGAGTCCAAAAACTTGCGTTCTTCATATTTCCTCCGGTTCCTTAACCCACCTTAAAGCGCACTTTCGGTTTCAGCTTCGCAACGTAGCTTCCGAGAATATCTGCGGTAAAGCGATCAATATTATAGTTCACCATCCTACTCACTGCGGATTGGTCAATTCCAAGCTCTTTGGCCAAATCAATGAAATTGAGTAGTTTGGTTCAATTTGACCTATGTTAACTGCTTGAAATTAAAATAAAATTTCACCGACCTCGACAAAGAGTACTGCAAAGAGTACTCTTTAAGAAATGGAGATGCATATGCAAAGCGCAAATGCCAAGAAATTTAGGTCGGAACTGAAAGACTACATGGATGCCGCTGTCTCTGAGCCCGTTCGGATCAATCGCCGAGACGGTCAGAGTTTTATTCTGATGTCTGAACAGATCTATGATGGATTCAGAGATGAGATTCAGTCTCTTCAGCGTCGTTTACTCGGCATGGCTGAAATCGTAGATGGCAAAACAACTCCGATGACTCGTGGTGAAGATCGTACTGCTCGCTTTAAGAAAAGATAATGGCCGTTCACCTTCACAAAACTTCAGCCTTTGAAAAAATCCGTTCCAATCAGAGTCTGTAATTTAATTCGACATTTTTCGAGCGTCTGAGGTAGGGAGGAAGAATATTGGAGGTATACTT
>JAAHTH010000196.1_pt1 | contig 31741 bp, 55 predicted proteins | sample 6116091 | NCBI WGS metagenome assembly JAAHTH01 (sample SAMN13939990, study PRJNA603662) | sponge metagenome | isolation source: marine sponge | host: Mycale hentscheli | place: New Zealand | collected 2006
GAGCAGGAAAGAGAAGATGTGGTAAAAGATGAAGAAGAAAATCCATTAACACTGTATCATGGCACATCAGAATCTTTTAATGAGTTTAATGTTGTTGGAAAAGGTGATGGAAAAACAGAATCATCAAGATTAGAACTTGGAATACATTTCGGAAATAAAGAACAGGCTGAGGAAAGAGCAAAAACAAAGCGTATTCCAAAAGATAAACAAAAACTAATTAGTGTTAATATAAAAAGCAAAAACACAAAAAGAGTTCAAGACCCGGGTAGATGGACTTTATCTGCATATAGAAAAATACTTCAAGGCTTGGATTTAATTTCAACAAAGAGAGGGGAAGCAAAAGAAAAAATAAAATCCTTTGACGATGTTTTGACTATTCTTAAAGAAAATGGAATAGACGCTTTTGTGTATGAAAATAAATTTGAAGGTAAGGGTGATTCTTACGTTATTTTTGATAATAAAAATATAATAAAAACACCCACTAAAGAATCTGTCCCACTTATGGGACAAGATACTCAGTTTCAGTTAAACTCTTCACAGAAGCAAAGGCTAGAAAAAGCAAGTACAAAAGCTACCAATGCTAGAAAACGTATTAAGAATAATAAGAAACTTACAGAAGCTCAACAAAAGGAAGAAATAGAAAAGGTTGATAGGGAGCTTAAAGAAAAGCGAAGTGAAATAATTGATGAGTTTGCAGACCTACAGGATAAAGCAGATAAAGTATTGGATGATACTATCGAAAAAGTTGGTGAAGAGAACCTAGCTCAAGACCCATTTGAAACCGTACCTCCTCCAACAGAAGAAGCAATCAAGATAGAGGTAAAGAACCCTCCTAAAAATCTAAAGAGAATAAAGCTTAAAGAGATAATAGGAAAGAAAAAGAAGATAAGTCTGCTTATGGCTGACAGGCTTAAGGTTGAGCTAACAGACCCTAGCAAGCCCTTTAATCCTGAAACAAATCCATATAAAACTATGGGTGGACCTTTCTTTCCGTTCATAGAGTCGCTAAGAGACAAGATAGCTTGGGCATCTATAGACTTAAATGCTGCGAAAGGGAACGTAAGGGGGGCTATGGAGTCTGACTCCTCGGTGGTTTATAACATGAAGGTTGACGCTGTAGATTCAAACAGAGTAATAGGAGATACCATAGTAGAAGTCCTTACAGAAGAGCAGCAAGCCGAAGCGTTCATCCTTATACAGGCTGCAACAAAAAAACTAGACAACAAGTACGTAAATAAAAGACCTAAAGGGAAGTTTAACATAAAAGAGATTGTAGCTAAAAGCAAAACATTAAAAGAAATGTTTGAAACTATAGCCGACCATGAAAGTGGAATTGATGTTGATTCAAAAGCTAGCTTTACTAAATCTATATTGCCCACGAAAACTGTTTCTGAACAGAAAACTGGCTTAGGTAAGTTCTTTTCAGAGCAAGGTATCTACATAGAAGACTTAAGAAACAGCATAACAGAGGAGTTTGCTTTATCTATGCCTAGCGGAACCATGACCACAGTCCTTGAGTTTACCAACAAGGACGGCAAGACAGTAAGGGAGCTGTATGAAGAAGGAGTTAGTGAAGAAGAAATTTTCAAGCAGGTTATTGTTACTCAAGAGCAAGCTAAGGCAGAAGGTTTTCCGCTCCATCCAAACTATCCATTCTATATGAGGGGTAGAGTTAAGGGGCTGCTAGAGGAGACCACTCCATATTGGAACGTCATAGCCGACCCTGAAAGCTCATCTTCATTGACCACTATTGAAAAGAAAGTGACCGGGGTTACTAGAAGTGCTCAAAAAGACAAGCCACTCCCTAAGCTTACAAAGAAACAGTTGAAGGTTCAAGCAGCTATTGCAGAGGTTATTGACATGAAGAGTAAAAAGAATGCAAAAGTTAAGATTGAAAAAATTCTTGCATTCTTAAAAAGAAACAAGGATGCACTTGACCCTAAAACTAATGCACTGATTGTATCAAAGCTTAATGAGTTTAAAGATTCCGGCAAAGCTAAAATTTCGATTGATTACCTACTGAAAGAAGCTATCGCTCCACTTGTTGAAACCGACTCTGAATCTTATAAACAAGCTAAGAGTGCTAGTTTAAGAGCAGCATCTATGACGGCTCGAGTTGCTAAAGAAACAAAAGATATAGATGTCTCTAACTACAAAAAATTTCTCGCTATACTAAGCAGGTCGTTCCCTTCTGTTGAGGTTGTTTCTAGCCAAGCAGAATTTGATAAGCTTATTGGAAGTTTAAAGTCAGGACCTAATGTTCTTGTTAACAAGAATCAGGAAATATATGGTGCTGTATCTGAAGGTAAGATATACCTAAATCCTAGCCTAAGCAACTTCAACACCCCTGTTCATGAGTTTGGTCATGTGTGGTTGAATGTAGCCAAGAACTCAAGCAAGGAGCTGTACAATAAAGGTATAGAGCTAATTCAGTCTGAGGGAAAAAGCTACATAGAGCAGGTAGAGAACAGCTCTGCCTATAAGAAGATTGTAAAGGAGATGAAAGGTAGGGGTGTAAGCGAGGCTGAAATTAAAGCTTACATCTTAGAGGAAGCACTCGCCACTGCTATAGGAGACAAGGGAGCATCTTTTGTTACGGCAGTAGCCAAAAATAAATGGGAGGGTTGGATTGATGCTCTGTATGGTTTAATGAAAAGGCTTACGGGAATATCAAAGTACTCTGCTAAAGAACTGCAAAACATATCCTTAGATGAGTTCCTTCAGGCGGTAAGCGTTGACCTGCTATCAGGCGAGCAATTGTTTGAGGGGGTTGAGGTCTCTCTAAGTGATGACGTTCAGCTTATGACTGACAACGGTCAGATAGCCGACATAATAAACAACTCTCGTAAAAAGGAGCTTACAGATTCTGAGATAAGGGCTGCGCTTCTCGGTAAAGGGTATGATGCTGCGCTTATAGATAGCCTACTTGGCTCTCAGTTGGATATGTTTACCGAATCTCCTGCTGTGTTCTCGGAAGTAGAGGGAGCTAAAGGTCCTCAGTTATTTAGTGAGGTTAAAGAAAAGGTTGTAAAGTATCAGACCAAAAGGGGAGGCGTTAAAAGAGACCTTAGCGAAGTTCGTGAGAAAGCTATGGCTTACATGAGGGAGAATCCTATCTTTAAAAAGCAGACAGAGGCTGTTCAGAACGAGCTTCTTGTAGCATTTGATGAAACACTAGGTATCGAGTCTAACGAATCGGTTGAGCTAGAGATAGCTAGGCTTAAGAACATCGTGAGACCTAAAGAAGATATTAAGTCTATAAAAAAGAGGCTTAACAAGGTTGTTCGTTCAATTGCTGTTCCCGGAAAGCTAAAGGTCGGTCCTCAAATTAAGCAGCTTACAACAATCCTAAACAAACTCAACGAGAAGAATTACATAGAAACAATACAGAAGGCATCAGAGATTATTAATACCATACAGGAAAAGCAGCTCACTGAAAAGCAGAAGAGCAACGAAAGACTTAAGGCTGCTAAGGCTGCAGCAGACGTTAGGCTAGATAATCTTAAGGAAGAACTGAAGAATCAGAAGAAAAAGTTTAAGGCTGCCAAGGCAGACGCTAAGAAGCTTAATGCTGCAAAGGTAATGCTTCAATCTCTTATCAAGAGAGCCCTACCTAAAGGAGAGAAAGTTCCTGTTAGTGCGGTAAATAGATTGATGACTAGGATTAAGAATGTCAAGAGCCCTATTGACTTTTTTGCGGAGGCCAATGAAGCTATTGAGTTTATTAAAAATGAAAGAGCTAAGATTAAATCTACAAGGATAAATGAGATTAAGAAGTTTATTGATAAGGCAGCTCAAAAGCAAGCCACTAAGCAGGGTAAGTCTAGGACCAAGAAAAGCGTTGACTCCTTTGGTAATCAGTTCTTTATAGATAATAAGACTCTTATTGAAGCCATAGCAAATAAAGATTGGTCTACAGTAGAGCGAATTAAAAATGAGATTAATGGTCTTCAAAATGAAATATCAGAGATTGAAACCAAGCTGTACAATAGCGAGGAGATAAGCCTTGCAGAGGAGGTGCTCTTAAATCGAAGGGATGGATTAAATCTCTTAGGGAACATAGAGAATATGTCTTTAGAGGAAGTCAATAAGGTCTTCCAACAGCTAAAAGAACTTAAGTCAGAAAGCGCAAGGAACCTCAAGACCAAGAGAGAGGCAGAGCGTAAGGAGAATAGGGAGATAAATCGTCAAGCTAAAGAGTCGGTAAAGAAATCCATGCCTTTTCTTTTTGAGACAGACGGTCCTGCTAGAGCAACCATAACTGTCGATGGTGATGTAGTTAACGTGACCTTCTTTAATGAAGAGGGTGAGGTTACTAAAAGATATGAGGATGTTGGTAGGCTTTCTGATAGAATTGATAATCTTGAGGTTAAAGGTCCTGAAGATTTTGATGCGCTGATTAAGGAGTACAAGGAGAAGTATAACAAAGCAAAAGAAGAAGGTAACAAGGAGAGGCAAGAGTATTATTTGGATGGTATAAATTATTACGAGGGCAAGAAAAAAGAAGTTGACAAAGAAACAGTATCCCCCTTTGAACAGGAGATTCTTCTTCAAGGTATTGAAAAGCAGAAAGCACTAAGCAGAGATGGTGTCCTTACAGAAGAAGAGGCTATCCGGATGGAAGAGCTTCAGGGCAAGGAAAAGCTAACTAAGAACGAAGCAGCAGAGCTTCGTGCATTGCAAGCAATAGAGAAAGCTAGCCAAGACGAAGAGGTTCAAAATGAAACTACAAGGGTTCTTAACAGGCAGGAACGGGAAGGGAAGATAAACGAAATAAGCGAGGACTTAAAGAAACTTAAAGTGTTTAGCTCATTGAAGAAGCTCCTTCAGAGGTATAAAGGAATGGACAGCAACGGTCTTATAAGCTACTTCAAGAATAGGCTGACCACGCTAGAAACATTAACCAATATCCTAGACAGAACAGGGACTTTCTTTAGAGAGAATATCTATGACGCTATCAACGTAATGGAGGAGGCTAGGCTGTCTAACACTCAAAAGCAAGCAAAGATACTTGACGGTATTGCTAGGTCTGTTGGTGCAAAGAGAGTTAAAAGTATTCAGAGAAAAGTCAATAAGGTTAAGCCTCGTAAGTTTGGCACTAAAAAATACTTACTTACAGGCTCTGACATGATGAGGATTGTCGCTCTTAGCAGGAACGATGTTCAGATGAAGAAGCTTGAGAGAATGGGAATCACTAAGATGGACATTGCAGATATGGAAGCCTTGATAGGAGAGCAGGCTACCGAGTTTACAGATGCCATTGTTTCCTACCTAAGCAGCACATACTTTGAAAGCATTAATAAGGTTTACAGGGAGACATTCGATATAAACATGAACTTTATTGAGAATTACTTCCCAACCAAGACAGTGTCGGAAAGCCCTGTAGAAGTGGACTTCATTGAGAGTGGAAACTTTGGTGCGGTGTTTGAAGCTGACATGGCTTCTGCATTAAAGAACCGTACAGATATTAGTCAGGATATCGAAATGAATGTGGGTGGATTCTTTACCACCTTGGATACTCATGTCGAGAGTATGGAAAGGTTTAAGGCTTATGCTAAAGGCACTAAGAAGCTTCAGAATTTATTTAGAAGCAAGTCTGTGAATGCCATTATTGAAGCCACGAACATGAAGACTTTGATTAAGCAACTTATAGCTCTGTCAATTAATCCTGAAGCAATACCTTCAAAGCAACACAACATCATTAATAAGCTTCAAACAGCATTCACAGGATACGCCTTAGCTTTTAAAACTATACAGGTATTAAAGCAAGCAACGTCATTCATCCAAGCAATGCCTTACTTTACTGTTCAACCTAACAACAAGGTTAAGGTTCCGGGAATAGACCTTATTGCTTTTACTCTAAGACACGCAGCTACTATGGCTAGGTTAATGAGCCCTGCTAAGACAGGCCCTTTTGCTAATCCAATCTACAAAGCAGCTAAGATATCTGCAGGATTCTCAGACAGAATGAAGAGGGGTTTTAGTGGTGACCTTGAGACATTAGTATCGGGCATTATAGAATCTAAGCAGCCTAAGAATTGGTGGAGAAGAAGTTGGGCTAGAAAGGCACTGAGAATATCTGCTGCTACACCAACGGTGATAGGTGATATGTTGGGTGTGCTTGGCTACATGACTGTGTATGAGCAGAACATAAGGAACGGCATGAGTCCTGAGCAAGCCCTTATAGAGTTTAACAACTACAACGCTACTCAGCAAACTAGAAGAGGTACAGATAAGGTAGCGTTTCAGCAGCCCGGAATTACCAACGAGTTCTCTAGGGTCTTTGGAGCATTTGGCAGCTCTCTTTATGCTCAGGTGAACAAGGTGATGCAGAGCTCCACCAATATAGCTAGGGACATAAGAGACTTAAAGGCTCCAAAAAAGAAAGAAGTTAACGAGCTTATTGTAAACTACGCAGTAGCTAACGTGCTTTTTGTTCTTGCTGCAAACATTTTGAAGTTAACCAAGGGTGATGACGAGGACAAGGAGGCTGTTGAAGCTTCACTTAAAGAGGCGGCCTTGGGAATGAATCAGCTCTATAAGCTTCCTTTTATTGGGGCTTCAATTGAAGGGGCATACAAGAGTGCTGTAGGTGAGAGAGCCTTTATGAGCGAGGTAACGAATCCTTATACTGCTGTCTATAAGGATGTAATGAAAGGTTGGAAAAAGAAGGACGAATATGATTTGGAGAGAAGCATTGAGGAGAAAGCTTTCGGAGTATTCCTTACGCTATTGGAGCTTAAGATGGGCATGCAGTTTGACACACCTATAGCGATAGGTAAGGCTTTAGGTGGAGACTTCTCTGATGACAATGTAGCAGGGGTGCTTGGCATCACTCCTTGGTATCGGCCTCAGGGTGGAGGATTGCGTGATGGTGGGACTTACTATAATTTTTTAAGTGAAGAAGGAAAGGGCTCATCATCTGAGGAGGAAGATTATTCTGAGGAGGAAGATTATTCTGAGGAGGAAGATTATTCTGACTATGAATAATTGTCCCATTAATGGGACAATGACTCAATAAAGATTGGTGTCTTTTCTCCTAAGTATGCACAGAGTATATTAAAGTCAAAGTACTCCATCGCTTCTTCTTCTTGCATATCCTCCATGAGTATCTCTATGCATTTCCTGTAGCTGTAAACTGCTACGGGCGAATCTGATAGTCTTACTCCTATTAATGCTTCATTGAATCCATCTGCTAAGAGGCACTCGTTTTCCTCTAGGGCTTCCATTAGTTCTTGCTTAATCATCTTGTATTGAATCTTTAATTTCTTTTAAATGTTTTGTTAGTTCTTTTATCTCAACCACAAGCTCGCTATATTCTCTATCTATTAAGTGCTCGTATATCTGATTGGTAGATTGATGGATAACACTCATGAGATGATTGATATGGGTTACTCTTTCTTTCTCGGTTGACGACAGGCTCACAGCGATTGGTTCTTGTTTATATAATCTAGGTAATGGTCTGATGATATTTCTGAGATATCTATTAGTACAGGTATATCATCTATTTCGTTTATGAATTGAAGCTCAAAAAACATAGGCTTACCAAACCTAACTACACCACCGAAGAACTGATATCCATCCATCTTGGGTAGGACATCTATTGAATCTTTTATTTGCTGTATGATGTTTAGGCTATACTCAACATTAAAGTCATGAAGCTTCTCAATAAATACAGAGTCTACATCGTATTCATTGTTATACGCCCTTATATACTTCCGTTCTAACTCCATGCTTGTCTAGCTCTTTTAATCTGTACTTCTGTAGTTCTGATAGTCTACCACTCTCTGTTTTTATTTCACTAAATAATACGTCTGCTCCCGGAGCAATCGCTATCAAATCAGGTATACCATTCTTATTAGTTTTGGTTAGCTTGATAACGTAATACCCCTGCTCTTCTAGTTGTTTTATTCTTTTGGCTTGTATCTTTTGCTCTGTCATTTTTTATAAAGATAATAAATCACGCTTAAAGTGTGAGAGTGTATAATCTTTCTTCTTGGTTACAGCACTGTATATCTTATCTTCTATGCCACCCTTAGCGAATACCCAATAGACATCATTATACGTCCTGTCTTTGGTTGTCATTCTATCCCTTGACTGCCAATAGCTTGTGGCTGAGAAGTCGATGTTGTAGTAGACCAAACACTCAGCGTTCCTAAGAGACAACCCCTCCCTTCCGCTAACAATCTGAAGTGCTATCCACTTATCTGTTTTGTCAAACTCATCTAGGTCTGTAGTTAGGTTCTCGCCAAAGCAATGCTTCATGGCTTTAAGCTCGGCAGTAAACTTATAAAAAATTCCTATCTTCTTCCCATTGAAATGTTTTTTTATGAACTCAGCCTTGTTCATATCGAATATCAGTGGCTTGCCTGACTCAAACTTTACTGTGCCTGAGTACATCTGATGTAGCTTTTGCATTAGCTTTACAGGCGTGTCTGCTAGTATCACTTCCTCCTCACCTTCAATCACCAAGTTCTTAGACAGCCTCTTGCACATAGCGTATGTTATGCTTTCCATATCTACATAGAGCTTGTTCTCTGTAATCTGAACCTTGAATCCTGCCTCCTTCTGAGTGTAGCTTATGGTGTATGGGGCCATCCTATCTAGTATCGACTTCCTGCCACGAGAGTAATCACGAATATAGTTTCCGTTTATCTTCTTCTCAAACACATCTACGTAATCATCTGAGAACCTGTAGAAGTTCTTGTACCTAGAGAATGGATTGTTAGCTATTCCATATACCTGATGATACATCTGAGAGTAGGACTCAGGAGTTGGTGTTCCTGAGAGAAGAATAACCTTACTTCCGTTGGCTCTTATTAGGTCTCGAACTTTCTTAGCTCTTCCATTGGGCTTAGCGAATGCTCCCATTGAGTGAGCCTCGTCACAAATAATCACATCCCACTTCAGTTTAGGTATCTTGTGTATGCTTTCGTAGTTGATGGTGAACATTACAAAATTAACGGGACACATCTTATCTAGGTCGTCGCTTATGGATGACATGGCTTTCTTTTTGGTTAAGAAGAGTACGTTCTCAACGCCTAGCTGCTCACAAATCCCTAAGCTAGTAAGCGTCTTGCCTGTCCTTACCTCCATTGCGAGGTAGAGGAACCCATGCTTATCTATCACTTGAGTTCCTTTCTTTATTATTTCTTTCTGATAGTCTCTAAATTCCATTTGATTGTACTAATGTTAATAACGCTTCAGTTTCATTTACCCATTGCTCGCTCTTGTCCGGGAACTTAACGTGAAGTAGCTCATGTATTACGTCTTGCTCTGTAAGGATTCTGTCGTGGTATATGACACCAACCTTGTCGGTGGTATCTATATTTATGCCAACAAAGTACCTGTCTTCCTTCGGGCAATCATCATCGTACACTACCTGCTCAGGCAGTATCTCTCTCGCACAAAAGAACCAATCATCTAATCCTAGTAGTGCCTTCCATTTTTCTATCATGTCTTTATCTTTTTTAGTTTTGATACATAGCTTTGGTCTGTAGCGTAACCCCTGTCTTCGAGAAACTTATAGTAGTCTCCACCCTTATAGTGCCTCTTCTGCCACCTCTCATAGTAATCAACCGACTCTTCCCATGAATCAAACTCAAGGTACTTGCCCTTGTATCTGAAGCCAAATAGGTTGTGCCTTTTTTTACAGGAGTATGACGTTAGCCAACCCGTTTCTAATATAGCCTGCCTTAATACTATATCCTTGTGTTGCACCTCAGACTCATTTAAACGCTCTCTAAGCGACTCAATTGTTTGAGATGATAGTTCGCCTACCAAGCATAAAACAAACAGCACTATGAGCAGTATAGTTATTTTTCTTTCTTCCATGTTATTTTGTTTCTTCATCTGTTTCTACGACCTCTATGTCGTCCTCCTTTTTTATGGCGCATTCTGCACAGCATCCGTTATCTCCATGAGAGATTGATAGTGGTGAGAGTAGCGACATGATTGCAGCCATTAGTATACTCATTGATAGCAGTATCTTATTCATAGTCTTTGATTGTTTGTTGATAATTATCCCATAAGACTATATACTCAGGCAGCTTTCCTTGAGGGCCTCCGTATAAGTCTTCATCTATTAGTATGTCGTTTCCATCTTCTACATCTAAGGGTATTAGTCTTTCGTTTCTAGCGTCTATGCATCTAACTCTGTCTCCGTCAAGGAAGTAAACCTTTCCGTTATTAATCATCTCCTTAAGTTGTATGTCCCTACTTACGCTTGTTCCTAAGAAATTACGCATGGTCTCTGAGTTTGCTCCTAGATTAAACAGCTTGATAGCTGATATCATTTTCTCTTCCGTACACCTAATGTATTGTCCTCTATAGTATTTCCTCATCACCATCCGCTTTCATTGGTTACACAAAAATGTTCTCCCGGATGTGCGTCCATCCATACGCTTTGGTCAAAGCAGAACTGCTTTTTATTTCCTGAGCAATCGCTAGTTATTTCTAGCCAATAGCAGGAGCCTGTTATTCCATCGTTAGCAATGATGCCGCAGTTACATTGCGGTGGAGTTTCAATTGGTTCTTCCTTCTTGCATCCCAATAGTAGGGTAGCGAATAATAAAATTTTAATCTGTTTCATTTTGTTTGTTTTTAATTTCTGCACACTTCTCATAATCTTCTATGCTTTCATAATAATTAATTGTTACTTGTGGGTCTTCATGTTTAGTAGGTAGTAAGAATGGTCCATTAGATGCTAACTCATCAAATGTTATCTTACCAACTAAAAGCATGTAGGAGTTTAAATAAGCTTCACTCATCTTTGTTTTGGTTTATTGTTGGAACAGTTCTCCAATACTTTGCATTTGGGTCTGTTTGTTCAATTTCTTTTTTAACATCACCTATTGTATAAACTCCTTGTGCTGTATTATCTAAAGGAATTACCTCTGTTTCATCTGGTAGTAGTTCTGCTAGTTCATTTATGAATCTCATTCCATTACTTCTAAATGCTACTTCAACTACATTATCTTTTGTTTTTACTCCGAATGTTGTACTCATCTTTTATTTGTTTTGGTTTAAATAAAAGCAGACCACCCTATAATAACGCATTCAAAACGAAGATTAAACTTCTGTTTTGGTGGGTGGTCTGCTAGTTTTATAGGTAGGACACCCCCGACACAAACCTTAAAAAAGAGATGTCCTACCTTGTCCCATAAGTGGGACAGTTTATAATAATTCTGTTTGCTTTTCATCCTCATGCTTGGTTCTAATTCTCATCCACCTACCTTGAGAATCCCTACCATCTTCAGGTTGTACACCCTCTGAGAATATACAAAAGCTAACAAGCCACTTATAGAAACGAGTCCTGCTTATTGTCATCTTAGCTTTCGGACCATAGTCAGGATACTCCGTTATGAAATCAAAGTATAAGTCCTGCTTATATAGCCTCCTGTTCTTTTCAAGTTGAGAGTTGGTTTGGTTTCCTATAAGTCCACACCACTCTATAAAATCGTGACAGGTCTCTGCAGATAGCTGCCTCACCTTTAAGTTTACAAACTTACTCTTAATCAATCCGCTAGATAGGTATCCCTGAAGGCAGCCTATCATGTAGTTGTCAAACTTGCACCAAAGAGAATCATTCCAATCACCAAACATCAGCTTGCCAAACTCATCCTGTGGAGTGAAGTTCTTTCCGTAGTGCTGATGTAGCTCTAGCTCCCACTTCCTCCTAGCAAAAGAGTTGCCTGCTCCTTTAATAGCGTAGTTGGTAGTGATGGCTATCTTAGGTGACTTAGCAAAAGGAATCTTAATAGCGTCCTTGTTCTTCTTCTCTAAAGTCAAGCCCTCTGTTACCACTGAGAATAATCTCTCAAAGTCAAAGTGTTTCTTGACATCATCGAATACTAATATCTGCGTGTCTGCTGACACCAACTGATAGGCAAAGCTCCTCTCAAAAGTAAATGACTTCCCATCAATAGTGACCACCTTCTTCATCTGAGACAGGGCGTTCATAAATATACCCTTGCCTGTACCGCCCTCAGGATTGTCGCTGATTACTTCATCATTCAATATAACAGCCGGACAGTAGCTTAGGTTCTTGTATCCATGCATTAAGAATCCTATCGTAGACTCCATAGATGCAACCCTACCACTGTCCTCTCCACATATATTGCTTATGAACTTCTTGTAATCACAACCATCAAATCCACATATCTTAAAGTTCCTATCTATAACGTGGTCTTTCCATACGTAACCATCTAGGTCTAGGTAGTCAATAGGCTTTACTTTCTCCTTTGTTATCTGAACAGCACAGTTCTTGTAGTACAGATATGAAACGTCTTTCGTGTCAGCTATAAAAAATATGTCAATCGTTGCAAGCAATGTCAAGAACTCCTCCCTGAAATACCTAGTGTTGTCAGCAAAGTAATTGTAGATTGAGGTATCGTCAAGACTTATTAAATGATTAAGTATAAAATCCTTAATCTCCTTCTCGCTTGTGTGGTCGATAAGGTTATTAGTAACCTTAACAAACACATAGTTCTTGCTACCCTCAGGACAATACTTATAGAACCCGTTGTCCTCTAAGAACTGCTTGAATAATAAGTGTATAATTTTTATTACACCCCTCTCATTCTTTGACCAAAATTTTTGCTTAGAGCTCTCAGTGTCTATCTTCTCCAATACAGAATCAATAGTATCGCTATCAATATTGGAGTCTTTAAGTTGATAGCGAATCTCCTTTTTTGATACACCCCTTCCTAGCTTTGAGCGTATCTGATTTACCCTGTCCTCGTCCTCGTAGTACTTGGTATTAAACTTCTGAGTCTGAGCATAGGCAGAGTCTATTGTTCTGTTAATCTCTGACAAGGGAAAGTCAGACGATGCATACTTTCCCATGATGTAAGATGCGAGGCTCTTGTTGACACCATACTCATTGAGTGCCATTGATAATATGTATATGTGATGGTTTCTTTGACCTTCCACCATCGGATACTTCTTCTCCCACCACTTAGTTAGTATGTCCACTATCTTGTTCTCATCCGTAATTGGTATTGTTGGTGCGTCCCTGTGAGATACAATCTCATTGTACTCAGGCTCCTCAATCCTGTCCCATACGGATGAGTTCTCGTTAATATATATCAAGGCATCGTATGATTCATAACACACCCTACTAATATTCTTAGATGTTTTGTCAAACTGTTCTGAGTTAAAGTGAGTGCGTAGCGAGTTGAAGTAGTTAGTGTGGTTGTCTATGTCTTTAGGAATCCTAACTAACACCTTCAAACCATTTCCTGATGGAGATATAAATACAGAGAACACATACTTGTCTTTTGACAGTACCTCTTTGTGAGCCAATAGCTCTTTCTTCTTCTCGTACCCATCAAAGTCTAGGCATATCAAACCACTGTGCTCAGAGATGGATGAGTCGCTCCTCTTAGTGAACGTACCACTAAAGCATATAGCAGGTAGGTTCTTTTTAATCTCGTTCCTCTCGTGCTTTCTTTTCTCTGCCCGTATTCTTTTTACCACATCTTTAGATGCTCCTAACTTGATTCTATCAAGTATAAAAAGCACATCTCTATGGAAAGGAGTGGCTGTTTCCTTGATATTTTTAAATATTGTGACGATAAATGTCATGATTGTGTCGGTTTTGTGTCGGTTTAAAATAGCTAACTATCTGATTATCAGTAGTTGTGTCGATTATGTCAATTTTTACTCCTCGTATAGGGGGAAAAAAATAATAATAATAATTTATATATAGAGAGTATAGGGGAGGAAAAAATCGACATTTCGACACATCCTCCCCGTATATCTTTAGAACGGCAGGTCATCCTTAGGTTCTTCTATTGTGGCTTCAGCCACCGTTGGCTCTGCCTTTGGCGTAGGTTCCCATGTATCTAACTGCATGTAATACTTGCCGTTTTGTGATTGCTTAATATCGACATTCACCCAACCATTCTTTTGGTTTTGTTTCAAGAACGATATAGCATCGTCTACTTTTACTGACATTGCTCCCACCACAAACTCCGGTGCGGTCTCTTTTCTCTTGAAGAAAAATCCATCTGCAAAAACTTTATCCATTTTACTTTGTGTTTGTTTGCTCGTGATTTAAAATAGGCTCAACAAGCTGTGCCTTCTTGGTTTCGTAAAGGTACTTCAATTCAAAGTCCTCTAGCTTTTTATATATCTTAGACATTATTGTCCTGTATTGTCGAGGCTCACGCCTGTACTTTCTATCTATGTTTAGCCCTGACCTTCTGTAGATAGCTGTATCCATACGAGTTATCTCAGTAATCATTTCTTCTCTAGTCATAGTATGTCCTCCAAAAAATAAGAGCTAACATCTTCAATGGGATTCTCTCCAAAGAACCTGTCGTATACCTCAATAGCTCTTTCTACTTTGTTCTCTCCACCCTTAATGAAGTCCTCGCTAGGTCTGAATACGCCAAGCTCAGCAGTACCCTTCTCTATTACATAGAACACCAAAGGCTTGCCCCATAAGGTCTGATAGATGTAGCACTGCGAATCGTAGTTATACTTCTTGGCTGAGTACTTAAAATCCTTTATGCTTGCGGTTGTCTTAATGTCAATCAAGCAATCACCACAGGAGATATCAGCCTTACCTTTCCACATCTTACCTTTAATCTCCCCCACCATTGGTATCTCATATCCGTTACCATCCATGTAGATGTTCTCATAAAAGTACAGGTTAGACTTCATGGAACTAACCAACATGTCTAGCTCTTCCTTCTCCTTCTGTAGCAGTAAGAACTCCTGCGCTCTCTCTACTACTGCTGACTTGTATATGTTTGTATTCCTAGACGATGCCTCAACAAACTCCCAAGACCTCATCTTTTGTGGCTCAAGTATTGCCTGATGGAAATACCTACCCTTAAGGAAGTTTAAGTTGTCAGGTCTGTCCTTACCGTAATCCTTAGGATTATTTAACAGCGTACCTATGTCGCTATTAGATAGGTACTGTTTACCTATCTCGCCATAGTAGTGCTTGTCGTCTATTAGTTTTTCTAATGCTTCAACTGAGTTCATTTCTTTTTGATTTGTGCGCCTATCTCTTTCTTGACAGGTGCTGTGATTGAATACTTCTTCTTGAGTTGCTCCACTATTTTAGTAAGACCAAGCTCCTTGTTGTCTGCTACATACTTGAGCACCTTCACCCAATTGTCGTCACCGATATTTAGTGTGATGGATTTCATTTTAGCAGGCTGAGGAGCAGGAGCTTGTAGCTCAGGCACATCTTCTCCTGTCCATAGGCTTAAGCCTAAACCATGCATAGCAATAGCCTTAGCGGTTGACCTCTGTATTGTTTTGTTTACATCTGTAGATGTAACCTTCTCTAATGAGATTGAGTTGTTGCGATAGTCCATCACAGGGAGGTAGTCGATGTGTTCCATATCCCCCACTGTTATACCGACCTTAACGTATGCTGTCTTGCCGTCAGTAAAATAATTCAAGCCCGTATGCTCGCTCTCGTATACCGTTCTCTGCGCCTTTGGGTGTTGTTTCTTTAGCATATCCCATGCGTTTGCCCACGATAGGTAGTCAAGGTTACCCTTGCGCTCTACCTTACTTTTAATGCTAATCTCTGTTAGCTTTTGATAATTTGATTTAGCTGTTGCCATTTTGTGTTCTTTGTGATACAACCCTGTATCTGTTTATTACTCTCGCCCTACTCTCTTTCAGTGCGTCTATCTTTCTTTTGTTTTGATTCCCGTTTATCTCAGACTTTATCTTGTTCTCAATCATAGATAGCTTTCTCTTGCAGTTTGCGAGTGTTAACTCATAGCATCCACCTCTCCATCCTAAAGTACTAAAGGATACATACTCTGATATCGAGAGCTCTGTATAATAATCACCACCTATAGATGTGTTGAATATTTTAATCTGCCCCGAATGGTTGTCCTTAGTAATCTTTATACCGAAGTTTATTCTTGATTGATTGTTTGTAGTGTCTAGGTTCAAAGAGTTTCTGTCCTTGTTTGCAGAAACCCAAACGTGCTCTAGGTTCAACCCTTTAGTTTTTCAATAACATCAACGTAGTCCTCATCACTGCCCATCTTAGACTCTATTGTGTTGATGCCATATATAACAGAAGAATGGCTTATCTTGTACCCATTATCTTCCATGTAGTCCTGTATGTACTTAATCCTCATAGGTCTACTGAAGCATAGGTAGTAAAGTAAGTGCCTAGCGTCTACTGATGTTTTCTTTTTAGTCTTAGTAAAGAGCTCCTCTCTACTGATGTGGAACAGGTCTGTGACCTTGCTCACATATAAATTGAATATGTCTTGTTTCATGTTGGTTTATTTATTAATTCAAATATAATCATTGTCTATCTATTGTACAAGCAATCAACAATATTTATTTTAACTGATTGGTTCTCAATGATTTAACCTTGTCGTACAGCTTGTAGTTAAAGCTACCCCGAAGGTGGTAACTTTTTGAGTTAAACACCCACCATCGGGAGCTCCAATTCTTTGAACTCATAATATTTCCTCCTTGATTCTTTTAAGTCTATCTAGCTTAGTTGACACAGGAAGTGTTGACCAATCAGATGGGGGTTGCCAATTAGGAATCATGCTACGCATGGTGGAGAACACAATCTTCTCTTCGTACTTTAGCTTAGCATCTTCTGATGATGAGCCTTGTAGGTCACCTAGAATCATGAATGCTTTAGCTAGACCGAGAGGGTTGATTTCTGTCCCACTTATGGGACAACCTATGTCTGTCCAACTACCATCCCACTTCTTTCCATCAAGATACCACTCGAAGTTCTTTTGCTGTATGCTTACTCCGGGAATACCGTTCAGCCTTTCTTTGGTGGTATTAGTTTCCCAACCACAGCTAGTGATTGATATCTTCCCAACTCTGTTTCTCTCTGCTATGCAGTTTCCATGTAGGTACAGATTAGAGTTTCCTACCGCATCTACCTTTACTTCCATATTTGATTTTTTAAATCTTCGACCATCCATAAATGCGTCTACTGATTCTTCAGTTATCTTTCTCATAATTTATACATTAAGCATTGTTATTAGTGTGACTTCTTTGTGTTCTATAGGAGTCTTTCCCCCATCAAAGCCTATCACTGTAAATTTTTCTTCGTCGTTGTGGTATTTAATATCTATACATTTTCCGTAATCCTCCATCACGCACACTGTAATTTTCTTACCTCCTTTAGTGCGTATACTTATTGTCTCAACACCATCAGTACACTCAATGAACTGATGCTTGTTACCTCTGTTGGAGAACGTGGCAAATCCTTTTATCTCAGCTATTATCTCATAGACCTTAGCCCTAAAATCTGCCCTAGCCTCGTAGTCAATACTCTTTATCTTACCAAAGACCTCTAGGTCAATGTCATTCTTTGAAGAATCAGTTCCCAACTCACCATCTAAGTAGGCTGTAAAATCCCTGATATTCCTAACGGTTGCAGTGTAGTACTTGTTTATTACTACATAAAACCCATTTGGTGCTACGTAATCATCTAGTGTTTCCATTCTCCTTTGTTGTTAAATTCGTACTCATTAATAAGGCATAAATCAAATAGTCCATCATCTGAATATACTGCCTCTGTTTCTTTGTGAACGCTCGCTAGTGCGGAGCTAGGCTTGCCTCTTTTTAGTGAAGAAATTAACTCAGCATCAAAATAACATCCTGTTAGTGGTAAATCATCCTCAACCAAATCATCTAACAGAACACTGTCGTATCCCTCGAAAGATATAAACTCACCCCTGTCAGGGCATTGGCTTATTGCATATTTGCATGTTCCTCCTATTCTATCGGATAGCTTTTTTATAGATAACACCATATCTTCCACTGAGTCTTGATTAAGGTCATGCCAATTGTTTCTAATCCACTGATAGCATAGGTCTTTGTTTGGGTGCTCGTCTATTTCCCATACTTTTGTTTCAATTACTCTCATGGTCTGTATATTTTTACAATTTCATACTCTGCATCAGACATATTCTCAACATTTGATATGAACTGAACAGCCTCTTCCTTGCTATCAAAGTCCTGCATGTCGTATCTTATGTCTATAAATGCTGAGTCTGTACTTAACCCCATTGATGACAACGATACACGCTCAACCATTTCTGACTGTGATACTTGATATACTCTATATAATATTTTCATAATTTAATCATTTGCTTTTCATCCATTTAATTAGTAATTCACTAGCGTCTTTCTTAGGGATGCTAAACTCTTCTACTATGTAAGGGCTCGCCCCAAACATGTTGGTTACCCCGGACTCTCTGAGTCTATCTAGGTATTCAAATACTTCTTGTTCCATTTTGTTTAGTTTTAATTTAAATCGCATTGTTCTTTTATATATTCACATTGTTCTTCTGTAATTAGTTCGTGCATAAGCATATCATCTAATTCTTTGATGATTAGTTCTTCGTATGAGGATAAATCTTGTTTGATTGCTTCGCGGTCGTATAAATACCCAGTTGCGCCCGTTTCATTACGATAACAGGCAATCCATTCTTCCTTTGTTTTTGCCATCATTTGTATAGCATATAGCTCCGCTTCGTGATTTTTGATTCTTTCATTAATACTTGTTGCAATATTTTCAATTTTAGTATCAATTACATTGGGCTCTAATATCCCCCCCAACTGTTTAAAAATATCTTCCATTTTGTTTTGTGTTATGTCCCATAAGTGGGACAGTTTATATTATCTGTTTAATTATAGTGCAATATACGTATAATAAATGTATAATGCAAGTGTTTAACTGTTTTAGTTTAAGTTTAATTCAAACGATGTAAACACTGACCAATTCTCCGGTGAGAGTGACCAATAGTTTTCGTACCCTCTTGAGTATAGAATATCTACACTAAATTCTCGTACCCTTATCTCCTCTCTCATGTAGAAGTAGGTCAGTGCCATCTGTAGTTCTTTATCTCTTATCATCCGAGTATTACCTCACTAAACAACGCCAACTGCAAGACATGGAAATATGTAAACGCATCTGCATTGTTGTATTTTGGAATTATTTTCATAATCTCTGACGCATTCCAATCATCGTTGTCTAAAGCCTTTTGTATATTCTCTTTTGCCAAGCCAAGAGTTAGGTGTATTTTCTTATCCTCACTCTCGTCCATGAATAATATACCATACTCTTCTAGCATCTTTACATATACGTCCTCACGATTGATGTCTGTCTTGCCTTCTCCTACGAGTAAGTGTCTAGCCTTGTCGTAGTTTTCATCATTCTCTCCACTCATCATTACATCGCAGTAGTATAGCTTTGTTAATCCCCCACCACAAAAGCTCTCGTACATCAGCTCTCTTGCGTCTGATTTGTTTATTGTAATTTTCATAAGTCCTCGTATTTATTTGTTTTAGTATTTCTGTATTGTATAATTGTGCATCCCGAATCAGCCATGGCCCAATCAAGTGGAGAGAACTCATCTTCCGAGTCTTCATGTAAGTACCCACTGTAGTAGTGGATTCTGTCGTCGTCAAATAGCTTGAAGTGTATATTATAACCTTCGCTTTTAACTTTTAATACTTGACTGTCATCTAATGACTTACTTTCTAAATGGTCACGAGTTATTACAAACTCATTCCTTAACATTATTGCTCTCATTTTAGTTGTTTTTGTAATGCTAATACACGCAAGTTTCAGTTAATGTGTAATCTCTAATGCAGTCATCCCCTTGTTCCACACTTTCTATTTCCAATTTTTGTGAGTAAATTTCTTTTTTGTATTGTTCTTCACTCATTACAATACTAACTTCATTATGTTCACAGATGTAATGTTCTGCAATCGCTAATCTTACGTTTCTATAAAATTCATCTTTATCAGTGAGTTTTATCACTGCAATTGTTTCTTCTTCGCTTTCTAAAATAAATGCTTTCATCTTTAATTAAATTTATCTGTTAATAATTCGCACTACACACAACAATTTGTATAGTGCATATTCGTTCCTCATACGTCACTATACAGTGGCGTTATAGCCAATTAAACTCTACCTTATAATTTATCAATTTCTTCTTCAATTAAAGTCAGTAGTTCTTCATACTCTCCAATTCTTGTCTTACTTCTAATTTCGTTTCTAAATCTTAATAATAATTCTTTCATTTTTGTTTATTTAAAATAACTGGCTATAACAAAGTATAAAGTTAAAAAGCCAATTAAGGTTAGTAATTAATTCAAAGTTCGGTGCATAGGCTTTCAAACCTTATACAAACCGTTGTGTCCCATAAGTGGGACGATTTATAATCCCGGCTTCATTAGTAGTTCGCAGATAGGTATTGTTACGTGAGTTAGATACACATACCTTTTTGGTTTACTTACTACCTTGTGTTTTATTAGCGCATCAAGTACCCCCTCATTCTCTGAGTAATCCTTAATGGCTATCTCATTAGAACCAATTACCTCATCGGGCAGGTTTACTGATGCACACAGTACATCTTCTAAAGTTGCATTGTCGGTCAAGAACAGCGCAGTCCTTCCGTTTTGGTACTCACCAAAAGCTAGTGAGCATTCCCATTGTTTAAATTTTACATCCATGTCTAATTGTTTTAAGTAGAGGTATACATATGTATACCTCTTGTGTTTATAAATACTATCCTTTGTGGTCAAGTCCTTCTTCAATTCTAGTTTTGTCATCATCCGTTAAGGTGTCTTCCTCATCGAATGATGGTGTCTCTGTTTGTGATTTTGTTATTAATTCGTGATTGTCATTAAACACCCTACTATCAGTTCCGTATTTTACTACAATTTTTCCATCGTAGTTCCAACAGTCGTAACCTTGTTCTTTGCCAAATTGTATGTCGGTTTCATTACAATATGAAATTTCGTGACCATCTTCTTGATTCACACCAATACATATATTGTAGTGTCCCCAACCCGTAGGGATTTCTGCTCCAATCCAAATTGGTGTCTTTGGTGTTATGGTTTCAACAATGTCAGCAACCATATCTTCAATTTGAGCATCAGTCATTTTCATTTTTGGATTGACTTCTCGCTCACCTTTTAATTGGTCAACTAATGCTTTTTCCAATGTTGCGTTTCTTCCTTGGTTTTCTAATTCGTTCATTTTGTTTTGTTTTTAATTGTTTGTGATTCTTCTTCGTCTTCCTCATAGTAAGACTCTATGTTGTCCTCTTCTAAGATTTCCATATTATCAGTCCCCCAACCTGTTACTATGCACTCCCTTATTGAAACATATTGTGGCTTGTCCTTTTTGGAATTGTTGTAGTGTTTCATCGCCTCTGATTTGTTTATGTAATAACTTGGATAGTCTCTGCCGTTCCAATCGCTTTCCCATACTGAATATATCAATGTCTTACTCATGTCTAATTGTTTTTGTGGTTATTGTCTACGATGTATATTTCATTTGTTATGGTAGCCTTTTCTTCACTCCAATCCTCTATAATTAAACTATAGTTTAATCTGTTTTCATTGCAAAGATTTAGCAATTCATTTAATCTCTCTGTCTCTGACAAACAAAAATAGTCATCGCAAGGGACAGATATTTTTGTTGCTCTTCTGTCATCGCATTGAAATTTGTATCCTACTTTGTTGTCGGTTATTGTTTTAAGTATGTTCTTCATTTTGGTTTGTTTTTATTGTATTGATAATTATACCATTTCAGAAAAATAGATAACGCATCTATTGTAGCTTGTTTTTTATCCTCAAATAGATATATCTCATGTAATATTGAGCCAACAACCTCAGACTTGTTTACAACGATTAGTGGTAGAGATTCTTCACTTTGTTTATTGATTCTAACACAATCCGGCATAATCCAAACATCAAAATAATCCGTATAATTTTCACTATTTAACTCAATAGACTCAATTTTGTCAATCACATCCATTAAAGTATCCCAACTTACACTTTGCTCGTTTATCTTTTTAAGTAATTTCTCTGTATTTATCATGTCTATTTGTTTTTATGTTTTGTGTCCCACTTATGGGACAGTTTATGTATTTTTAATTTATAATTACTCCAAGTCCGCTACATTCTTCGCAGTCTTTCTCGTGTCCGCACCCACCACAACAATCACTCACAGGTTTACCACAGTGACCTGACTCGTCAACGTATTCAACTCCGTTGTCGCAGTTCTCACACTCGGTAAACACACCACGCTCCACGCCTTCGTCGAACAGATTCTCTATCTTACCAAAGATTCTTTGCTCGTTGTAGTTCATCACATGGTCTATTGGTGGAAACTCTTCCCACGTACTCATGGGTGTTGCAGAGTCTATTGCTCTTAATTCTTCCTCGCTATACACTAGCTTCATTAATTGTCCTTTGTTCATACACTTTGTGTTGTGTCCCATAAGTGGGACAATTTATATTAGATTTAATTCTCTGCTCTTTCGGATAGCCAACTACACTTTTGGCAGATTGGCATACTTTCGGTTGCGTAGTTGTTTCCCAACAACGCCCCATACTTTCCGCACTCTACCCCACGACTATCATTAGTAGGGATGTGCTTTACTTGGTCGAACTTCTTCGCCCACTTTGTTGCATCTTTGTTCATAGTTGTTTAATTATAGTGCAATATACGTATAATAAATGTATAATGCAAGTGTTTAACTGTTTAATTAGTTGCTCTTCCTCTTGTTAGCTCGATATTTTCTAAGAGCAAAATCAGTACTAATATCCCACCTAGCTATTTCACCCCGTTGTGAGAATCCGTCATTATCGAAAGTGATTCTTTTGCCATCCTCATCAATAAGTACGATTCCCTTTGGACTTAGTTCTCCTTCCGCTATCTTAGCAATCATTTCCCTAGCCTCGTATTCATTCAATACATATTTTCCAACCTTGAATTTAGGTGGTTTTATTCCGCTTGTTAAGTCTCCTCTTGTCATAGCTATTTGTTTTACATAAAATTTTTCTTTTCCAATGTTGCATTGGTTCAGCTCTTCCTCACCTAATTCATCCCAAATTATTATTTGATTTCCTAAGCGGTCAGTTACAGGTATTTGTTGTCTCTCATCCGACAAAGGGTTGTTGAGGATTTCCAAAAGATTACCCTTACATTCTGCCTCCACCTCTATCTCTGTGGTGTAGGTTCTTACCATTTTTACTTTGAACTTTCTCATAATATTTGATTTACATTACATAATCTGTTATCCCCTTCATTCCCAAGAACAGTAGCTCTCTCTGTACCTCACTAGGTATAGGGATGCTCTCGTAGTTCTCAAAACTGTCAGTTAATACTAGAGTCTGCTTTGGTTTGAAGTCTGCTCTCTCAAATTGCCTATGCTTTATTACGGGCATACCTTCCGTTAATTCTAATTCGTACATATTGGTTTGTGTTGTGTCCCACTTATGGGACAGTTTATTAATCTGTTAAATTGCGTTATTATAATCCCACTCTACTTCAAAATTTGATTTACACTGCGTACATTGGTGGATGCTAAATTCGTTTTCACCATATATATATGGCCTCCATTCTACTATACGCATATAGTGTAATCTTCTTGAATCATCTATTCCTAATCCTTCCCACGCATCACAATGAGGGCAGTCTATATAAATACTATTTTCGTCTGACTCTATTTTTATCTTTTCCATAGTGGGTTATATTATATCTTTTATCATTTCGTTTGCAACCTCTTTGCCTAGTCTAATTAAATCATTCATGGTGCAGTCACCACTGTCAATGTTGTCTTGAATCCCATCTACTCCGTTGCAAAATGCCGGAGAATCGGGCAGGTCGGAAGAGGTCATTCCAAGTAACATTCGTGAGAGGCAGTGGTCAACTATCTTTATTGCTAACTCTCTTGACGTTCCGTTCACTAAATGTTTTGACACCTTGTAATCTAATTGCTTCATGTTATATAAGTTTTGGTTTGCACCCCCAAAGCCCCACTACCCGAAGGTAGTGAGGTAACTAAGTTAGTAGAGCATGACAGTTACTATTGTCGCTATACTTATCACAGTTATTGTTGTGATAACACTACGTAGCAATCCACTACGTACATACCTAGACTCTAAGTTGTTCACCCGACTAATCTTTGTGCTACAATTAAAGCGTAGGTCATTTTCTGATATTCAGTACCACATTTCTGTGGCTTAGGTAGGTCGTACCCTTGACATTTCTTCTTGCCCATCAAAATGGCACTCTGTAACTTCTCAATTAATTTTTGCTTTTTCATATTGGTTTGTGTTATGTCCCATAAGTGGGACAGTTTATAAATTGTTATTAATGCTTAGTCTGTCTTGAAGCAGTGACTCTATCACCTTTAAGTTCGTGTCAAGCTCCTTATCACCATCGGGAAATCTGTGCTTATACTCTAATAGCTCCTTGTACACAAGAATCAAAGTCTTGTCACTTAGCTTACTCATTACTGTCTCTATAATCATGTCTGTCTTATTATGGTGCAATATACGTCTAATTATTGTATAATGCAAGTGTTTAACTATATTTATTTACATTCATTCGTCCATCGGACATACTTATACTGTAGCCCTCGTCCCTTAGTTCGTGTACTACTCTTGCAGGACAGCCTATAATTGAGATTCTTGGACGTTCAATATCTACAATTCCATTAGGTTTCACGTAGTTGATAATCATTTCTACACTGTGAGAGCTACTTAGTATTTCAATTGCTCTCATAAAATCTGCTTTTTTCATTTTGTTTTGTTTTGTGTCCCATAAGTGGGACAATTATTAATTATTTCATTCAATCTCCATCCACCTAGCATTTCCGGATTCTTGTCTAGCCACCAAGACTTTACTCTCAGCGTTACTACCCCATCATTAAACTCTACCGAGTCAGTCAAAGAGATAGGTATGTATATGCTTACTCTCTGCAGAGCATCGTAGCTACTCAGCTTAATGAAGTGGCACTTGCCTACAGTACCTCTGTACCGCTTGGCTTGAAATGTTAGCTCCCTAGTCATAACCTTCAAAAGTGAATAGACCTAGTAATCCTGCGATACACGCACAGATGCCGAAGTATAATAGTTGTGGGTGTGCCTCTGCTCTATCGAAAAATGCACAGAAAATGTTCATTAGCCCGAATACGATTGTCCCTAAGAATGGAGCCATAGTTTTAATAAAATGTTTCATTTTGTTTGTTTTAATATTAGAAGTAGCTCAGGAATCGAACCTGACAAAGCGAATAATGTAAGTGCCACACATGGGATTATCCAACGTCTTACATACCAACTACGCACTACTTAAAACTGCTTACACTTCAACCTTATAGGCAGTTGTTCTGTCGTTTCCGACTAGGTTTCATATTGGTTTGTGTTATGTCCCATAAGTGGGACGGTTTGCACCCACTAATCCCCACTACCCGAAGGTAGTGAGGTACTTGGGATATTGTCCCATAAGTGGGACAGTCTATTTATTCCATAGGGACTGAACCATCGCCTCTCTTGCGTCCTCTCTTCTTCTGCCTTTAGTGTAAAGGTCAGCATCTAGGATAGCGAAAGCCTTAAGAAAGATGGAGTTTTCTTCGTTACTAACGCATCCCCAAGTAGCCAATGATGTCCACTTAGACTCTCTACCTTGTGCGTCAGGATTAAAAACGCTTAGCCTAATCACAACTTGAATGGGGTAATGCTCCACCATGCCCATCATCTGAGAGCTTGACATTTTTAAAGAGTAAGAGAGTCTGACCTTCTCACCGTTCCAAGTTCCGAAAGCCTCCTTGTCGATGGTGTCTGCGCTAGTAAAGGTTACCTTGTCCATAATGTCTGCGAAAAATTCTGATACTGTATTCATGTTATATAAATTTTGGTTTGCACCCCAAAACCCCAAGCCGTTTATGACTTGGGGCACTTGGGACAATTGTCCCATAAGTGGGACAATTACGCTCCTACCTTGATTGACTCGAGGTCTTTCATAGCTTCAGCCTTAGCCTCACCGTCGCCATTGGCTTGGATAGCCTTCTTTAGAAGGTCAAGAGCCTTAGTCAGCTCAGCCACACTATTCTCAGTCTTGACCGTTCCGTCTGACATCAGTCTCACTGCCAATCCTTCTGCTTTTGAGCTGAAGTTGTAGTCAGTGGTAACCTTCGCAGGTACTTCGCCTTCACCTTCACCACTTTTGGCTTCATCTGCTTGTGCGGTGCAGTAAGGGATGAATCCGTTGTTAAAGTCAGTCTTTAAGTCTTCCTCACTAATCTCGATAGCCTTAAAAAAGTTTTCAATCAAATCGGGTTTCTCTGAAATTTGCTTATACACCTTCGTGTATCTACCTAGTTTTGACTTAGACCAAGCTTCATTAGTCACCTCTTCTAATCGTGATAAGAAGTCTTCACGTTTCAGCTTGGATTGTTTTTTCTCAGCATTAAATTGCTCGTATGCGCTACCGATTAATCCCGATAGCTCTATATGAGCCTCGAAGACCTTAGCCTCATTACTCACGATTGTTCTGTTAGCTCTTGCTATCTCAGTTTTAGGTAGTAAGGCTGTTAAACTTGTCCATTCTGCTATTACATTACTCATAATTATTGGTTTTATCGTCTCGCTCCGAATACCGTTGCGTTCATTGATGGTACAATGATAGTCTATTAATCAATACGCTCCAAGTGTTTGACTAATTAATTTATAATTTTCGTCTAATACTTGTATAAATGTCGGATAGATGACATAAATTCCCCTTCATTCGTTAAGATGGGGCTAAATTCGGTACGGGATAAAGGTCGGCCTCTTGGCTCCTTATCACCTTGCATGGGGCTACGTGTCCCATAAGTGGGACAACGGGCTACGGGCTACGGGCTAGGAGCTACGGGACAACGGGCTAGGGGGCTACGGGCTAGGGGCAACAGTGTCCCACAAGTGGGACAAATAAAAACGGTAAAAAATCGGGACAACGGTCAGAGGATGGGTAGGGGGGGTAGTAAAAAAAATCAATTTCGGCTTAGGGGTGCTGTGTGTATAACGCTATAGAACCCAAACAATCATAGTGTGTCGTAAAAATTTTTAACTTTGTAGTATGAAAGGTTTAACGATAAAGAATGGGAGGCTGATTAATAATCGTCCCGTAGGAATGACAGGCATACAGGAGGTGGCAAAGTCTCGTGCTATGCGAAAAAGAATAGACAAGATAAATATGATAGCTGACGGTGTCGATTTAGCAGAGTCGAGAAAAGAAATTAGAAAGTTTATGCTCTAAACTTTGGTTTGTTTATTGTGGAGGGGCAGCAGAAATGTTGCCCTTTTTTGTTTTATGCTAGATAATCGACATAGCTGTGTCGTTTTTAGTGTCGATAATTTTTTCTTAACTCTCTGATTACTAACTACTTATTTTCTTTGTGTCGAAAATGTCGAAAAAAGTTCTATATATAAGGTAAAAAAAAAATAAATAAATAGTTTTTATATATATATATAGGGGAGGAAAAAAACGACATTCCGACATAAGTATTATATTTGCTTTAAAATCAAATCAAATGAATGAATCATATAATCCCAAGCACTTGGTGTTTGGAGATGAGGGGAGAGCAAGCCTCATTAATGGAATCACACAAATCTCTTCAGCAGTAAAAAGCACATTGGGTCCAATGGGCAATACTGTATTAATTGAATCACCTAACCATACTCATGGCATAACGGTTACTAAAGATGGTGTGACAGTTGCTAAGGCTGTAGACCTAATCGACCCGGTGGAGAACCTTGCGGTTCGGATGACAAGGGAGGCGGCAGACCGCACAGCTACCTTAGCAGGTGATGGCACTACTACAGCAATTGTATTGACCGAGGCATTGGTTCGGGCAGGGCTAAAGCACATAAAGGGTGACACGACGAGCGTGCTCAGGGACTTGACAGAGGAGACCAAGCTGATAGTGGGCAGGTTGAAAAAAGAGTCTTCGCCTGCTGACGGTGACAAGCTAGAGCACGTTGCAGCCATCTCATCTAACAACGACCCTAAGCTTGGTAGTATAATCGCAAGCGTATACAAAGAGGTTGGGAAAGATGGGATAGTAACGGTAGAGAACTCGGACAGCTCGGAGACCTATTTTGAAACCACACATGGGCTGAAGGTGGACAGGGGGTATCTGTCTCCTTTGTTTATAAACAACCACAAGAAGGACGAGTGTGTGCTAGAGGACGTACACATCCTAGTCTCGGATGCTGAGATAACAAGTATCCTTCAGATTGAGAATGTGCTTAAGCCAATAATCGCTGAGCGTAAAAAGCTACTGCTCATAGCTCCATGCTCCACTAACGTGGTCAACACGCTAGCAGCAAACGTACTAAAGAACTCCTTAAAGCTATGCGCTATCCAACCTCCTCAGTTTGGGTATAAGCAGCATGAGCTGATGGGCGACATTGCTATGAGCGTAGGTGCTACCTACTTCTCTGAGAAGACAGGTGACGACCTCTCGCTTATCTCATCTAGTGACCTCGGTCATGCTGCCAAGGTGATAGTTGGTCGTGACAGTACCGTCATTGTAAAGGGAGCTGACGCTCCTGACATAAGCGAGAGGGTGTCCCACTTATGGGACGCTCATAAGATAGCATCTAAAAAGGCAGACAAAGACTTTGTCCTTTCTCGTATCGCATCCCTCACAGGTGGTATAGGCGTAATCTATGTCGGAGGAAATACGGACTTGGAGCAGAAGGAGCTGTACGACAGGGTAGACGATGCAGTATGTGCTGTTCGTTCCGCACTCCTAGATGGTATCCTTCCCGGAGGAGGCTTGAGCTTATATGACGAACACAAGAGATACCTCAAAAAAAATCGAATTGCTGACGCAATATTAGCTGACGCATTGAAAGCACCCCTCTTTCAGATACTTGAGAACGCAGGGTTAGATGCTAATGAGATATACCATTCCAAGATGGGTAAGGGTAAAGGGTATGACGTAAAGGGTGGCGACTATGGTGACATGATAGATATGGGAATTATAGACCCGATGCGTGTAACCAAGACAGCACTAGAGAACGCAGTGTCGGTAGCGGTGACCATCTTAAGTACTAACGCAATAATAACAATGGCAAGAGCATGAGACCAATAGGGAAACACATAATCATTAGAACTATTGACGAGGAGATTACAACCAAGTCAGGAATATTACTATCGGCTGAGGACACAGAACAGCTTCGTTACAAGAGGGGTTTTGTTGTGAAGGCAGGCTCTGATGTCTCGGTTATATCTGAGGGTGACGAAATCTATTATGACAAGCGAGCAGGCTACAGTATGATTATAGGCAACGAATCCTATACGGTCATTGTCGAGAAAGATGTCGTTGTTGTCTTGTAAACTCGTTCATCTGTAGAATCATATTGCGGTACACCTTATCGTTGTACCCTACGTTTTTAGCAAACATAGGATTGTTCCCCATATCCGTTGGTATCTCTTCTCCGTTGAGCTGCTTGTATATTTTATCAATTACTCTTTTGGTTCTGTATGACGTATCGTAAAGGGCTTTGTTCTTGCTTCTTTTTCTAAACACCTCAATCCAACCATCACGCAACAGCCTGTCAAATCTATGCCTGTCCCAACTGATTAGTTTATCGAACTCCCGGAACTTATCCTTATCAAAATATTTCTCTCCATTTAAAAACAGCAGCATCTCTAGGTCGGGTGTTGATAATCCATACTTTGCTTTAACGTAGTATCTAACCACCCTCCAATACTTTAGGTAGTCGTTATTTGGCATTCTTTTCTCGTATTCCATTAATTTGTATTTTTGTAGTAAAGATATAAAAGATGGGTGCAGAAAAAAAGAAGGGTATATATGAACATAAAAATATTCTACCCATAACAAAAGAAGCTAGAGAGCAGGCGTTGCTTGCACGTAAAAAGCCGGGGACAACTCCACCAACAAAAAACAGTAGAGCTAGAGGTTCTAGCGGAATAAGCCTAACAGGCCCTACCCCCATTGCAAGTGTAGGAGCCCCACCTAAATACAACAACTTATCGTGAACAATCGTAAGCGTTTGTTTTACGACATTGAGACCTCGTTCAACACAATAGCAGATTTTAGTTGCGGATGGAATAAAACAATCAGACCTAATCAGATTATTAAAGAACGCCAAATCATTTGCATTAGTTGGAAATGGGAAGGCGAAGAAAGCGTGCATCATGTTGATTGGGGCAGGAAGCAGTGTGACAAGAAGCTCCTTAAGAAGTTTGTGAAAGAGATGAACAAGGCTGACCAACTAATTGGGCATAATGCTGATAGGTTTGACATCAAGTGGATAAAGACGAGATGCTTGTATCATGGCATTGAAACGCAAGTCAACTACAGAACGGTTGACACTTTGAAGCTTGCGAAGAGTTGCCTGTACATGAACAGCAACAAGCTAGACTACATAGCTCAGTATCTTGAGGTGGGAGCTAAGACAGACACCGGGGGTCTTGATTTGTGGAAGGACGTTTGTTTACATAACGACAAAGAAGCTCTAACTAAAATGATAAAGTACTGTGATAACGATGTTGTTATTTTGGAAAAGGTGTTCAACAAGCTAAATAGTATTACCAAAAAGAAAACTCACTACGGGGTTCTTATGGGTCAGGGTAAAGAAAGCTGTCCTGAGTGTACTAGCTACAATGTGGGGCTGAGTAAAAAATACACGACAACTACAGGTGTGCAAAGATTTAACATGATGTGCAGAGAGTGCAGAACTCTTTATACGGTCAGTGGAAAAGTTTATCAAGATTTGTTAAATTACAAAATGTTAAATGGAATCAAATGATGAGAAACAAGGAGAACGCATACCGTTCAAGATACTACACTAACGAAGCAGTTAGGGCTCGCATAGACATGAGATTAAAAAAGATGCACAACCTAACTCCTTTAATTGACTCAACCGACATCACCACTAATGAGCTAAAGAAATTTACTCAAGAGATGAAGAGGCTTGATGGAGAAATTAAAAACATCGACATAGAGTTTTGGGATGAAATAAATATTTTAGAATGAAAAAAAAGAATAAGATATGTCCTGCAGGAATTGCTTGGGCTAAAAAAAAATTTGACAGGTATCCAAGTGCTTACGCTAATATGGCTGCGAGCAAATATTGCAAGGACCCTAACTACGCTAAAAAATCTAAAAACAAATAATTATGCCAACGGTAAAATATAAATGTGGAGACACAGGAAAAGACAAATCAAAAGTATTCCCATACAATGCAGTAGGTAAAGCTCAGGCTGCTGAGTTTGCTAAAACAATGAAAGGGACAGTTAAGAACAATCCAAACTACGGTATGGAGAAAAAAATGAAATCATCATATTAACATGGGAGAGCTAAAGAAGTGGCGAGATGAGAAGTGGGTTAGGATTGGGTTAGATGGCTCAATCAAGGGAGAGTGCGGAACTAGCAAGAACAAGAAGAACCCGGATAGATGTCTTCCATTAAACAAGGCCAATAGCATGACTAAGGCTGAGAGAGCTGCGACTGCTCGAAAGAAAAAGCGTAAGGGAGGAAAAAGTAATCAGTTTGTCTCCAACACAAAGAAAGGTAAGGTAACAAAGAAAAACACATAATGGCTAACAAAAGTAAAATGAAATGCAACCGAGTGGTTTCTTCGGACCGAGCAGGAAAGAAGAGGATGGTTAAGGCTTGCTCAGGGGGCAGGGAAAAGCTAATCCATTTCGGAGCCAAGGGCTACGGACACAACTACAGTGCTAAGGCTCGCAAGAGTTTCAAGGCTAGACATAAGTGCAGTAGTGCTAAAGATAAGCTGACTGCACGCTATTGGGCATGCAAGCATTTGTGGGCAGGTAAAGGGGGCTCCACCAAAAGCTCACCAAAAAATAAGAAAGGAAAATATTAGTATCTTTGCCTTATGAGAGATTTATCCAAACCATTATCTCCTACCTTTGGAGATGAGAAGAAGAAG
>JAAHTH010000521.1_pt2 | contig 31601 bp, 37 predicted proteins | sample 6116091 | NCBI WGS metagenome assembly JAAHTH01 (sample SAMN13939990, study PRJNA603662) | sponge metagenome | isolation source: marine sponge | host: Mycale hentscheli | place: New Zealand | collected 2006
ATCATTGTTTTCTTCTTCTTTCTCTTCTTTGCTAGTGGTTTGTTCTTGGATTTGTTGGCGCATACTCTCGCGCAATTCTTCCTCGCTACTGTTGCGGATATCGCTACCGCTGAAACTTAGAATCATGTCGTGGTTTTCTTTCTTTGTGTTGTCTAGGACTGTCCTAGATCGTGCCGCTGTGGGAATCGAACCCACGTTAACCGTTAGCAGCGCTAGCAATTAGCTAGAAAAGTGTGGGCTGTGATCTTGTGCCCATTGTGCGCAATCGCAGTAGGTACGCTCATCCGAAGCATCCTCTACTGAGTGGTAATGTTCTAGGACATAAACAGCGGTAGAAAGTCCTAGTTCTTTGTTTACTGTCTTAGCTGATTGTTCTAGTCTGTTGTATTCGCTAGCTATATCAGTAGCGCTCCCGTCTCGATAGTCACCATCAAGCCACACTGTCTCCTCTTCGCTACCCTCGATTAGTAGGGTAATCTCAGTGCTCGTGTCTAAATCGGTAGTGTCTCGGTAGATTGTCATTCGCTGACTTCTTTCGTAGTGGTATGTAATACAGTGTATAGGTTGGCACAACCACCATCAAGCCAATCAACACTTTCGTCACACTTCCGTAACATAAAACACATCTCCCCTGTAAGTCTTGGGGCTTTTGCTGTGGTTTGTTGTGTTTGGTCCTAAACCTAAGAAACTAGGAAACACTACGCACTAAAAACAATTTGAAAGAACGAAACCCGGAGACCCGGCTGACTGCCGCCGCACCCCTCTACATATATTCTGTTTATCGGTTGTAGCGGTATTTTGGTTTAGTGGTTTTGGTGGTTGGTAGTGGTTTGGTTTTGGGAAGTATTTTTTTATTATTACTTTAGTGTTGTTATTCTTCTAGTTTGGTGTGGGTGAGCACAGTTAGCCCCTGTGGGGGGTGGAGCTAACTGCTTTCTAGTTCGGAGCCTAGGGTTCGCTTTGTTAGTCAACAGGGTATTGTTCTGTTGAAAGGCCGGGTGGTGACTGTCCAATGGTTGTGTGCTTTCCGGGCTTCCCTTGACAAGCACTTGGTTTCAGTCTCGGATTGTTTGTTTCACGGCAGGGATCGTTGTTGGCCTTTACCGTCGGGGACTATATGCATCTGACGCTTTACTGGCCCTACTGTCGATCTTTTCGGGTCGAAGGTTTCGCACCTCGCAACCCTACTGTCGCCGGGGTCAGCGCCGTTCTTTCACGGTGTCGTGGTTTTCGTTACCCCACTATAACATAAAACGTTTTAGAGGCAACTAGCAGTCCAAGTCTCTTTTAAGTTTCTCCCATACTGTCCATTGTTGCTCAGTCCAAGTGTGTTCAATAGTGTTGTAAAGCTGGGAACATTGTGGGCCGTACCCGGTGTTATGTAATACTACGGTAGTATCTTTTTCTTCTACGCCGTTAGGCCACCACATTAGTAAAGCACTTATAGCTGCGGCTAAAGCTACTCCAACCGCAGATAAGGCTTTCAAAATTTTTTTTATTGCCTCTGACCAAGCGTCGGCTCGTTCAGCGACTTCCTCTATAGTCATTACCCAATAATACCATCTGCTATCTTTTGAGGTCATGGCGAAGCTCACTTCAAAGCAACGCAACAAACTGCGGAAATCACAGTTTGCGTTGCCTTCTCAACGTAAATATCCGATAAACGACAAAGCTCACGCTAGAAACGCTTTAGCTCGTGCAGCGCAACACGCAACTCCTTCACAGGAACGTCGCATCAAAACTGCGGTATACAAAAAATATCCTTCGTTAAAGAACCGGTAACTACATGGCCGAGTTCAAAGGCAAGAAAGTTACGTTAAATAAGCCACGTAACATTTCTAAAGGCTCACCCAGTTATGGACGCAAACAGAAAGAAGTGTTTGTTAAGGACGGGGCTAGAGTTAAACGAGTCACGTTTGGTGATCCGAACATGAAGAACCGCAGTAACGAACCTAAACGTAAGAAAGCGTTTCGAGATCGCCATAACTGCGACAACCCCGGTCCTAGCAATAAAGCCCGGTATTGGGCTTGCAAGGACTGGTAATGTCCCAACGCACAAGCAAATGCGGGTGCGAAGGGGAAGAATGCATATGTCACTTTTATCATTATGATTGCGCTTGCGGGCATTGCCCGGAATGCGCTGAAGATTGTTTTTGTTTTAACCCGGAGGATGCTATGGAACATCAGGCCAACGCCCAAGACTTATTTGATGACGGCATGTGGATGTCGTTAACCGAGATGGGTGAACGCCCCGAAATAGATCCGTTCGCTGATGACACACCAATCGAATGCGGATTAGAAAACCCAGAAGTTTGCGAATCTTGCCAGTAAGTTAAGTAGTACCTTTAACAGAAATGGAAACCAATGAAACAAGATAAAAGCAGCAGGCGAATTCCTTCAGCCGTACGTCGTCAAGGTTACAATGACCGTCTTGACGAGTCGTTAGGCGCACGAGATCGTGGCCGCAAATCGGCTCAATCATTTAAGTCTCGTCGTGCCGAATCTAAAGGCGCCCGGAAACCTAAAGGATCTTACGGTTTCGGCAAACGCTAACAAAGGGAACGTATGCCTTCAGGGAAAGCTACAAGTGTTGAGAAATGGACGCAGTATTTAGCGTTACGTCGTGCAGGGAACTCCATGCACTCCGCCGCCAAAGAATGCGAAATTTCTTATCATGCTTGCCGTGACGCTGAAAACGGTAAAGCGCCACGCAACTATGTTGCGGCTCAAGAAACACTAGGCGAACAACCAGCATTAGGCATACCGTTTTATGATGACCTTTGTCCAGAAGCACAAGCAGCCTACGACAACATAGAAATTTTTGCGAAACGTTATTTCGGGATCATTTTGCAACCGTGGCAAGTAGAAGCCACCGAACGCATTATGAAATTAATGGAAACCGACTACGAAGAATACGCAGTCATTAACGCTCCACCCGGTTCAGGTAAATCAACGTTCTTCGCTAAAGTGTTACCAGCGTGGGCAACAATTCGTAATCGAGCTATCCGAGGAATGATCGGATCAGCTTCGCAACGTCTAGCGGAATGGTATTCACGTCGGCTAAGATCAGAGTTTGACAGGGCGCATCCAGTCAAAGCTGAACTTAACGACGTTCGTTTAGGTTTAGCAGTAGACGCCGAAGCGACCCTTCAACAAGACTTCGGAATGTTTAAGCCAGACTCTTCGGAAATCTGGCGTTCTGAAGCGTTTACAGTGCTACAACAAGACGACGCACCTCTTTCGCAGAAAGAACCAACGTGGTCTGCTTTTGGAATGGACTCTGGTTTCCTCGGAGGAAGATTCGATTTAGTTATATGGGACGACGTGTATGACCCTCGCAAGATGCGGTCAGCGGAATCCCGTGAAGATATGCGTCGCTGGTGGGACGAAGTAGCCGAAACCCGGTTAGAGCCGGGTGGGTTACTTATTCTGCAAGGGCAACGAATGTCAGCAGACGACATTTATAGGTATGCGTTGGACAAAGTAGCTCCCCCCGATGAAATGGAATTAGAGGAGTTTGATCCAGACGATGCACCAGACGATTGGCGTAAATACCATCATCTTAAATATCCGGTCCACCATGAAGAGCTTTGTAAAGGCGATCACAAACCTGACGCCGCACCTTGGCCCGAAGGGTGTTTACTTTACCCTCGCCGCCTCCCGTGGCGACGACTTAGACACATTAAGGCTCAAACTCCAGACAGATTTGAAGTCCTGTATCAGCAATCGGACATAAACCCCGCTAGCGTTCTCGTTGACCCGTTATGGGTAAGTGGCGGCCTTGGATCGGACGGCGTGGATTACGTCGGCTGTTGGGACAATGACCGGGATCTTTGGGAAATACCTGCTGGTGTTTCAGGCGACCTGTTTGTTGTAGCAACAGCAGATCCTTCGCCGTCACAATATTGGGCGTTGCAATGCTGGGCATACAACCCAGAAACTCAGTTTCGCTACTTGCTTGAATCGTATCGACGTAAGATGGATGCACCATCGTTCCTTGACTGGAACCACGCCGACCAAACCTTCACAGGTATAGCTGAAGATTGGTGGCAAATTACAAACGACATGGGGCGTCCTCTTACCCATTGGATTATCGAAGCAAATGCGGCTCAAAAATTTATTCTTCAATACGATCATTTCAAACGTTGGGCGTCGATACGAGGCGTGGAACTCGTACCGCATTACACGCATTCAAGAAACAAAGGCGACCCAAAGTACGGGGTGCAAATGCTCGCACCATTATGGCGTGTTGGCCGAGTGCGTTTGCCGGGTAAACAGAACACGGAAGCCCGTCCGCATTCCCTTCTTCTCATCAACGAAGTGACCCGTTGGAACGCTGAAGGCACCGGAGCACGCACTGATGACTGTGTTATGGCACAATGGTTCCTAGAACACAATTTAGAGAAACTGTATATACCACCCAACGATGGGAGCAAACAGTGGCGCCCGTCATGGATTTCAGGGCAAGATATAGAAGGGGATAATGCTTACGCGAGGTTGTTTAGGTGAAATCAGTTGATGAGATAGTTGCTATTTATGGGGCAAGGTCCCAAGCGACCGACCAAATAAAAAGTCGGATGCGTACTTTGCGTGATTACTATAACGGCGACGTAATTGTTCCGCTACCCGAACTTAACTCAGATGAACAATCTGCGGTAGCTAACTTGCTAGCACAAGGACTTGACCAAACCGCTATGCGGATTGCGTCAACTCGTCCTGACATTTACTGTCCACCACTTGACCCGGCCCGGAAACGATCCAGAGATAACTCAGACGTTAAACGTAAAGCGTTGTTTGGTTGGTGGGAAAACAGTCGCATGGATTTGCAACTAGCGAAACGTGCAAGATATCTCATTGGCTATTCCAACACTGTTACTCAGCTTCGCTGGAACGATGAAACTGGATGCCCCGAATGGCATCTTCGTGACCCACTCACTGCTTACCCTGCAACACTTCTCGGTGTAGACGATATGCGTCCTCGGGACTGCATCTTTGCTTACGAACGACCACTTGGCTGGTTACACAACAACTACCCTGAAGCAGGTCAAATATTTCAATCTGACAGCGACGCAGGTCCAGACACCGGCATTGAACTCATCGAATATGTTGGTCCTGACGAAACAGTACTAATTGCAATGCGAGGCCCAGTGAACACTGGGTTGTTTGCTACATCTACTTACGGTTCCGACGACAACATCGTAGTTGAACTTGAAAGAGTACAGAACCGGTTAGAACAAACCCCGGTAGTGATAGCTCAACGCATATCACTTGACGCAGCGCAAGGACAGTTCGACGGCATCCTTGGCATGTACCAAATGCAAGCCCGACTGATGGCACTCGAAGTTATCGCTGTACAAAAAGGTGTGTTCCCTGACACTTGGCTTGTAGGTCGAGCCGGGGAAACCCCACAAATCGTAAACCCTGCTGACGGACTCACTGGCGAAGTCGGTGTGATTCGTGGCGGCGATTTGCGTGACATGCAGATGCAACCCGGTTACATGACTAACCCTGCGATTGACAGGTTAGAACGAGCGCAACGTTTAACGGCTGGCATTCCACCAGAGTTTGGTGGCGAGTCTTCAACCAATATTCGTACCGGACGCCGAGGCGACGCAGTTCTTTCTGCCGCTGTTGACTTCCCAGTACAAGAAGCGCAACGCATTATGGCTCGGTCATTGCAAGAAGAAAACAAACTTGCGATTGATATGTCTAAACAATATGCAGGCAACAAAGGCCGCACGTTCTATGTGACCACAAAAAACGCTAAAGGCCCAGTTGAATACACACCTAACGTAAACTTTGACTCTAGCGATAACGTTGTCACTTACTCACAAGCTGGTGCTGACGTAAACAATCTTGTCATAGGGGGAGGACAACGAGTAGGTATGGGCACTATGTCTAAACGTTCGTTTATGGCAATCGACCCTCTTGTCGAAGACCCAGAATTTGAACATGACTCAGTAATCGCAGAACAGTTAGAAGCAGCATTACTTTCTTCTATCCAACAGCAAGCAGCCGAAGGCGCAATACCTCCTGCTGATCTTGCACGTATCATGGATCTTGTTGCTAACAATCAACTCGAATTAGCGCAAGCTGTGGAACGAGTGCAAAAAGAAGCACAAGAACGTCAAGCTCAACAAGTTGACGCTGCTGCTCCTGAAGCACAACCCGGATTAGCTATGCCCGGTATGGGTGCTGAAGCCAGATCTGTAATGGCGCCACCTAACGAAGCTCCCCCAGAAATGGCGCAATTATTGGCAGGGTTGTAATGCCACGCAAAGGCAAAGGAAGCAAGTTTCTTAAACCAGAAATCTGGGACATCCATCGGATACGAAGTTCGTCTGAAAATGAACTTTTAGGTTGGTTACAAGATATTGCTCCTCGACAGAAAGCAAACACAAATGGCTGAAACGCAATACCGAGGTCAACCTTACGGGCAAGCACAACAACAAGAAGAAGCGTTAGACGCTGTGCCAATGGCCGATGTGTTACCAGAAGTTACTCGTCAACCTGTTAAAGCAGGAGCGGCTGGAGATTTTCTGCGACCAAGTGAACGCCCTACTGAATCGGTTATGCAACCCGGTGCGCCGTTAGCTAATGAAGCTCAAATGCCTCCTATATATAACGCTAATGCTTTGAATGTGCTTTCTAATTTGTATGCGTTAGAAGATTATGCAACTACGTCTGATTCAACACGAGATGTGATTAGCGCTATAGGAAATTTGGCTGCTTTGTCTCGCAATAAGGTTGTCCCAAGCTAATGGGTTTATGGAATTTTGCTAGTGACGTAGGGAAAGGCATTGGACGGTTAGGCGCTATGCCCGTAATGATGGGGTACCGAGCGCTGCAAATGGGTTACAAATCTGCCAACTTCTTTACAGACATTTCTCAAGAACTAGTCCATGACGTTACCCGAGGCAAATTAAAAGACGTACCGGGAGCCGGTAAATACTTAAGGTTTTTAAGCGACGACGAATACGAAGGCAGTGTTCTTAACGCTATCGAAGCCTCGGTAAACGACAATCTTTTAGGGGACAGCGGTGTTGTAGCTAAACTTATGGGGCCACGAGGAGTAGGTGGCGAAGTTATTAGAGCTTTTCCTGAATGGTTTTTGCGGGATCAAGCTCGGGGACCAGTTCAAGCCGGAGCTAAAGGGCTTGACATGGTGTACCGGCAAGCCGTTCAACGACCTGTAGGCGCAGCAATAACTGTTGCGAACATGGCGGGCATAAGACCTAGCGCTAACCCATTTGAAATCGGATTAGATATTGCTAAAAGTGCCGTTAGTGGGGATTTAACCGAAGTTTATTTTGATACGTCGGCGTGGAGTAAAGCATGGGAAATCAGTAACAAACAAACAATAGGTCAAGCTATTGCTCACGGGTTACTTACTGCCGATGTTAATGATCCTGACCAAATAAGAGAAATGGAAGAAACTTCTCTTTTTAGTCTTCTTTCAGGAACAGCCGATTTAGGGTTAGTTTTTTATGCTGACCCAACTAAAGCATTAATGCCAGTAGTGCGAACTGCTCGGCTAGTTAAAGGCACTAAAGGTGCAACGCTTCACACGATGGCGCAAACTCACAATCGTTGGAACCCTGTAGGTGAAGGCGGCATGTTTGGGCCGGAAGGCGTTGTAGGTTCTCGCTACAAAATTACCCCGGAAGAATTTGTGGAAACCCCACGAGTGCAACGGGTGTTAGACGTTATAGATGAACATGCAGCAGATATAGATTTTGCTCCACAACACACTGTTGGTTTTAACGGGCCACAACCTTTAACGTTTAGTGAAACCATACGGCGAATGCCCGACCGTCAAAGAGGTTACTTGCCTCCTGAAGCACAGAAAGTTCAAACGCTTGCTGGACGGTTAATGAATGACAGGCGTTTATCTAAACTTGCGGGTTGGACACCAGATTTAGCGCAAGCCTTGGCGATAGCTCCTGACGCTGTAACTCGAAAGTTTGTGTTGCGTTTAGCGATGGGGGATACGGTAGCTAGAGAAGCTGTAGAAAATGCGATGCGTACATGGGTAGAAACTCAAGCGTCGGGCACTAATTTTCGCAGTATCCGAGAAATGCAGGACGCATTAGCAGCGACGCCCGATGCTCGAACAGCAGTAGCGTTAGAGTCAGGGATAGAAGGTGCAACGCAACAAGCAATAAGAGATCTAATAGAAGCAAATCCTGCAAATGCAGGATCGTTGTTCCAAGTTGCTTACGCAATGGGACATAACCAGATGGGGGCTTTGGCTCGAACCGCTGACGACATGTTGCGAGCCGATATTCCTATGGCAATTCGAGAAGCGGCGGGTGACGCAACTTTCACAACTGCTGCAAATGACGCTGTGTTAGCAGGTTTGTTTAGCGAAGCAGACAACATGGCGCTTAACCGCACATTGTTTTCTACGTTAGCTGACCCACCAGCAATAGCTGTTCGTCGTGATATAGGTCGTTCGGTAATGAACGTAGTGGAACCTCGTTTATCGTTTAGTGTTGGCAACCGCACGTTTAGCCCTCGCAGAATAATTGAAGTTACACGAGAAGCTGTCGCAGATCACATTATGGATTTCCAAAATGTGGATGGGGCATGGCGTAACTGGAACGCTATGATTCGTGAAGCGGGGCGTATAGAAAATGGAGAGGTTCTTCGTTTAGCGATGAAGAAACTAAACATTGATGGTGATGCCGACACAATGGTTGGGTTGTGGCAAACCAAATCTTTGTCTGGGCGCAAAGATTTATTTTATAAAACAAGAGATGCTTTAGCTGAAACATACGTTACAACTTTCCAAAGCAAAATTGATCCCGCACTTTTGAATCGTGCTAGAGAATTTGCTACTAAAACAGGGGGCACCGAAGCCGAATACATTAACTATTTATTGTTTAACATTAAAGGCAGAATTAGAGACGCTGAAAAAGAACTCCACAGTAAAGCAGTTAAAGCTCGACAATTTAGTACAGGCGATGGAGCCATTCTTGATGGGGAAACTGCTTTAGGTACTTCGTACCGTCGTAGTCTTCCTCTAACTCCAGCACATTTAGAACAAAGCGCTGTTATCCCTCGTTATTCTTATGTCAAGAATTTAGAAACAAAAAACTCTTTAACCAACGGAATACGTTTCGTTAACGGTCACGCAGATTGGGCTATGGCTCAATGGAAGAAAAGTGTGTTGTTGCGTCCGGGTTGGCCCCTCCGAGTTTTAACTGACGAAGAACTGCGTGCTGTTGCCACCGTTGGGTTTGAAAGTCAACTAGCAGGAATTGGTCAAGGTTTATTAGATTACCGTACCGAAGTAACTCGGATGCGAGGCATTGATACTCTTACCCCGGCTATTGACGAAATAACTACTCGTTTGCAAGACCAAATAGATGAAGGAATTATTGAGTTACCTAAAGGAGTTAGCAAAGCAGATGAGTTGGCTCCCGATGAACTGTTTGATTTAACGGGTGCTGAAGTAGTTAACGAAATTTTTGAATCGACTACTAAACGTTTGTTGAAAGAAAGCAACCGAAACAGACAAACAGTTTGGGGGCTTGCTGGGTTAGCGGTTGCTGGTCCAGTTGGGGCCTTAGCTGCTGCCGGACTGTATGGGCGAACTGCACGAAAAACAATGCAAACTTCTGCTATTCGTGAAGCAGCCGAATACTTCGGTTTCCAGATGCGTGAAGTTAACGTGCAAGACCTTATGGGCGAAATAGACACTATTGCCCAAGCCGTCAAAGCAGGCCGTTTAAGTCCTGAAACCGGGGCGCAACAAATCACTGATTTGCGTTATGCCGCAGAACTTTTAGAAAATCAAGTTGCTACGTTAGACGAAGTTCTTGAAATGCTTCACCCTGAAATGAGCGACCAGTACGCCGAGTTGCTTAACAACTTTGATCGCTCTGGTTTACTCATGCAAGATGCTGGTTACCAAGGATTTATGGTAGGACCATATGGCGCTAAAAACGTTTTTGGTGATGATCCTTTTGAAATAGACATTAGTCGCAGAGCGGCGTCGTCGGATAATGGCCGTCGAGCTTTAACACAAGCCTCGGGGCAACAACGTGCATTTGCGTTAGCGCAAGAGTACGGTAATGAGCCGTACCAAGTTTTTAATGTAAATATCCCTGCGCATGCTGGCACGTTTGCTGCTAAATGGGATGACACCGTTAATAGACAGTGGACACCGACAGAAGGTGTCCCGGTAGATGAATGGGTCGGAGATTTCCAAACCTACATAAAGAACTTGTGGCGTCTATCAGATGATGAAATGGTCGGTTGGTTAGAATCAAAACGAGGCACCGAGTTTTCTGAAGCGTTTTCTGTGCATTACTTAGATAATGCGGGGGAAGCCACGTCAGCTAATTTAATTGAATGGGTGCAAGCTGCTCGTCTTGAAGTAGATTCTATTCTTCCTGATTTTCGGGCAGCCCAGTGGACTGCTGATTTTCGACCTAGCGCTAGTGCAGTAGACGCTTTTGATGGTTTGCGAGACAAAGCATCTCGGGGTGAGAGACTGTCTTGGAACAAAGATGTTATGCCTGTAGTTCGGCAAATGGCAGACGAAAGTGGCGAAAACGCTTTGTATGGCAAGAAGCTGTCACCTAATGAAGTCATCTCTAAAGTGCGCGAAGGTACCGGAAGCAACTTTGGCAAAATTGTTAGTCATTCTGGTATCGGACAAGATTTAGCTAGCGCTAACATCATCAAACGGTTTATTGACGGCATAGACAACGCTATGTATAAGTTAGGCACAGCTTCTGTTAATCATCTTTCTCGTAACCCTTTATGGAAAGCGCTGTACGCTAAAAATGGGGCACGACGAGTCCAGCCTTTCCGTGACGCTGACGGCAATTACACGATGACTCCTCGTCAACATTACGATGCGATGCAAGCAGCTAAACGAGAATCGCTTAAAGAAATGCGTGATCTTCTTTACGAACTGGGTAAGAGAACCAGATTCCAAGAAGTCGTAGGGAACCTTTCGCCTTTCTTTGGAGCGTATCAAGAAGTTATTAGCAAATGGGCAGGAATCGCAGTTCGTAACCCTGTGTTCGTTGCCAGAGGAACTCGTTACTACGATTTAGCTAACGACGAAGACAACCGGTTCTTTTTAGATTTAACAGATTTGTTTGATAACGAAGTTGCTGAAAAAGTTATAAACGGTATCCCTTATGCCGGTTGGATTCAACCGATGTTAGCGAACCAAGCGGTAACTGTGAACCCCGGTTCAATAATGATTTGGAATGCTTCTCCCGGTGTAAACCCCGGAGCCAGTTTTGTTTTAGGGGAAATAGCTATAAAAGAACCTTCGTTGGGAGAAATGTTTACGTTCTTCCAGCCTTACGGTGCATCCGAATCAAGCAGCACGTTTATGCGAGCTTTAGAAAGTGTTGAACCTACGATCATTAAACGTTTACCTGTTGCGGGAACGTCTAGTTACAAAAAGATGACCGGTCTTGTAGCTCAAGATTTAATTGGGCAAATGATTCGGGATGGCAAATTTATTGATTTAGACAATTTTGATTCTATTGGTGCCGAGTTAACTGAAGAAGTAAAAAGGCGGACTCAGCAAATCATGGCGTTACATGCTGTGGCGGGTGCTGCGTTGCCGGTTAGCGTTGCAGTTACTTCTCCTGACTACAAATTGATGGAAGCGTATCGGAAAGTTGAATCGGCGTTAGGTTTTGAGAAAGCTGTTATTTGGCTATTAGAAACTCATCCTGAGTATTGGCATATTTCTCGTCGCCGTACAAAACTGCGAAATGGTGTGGCTGCTTACACGAAAGAAGGCAGCGTTCTTAAAGAACAACATGAACGTTTTGCTAACGCAAATCCGAAAATTGGGGATTTTGTTTTAGGTGAAATTGGTTCTGAAGATACGGTAAGCACGTTCTCGTATCATGCTTATGTTTCAGCTTTAGCTGAAGGAAACATTGAACGATTAGATGCGTTAGAAACCTTGGAACGTACCGCTAGTTCTGTGGGGTGGGCTGAGTATAGCGCTCGCATGGACCCTGTGGAACAATCGCTTTTAACTAAATTTAATGCAGGCGATACTCGATCAATGTCTTATAACGCTCGTGGTAACGAAGTTGAACGTGAGCAACGCAACATCATTATTAATGATTTAAGAAGCAAGTATCCGGGGTGGTTTGACGATTATCAAAGTTCGCAAGGTAACACAATATTGCGTGGGGTGTTGGCTTCGTTTACGACGCTAATAAATGAACATGCTACCGAGTTTGATTATCGTCCTGAAGTGCCTTACATCCGTGACTATTTAGCGGAACGTTTCTTAATTCAAGAGGAACTACGGGATAGGCCGAACAAGAGTTTGCGTGACGATTCTAATGCCGATCTTTATACTCGCTGGGTGCAACAGCACATTAATTGGGGACGTAACCAAACGTTTGCTAAGACGTTGCGACGTTACTTTAACAACGATTTTATTAGCCCAGATAGTTGGATGAATGTTCCACCTGAAGGTTTAGGTTAAATATGGATGCGAAACAATTAGCAGAACTTAATAAAGATGATCTTGCCGGACAGTTTGAGGGCATGGTTTTGGGGTTGAAATTAATTAACGTTAATGGAGAAGTCCAAGATCAAGAGATTTATGACCAAGCTAAAGAACAGTGGGATAATTTAGTTGAGGCAGAGGACTGGGACCGTTTAGCTGCGATGCTAGGACAAGCAGCGGATTTGCAATCGGGGAGTTTGTCCGGCCAAATGGCAACAGACTTAGAAACAGCACAGACAAACGTTGCTCAGGCGGGGGTTACGACTTCTTCGGGTAACAATGCGATTCTTGGTTACACCCGTAGTCCAATAGAAGTTGCTACAGAAGAACTTGAAGGTGCAGACCGAGCGCTTATTGAAGGGAATTTAGGCGCACCTGAAGCGTTTAAGCTAAGTGACTATGGTGACTGGTTGCAAAACATTTCGGTTGGGGACAAAGACCGTTTAGCGCAAGCATTATTCGTTAAAGGGTATTACAACAGTTTGAACATTAAAGACATGGACGACATCACTGACCCAACTTATTTTGCTAATGCGATTGAAGGAGCTTTACAGCACGCAGCGACTTCCGCAACGTTATTTGGTGAAAGTGGAGGAATGGCGGCTGTCCCTACGTTAGAAGAAGGTGGACGTTTAGCTGATGTCACAGAAGAACAATTTGAAGAAGCTGAACGCATTTTCTTACGAGACAGCGGTCCTACTTACTATTCAACAAATTATTTGAAACAAACTAGTAAAGCAGTTGCCCGAGAAGTCCTCGGTCGCAATTTGACTCGTCGGGAAGAACAACAATACATAGCGATGGCTAACAAATTGTTAGACGATCAAAGTAGTGCTGCCCGGTTGCGTAACGAACAAGTTGATCTTATGAGTGCTGGGATAGAATTTACTGAAGGTTTAGCTCCCGAAGAAGCTAGAGCTAAAGGCGTCGGTGATTTGATGTCAGTCGTAGACAAGGTGCTTGGGTTATGAAAATTTCAGTAGCGAAGTTAGCGGCTGCTCTTCAAGATGAAGGGTTCTCACAAGACCAGATTCTTAACTTTATTGCCATTTCACGGGGAGAGTCAGATTTTGACGTTAGTGGCGTTAACCGTGGAGTTGAGGGTGGCGATGAGGGTGATGATTCTTGGGGGCTGTTTCAAATCAATTTCGCTAAAGGGGCTGCCGGTGATCTCCGAGCGGACGCACTTAAGATTCCTACTAAAGCGGATGGGTTGCCTACGGTAGCTGGGTTAGCTAAATACTTTGGGCTAGTAAGAACTAAAAATAAAGACGGCTCAAAAAAGACGCATTCTTACAAAATTAAGCAAGGTGTTTCTGAAGAAGAAGTTATTGCGAAAAACGTTGCTGCCTTAAAGATGATGTGGAATGAGGAAGATTATTCAGCATGGTCGGTGCATCCTGATAGCCCTAAGTTCGCAGGTAGTCAAGACGCACAAGATAAGTGGAATGGGGCAGCTACCGGCAGGTTTGCGAACAGGCAAGGTAACGCTGATTTCGCTGAAGAATTTTTTAAGAACGAGTATGGGGAAACAGTTGAGTTTAGCGACAGCGACTCGTTGTTAGGTGAAACAGAACAACCAGACAATTCTGCGAACGTAGGGGTGTTTACTCCTGAAAGTTCTTCTGAGGAGGATCGTACTGGTCCTTCTATGCGGGAACTAGAACTTGAAGAAGAATTTGAAGCTAACAGAATCGCCGGGAACCGTGATCGTCAGCAAGAAATTCTTGAAGAAATCATGGAGGAACGTGAGCGTTATACAGCGGAACGTAGTGGGACGTTAACGCCTCAGCAAACTGAGTCTCGTTCATTTAATAGAGATCGTTTCCCTGATGGGAGCGCTGTCGATTTTGACTTGCCGCCTCATTTACTTGAAAGCAGCACTCGTTTGCCTAACGTGTTGACACAAGAAATGGTGGATTCTCTATACCAAATGTATGGAGGCGCAGACTATTTCATGGGCCGTGAAGATATGCGTATCTTTACAGGGCTTGACGGTAAACCTATTAAACCAACAGTTGTAGATGGATACACCATTGAACCCGGCATGAACGCTTTGCTTTATGCACAAGTAATGGGTTACGAAGAAGAAAATCAGGTTCGCGCAGTTTTAGAACAAACTGAGTGGTATCAAAGCCGTGTAGCAAGTGCTCGCAAGTTTGATGTCACATGGCATGAGCTTGGTGGTGCAGGCTGGGAAGATGGGGACGAATGGTCCCAAGATCAAATCAATTATCTTGATGACAAAGGTGACGAGTTAGCGTTAATGGCAAGCCGTTTAGGGTTAGATATTGAAGACCCTGCGGTGCGTAACATGCTGCGAGATATGTCGTATCGGTCCATGCGATTGGGGATGGATAAGCGAGATGAAAAAGTAGAGCTTATTAATGCGTTGACTGAGGGGTTAGACCCAGATCGAACTCCCGGTTTGCTTGAATCGTATGAGGGTACGGTTGAATCGTATGAACGTAAATGGATGGTTGACCTTGGGGAAGCCGCTACAAGCGATCTTGCTAAAGAATTGTATTATGGCGATATAGATGAAACTGTGCTCAATGAGCAATTTAAGGAACAGTCCATCAATATGTATCCGTCGTTGCGTAATTTGATTGAAAGTGGTTACACCCCTCAATCTTATTTTGCACCGTTTAAGCAAAAGGGTGAAGCTATTTTGGAACGTCCGTTAGATTTTATGGGCGGCGATAACGATTTGTTTATTCAGTTAGCTACTGGTGGTATGGGGGAAGCTGGTTTGCAGAGTCCGATGGCGTTAGCGCAGGCGGGTGATTATTTCCGTAATCGTGATGAGTGGCGTTACACAAAGAATGCTAACGATTTGTCTTATGACATGGCTGAACAGGTGATTACTATGTTTGGTGGGTTGGGTGGTCAGGCACGAAATAGCGGTGGCTACGATTCTTTCTCTAGTTTTGCGAATATGAGGTAAGGAATAGTTATGGCGTTTATCGAAGATTTTTCGTGGATTAAAGACTTAGAGGATCGGGAAACTCGTAACGAGCCTGAATATGTTGAGCGGATTCAAGACATTGTTCAAGAACAAGTAGATGTTCGTTTGGGTGACAACCCAATGTGGTTCAAAATTACTCCTGATGGTTCTTCGTGGACAAGCACCACTGACCCACGAGAAGCAAATTATTATGGCGCTCAACCAGAACTGGAAAATGGTTCTTATAGTCATTTGATTGGTCGGACAGACAATGCGCCTGAATTCGCAGAAGGTATCCCAGAACAAACATTTGACGCCAACAACCAGCCACAATTTATTTATCAATACGATACTGATGGTGTAACTATTATTGGTTGGGAAATTAATCCTGATTACAACCCCAACGCTCGTAAACCGGGTGGTACACCGGGTCCTACACCCGGAACAGGTACCGATGATGCCGCTACCGCTAAAGAAGATGCTTTCGCAGTAGTAGACGACCTTGTTAGATCATACGGATTAGATCAAAGCGTCGCTGATTTTATTAAAGGGGAAATGAAAATCGGGCAATCTCGTACAGCTATCGCCATGAAAATACGTGACTTGCCTGCTTACAATTTGCGTTTCCCAGCTATGAAAGCTCGTATTGACGCAGGGTTGCCTGCGTTAACTGAGAACGAATACATGGCTTTGGAAACTGATTATCGTTCAGCGATGCAAGCCGCTGATTTACCTGCAAACTTTAGTGATTCTCCTGACGATTTTGCGGCGCTTATAGAGGGTGATGTGTCTGTAGCAGAGTTGCAGTCACGGGTAGCGTTAGCGGAACAAGCGTTAGATACAGCGAATCAAGAGACTATTGCTCAACTGCAAAACTTTTATGATCTTCCTAAAGGTTCGTTGACGGCGTATTTCCTTGATCCTGAACGAGCTAAAAATGTGTTTGAACAGAATCGTCGTATGGAAGCTGCTGGTTTGTCAGCGGGTGCGATGCGTGCGGTTGGCCCAAGCCAAGGGTTGAAGAGGGGTACTGCTGAAAGACTGCAACGTGAAGGTGTAGCGCAAAGCCAGTTGGTTCAGCGTTTGAGTGCCCGTCGTGGACTTGCGGAAGCAACTTTGGGTGCGGAAGCGGTAACAGCAGATGAGTTGGCTTTAGGCGAGTTTGGTATAACGCCAGAGTCGGTTAGCCGTGTGCGTCGTGAAACTGAACAGCGGGCAAGCAGATTTGCTGGTCAAGCGGGAACGTTGATGGATCGTGCAGGGTTTACTGGTTTGGGTGAAGCTAACTAGACTTGCATTTAGTTGTTTTAATCCTGTATCCTAAGCAATGTTGATTGGCCCCTTTAGGGAGAGCTACCAACAACCCTCCATCTTCGGTACCACCGCCAAGATGCGTATAGGTCAGGTGAGCGACAAATGACAGACAACGATTCCGTCGAAAATGGCGAACTCGAAGTTGACAGTCCATCCGAGTCAAAACCGAATTGGCGACGGGAACTCGAAGGTAGAGCAACCGAAGCTGAAGCAAAGCTCGCTCAATATGAACGGCGAGACGCTTTCCGGTCAGCAGGATTAAACCCTGATGACGCTAAGGTAAGCTACTTTGTTAAAGGTTACGAAGGCGAATTGACTCCCGAAGCTATTGCAGCGGAAGCTACAGCAGCAGGGTTTTTAGGTGACACATCGTCATCTACGCCAGAAGCACCACCTCGGTACGATGCTGAACTCATGGCCGAAAAGCGTATAGCTTTGGCAGGTGAGGGAGGCGACCCGGTAAGCAACCCTGATTTAGACGCAAAAATTAAAGCAACAAATTCCCCAGAGGAACTGAAGGCTTTAATGGAGTCTGAGGGTTTCCTGTGGAACGCAACTACCTGAGTTAGTCACTGATACGGAGTCTCTCTCCCCTTAGGACTTCATCATGGCATTTACAGGAACCGGACAGGTATCTTCCTCAACCGGTGCATTTGAGCAGATGGCGTATTTCGCTCTTCGCTCCAACCCTTTATACGAAATGATCGCAGACGTTCGGTCAACAGCGCAAACACACAACGGCGCAAGCGTCACATTTGATATTTACGACAACATGGCAGCGGCTACAGGCGCACTTGGAGAAGCAGTGGACGTAGTTCCTGTTGCTCTCGGTGATTCAACTGCGGTTGTTACTCTTGTAGAGTACGGTAACGCTGTCGAAACAACTGCAAAGCTTCGTGGAACTTCGTTCTTGAACGTTGACGCTGACGCTGCAAACATTATCGGTTACAACATGGTTGACTCGCTCGATCAGGTTGTTGCTGCTGTTGCAGCCGGTGGAACTAACGACATTCTGCCTACAGGCCGTGCAGCTACCGTCAACATTATTGCCGGTGACACTATTACCGCTGACCAGACTCGTACCGCTGCTGCGAAGCTGCGTACCGCTTCTGCTCCGGGCTTTGAGAACGGCAACTATGTTGGGATGATTCACCCTAACGTAGCGTTTGACCTTCGTAGCCAAACTGCGGTAACTGACGTAATCGCATTCCAGATCCGTCAAGACGGCCAAGCTGTCCGTAACGGTTCAATCGGCACATGGGGTGGCGTAGAGTTCATTGAGAACCCTCGCGCACACATCCAAGCTGGTGCTGGTGCTGCTGGTATCGACGTATACGACACTGTAATTGCAGGCCGTCAGGCTCTCGCAAAAGGTTTCTCTCGTGCCCCCGGCTTCGGTGAGCAACCACAAATCGTGTACGGACCAACAACTGACTACCTTCGCAGGTTCGTGTCAGTGGGCTGGTACCACTTGTGCGGATACAGCAGGTTCCGTGAAGCATGCCTTCAGCGTGTAGAAAGCTCATCGAGCCTCTAAAGGCTTGAGCTATAGGTGTGGGAGGGTCGGGGTTCCCCCTTTCCCTCGGCCCTCCCATTACCCTCTGCTTCTTTGCTACTGTTGTAATAACTAGATAAGGTTGGATTTAATGCCGAAAGTTGGTAACAGACATTACAGTTATTCCGCTAAAGGTCGGAAGGCTGCTAATGCTTACGCAAAGAAAACAGGGAAGAAAGTTACTAATACTAAAAGGAAGGGCAAACGATAATGGCCGGATCAAGCAGCGACGGAAACGTGACAGTCCGACCTAAGCCCATAACTGGGACCGGAGGAGTGAACCGTGGCTAGTGGTCTTTACTGTTTGCCGTTCAAGAACAACTTGACGCAGACAACTAACTTTGCAATAGATTTTGATGATACAACCGCAGGGCGCTTTAAGTGCATGTTGGTTGAGGCGGCGTACATCCCTAACTTTGACACTGATTCAGTTAAGACTGATGTCAGCAACGAAATTGTTGGGGCCGGGTACACTGCTGGCGGTGAAGCTTTAACGAGTGTGACGTTTACTATTAGTGGTGGCACCATTACTTGGGACGCCGCTGATGTCACTTGGTCAGCGAGCACCATTACTAACGCTGCTGCTGCTGTGATATATAACACCAGTGAAACTAACGAGCCTTTGATTGCTTATATTGATTTCGGTGGAAACTTTTCAACTACGTCGGGTACGTTCCAGATTGTTTGGAATGCGTCGGGCATCTTTACTTTGGATCTAACCCCGTAGGAGGGATGAAATGGCAACGAATTTTCCAACGTCGTTAGACGTAACTACCACGGGCGGAAATCTCCCGAACACTATTCTAGATACCACTGAGCTTGATGCTACGAACTTTTTGCATGACGAAATGCATGTCAATGTGAACGAGTCGTCGGTGGCTATACAAACAAAAATGGGGATCGGTTCATCGACACCGACAACTGTGGGTCATGTGCTTACTTGTACCGCTGGCGGTACTAGTGAGTGGCAAGCCGCAGAGTCAGCTATTCCCCTCATTTTGGCCTTATCGTAGGAGCAATAACTTATGGCTAATACATTCAAAAACGCTCGGGCGGCGGCTACCAATACTTTGGCAACTGTTTATACCGCTCCTACAGGAGCAGCAACAGACATAGCTATTGTGTTGTTGGCGCAAGCTACTAACGTGACTACTGGCGCTCAAGCTGTAGATCTCTGCTGGTATGACGCATCTGGTACAGTTAAAACTGATTTAGTTACAGCGTTGTCTGTTCCAGAGAAAGCGGCGGTAGGTCTTATCGCTGGTAAGCTCGTCCTTGAAAGTGGAGATTATTTGCAGGTTAAGTCTACAGCTAGTTCGCTTATAGAATTATCGATTTCTGTATTAGAAATTACCTGATTCTATGACGGGTATTTCCGCTGGTAAGACGTGGAGTAGGATCGGAGCCGAGGTTGCTCCGACTTCTTCTGCTGCGTCTGGTGTTTGGCAGATAGGTGAGGTTGCGGAGAATGTGGGGGCTGGTACTTGGCCTGCGCCGCCTACCACAACGATGGAAATTATTGACGAGGGCGTGCTGACGGGGACATCAACCAACATCTTGTTGACAAGTATTCCGCAAAACTTCACTCATCTTGAATTGCTATTCATGGGCAAGACCAGCGGTGGTTATGGGTCAACTCAACGGCTGCAATTCAACGATGACACCGGTTCCCCCGATAACAATTACGGCGACGGCTACGGCTACTGGCAAAAGCACTACAACTACAACTACGCCCAAGGGTTCAGTACGCAGTATTACAACACCGGAGGGCAGGCCCGGACGGGTCGGTTCGCTGCGGCTGGTACCGGTGACCCTGCTGGCTCAATGGGTGGGTCGAAAATTACGATTTACAATTATTCAAATACGACCCAAGGCAAAAACTGGACCTATTGGTCAGGAAGTCCCGGTGCCGTTAGTCAGTCCACTTATTTTCAGTGGGGCGGTGGCTATTGGTCAAAGACAGAGGCCATTGTCAAGATTGACGCGAGTGCTTGGGGAGACACGATGCAGGTCGGTACGACATGGCAACTGAGCGGATACGGGTGACCAATGGCTGATGCAATGACTCACATAGCGACTGCGACTCTTTCGGGTGCAAGCGGTGACTACTCCTACAACTTCACTTCGATCCCTGCAACTTACAAACATTTGCGTTTTGTTATCGGCACCGCATCACGTCACTACGGTAATGCAGCGGCAGGAGCCGACGCTGCGTTTAGCCTGAATGGAGCCGACACTTGCACCACGATTGCAGGTGCGATAACTAGTGGAGCGGCGAGTTTCTCAGGAATGGGTTCTGATGCTACCGCTGTATCAAATTACACAAAAATAGGTTCGGTGACGGGTAACGGCTTTTGGGACGGAACCTCTGGCGGATACAACGGGTGCGGCGTCATTGACGTTTACAACTACTCAAATACCACATATCAGAAACCACGGTCCTACTTTTTTACATGCGCCAACGGAAGTTCAACAAACTACGGTTTGGAACTGGGCTGGCAGAATCAGCCCACGACGGCTGCGATCAGTAGTCTGTGGTTTGACTCATCATCGGGCACAGGTGACAACGGTTACGGCTCAACGAGCTACCCGATGCACGTCTACCTTTTCGGGATTGGATTGGCTGCCTGATGGCTATTACGAGACTTGCTTCGCTTGAACCGACAACCGCTGCGACAACTTTCAGTGGAATCAGTGGCGACTACGAGTGCCTCTATGTCATGGCGCAAACGAAATGTGATGAGGCAAGTTCGGGTGCCACCCAGAACAGTTCGATCTACATGACATTTAATGCGGACACCACTGCGAATTATTACAGGCAACGGCTCTACGTTTACGGCTCCGGCAACTACGGCGGCTACAACGCCGGTGGCTCCTCTACCAGTTTCAATATGTTTTGGGAATCGGCTAACTCATACGGTTCCTACGATGGTTGGTCTGCTGCAAAAATTTCGATCCCTGACTATGCGGTATCAGGAACAAATCATGCTTGCCAAATAGAAGCCACCACGATTTCTGAAACGTCGAACGCAGGCATCTCAAATGAGTTCGCAGGTTGGACATGGGGCGGAACTGATGCCATTACGTCAATCACTTTCACTAATCAGTACAGCACGTTCACTGCCGGTACCAAGTTCATTCTTTATGGATTAGAGGCTTAGGAGTCATTATGTCAAAAGTAGTTGAAATCAACTGCACCACCGGGGAGCAAACCATTCGTGATCTCACCGCTGAGGAGGAAACTGCTCGTGCTGCGGCGGTTGCTGAATCCGAAGCGGCACGTGAAGCTCAGGACGCTGCCGATACTAAACGAGCAGCGGACAAGGCTTCTGGTGATGCGAAACTTAAAGCGCTTGGTTTAACTGACGACGAGATTGCTGCACGCTAATGGCTGCTCCGGGTTACGGTGAGAACGGTTCTGTTGTAGGGCCACAGAACCTTCCTACTTCTAGTGCTGCGTCGGGTGTGTGGTCTTTAGGTGAGTACTCTGAAGCTCAACGGGACGGCATTTGGCCGAATCCCACGGATGGTTTCATGCTTTGGATGGGTAATTTTGATGGAGACACAACAACTAGCGGTGACTTGTATTTCCGTCAGTTGACAGCGATGGATTCATCTGACGCCAAGTTCTACATGAGCGGTCAGATCAACAACGGTTCTCTGCCTGCTCCGACTTCTTTCACTTATCAAGCTGTAATCAATGACACGGATCTGACACCGGTTAGTTCTAGCCAGAAGCAGTTGAAAACCACGTCGCCAGCGGCAGGGACGAACACTAACAGTTCTCAATACAACCAAGACTACGTGGATTCGTCAGACAACTTCTTTGGGTGTTTCAACCAAGGCGCAGTTGCGAGTGCTTACAATTACGCCAACAGTGTCTTTTATCAGACCGACTCGTCTCACAACTTGGTGTGGCGAGTTGTTATGACAATGAACAACCAGAACACTACACAAACTAGCTGGTATCCGCATCGAAGTGGGAACTACATGCTCGCCCAGTGTGCAGCGCCCACAGGGCAACCAGCACACTACGGCAAACTGGTTGCTTTCTTTAGGGCAAATGTTTCATCCTCGTCATCTTGGCCTCAAGACTTCTACTCTGTCAGCAACACTCGTGCAGCTTCCTATGATCCTTGGTCTGGGCTTGACGCCTACACGGGTCTTGACGCTGGAGATGACTCCAATTCATATGCAATGTGGTCGGGTTATGCTGCTGGTGTCCAAGGGCCGCTGATTTCTAAGTGGGCTGGACCCGGTTATGCATTAAATTACTCGTGGGATAGGTTTATCACAGCCAGCGGCGGTGGGACTCCTATCCACCAAATTTCGGCGCACACTTCGACAGGCCCAGTGACTTGCGGATATCGCAGCAGCGGTAATCCTTATCCGACGTTTATGATCCAACTTGATGCTTCGGGGAACATATCGTGGCAGCGTGAATGGGCAAGCGCTACTTCGGGTAACTATATGTGGCCTACTCAACTGCTGGCTGATTCATCAAATAACTTGTATTGGTTTGGTTATTATCAAGACTCCACCGACACAGGCGGCTCACAAATTCGTCCCACGATTATGAAGGTTGATTCGTCGGGTAACAAAGTTTGGGCGGCTTCTGCGACGGTAACGGTGAGCGGAAGCACTGTCGCTTATACGCCAGCCGACATCATCTTTTCAAGCGACGGTGGCCTCATCTTCGTTGGCTACGGGAACGATGGCGGCTACAAGCAAAACATTTTTGTGAAACTTGCAGATACTGATAGTCCGGCTGGTGAATCAGGAAGCATCACCACGGGCGCCGGGTCGGGTTCTACGTTCGATTGGACGTGGTTGGATACCACTTCGGAATTTGTGGAATCGACACCTACGCATAGTGCGGCGGCGTGGAGCTACTGGTCGTCGACTACGAGCATGACAGGCTGGGCTTGGTCTGACCAAAGCACTACGGGAACTCCTACTTACACGGCATGGACTTCTGATGACGTTTCGACAGGAGCTTTCTGATGACAATTCCATGTATGTTCAGGCGATCAGACGGATCGTATCCCGCATCGCATAAAGAGGTGTTTGACGCACTCGGTTTGGATTATCCAGAAGATTCAGACCCCAACGTTGTCTGGGATTTAGAAGAAGGCGAGATGCCTTCTGGCTGGACTCGCATTACTTGGGATGAAGTAAAGTCAGAACACCCTCCACTTCCTCCCTACGATCCGACGATGCCCAAACATTGGCTGTCTATTTGGGATCGTTGCCCACTTGACGAAAACGGTAACCATAGAACCGACGTAGAATGGAACGCAGCAATGGGAGCGTGGGAAGGCTAATGGTTGTTGTTCCGTCAGAGTATTTGGAACGCCACCATGAACCGGGTACTGCGATGCAATTTGAAGCGTCGTGGGTTGAAAACGTATTCACTGACAGCGAAATGGATGACATTGTTGCTCTAAACGACTCGCTGTTTATGGAACCGGGACCGATTGGTTCAGTTGAAGTCAACAACGGCCAATATGAAGGTCTTGTTGACCCGATTATCCGTCACTGCTCAATCGGCTTCATGTTTCCTAACGACGACACGAAATGGATTTTTGAGCGTGTAACGGCAGCCGCCATTCACGCCAATAAAGGATTTGACTTTGATCTACAAGGATTAGCGGACGGCATTCAACTGACACGCTACGACAAAGAAGGTCAGCACTACGGATGGCACCAAGACCGAGGACCGGGACGACTCAATCGGAAGCTGTCAGTGACAGTTCAACTATCCGATCCAGCGGACTACGAAGGCGGTGAACTGCAACTTTCGTGGGGCAAGGATCCGGTTGTAGCTGACAAACGCCGTGGTGTAGCCACGTTCTTTCCTAGTTTTACTAATCACCGAGTAACCCCTGTCACACAAGGTACGAGGTATAGCCTTGTCGCATGGTTCGTGGGACCACTTTTTAAGTAGGTGAAAATGAATGTTGTTGATGCCCCAAACAAAGTAACCAGCGGACGACCCCTGTCGCCCGTCGGTATTGTTGTGCATCACACCGCTTCAAACGCTAACGCAAACCCCGACGCTGTTATCGCCATGTGTGTACGTGGCGTCAACAAAGTACCCGGACCGCTTTACAACTATCTCATTAAACGTGACGGCACCATCGTTACGTTGACAGCAGAGAACGTGAAAGCAAACCACGCTGGACGGGGAATGCAAACCGTCCTGACTCGTATGCAAAAAAACCTTCCTGTTACGGGAAACGCATCCGGTCCCGGCAAGATCAGCGCTAACGCTCGACTTGTCGGCGTGTCTATTATCAACGACGGGTTAGGACAAGACGTTCCCGAGGCTCAGATGGACGCATTGGTAGACTTGTGCGCCTTTCTGTGCGACGGGCACAACTGGAACCCTGACGTAGCCGTAGTAGGACATAAGGAATGGACTTCACGTAAAGTTGATCCTTCGTTCTCGATGCCAGATCTACGGGCACTTATTCATCGTCGCATGGTTACTGACGCACCAACAATGGTGTTACCTAAAGAACCTGAAGATGGGATAGTTTCTTATCCCGGTTTATTGAAGAAGGGTTCAAGGTCTCACGCTGTTCGTTTCGTGCAAGCCTGCGTGGGTGCCCAACAAGATGGTATTTTTGGGCGTGCCACCCAAGCAAAGGTAATCAGGTGGCAACGGGCCTTCGGCCTTAAACCAGACGGCATAGTTGGCCCTGCTACATGGGAAGCTATGAAGATCAAAAGGACAGACATTGTTCACCCAGCGTTTTATTAAAGATTCATTAGAGCGTGGCGTAGCCACATTTGCTCAGGCTTGGGCTGCTGCTATGGCGGTACCCGGCCCAGATTGGGGCGACTCCCTAAAAATTGCAGGCGTCGCTGCCCTTATTTCTATTGCTAAAGCTGTTGCGGCTAGCCGTGTAGGTGACCCAGAAACTGCTTCTATGGGTAAAAGCTAACCCCTTATAGGGATGGGTCTTTGCGATGACGTACCGGCAGTCAGGCATACAATATAGACAGTCAGGTTTCGCTTATAACACGAGCGATTCTACTGTCAATGTCGGCGTTATCGGCGTTGTCGCAACGATCCCTACCTCTACAGATTTCCCGTATCGCAAGTCGGGGATGTCGTATCGTGATTCTCTTTACATTTATAGGCAAGCGCCTTCGTCGGGTAATCAGATTACGGTTATTGCTTTCCCTGCGACGATAGGGGTTACTACCCAGTTCTCTGCGGTAGCTGGTTTACCGGCAACGGTTACTCCGGGAACGATTGCGGCTACGGCTGGTGTTGCTACAAGCATTGACATTGACGCTAACTATGTGGAAGCGCATGAAGGCATAGAGCTTACTGCTTCTCTTCCTGCGGTTAGTTTGATTATCGGGCAGCAGATGACCCCGGCGGCTATTGCGGTTACGACCACAATGGCTCCCACCATTGAAGTTATCCTTGATGGAGCGGTAGTCGGCACGATTGCTGCTACGTCTACGGTCGGTGACTCACATGACGTGGACGCCAATTACACTTTCAACGCTGCCACTATTGGAGTGAAGGCCACTACACCCGATGTGCCGTTGCATCGCATTATTGATCCGATGCCGGTAGAAAACGTGCGTCCTATGATTGGGCCACGTAACGAGCCGACACCTGCTGCTTTCGCTTTGTTCCGTCATTACCAGCCGGAAAGCCGAGGTATCAATCTTATTATTGTTAATAACGCTTCGGTGCAAACGTTTATGCCAGCGGATCAAAGCACAGCTACCCGTGTAATTTATGGGGGTCATGTGTGCCCAGACGATTTAACGGCCACTGAACAAGACATCTTGATAGCCGCAGGGTATAAATTAAGAGTAGGAGCTGCTGTCTAATGCCTATGTATTCCTACCGTTGCGCTAATTGTTACACTATTTGGGATGTTTTTCACAAGTTTAGTGAAACCCATGACGAGCCTTGCGAGAACTGTGAAGGCGAACTTGCTAAATATTATGGGTCTATCCAGATAGCTGCGGCAGCGTGCCCGACGAGAGGTGCGATGCACGATTCAAAGCTCATTGATTTAGAAGCTACTCGTCAGAATGAGAAGAACAAAGAAGCTGATCTTGCTGCGTACAAGCGGTTAAGGCAGGAAGGGTTGCAGCCTCCGAGCACTTTTGGTGCTGCGAAATTAGAATCTGAGGCTGGTACGAAGTGGGAAGTCAAAGCTGGTAAAGCGGTAAGTAAGAAAGGGCAGAAGCAGCTACAGGAGTTCTTAGGATGAGTACCACCCAAGCATGGATTGACGTTACCCGAGACATGCTGCTTTCGGGGTATGTAGAAGAACTGGATGTGTTGACTGCTGACGTTGATGCTGTGCAGACAACGATCAACGTTCAAGGTGTGGCAAGTAGCTGGGCTAAAGGCGTTGTGTTTGAAGTCAACTCTGAAATGTTTTATGTGACTGGGGTAGTGGGCAGCAACACTCTTAATGTGTTCCGAGGATACGGGGGGTCTAGCCCAACGACGCACCTTGACACTGACCTTGTGAGAGTGTCTCCGAAGTTTCCTACATACCGGATTATTCAATCTTTGAATGATGACTTGAATGATTTGTCTTCTCCAGATAACGGTTTGTTCCAAATGAAGACAACAAGTTTTGATTACAACGCCAGTGTCGATGGGTACAATTTGGCTGGCTTAAGCTCAGATGAGATTAACTCTATTTATTCTGTGACTTACGCTGACGTGGGGGTAGAGGCAACTGAGCCAGAGGTTTCTTCGTGGACGCTTAAACGCAACAGAGACACAAGCACGTTTGCTAGTGGGTTGGCTTTGGTTCTTTATAGTCCTGCGTGGCCCGGTAAAAAAGTTACGGTCATGTATAAGTCCCCGTTGACTTCTGTTTCGACAACTGATTTGACAGCTAGCCAGTCTTTAACTGGCTTGGCTCCCACCGCATACGACCTTCCCCCGTTGGGTGCAGCGATGGCGTTGATGACTACGACCCCGATACGCAGAGAGTTCCTTGATGCTGAAGGCACCTCACGGTTGGCCGAGGAGGTCCCACCGGGGGCGATCTCAGCGTCTTTCAGGGATTTAATGGGGCGACGTAGGGCAAGACTCCAAGCGGAAGCTGGACGGCTTGTAGGACGCTACCCGCAAATGTGGACAAGGAGTTCCGCTGTGCGCCCCACTTCGCAATGGAGTGGGTTCTCGAATGGCTAGTGGAGATTACTTACCGGTACAACTTGATGGTACTTCGTTTCTTGTAGACACTCGACAGTATGCGCGAACAACTGTTCCTGCTTTAAGAGAGCAACGAGACAATAGTGCTGAGGCAGGCGAAAACGCTTTAGACACGAGCGGAGCGTGGACACGTTCCCAAACAGATTGGTCTTTCGGTGCTGGTCAAACGCATTTTGATTTGGATGACAGTGATCGCCGTCGTTTCTCTAGTTCTACGGGTATTGATCCGTGGACGAAAGGTGAAATCACGCTTCTCCCCATCACTGAAGAGAAACTAGCCGCAACTACAAGCAACCTTCTCGTACAGAGAATGGGGACTTACTTGTACGCTACGCACGCTGAAAACGCTGCGTATGTTACTAGCGCTACACCGACGACTCCTTCGTGGATAAGTTTTGTGGCACGAGCTACACATCAGATAGCTGACATTACGTCGGACGGAACAAACATTTATTTTGCTTTCGGGTCGGGTGCAGCTATAGCTAAAGCAACTCTCGGCAATAACGCTATTGACGCCGCATGGCCGACAAGTGGCACGCAAGCAGCAGACATCATTCAAGTCGCAGCAGGTCGTCTGATCGGTGCGTTGGGTGCAAACATATTTGAGATTGGGGCTAACGGGGACAAGCTAGCTAGCTCTCTTGACTACACACCTACTCTTGCTACTACTACATGGGTGTCTGTAACTGGTGGGCCTTCAGGCATTTTTGCTGCCGCTAACACAGATAACACAGGCAGCATCTATCACATTGGGGTAAGCGCTACAGACGGCACACTCCAAACCCCTATTGTTGGGGGGCAGTTACCCCGAGGGGAAACAATTAACCAGATCCTTGCTTACGGCGAGGTGCTGCTAATAGCTACTACCGAAGGTTTGCGAACTGCGCTTATCGACACCAACTCTAATGCTGTGACCATTGGTCCAGTCATCGAAGAAGGCGGCGAGGCTTACGGGCTGGAAGCTGAAGGACGTTTCGTTTGGTGGGGTGGTAGCTCGGGCCAAATCTATAGGGCTGATCTTTCTAAGTTTACTTCTACTCTTGTTCCAGCTTGGGCGGCTGATCTGGTGTCTACCGGTGGTAGCGGTAACGTCAACTCGATTGCACGTTTCGGAAACAAAACATATTTTGGGGCAGCAACTGACGGCGTTTATGGTGAGTCTGGTACGGGCATAAAAGTTGCTACTGGGACACTCAACATTGGTGAAGTTTCGTGGTCAACTGTTGCACCGAAACTGTTGCGTAACGTGGCAGTACGGCAAAGCCGTGACCAGTTCGACTCAACTACCACCTATCGGCAAGCTGCTCCTTTCACTTACCGGCAAAGCACTTCTACTTTCCAAGGCACACAAATCAGTGTGACGCCGGGTACGGTCAAGTTCAAAGCCACTAACGACAACAACGCTGTAAGCGAAGTGGGCCCTTTGTCTACTGGTGTGCCTTTAGATTTTGATTTCGCTTCAGAATCGTCAGTGTCTTACAGCTTTGAGATGACTCTTACTAGAGACACAAGTAACACTACACTTGCCCCGATCCTTGAAGATTGGGTGACTAGCTGTATCGCTACCCCTGACCGGGTAGACGAAATCATTGCTCCGATCATTCTTAAACGCCAAGTATTGACTTCCCGTAACAGCGGTTCCCCTGTCATGTTTGACTCCGCTGCGATCTTTAACACTCTTCGCAGCCGTATGGAAGCCGGTGTGACTGTTGATTACATTGAGGGGACACGGGCCGAGAAAGTCACTATTGAACGCTTGTCTATGCAACCTGACCGGATATCCGACAACGGAGCTTGGTGGGAAGGTACCCTTGTAGTGAGGCTACTGACCGTACCCAGTTAGGGGGCCTTGTGGCAAAGGTTCTTTTTTACGATATAGAAACCGCACCGAACTTAGCGTATGTGTGGGGGCATTACGATCAGAACGTTGTGAAACAGTATCGCGAATGGTATTTGCTTTGTTTCTCTTACAAGTGGGAAGACCAGAAGACTACGAAAGTTGTTTCGTTAACTGATTTCCCTGACATTTATGCTGACGATCCTGAAAACGATATCGCTGTAGCTGGTGCGTTGTGGAAATTGTTTGATGAAGCTGACGTTGTGATAGGTCATAACGGTGACAAGTTTGATATGCGGAAAGCTAACGCCCGCTTCGTGTACCACGGGTTGATGCCGCCTTCAATGCCTCAACAAGTAGACACATTAAAGGTTGCTCGTAGATATTTTATGTTTAACAGCAACAAACTCGGTGACTTAGGGGAACACTTGGGGTTGGGAAACAAGGAAGCTACTGGCGGTTTCGAGTTGTGGGTTGGTTGTATGCGTGGCGATGAGAAGGCGTGGCGCACCATGAAGAAGTACGCCAAACAAGATGTTGATTTGTTGCAGGCTGTGTATGAACGGTTGCGTCCTTGGATGAAGAATCATCCGAACCGGGCTTTGCTAGATGGTCGCCCTGATTCTTGTCCTACTTGTGGTCACGCTGATCTTATCCGTCGGGGGTACAGGTCTACGAAGGTTTCTCAGTACGTGCAGTTTCAATGCAAAGGTTGTGGCGCTTATTGTCGTAGCCGTATGCGTTCGGAAGCAACGTCACCTAACGTAGTCCCATAAAAAGGGAAACCCCCAGCCTAAGTCACCGCTGAGGCCGGGGGTTGAGCGCAGAAAACCACTACGAAAACGGCGCTGTAATATCAGTGTATCACTCGATGAACTGTACCGTCTACATTTTCCACCCATTCTACAGTTCTTGTAGGAACTGAAGGAGTTTCGACGGGTTGCAAACCTTGTCGTAAATGCCATTCAACTGCGTTAACGGTAAACGATTTGGTGCAATTCAATGCGACAACGATTTGTTCAGTGTTGTATCCGGCGATCAATGCTTTCTTTACGATGCGTTCTATGCCTTGCCTTGCCGCCAATGGTTTGGGGTGTGCTTGTTCCCAATAGGTGTTGGTAGTTTCGTGGGCGTCGGCGTCTGTTATTAGTTTTCCTTCACTCATTTTCTTTCAACAAATCAAAAGCCTTAGCTGATCTGTATTCAGTGGCTTTCATTGCTTTCTCCCTTTCGTACCCTGAATGGCCGCCCCATACTAACGATGCCATATAAAAGTTGTTAAACCAATCTCCTACATAAAGTGCGTAAGATAAACAGTTTTCTCTAACAGGACAACCATCAAAGCAAATGTCTTTAGTGACATTCCCTGCTGGTATCCCCTTGCACGCAGCTTGGGGATACCACCAAGGTGTTTGGCTCATTGACTAATCAGTTCAGTCCACAACCACAAAGGCATAACAACGTAAGCATCTTTGACACCTTTGTTGCGTCGCTTAACAATCGCAGCGAACCAACGAGACTTAGCGTTACGTCCTTCAGCTTCGGCTTCGTCAATGAAACCAGCTAAGTTAATTTGTTTGTGGTCTTTCAGTTCAAGAACCCAGTCAGCTAACACTCCGTCACCAACTATGTCGCCTTTGTCTTCTGCTCCTGATAAGGCTCGGCGTTCAACCCAGTCTCCAGTTTCAGCGGACAAGTAACGAACTACAGCGGTTTCAAAGGCTGTGCCTTTTTGTTTGGCTCGGTTTACCATGATTACTCCTCTGGTAAATCACGCCACCAATCAAACATGAAAGTAAGTTCATCCATTTCGGATTCATCTAACATGCTTCGTACGGCGGCTTGGATAACGTTGCTACGGAAAGCCCACATAGGTAACTGGCTTATCGCCGGGGGGCAGCTTGGATGTTTTTGCATTGAGTCAGCGTAAACATCTAGCTCAAGTAGCAGGGACGCAGGTATAGCTACAGCAACGAAGTCCATGTCTGTCGGGACTTGTAAAGCGCTGGCGTCGTAATCAAAGGGTGAGTCCACAGGTTCCATTCTGTCACACTGCCACTTCGTCTGGGGTTTCTCGCAACTTCTGTAATGCCAGACGTACTACATCCGATTGACTGATGCCTTCTAACTCGGCGGTAGCTTTAATGTGTGCTATTTCCCAAGGATATAACCGCAAGTTAAATGCGTGTTCCCTTTTAGCATTCATCAAAGAAGGATCGTTATACA